>Ga0209039_10001462_pt1 | contig 21909 bp, 17 predicted proteins | sample BogFormECP12_OM1_FD_188238 | JGI IMG/M metagenome (GOLD analysis project Ga0209039, IMG submission 188238) | Bog forest soil microbial communities from Calvert Island, British Columbia, Canada - ECP12_OM1 (SPAdes) (version 2) | ecosystem: Environmental > Aquatic > Freshwater > Wetlands > Bog ...
GGCCGGACCTCATAGAGAGAGTCTTCTGGATAGTAGGTTCCCACGCCCTTCAGCCCAAGGGGAGGGACCCGATGGCGGGCGAGAGGACATCGGCCGAGACCCACAGCCCCCCGACAGGGACAGGGAAGTCGAGGATTCCCAGAGTGAAGGGCGAGATGTACTCGAGGTCGGGAATGGCAGGAGGGGTGGCGAGCGTCGTCAAGGGCCGACTTGCGCACCCGCCCAGGTCAGAGAAAGTGATTCATCTTAGCGTCAACAGGAAGGAGAGGCACCTGGCCACCGCCTCCGCGATCGCCTTCACTGCGGACCTCGGTGCAGTCAAGGGGAGGGGGCACAGGGTAAAGGAAGTGCCGCTCCCAATGGTCGTGTCCGACGACATAGAGACCATCGAGAAGACGTCCGAACTGGTCTCCTTCCTCGAGAAGGTGGACCTGGGGGCCGAGCTGAAGAGAGTGAGGGACAGCACGAAGAGGAACACGGGGAAGGCGAGGCTGAGGGGGAGGGTCTACAGGACTAGGGTTGGCCCGCTTATCGTGGTCACAAATGACAGAGGGGTAGGAAAGGCGGCGGCGTCGGTACCCGGATTGGGGGTGGCCCGCGTCGATAGTCTGAATGTGACGGAGCTGGCACCTGGAGGAGTTCCAGGCAGGCTGGTGCTGTGGACAGAGTCGTCACTCGGGTCGCTGGCTGCTGCCGACAAGGAGGAGATTCCAGTTGCGGCTTGAGGACGCGCAGAAGTTACTGAAGAGGCCCTACGTTACGGAAAGGACGTTCGATCAGATAGAGAAGGAGAACAAGCTCTGCTTCCTGGTGGAGGACAAGGCGACCAAGACGCAGATTTCGAGTGCCGTGGAAGCTCTCTACGAGGTAAAGGTGGGGGCGGTCAACACGGCTAGAACGATCAAGGGGAAGAAGGCATTCGTGCGCTTCGCAGAGGACGGCGCCGCCGCGTCGCTGGCGACTAAGCTGGGGCTGGTGTAAGGCTTGGGCAAGAGAATCCTTCAGAGAAGAAGAGGAAAGGCCGGAATCCAGTTCAGGGCCCCTTCGAAGGGGAAGATCGCCCCTGTAAGATATCCGAAGATGGGGGCGGAGTCCGGCGCGAGCGCAAGGATCACGGCAATCCTGGACGAGAGAGGGAGGAGCGCCCCGCTCGCTCAGATTCAGTACTCGGGCAACAGGTTCACCTATCTCCCAGCCGTGGCTGGGATGGCGGTCGGTACAGAGGTTTCGCTCGGTTCAGAGGCGAAGCCGACAATGGGAAACATACTCTCCCTGTCAAGAATCCCCGAGGGGACTCGGGTCTGCAATGTCGAGTTAAGGCCAGGAGACGGAGGGAAGTTGGTCAGGGCGTCGGGGACCTCTGCGGTCCTCTTTTCGAGGGCGGGCGGGAGGGCCATCCTGAAGCTCCCGTCGGGGAAGAACATCCTGGTCGACGAAAGGTGCAGGGCGACGGTTGGGGAAGTCGCCGGAGGCGGAAGGCGGGAGAAGCCTTTCCTCAGGGCCGGGGCGAGGCACCACGCGATGAGGGCGTCGGGGAGGGTCTACCCGCGCATGAGAGGAATCGCGATGGCGGTTGTCTACCACCCCTTCGGCGGAGGGAGGCACCAGCATCCCGGGAAGTCGACGAGCACCTCCAGGAACGCGCCCCCAGGAAGGAAGGTAGGGTTAATAGCGCCGCGGAAAACGGGAAGAAAGAGATTGGCGAGGACGAGCATGGAGGTAAAGCAGTAGTTGCCCAAGGAGTTCAGGTACAGGGGCTTGACGCTGGAGCAGCTCAACTCGATGTCCACGGAGGCCCTCCTCGAGCTACTCCCATCGAGGGCGAGAAGGTCGCTCAACAGAGGGGTCTCGGAGGAGAAGAGGAAGCTGCTGGAGGACGCCCGGGCGATAAAGGAGGGGCGGTCGACGGGCCAGATAAAGACGCACGCGAGGGACATGATCGTCCTCCCTTCGATGGTGGGCCTGACAATAGGGGTTCACAACGGAAGGGAGTTCGTCAACCTCGAAGTGAAGCCGGAGATGATCGGACGGTACCTCGGGGAGTACGTGATCACAAACAAGAAGGTCGTTCACGGGACACCGGGAATCGGCGCTAGCCGGTCGAGCCTCTACGTCCCGTTGAAGTGAATCATCCGACCGTGCGTTCTGCTGCAGTTCTTGTGCTACTTCACGTTGGTCTGCGTCTGGTCGCGGAGGAAGTTGAACAGGTAGTGCGGCCCGCCTACCCCCCTTCCCGTCGCCCCGCTGGCGTTCCATCCAGTGAATGATTGGGCCCCCGGCCAGGCTCCGGTGGTTGAGCCTCCGCTCCGGTTCGCGTAGACTACGCCGAACTGGATCCCGTCGAAGAACTTCTTCACTTCAGCCTTGTCCTCAGAGAAGATGCCCGCCGTCAGTCCGTACTCGGTGGTGTTGGCCTTCTCGACGGCCTCCTCCACGGTGTCGAACTCGTTCACGACGACGAGCGGCAGGAAGAGCTCTTCGCGGAAGAGCCGATGGTCGTGCTTCAGGCCGGTGACTATCGTCGGCGGGACGAAGTATCCCTTCGACATCCCGGCGCCCCGGAGTACCGTGCCGCCCACGAGGATCTTCCCCCCGCTCTTCTTGGCGTCGGCCACCGCAGCTTCGAACTTGGAGACGACCGCCTTGTCGATCACCGGGCCCATGAAGACGGGCTTGTCCCTCGGGTCGCCGACGACCACCTTGTCCACCCTCTCCTTCAGGGCGGCGAGGAACTTCGTCTTTATGCTCCTCTGGACGTAAAGCCTCGAGGTCGCGCTGCACTTCTGCCCCGAATAGCCGAAGGCCGCCCGGACTGTGCCTTCCACTGCCTTTGAAATGTCCGCCTTGGCCGTGACGATTGTGGGGTTCTTGCTGCCCATCTCGAGAAGGATGGGCTTCGGATACGGCTGGCTCGTGAGGAACCGCCTGTACAGGCGCATCCCGACGTCCTTGGAGCCCGTGAATGCAATCCCGGCGACGTCCGGGTTTGAGACGAACTCGTCTTCGAAGTTCCCTCCGGGCCCTGTGACGTAGTTGACCACGCCATCGGGAATCCCCCCGTCGCGGAAGACCTCGTACAGCATGAGGCCCGTGAGGGGAGCCGAGCTGGTCGGCTTCAGGATGATGGAATTGCCAGTTATCAGGGCGCCGAGGGCCATGCCGCTCGCCAACATGAAGGGGAAGTTGAACGGAGATATGACCGGCCAGACTCCCAGCGGCTTGCACACGAGCGTGCAGTCCTCTCCAGGACCGCCGGGGCCCATCTTCGACTCGTACCCGTTTTCCTTGCGCATCAGCCGGGCGCAGTAGTCTATGGAGTCGACGGCCTCCCAGGCCTCGGCGAGGGCCTCCATTCTGTTCTTCCCTACCTCGTAGGTGATAATCGCCGCGATCTCGAACTTCCTCCTGTCGATCGACTTGGCCGTCGCCTCGAGCATCTTGATCCTCTCCTCCCATGGGGTGGAGCTCCAGACGGCGAAGCCCTTCTTCGCAGCGTCGATGGCCTGCTTCGCGTGCTTCCTCGTGCCCACCTGGAACTTCCCAACGACGACCGAGGTGTCGAACGGGCTCCTGCACTCGAACTCGCCCGCCTCCGACCAGACCTCCTTGCCTCCGATGTGCATCGGGTACTTCGAACCGAGCTTTGTCCGCAGCCGCTTCAGGGCCGCCTCGTACTTGGGGTGGACGCTTTCGTCGGCTGAGAGTGATACATAGGTCACCTTCGGAGGAGCGTTCTTTGGCATTGGATGAGGCGCGAATTTGTGAGCTACTTAATGTTTGTCGGGGAGCGCGATTTGCATCGAAGTGGTCGGCTCGAACGACTGTCCTGTGGCCCGTGAATACTCGGTTGCGACCGCCTGCTTGACCTTCTCCAGGTCGACCTGGACGCCGAGGATGCGCTGCATGGAAGTCATGGTCTCGGGGTCGAGGCCGCAGGGCCGGATGAGGTCGAAGTATGACATCTCCGTGTTGACGTTCAGGGCGAACCCGTGGTAGGCGACCCAGTTGGTGACCGCCACTCCCACCGAGGCGAGCTTTCGGCCGCCCACCCAGACCCCTGGATGCCCCTCAACTATCTCTCCCTTGACGTCCCATTTGTCCACGGCGGAAATCAGCGCAGTCTCGATGGCCAAGACGTGTCTTCGGACGTTGTGGTCCTCCAGCTTGACGACGGGATATCCCACCAGTTGGCCCGGCCCGTGATAGGTGGCGTCCCCTCCCCGCTCGACCCGGTAGACTGGGACCTTCTGCGGCCTGAGGTTCGGAGGCGTGGTCTTCGCGCCCAAGGTGATGACGTGGTCGTGCTCGAGGAGAATGAGCACGTCGGGGATTTCGTTTCTGGCCCTCCTGTCGGCCAGGGTCCTTTGCAGCTCGAGCGCCTGCCCGTACTCCGACCTGCCAAGGTCGAGCAGTATTCCGGTCATGTCTTCAGCTGGTGAATCGGCCTGCCAGAGGCCGTTTCGGCCGCCTCCATGATCGCCTCGGGGAGGGTGGGGTGGGGGTGGATCGTCAGGGCGATGTCCTCCACGGTAGCGCCCATTTCGATTGCCAACGCGACCTCGCTGATCAGGTTCGATGCATCGGGTCCCACTATCTGGACGCCTAGGACGAGGCCGTCCTCCGCCTTCGACACGATCTTCACGAAGCCTTCGGGTTCTCCGGTGGAGAGGGCCCTCCCGAGGGCCGCGAACTGGAATCTCGACTTCTTGACGTTGTAGCCGGCCTGTACGGCCTTGGCCTCGGTCAGCCCTACGCTCGCGACCTCGGGGTCGCAGAAGACCGTTTCGGGGATTACCTTCCAGTCGGCGGCGCTCTTCATCCCCGCCATGCACTCTGCGGCGACAACTCCCTCCTTGGAGGCCTTGTGGGCGAGGAGAGGCGGTCCGCGGACATCCCCTACGGCATAGAAGCCCGGCACGTTGGTCTGCATCTTCTCGTTGGTGTTGATGAACCCGGCGCTGTTCGTCAGGACCCCTATTGCCTCCAGGTTCATCTTTTCCGTTCGCGGCTTCCTCCCGACGCTCACGAGGACCTTGTCCACATCGAGGAGGAAACCTCCCTCGGGGGTCTCGACTGCGACCGTGGCGCCGTGATCAGTCTTGGTTACGCTAAGAACCTTGGATTTCAGATGCACCTTTCCCCCCTTTGCCTCGAGCTTCCGTTGGACCACTCTGACGACCTCTGGATCGCTCCCTGGCATGAGCTGGTCCATTATCTCGACCACGGTCACCTCGCTCCCGAGCTTCTGGTACATCGAGGCGAACTCGAGTCCAATTGCCCCTCCTCCCACCACCAAAAGCTTCATCGGAGCATCGGTCAGCTCCAAGGCCTCTTTGGACCCGATCACGACCCTCCCGTCGAACTCGAGGCCTGAGAGTTGCACCGACTTCGTCCCTGTTGCGATTACCACGTTCTTCGTCTCGATCTCCTCGACTCCGTCGAGGGTCGTCACCCGAACCTTGCCCCTCCCGACAATTTCGGCCTCGCCCATGAGAATGGTGGCGTTGCTCCCCTTCAGGAGGAACTCGACCCCAGCGACGAGCTTGTCAATCACTTCCGACTTCCACTTCTGCAACTGGGTGAAGTCGACGTTCACCTTTGAAGCAGTTAGGCCGAACTTCTCTCCCTCCCTCACCTTGTCGTAAAGCCTTGAGACAGTAATCAAGGACTTCGAAGGGATGCAGCCGTAGTTGACGCATTCGCCGCCGAGCTTGTCCGACTCCACAATGATGGTCGCCAGCCCCAGTTGGGCGGCCCTGATGGCGCAGACGTAGCCTCCCGGACCAGCTCCGATTACAGTGACGTCGGCCTGTCTCATCTAATTATCCTGGGTTTGAGGGCGTTGTGCTGGCTTAAACCTTGCTGATTTGAAATCGGTTCAGACGACTTCTGCGAGCAGCTTCTTCGTGTCCTGGAGCATCTCTATGACCCGGGTTGCGAAACGGGCGGCGTACGAGCCGTCGAAGACTCTGTGGTCGAAGCTCAGCGACAGGTACGTCATGTCCCTGACCTCCACCCTCCCCCCGCGCACTATCGGGCGCTTCGCGATCTTGTGAAGGCCGAGGATCGCGACCTCTGGGTAGTTGACTATGGGGGTCGCGAAGAGGCCGCCGATGGCGCCGACGTTGGTGACGGTGAAGGTTGAGCCCTTGACCTCCTCGAGGGTTAGCTGTCCCTCCCTCGCCCGCACCGCGACTTTCTCGATCTCTCCCGCCAGGTCGAAGATGTCCTTCGTATCGACGTCCCTGATGACCGGGACCACGAGTCCCTGCGGGGTGTCGGTAGCGACGCCGATGTTGTAGTACTTCTTCAGAATGATGTTCCCGCTCGCTTCGTCCATGGACGAGTTGACGTAGGGGAACTCCTTGAGAGCGGGAACGAGGGCCTTGATGATGAAGGGAAGGAAAGTGAGCCTTACCCCTCTCTTCGCTGCGCTTCCCTTGAACGCCTCCCGCAGCTGGACGAGGTCAGTCAGGTCCGCTTCGTCGACGTGGGTGACCTGGGCGACGATCTGCTTCGATTTCGCCATGTGCTCGGCGATCGTCCTCCTCATGCCTCTGAGCGCCACCACTTCTTCCTTGGCGCCTTGGGTTGGGACCCTTTGCTCCTGAGCCGGGGCTCTTGGCTCCTGGGACTGCATCGCCGGTGCCTGCGCGGCAACCTTGGGCTGAGGGGAAGCAGCTCCCCTCACGTCGTCGTCGGTGATGCGGCCCAGCGTACCAGACCCTCTCACGGTCCCGATTTCGACTCCCAGTTCCCTGGCGAGCCTCCTTGTGGCGGGGGTCGCCAGAATGTCCGGACCCGGCTGGACGGGAGGTGACTGGGGAGGGAGGGAAAGGGCCTGCTGAGGCGCAGGGAGAGGCGTCGGCGGGGAGGCCGGAGGAGCGCTACCGTCGTCTATCACAACGATGATCTGACCCACCTTCGCCATGTCACCCTCCTTCGCAAGAATCCTCGAAATTGTACCTGTTCGCGGCGCTGGGATCTGGACGTTCACCTTGTCGGTCATCACTTCTACGAGGGGTTGGTCCTCTTTGATGCTGTCCCCTTCCTTCACCATCCACTTCAGGACCTCGCCTTCGGCGACGCCTTCTCCAAGGTCAGGCAGCTTGAACTCGTACACCAATTGGAATCAATCACCCGAACGACGGGCTATATCCTTTGTTAATCCCGCATCCATCAATAGTCAAGCAGCCCCGCGGCAGTCTTCGCGATCCTCTCGGCGTTGGGAATGTACACGTCTTCGAGCTTGGCGAGGGGGACGACGGTGTCATACCCGGTGACCCTCCGGACGGGAGCCTTCAGGGAGTCGAGAGCCTTGTCGGCGATGGTCGCCGCGATTTCTGCGCCTACTCCGAGAGTCAGAGGCGCCTCGTGGACGACGACGACCCTCCCGGTCTTGCGGACGGACGCCAAGACTGATTCGAAGTCTAGAGGCGAGACTGTCCTCAGGTCGACGACCTCCGGGGAAGCGCCGCGCTCCGCTTTCAGCCGGTCCGCCGCTTGGAGGGTAGGGACCATCATGGCCCCGTAGGAGATGAGCGTGATGTCTGCCCCTTCCCTGACCACTTTGGCCCTCCCGATCGGGATTGTGTATTCCTCCTCTGGGACCTCCGTCTTGGGGGAGTCGTAGAGCCTCTTGGGCTCCATGAAGACAATCGGGTCGGGCTCTCTCAGCGCGGAGGCCATCAGTCCCTTGGCGTCGAACGGATTGGATGGGATGACGACCTTGAGGCCGGGAGCTTGGGCGAAGTGCGCCTCGGGGGATTCGGAGTGGTGCTCGGGCGCCCTTATGCCGGCCCCGTATGGGAAGCGAAGGACCCCCCTGGGGGCGTATCTCCCTCTCGTACGGTTCCGCATCCTCGCCACGTGCCCGAGGATCTGGTCGAGGGCGGGGATGCTGAAGCCGTCGAACTGAAACTCGCAGACGGGGACCATCCCACCCAGGGAGAGGCCGACGAACATCCCGGCAATTGCCAGTTCTGCGAGCGGAGTGTCGAAGACCCTTTGAGGGCCGAACTCGTCCTGCAACCCGCGGGTGACCTGGAAGACGCCCCCGTTCTTGCCGACGTCCTCGCCGAAGACGACTACCCTTCCGTCTCGCAGCATCCCCTGTCTCAGGGCCATGTTCAGTGCATGCCGAATGTTCACCCCCGGCCTGCCCCCTCCTACCGTTGGTTCGGGGGCGGGCGCTGGCGAAGGTACGGCTTCGCCGCCGAAGGCCTCCCTCCTCTCCTCCAGCAGCCGGGGGGTGGGGACCGAGTACATGTAATCGAAAATCGTCCCTGGTTCAGGGGCGGGGATCGACCTGTACGCCTGCACGGCAGCGTCTACCTTCGCCTTTGCGGCTGCGGCCACGGATAGTTTGTACTGCTCGTCTACAAGCCCCTTCGACGCGAGGTACTTCTCCAGCCTGACAATCGGGCTGCGCTTCTCCCACTCGATGACCTCGTCCTCGGCCTTCAGCTTGTTCGAGACCAGCTCGGCGGTGGTGTGCGGCCCCATGCGGTAGGTGGAGTATTCGATGAGCGTCGGCCCTCCCCCTCGTCTGGCCTTCTCGACCGCGTACTTTGTGACCTCGTAGGAGGCGATGACGTCGTTCCCGTCGACGAGAATCCCCTCGAAGCCGTAGGCGACCGCTTTCTGGGCTATCGTCCTTGAGGAGGTCTGCTTCTCCCTCCTGACTGAGATGGCCCACTGGTTGTTCTCGACGCCGAAGACCACCGGGAGGTCGTAGATCCCCGCGAAGTTAAGCGCCTCGTGGAAATCGGCCTTTGAGGTACCCCCGTCGCCGGTGCTGACGAAGGTGGCCGAGTTCTCCCCCAGGAGCCGCCTGGCCATGGCGATTCCCACAGCGTGAGGGAGCTGGGATGCGACCGGGACAGCAATCGGGAGCATCCGCAGGTTCTCGGGAATTTGCATGCCCCGTTCGTCTCCCCCCCAGAACTGCAGGAGCTTCTCGCCCGGCAGGCCGAATGCCAGCATCCCCGCGTTGTCCCTGTACATCGGGACCAGCCAGTCTCCTTTTTCGAGCGCGTCGACGAAGCCGACCTGGGCCCCTTCCTGCCCCTTCGACGGTGCGTACGTCCCGATCTCCCTGAGGGTGGAGAGGTTGGTCGCCTTCTCGTCGAAGACCCTTCCGAAGACCATCTGCTCGTACATTCTTCTGAGAAGTTCGGCGCCTACGGTGGGCTCCCCACCTACGATGGAGCCGTCTGGGGAAAGCCGACGGAACATGACATCCCCCGGCTTGGAAAATAGGTCTGATTCGCTGAAGACCCTCGGTGTCGTCCCCGAGTCCTTCAGGACCTCGGATTCTGTCACTTTTTAGGTCGTGCCTCGGCCGTAATATAAGACTGACTCAGTCCGGATTCGCGCTCCATGACCGCTCGGATGAAGAACTCGCCCGCGCGGTAGCTGCTCCTGACCAGGGGCCCCGCCGCCACGTACTTGAATCCCAACTCCTCCCCCACTCTCTTGTAGGCCTCGAACTGCGCCGGGGAGACGTATTCCTTTACCGGCAGATGCCGTTGTGAAGGACGCAGGTACTGTCCCACGGTGAGGAAGTCGACATCCGCGGTCCGGAGGTGCATCATCGTCTGCCTCACCTCCTCCTCCGTCTCTCCTAGGCCGACCATGATCGAGGACTTCGTATAGATCCGCCTGTTCAGTTTCTTCAGGCTCCTGAGAACGGACAGCGACTGCCAGTAGCTCGCGCGCGGGTCTCTGACGGTCGGCGTAAGTGCCAGCGTCGTTTCGACGTTGTGAGCGACCACGTCTGGGGATGATCCCAGAATCGTCCGCAGGGCGTCAAGGTCGTTCTGGAAGTCGGGGATCAGCACCTCAACCAACATGTCAGGGAGCTTCTCTTTGACGAGTCTGATGGTTCTGGCGAAGTGGGCCGCCCCCCCGTCGGGGAGGTCGTCTCTGTCTACGGAAGTAAGCACCACGTAGGTCAGGCCCATGCGCGAGAGAGCGAGAGCGACCCTCTCCGGCTCAAGCTCGTCCAGGAGCCCGTTCGGCTTGCCTGGGGTCACCATGCAGAAGCGGCATGCCCTAGAGCAGACGTCTCCCATCAGCATCAGAGTGGCGGTTCCCCCTCCCCAGCACTCGTGGACGTTGGGGCAGTGGGCTTCTTGGCAGACGGTGTGGAGGCCGAACTCCGAGACCATCTGCTTGAGGTTCTGGTAGTCCGGCCCCTTGGGTGGCCCTACCGTCAGCCACTCGGGCTTGGTTTCTGTCTGCAATCTACTGTCCGACTGCCAGACTCAGCCGTTGAAATCCCTTTCCGGTGAGGACCCCTTCGCAGGCGGCGCACCCGTTGACGTCGTAGCCGGGTTCGAGGTCCTCGTGGAGGGAACACATCAGACGGTTGAAGCGGATGTAGTCGCAGACCTCGGTCATGGTCGCCAGCGCCCCCATCTCGTCGGGGGTCTTCGAAGAGAGCATCTGTGCAACCTTGTCGGCAGCTTTCGAGACCGTCGGATCTGTCTCGAAGTTGAACATGGAGCCCCTGGTTCTGCGGGCGTAGTTGCTGACGGAAGCCTGAGTGACCCCTAGACGCCTCGCTACTTGCTGCTGAGTGAGATGGTAGTCCTCCTGCATCCGTTTGGCCACCATCGCCCTCAAAGCGGGAAGGGCTGAACGAGAGACCATCTCGTAGGGGTTTATCATGGGTTTATCACCTATGTTATAACGCGATATTTAAGGCTAGCAGGCGGGTTCTGTTACCTTGTCGGGTGATTGACTTCTGTTTTGTTGGTGTTACCTTTCGGGGGATGATTCTTTCTTGACCACGAACCACACTCCAAGCATCACCGTCATCGCTCCAAGAACCACCGTGGAAGTCGTCACCATGTTGGCATACCAATAGAATCGAAGTGCCGATTCAGCACATCCACCCGTTTCCATCGAGCAACGGGGGAGTTCGTCCCAAAAGTCTGCCAAGTTCAGTATGGCACCGACGATGACTGCCCACGCTCCTCCTGCTATCAGAGACGCCCCCGAGACCAGTCGGCGCACCATGACCGCAAGACTCTTCCGGAGACGGATTAGTTAAGAATTGACTGGGGCCGTCCTCGGGTAACTTGCGTTTCGAATCAACGTCTCCCACTTGTTATCCCCCATCACCCTGATTCCTGCCAAGTCCGCGGGAGTCCGCCCCTTCAACGCCTCATGCGGTCGGATATAGTTGTGGAATATCTGATACCCCCTCAGAATCGGTGTGTCAGTTCGCTTTAGCCCACGCATGACCTTCTCCCTATCCCGAATCTCCCCGTTCATGCGCTCCATCTTGTTGTTGTGAATCCTCGCCCCTCTTTGGGGGCTGAAGATTCGTCGTGTCTTACCAGGTTCTGTCAAGTCTGTGGGACGCGCTCCGCGAAAATCTCCCTGTCAAATTGGCGGGGCATGGCTAAATAATGGGGCTTGGTTGTTTGATTCGTCCATACCATTGACCCTCGCAGGCAGAACCTCATGGAGTCCCAGAGTCCTATTCGAGGCGGGGCTGGTCTTGATTGGAATCATCCTCCTCATCATATCTGCGACCCCATACGCCTCGCAGTCCCTTCCGCAATACGTTGCGCTCTTGGGTGTGGCGGGGCTCGGATTCATCGCAGTGGGAATCCTCCTCTGGTGGAGTGGTAGAAGCACTTGGCACTTGTGATTCACTTTGGCATCCCCTCGTTGCTCCCGTTTTGTATGATTGTCAGCCACTTGTTATCTCTCTCAACCTTGATTCCTGCGAAATCTCGTGAGTCTGCAGATCCAAGGCTTCCTACGGGTGTGAGGGTCCGCTAGCTCGGCAAAACCTTCGTCCCTAATCACGCCGGTGTTGGGAGCCAGCATCTGCCCAAAGCGCTACTTGGTGAGCGACTCCGTCATCCGCCTGAAATCGGCCTTGGGTACTACGCCGACTGCCCTGTCCGCGACCTTGCCTCTGGAGAAGAACAACACAGTCGGAACGCTCATGAGCCCGAATTGGGCTGCCAGCCGATTCGAATGCTCCTGGTCGTCGTCCATGTTTAGCTTCACGAACTTCACCCGGCCATCGTACTCCTTTGTGAGTTCCTCGACAATCGGGGACACAATCTCGCATGGCGGACACCCGCTACCGTAGAAATCGACGACGACGGGCAAGCTGGCTCGGATTACCTCCTCCTCAAATCTGTCCCCCTTGATGCGAAGGACTGCGCCGTTCAACGTCCAGAGATCTCCTATGCGCTGCAAATTAAAGCTAGCCACTCGCTCTCATCCCTTACCTCGGTTCAGGCTCCTTCGACTGGCGTCCCTCCATGAGTCTCGGTACCAGCCAAGATTGGTTGGAACCCACCGCAAGCTTATTGGAGGGCCGAGGCGTGCGTCGGAAACCCCGTATCCAAGGATGTGCGACCCAAATGCTCAGACATCGGATGCCTAGAGTGAGGAGACCAGCCTGACGGAGCAAAACGTGTTCCAGCTCTTCTCCCCTCCCCTGGTCAAGGCGCTGAACGAGAAGGGGTTCGCCTCGCCTACGGACCCTCAGATGAAGCTGGTCCCGCTCGTGATTCAAGGGAAGAACTCCCTGCTAATGGCCCCGACGGGGACCGGAAAGACCGAGGCGGCCCTGCTCCCGATCCTCGACAGGATGGTCAGGGAGGGGCTCTCAAGAGAGAAGGGGACGAAACTCCTGTACATCACGCCGCTCAGGGCGCTGAACCGGGACATGCTCGAGAGGATGCAGTGGTGGTGCAAGAGGTTCGACATCAGGCTCGGGGTCAGGCACGGCGACAGCACCCAGGCGGAGCGCACGAACATGAGTTTCGCCCCTCCCGACATCCTCATCACGACCCCCGAGACCCTGCAGATCCTGCTGGTAGGGAGGCGGATTCGGCAGAGTCTGTCGAAGCTCAGGTGGGTCGTGGTAGACGAAGTGCACGAACTCGCCGAAGACAAGAGGGGGAGCCAGCTGAGCGTGGGGCTGGAGCGCCTGAGGGACGCGGTCGGGGGAGAGTTCCAGACGATAGGGCTCTCTGCCACGGTCGGGTCCCCGGAGAGAATCGCTCAGTTCCTCGTGGGGAGCGGGAGACAGTGCGAGGTGGTGAGGGTCCCGGTGGAGAAAACCCTCTCGCTCAGGGTGATCTCGCCTAAGGCGACCGCCCATGACAAGGAATTCGCCGAGGCGATCTACTCGTATCCTGAGGTGGCCGCGAGACTGAGGGTCATCAGGGAGGCGGTCGAGAAGTACAAGTCGGTGCTCATCTTCACCAACACGCGGTCGGAGGCCGAGGCCCTGGCCAGCAGGTTCAGGGTCTGGGACCCGGAGTTCCCGATTGGAATTCACCACAGCTCTCTGTCGAAGGCCACAAGGGAGGCGGTCGAAAGGAACCTAAAGGACGGGAAGCTCCTCGGGGTCATCTGCACAAGCAGCCTGGAGTTGGGCATCGACATCGGGTTCCTCGAGTACGTCATTCAATACAACTCTCCCAGGCAGGTGACACGGCTGATTCAGAGGGTGGGACGGAGCGGGCACAGGGTAGGCGAGGTCTCAAACGGGCTGATCGTGACCCAGGACTCAGACGACACGCTCGAGGCGGCAGTCCTGTGCAGGAAGTCGGTGCGCGGCGAGCTCGAGCCCCTGGTTCCCGTTTCATCCCCCTACGACGTGGCAATCCACCAGGTAGCGGGGCTCCTGATAGAGCAGCCCACCTGGAACTTCGCCGACCTTGCGGCCCTGCTGAGGAGGAGCGACGCGTATTCCGGGATGGACGACCTGAGGCTCAGGAGGGTCCTGACCTACATGCGGGAGCGCTATCCGAGGCTGGCCTACTACGGGGAGTCCGACGGCAGGGTCTCACGGGCGCGAGATGTGAAGCCGCTGTTCCAGTACTACTTTGACAACCTCTCGATGATTCCCGACGAAAAACAGTACCTGGTGATCGAGGGGGAGAACTTCGTCGGTGTCCTCGACGAGGCGTTCGTGTCCGAATACGGCGAGGTGGGGGTCAAGTTCGTGGAGGCTGGGCGCTGCTGGAAGGTGGAGCAGATCTACGGGAACAAGGTGTACGTCAAGGCGGAGGAGGACCCCACAGGCGCAGTCCCGAACTGGGTCGGAGACGAGATCCCGGTTCCGCTCGAAGTCGCAGCGGAGGTCGGTGCGCTGAGGCGGAAGTACGCCGAGGCCATCGAGAAAGGGAAGGGGGAGGCGTTCCTCGAGGCGACGATTGGGGAGTACCCTCTATCCAAGGAGACGCTGAGGGAGGCGCTGAAAGAGGTCGCCGAACAGCACGCCGCGAAGCTTCCGATACCTTCGGAGAGGCTCGTCACCGTCGAGAGGTGGGACAGGTACGTCATAATCCAGGCGGCCTTCGGCCACAAGGTGAACCGTCTACTGGCGAGGGTGCTGGGGCACATGATTTCGGAGAAGATCGGGCTGTCGGTCGCCGTACACCAGGACCCGTACAGGATGGTCATAGAGGCGGATGTTGCGCCCTCGGTGGTCGTCTCAATGCTGACGGGCCTGAAAGGAATCGACCTCCGTGCGGCGACAGAGAAGGCGGTTGAGAGGTCTGGGATATTCAAGCGAAGGCTGATTCACGCGGGGAAGAAGTGCGGCGCGATAGCCAAGGACGCGGACTACGCCAGCGTTTCGATTTCCGGCATTGTCGAGGCCCTTCGGGACACGCCGGTCTACGACGAGGCCATGGACATGATCTTCCACGATGACCTGGACGTGCCCGGAGCAGCCGCAGTCGTGGAGAGGATCGCGAAGGGTGAGGTCGAGGTGAAGCTGGTCGATTACGAGGGGCTCTCTCCCATCGCGAGGATCGGGGTCGAAGAGATCAGCAGGAGGGGGGAGATCGTGTCCCCGGAACGCCTCAGGGCCCTCCTCAGGCAGTCGACGAGCGCTCGAATCCTCGACACCTTCATGGTCGCGGTCTGCACGAACTGCTGGAACTATCTCGAGTTGAAGCGGGTCGGCGACCTGGAGGGGGTTGAGAAGTGCAGCTTCTGCGGCCATGAGGCCATCGGACTGTCGACCGACTCCTACGAGAACGTCTTCTCTCTTGCGATGAAGGCCAGGAGCAGGACGGACATCCGCGGGAGGAACCTCAAGCTCGTCGAAGCGGTCAAGAAGTCGGCGGAGATGAGGAAGGAGTACGGGCACTCCTTCGACATGCTGATGGCGGGGAGAGGGGTGAGAATCGCGGACGCTGCCAACCTGGCCGCGAAGATGAGGAAGGAAGGGAAAGACGTGATCGACTCGATAATGGAAGGGGAGCGCGAGGCCCTAAGGAGGCGCTACTTCTTTGGACCCGCGTGAGAGGATCATGGTCATCAGGGTCTTTTCGTCGACCTCGGCCCTCGTCCTCCATCCGATGTGAAGCAAGGACCTGTCGTCCTGTTCCAGGTAGCCTCTCTTGACGTAGCGATCCAGGGAGTATTCCACCCTCCACTTCGGGAACTTGTCGCGGAGGAAGTGCTCCACCTCTCGGCGGGCCGCCCTTCCCTGCTTCGAGTTGACGAATGCGATGGTGGACGCGAGGACCGCCAGGTCGTCTATCCTGATTCCCGAAGTCTCAGCCTCGGAAATCGACGGAGGCTCCTTGAACCGAAGGAGGAAGCGCGAGGTGTCGTCCGTGCCGTCGGGGCCCTTGACCTCGAAGACTTCCATCCCCAGGGGCGAAACGTCCTCGGAGAGCACTTCGACTATCTGTTTGTACTCCCGCCCCAGGTGCCGCTTGAGCTCCCAGCCTTTGACGCCGGGGTTCCTTCCCCTCTGGAGGACAAGGACCTGGAAGGCCTTCCTCACCTTCCGCTCGAGCAGCGCCTTGTCGGCGGTCTCCATCAAGCTCCCTCCGACACCGAGATAGCGACCGATTTTGGCACTCCGCCAACCTTCTCCCTGAGCGCCATGGTCCACACCTTCCCAGTTAGCGGGTCGGTCCTCAGAGACGCCTGGCCGTCGCTGATTAGGAATGAGAGGAGATAGGCCCGGACGACCTTAGCCGCGAAGCTGTCAGCCTTGATGAACTCCCCGTAGTCGATCCAGTCCCCGTTCGACTTCTGCAGAAGCGCCTCGTGTAGCTCCTTCAGGTCCTTGTCGAACTGCTGGCGCGTGAAAACCCCCAGTTCGATGAGTTCGGCGTAGCCGACGGAGCCTGGCTTTGTGCCATAGCTCCCGAACTGGTCCTTGAACCGCTCCGCCATCGGCAGCAGGTCCCGCCAGTACACGAAGGCCCTTTCGAGCCCCTTCGGAGAGATCTGGTCGAGCTGGACGATGGGGTGCCAGCTCTTGACGAACGCCTCGCTCAGCTCGTTCTTGGCGAGGAGCTTGACCTTCAGCTGTATCAGCAGAGGGTCGATGTAAAGCGAGGAGGCCCTGTGCTTGAGCCACTCGTCCTGCAGCTTGACTATCTGGGCGAGCTCGAGCATCGCCTCCGAGTCCAGGAGGAGTTCGTCGAGGAATTTCCACTCCGGAAGGCGCTCCTTCAGAACCCGAATCTTCTCCACAATGTCGACTTCGAACGGGTTCGCGCTGGAGCCCTGGACGCTCCTGCAGAGTTCGATGACCCTGAGGATCTCCTCGAGCTTCTCCTGCTCCAGGCTACTTCAGCTCCCTGACCTCGGTCGGACCGTGGACCGCCTGTACAGTGATGACGTGGGCGCTCTTGTCGAAGACGGTGAGGATGGACGGAGTGATGACGATGTACTGCGAAGCCGCCCGCTGCTTCATCTGCGTGAGAATCATCTTGAACATGGCCTCGCGGTTCTTCGGGTCCATGTGGATGTCGAACTCGTCCATCGCCCTGAGAGGAGAGACGATCCTTGCCTGGAGAGAGAGGATGAAGGCCATCAGTGCCACTGAACGTTCTCCGCCGCTCTGGGTGAACGGGTCGAGCGTGTTGGGCGGGCCCCCCCTGAAGCCCACGTAGAGGTCTATCCCTGCGTCTTCTATCTCGGCCCCCTCCTCGAACTTCACGAAGCCGGTCGCGTCCGCGGCTGAAAGCACGGCCTTGTACGGCGGGTCGATTGACATCACCAGGTTCTCCATGGCCCCCCTCCAGACCTTCTTCCTGGACTGCAGCTCGGCGAGCATCGCCTTCTTGTTGTCCTGGAGCTGGGCAAGTTTGCTCTTGAGCTCATCCACGTTTCCGGTATAGTCGTTGTAGATCTTCTCCGCGTCGTCCGGGATGTCTTGCATCTTCTGCAGGTGAGCAGAGACCAGCTTGAGCTCCTCCGAGACCTCGTAGGGTTGTCTCGCCGTCTCCATCCGCGCCCCAGCCTTCTCCAGGTCGGGTTTCAGCTTCTCGAGCTCTGAGCGGTATTCGCGGGCGCTCCTTTCGAGCTCCCTGAGGTCTGACTCCGTCACCCGGGCACGATACAGCAGGACCTCTCCCTTCACCCTGAGCGAGACGTAGGTCTCGATCGTCTTCCTGACCACCTCCTCCACGGCGCCGATCTCGGACTGGAGAGAGGAGACCTCCCTGTCGAGCTCCCCCTTCCGCCTCCCTGCGTCTTCTTCCGAGGAGGCGCCCTTTCCTTCGATGTAATCCACCAGTTCCTTTATCCTCGCGCTGCCTTTCTTGGGCGCCTGTGCCAGCGCCTCGTCCAAGGTTCGCGACAGGCCAGCAAGGTCCTCCTTCAGCGCCTTGTAGGCGCTCCTCGACCCTTCGTCCTTCGCCCTCTCGCTCTCCGCCCTCACCAGGGCGTAGTACAGCTTCCTGAGTTCCGCCTGCTTGTCAAGGAGAGTCTGGTGCGACTCCTCGGCGTCCCTGGTCATGGCCCGCTGCTGCGACTTCAGGTCTTCCAGTGCGTTGGTCTTGGCGGTGATCTTCTCCTGGACGGATTCGAGCGATTTCACGATCTTGGACTCGGTGCTCCAAAGGAGCTCTCTGGCCAGGAGCTCCCTGTGCTCCTTGAGCTTCTTCTTCTCCAGGTATCTGTCGTAGATCTGCTTCCAATACTCCAGAGCCTGGTTGGCGTTGTCGATGAGCTGCAGCAGGGAACTCTCCTCCCCGATAAGGCCCCCGAGCTCCTGCTCCGCCAGGAGGATCCTCTGCCTGTATTCGGAGAAGCCTACCGCTTCCTCCACCATCCTGAGCCTCTCCTGCGGGGTGACCGCCCCCAGCTCCTCTATCATCCCCTGATGCATTATGATCAGAAGGTTGTCGGGGTTGATTCCGAACTCTCCCAGGAGCCTCACCACCTCGCTCTTGTCGATCTCCTTGTAGTCGGCCTCGAACCAGTATGAGCCGTCCTTCCTGAGGTACCTGCTGAGCATGAACGTGTCGGACTTCGAGTATGGGATCGGCCTCTTCCCGTTCACCGCGGTGTTGTCGAAGACGAGCGACACCCTCGCGATGTCCTTGCCCCGCCGTATGAGGTCAGACAGCTTCCTTGACCTCTCCGTGTAGGCCTGGCCGAAGGCGACCGAGATGGCGAGAAGGACGGAGGACTTGCCCGCGCCGTTGGGCCCGATTATGAGGTTCAGGCCCTCCTTGAGCGGTATCCTGGCGTATTCGTAACTCATGAAGTTCTCCAGAATTATCTCCTTCACCATGGTCGGTGGAAGGTGCGCCTCTCTGGAGACCTCTTCTGTTCTGCGCGACAAACTTCCGAAATGCGCGACCGAGTCACGGATTTAGACCTTCCGCATGTTTGTGTTGGATTGGGCTTCGAAAGGGCTTAAATCGCTGGGCCGGTTTTCTGGTCCGAATTGAGCCCCGGCCATCCGTTCACCTCTCTCACCCCTGCGGTGCGAGGGTTCCTCGCTGAGTCGGGGATAACCGAGCCGACCCCTCCACAGGTGCAGGCGTGGCCCCTCATCGCCGAGGGGGAGAATGTCCTCATAGTGGCCCCCACCGGCTCGGGGAAGACCGAGGCAGCCCTGCTCCCACTCCTCGGGAGAATCGCCGCGGGGGGACACGGGGAGGGGATATCGCTTCTCTACATCACGCCGATGAGGGCACTCAACCGTGACATGCTGAAGAGGCTCCAGGTCTGGTGCTCCAGGCTAGGGCTCACCGTCGACATCAGACACGGGGACACCCCTCAGAGTCAACGCGCAAAGCAGTCCTCTCACCCCCCGGACGTGCTGGTGACCACCCCGGAGACGCTGCAGGCCATCCTCCCCGGGAGCAGGATGAGAGAGAACCTGGGGCACCTCAAGGCGGTCGTCGTGGACGAGCTGCACAGCCTAGTCGAGAGCAAGAGGGGAGTGCAGCTCTGCGTCGGCCTGCAGAGGCTCAGACGGGTCGCAGGAGAGTTCCAACTTGTCGCGCTCTCTGCGACGGTGGGGACCCCCGATGTCGCGGCCCAGTTCCTTTTCGGCGGGAGGAAGCGGACCATAGTAAAGGCCGAGGCGCCGAAGGAATTCACATACAGCATAGAGTACCCGGTCCCCGACCCAGCAGACCAGACGACAGCCAGAGAGACCTACGCTGCCCCCGACCTCGCGGCGAGGCTGGCCCGGATCGACAGGCTGATCGAGGAGCACCGGTCGACTTTGATCTTCGTCAACGCGCGGACAGTTGGAGAGATGCTCGGCGAAAAGCTCGCGAGACTCCGCAAAGACACCGCCGTTCATCATGGTTCTCTGCCGAGGGAGGAGAGGGAGAGGGTCGAACAGGCGTTCAAGTCGGGGCAGCTGAAGGCGCTCGTGTGCACGTCCACCCTTGAGCTGGGGATAGATGTCGGGTCGGTGGACCTCGTGGTGCAGTACATGTCCCCCCGACAGGTCACATCGCTGGTGCAGAGGGTCGGGAGGAGCGGCCATAGCCTGGGGAGGGTGTCGGAGGGAGTCCTGGTCACCGTGTCGGCCGACGACGTCCTCGAGTCTTCGTCCAGCATCTTGGAAGCGCGCCGGGGAAAGATCGAGCCGACCAGGCCATATGTTAACTGCCTCGATGTGCTCGCCCACCAGGTCGCCGGGTACCTGATGGACCGGGAGAGCATCGAAGCGGGAGACCTGCTTGAGGAGGTGAGAGCTGCCTCGCCGTTCAAGGACCTCTCGGAGGAAGCGTTCTGGAGGACGGTGAAGTACCTGGCCGAGCTGAGGAAGATAAGAATAGACGGGACCCGGCTCTCGAGGACGAGGCTGACCAGGGACTACTACTTCGAGAACCTCTCGATGATCCCCGACGAGACGAGGTACCTGGTCGTCGACGTCACGACCAACCAGTCGGTGGGGATACTCGGGGAGGAGTTCGTCCTTCTGAAGGCGAAGGTGGGGGTCCACTTCATCTGCAAGGGGAAAGTCTGGCAGATAGAGCAGATAGCCGACGACAGGAAGATCTACGTGACGCCGGCCGACGACCCGCTGGCGGCGCTGGCAACCTGGGACGGGGAGATGCTCCCAATCCCGTTCGGCCTGGCGCAGATGACGGGGAAGCTGCGCCGGGAGGTGTCCGAGGGGCTCGACAGCGGGGAGGAGGGGCTAGATGCTGTGCTGAAGAGGATCCCGGGAGACGCGGCCGCGAGAGCGCTGGTCGTGGACCAGATCTCGGAGCACAAGAAGATGGGGGCGGCGGTCCCCTCGGACAAGGTGATCCTATTCGAAGGGTTCGGGAAGTACCTGATCGTCCACCTGTGCTTCGGGGAGTCGGTGAACCGGACCTTCGCCTACGTTTTCGAGGAGATCCTGTCGAGGAGGGGCCTCGTCAGGGTCTGGTGGCTGGACGGCTACCGCCTCCTGATGGAGCTCACCACAGACACGGAAGAGCTCGACCTCGGCTCGGTGGCAAAGGAGCTGATGGGGCTGCAGCCGGAGGAGCTCGAAAGGACCTATGCGGTGGCTGCCCAGAGGAACTTCCCGTTCCCTTCACGAGTGAAGCAAGTCGCTGAGAGGTTCGGCGCCCTCAAGAGGGGGAAGCTGATAGCTCACCCGAACCTCTGCTCGCTCCCCACCCGTTTCGAGAAGACCCCGATATTCGAGGAGGCGCTTCAGGAGACCGGGCGGGACCTGATCGACATGGCGAGGGCGAAGGAAGTCCTCACGATGGTGGCAGACGGCAGGATCACGGTGGAGACCTACCTGGCGGGGGAGAGGCCGACGCCGATAGCCTACGCGCTTCTCTACCGGTACCTGGAGGTGCCTGAAGCGGTCGCTCCCGACTCCCTAGGGAGGACCTCCTACCAGCGCATGAAGGCCAGCATCTTCGGGACCGAAGTGAGCATGCTGTGCTTCAAGTGCGGTCTCGACCAAGGATACGCCACGGTGGGGGATCTTGCCGAAGAGCCGAGGTGCCGCTCCTGCGGGTCCGGACTCCTCGTGCCATGCTACTGGGGGACGGGCAAGGTTGGCGACCTCGTGCGGAGGAAAGCGTCAAAGGAACAGCTCAGCGATGAAGAGAGGGGAGAGCTCGCGAAGGCGAGGAGGGGTGCCGACCTCGTCCTTTCATACGGGAAGAAGGCCGTGGTCGCCCAGACGGTGTACGGGATAGGACCCCAGACGGCGTCAAGGATCCTCGCGGAGATGCGAGATGACGAGGAGGCTTTCTACAGGGACCTCCTCGAGGCGAAGATCAGGTTCGTGACCACCAGACAGTTCTGGTCGAACTGAAAAGCCATTAACGGGGGGAGCGGAGGCAGGTCGCATTGGTACTAGCGGGGAAGGTCTTCCTGGTCAGAGAGAACTACGACATGGACGTCCTGGCCGAGAAGCTCAAGGCGTTCAGGATTGAAACGGAGACCTGCGTCGAAGAGCAGGAGTTCAAGCTCGTCTCAGAGATCAAGGACCTCAGCGCCGGCAAGGGGACGCTGGAAGGGACATTCACCTTCGACTCAGTGTTCATCGTGCGCCACAGGGGGAAGGCGGTGCCCGTCCCGAGGACCTACGAGGCGCCGTTTGCCTTCGACCAGTCGAAGGGAAGGCTGTTCCTGACGGTCTACGACAAGAAGAACAGGGCCAACAACATCGCGAACGAGATA
>Ga0209039_10001463_pt1 | contig 21907 bp, 16 predicted proteins | sample BogFormECP12_OM1_FD_188238 | JGI IMG/M metagenome (GOLD analysis project Ga0209039, IMG submission 188238) | Bog forest soil microbial communities from Calvert Island, British Columbia, Canada - ECP12_OM1 (SPAdes) (version 2) | ecosystem: Environmental > Aquatic > Freshwater > Wetlands > Bog ...
ATGCCGTGTCCTTTCTAACCCGGATCATCGGCATTGGCATGGTTTCCCTGGTTCAAGAAAAAATTAAGTGAGGTGGATGAATCTCATTTAGTGATAATGCGCAGATGGCATTCAAACGAATGGGGATGCCTATCTTGATTGGATCAATTCTCATCGGTAATCCTAGAAATGTTCAAAATAAAGCTTTAAAAAGGCATATCATATAGAATTGGTGGCAAGTAAATACAATCTAATGAATAGGAAAGCCAATATTGAAGAATAGGAATAAGGAGACAAGTAATTACTTTTTCTTTCAAAAATACTTAATTATAATCTTTGTAATGGAATTAGCACGCGACCATTGCACGAGGACGTGGTTTTTCTCGGTTTCAGGCAGAAGTTCTTGAACTGGTTGAACCTCGACTTCGAAGTTATTCTCCACGTTTTCGGGGAGAACGATCTCGATCAAGAAATCTTCCTCAAACGCGGCACCCGGCTCAATCACGATCCTATCATTATTTTTCTCGATGTTCACGATGCTCGACCGAAACGTGAATGGCTGATCCAATGATACGTCGATCTTGATGCGATCGACGCACGCTTCGATGCCCGTGTACCTGGTCACGGCGGCAAGGAAGCCTGCGTGGAGATTATTGTTCATGAACGGGAAATCGCACATGGGGGTCGAGGCGTGGAAAAATGCTTCGCCCGGGCGGTCCGCATCGTCAGCATTGTACGAATCCGGGCCACTCCATTGGCCATACCATGTATCTGGGTACTCATGGGCTCTGTTATGCATGCTCATTTTCTGCAAGAATTCCAGCGCCTTCTCGGGTGCCCGCGTGCGTATTCCCCACGCAAGCAGCGAGTTCAACGCTTGCCACGTGCCACCGTTGATGTCCCAACCGGGCGGCAAGATCGATGATCGCGGGTTTGGTGGGTGCATGATGGCGGCTCCACATCGAGATCGAGCTACGAGTTCATTTTCAATGCTTGTCAATAGCTCGTTCATCTTATCCGCGGGCAATGAGCGGTTTTGAAGCATCCACACGTGATGATCGAGGAATATCGTGTCATTGCCGAGTGCATTTCCCGAGCCATCATAGCCGCGGCAATACCACTTTCCGTTCCACGCGTGATCCAAGGCATCATCAACACTGGTCATGGTAGTTCGCATGCGACTCGCGAGTTCTGGATCAAATCCTTCAACGATAGGGATTGCTTTCGCGAATGACAGGAGCAGCATCGCCGAGTTGAAGGTGGATTCCCCGCGCTTGATGAATGTGCCGCGATTCTTCGCCAGGAGCGTTATGCCATCGTTCCAATCTCCATCACGCACGTGCACCATCCCATGCTCGCCGAAACCGATAGCCGGGGATAGCACGAACGTGATCAAGCGCCCTAACAAATCCTTGACCAGGAACTCTTTTCCTTTTCCATGATCGTCCTTGATCGTGACTCTCTCGTTTAAAAAATCGAAATCTCTCGTCAAGAAGATGTACTCGGCAGTGATCCATGTCACGAAAAAATATTGATCGGAAGGATTTGCATGAACGCCTGGCACGTTCAAGTTCTTGCCGAAACCATGCAATGCATAGGTGATCTTTCCATCCGCACCGATGCACGTGTAGATGAATTTGAGATATTCCCTGGCAATCGATGGGTTCATGAATGTAAGGGGGTAAGTGAATAACGTGAAATCTCGAATCGATCCATCGAACGCATGGCCTAGCAAATACACCGACGCCTGGGGCACGCGGCACAGTCCGCGATACTCATCCTTGAACATCGACGAGAGCACGTAAATGCAATGCCACGTGACCTCGCGTTCTAGCCATGGAGCACCTGGCACCTCGAACGAGATAGCATGGCTCGTGAACCAGCTTGCGGCGCTCTTTAACAACGACTCGCTTTCCCCGGCTATCGTGTACTTGGCAACGAGCGCGTCCAAGCTTTCCATGTCACAGCTGCTCAGCATGAACCGGATGGATTTCGTGGCACGTCCAGGAAGCGTGATCTTTTTCACCATCACGACACGAGCATCGCGATTCGGGAGTCGAGACTTGAACTCGCATGGAACGGTGCCTTCAAAAATCCAATCGCCAATTGCATCTTGGTTCTTTTCCGATTTGCCAATTCTCGTGGTGGATACCTCGCCATCCAGGCAAGCGATGATGATGGGCTTGTAATGATAGTTGATATCCGAAGGTGATGCGGGATCTCGCTTCCTTGCATAAGCGTGGGTAGGGGTCAAGATCACGGAGGATGGCGAAACTTTGGTCACGGTAAACGATATCCGGCTCGCGTGCTTGCGCCGCGCCCCATCCGTGTCGGCTTTAACGATTTTTTGGAGTCCCACCGCGAACTTGAGAACGCCATTGAGGGCACTCCCTTTCTGATAGTGCCTTCGCTTGTTCCAGCTCACGATGAGCGATTTGCTCAATGGTAAATGGTATACGTTCCAGTCGGAACCGACGTCGACTGATTGCTCGCTATCCAATAAATTTTCGATCTTGCATTCCGCGATGACAACCGGCTCGCAGCCTGCAGGATACATGATTCTCGAGGTTACAGAAATCGTGGACATGTTGAATTTTTTTTCAAGATATCCCGCCCCGAAAACTCGATGGGCGAGAAGATGTGTTTTTTTGGTGTTCACGTCGGAGCATGCATCTCCTGCTTGATCCCTCACCACGAACGTGACCAGGCCACCCATGTCAAGGGCATTCCCGCCGGGCGAGGCGCCGATGATCGTGAACCCGCGTCGGGGATCCAGCACGACGACTCGCCCGTGATTCGTGGCAATGCCGAGCCAGCTTCCGTTTCCAAGGAGATGATATTGCGTGTTGGACTTGCCGGAGGTCGTGAACTGCCACGCGCGATCGTCCTCGAATTCATTACAATCGTAATCTATCGCTGGTAACCCTTGGTCGTCTTGCACCCATTTCCCGAAAATCCCGCAGCGTACTTCCCGTTCTTCTTGCGTCATCGTCGATGATTCTCGTCAGAATCAAATGTATATCAATGTTATCGATAATGACTTGCAGAGTAATTAAACAAGAAACGATCATCAATGACGAGTATCGAGCATTTCATCTCGACGCGGTTTCTCGGCTATTGCATGAAGGAAATGGAGCAATTAGTATTCACCGATGAACAGCCATGAAGTAAAATTGATTTATCCGCGAACATCGAACCGACCACGCAATTTCAAGACATTCTCGGCATGGGTTGTCTTTTTTGGTTTGGTCTTAAAATTTGGGCGGATCAACATGATATGAGGAAGTGATGTCGCGACCAGCCCAATGGTTATCATTTGAATGGCGATAGGAATGAAATTTCTCGCCATAACAGGGATGATTTGTACAAGCGTCCCGAAATACATGCTCCATACATCTGTATTTATTTGCTGCAAAGAAAACGAAATCACTGTAAAAATTGGATATATAATCATAGCCAAAATAAACCCAATAACGAGTCCTAGAAATATCACAATCAGATTCTCCAAGATTTTAAATCCGATGATGGTTGTAGTCTTCGTTCCGATTGACGATAACAATTTCATATCTTTTCTCAACTTGTTAGCATTAAGAAGAAATATCGAGAATGAGAAGGAGAATGTGATGAAGATACTAAAGACAGGCAAAGCGCTATTCCATTGTATTGAAAAATCAGATAAACTATTTGATATTTGATCGATATCTTCGCTGGTTAGTACTTGCAAGAATGGATAAGCACTTTCTATATGCTGCTTGATGTAACTCTCATTCACGTTGCTGTTTCTTGGAACGAAGATTTCATTGCACGTTCCATTTAACTTGAATAGAGATTGGATGGTTGAATACGATGTGATGAACATGTTATCCAGAATTGGATTATTGAAGTTAACTTTACCCACGACTGTGAAATTTTCGTCAAATAAAGAAAAATTATCGCCAATCGTTGCTTTATAGGGCGGTATTTGAATGCTCGCGCCCACAAGAATTTCGAGCTTTCCATCCCCGGGCAAAGCGCCTGAAATCTCATACCCTGAAATAATGTCAGCCAAAAAGGCAATTGGAAAGCCAATAAGTGCATTTGGGATGATTGACTGGAGGGTCCCGTTTATAAATTTAAAATATGTAGGATAAAATGGCATGTTTAGAGATCCGGTTAAATTTTCGATGATGGAATCGTTGAAATAACTGTTTAATGGAAGAAATTGGATGATGTTGCCTTTCTTTTCCAAAATGATATCATAATTCTTTAACGGATGGTAATAATTTTCAATCGTCTGATTCATTCCTAAAATGAATGTCGACATGCATAATGCTGTCAAGATCGTGAGTCCAACGGCCGTCACTGTAATCAAATTGTGGCTTTTGTTGTACCGCAAATTTCTAAACGGAATACTTAGTAATCTCATTTAACTGACCATTTTTCGAGGATTTACATGTCGTGAAAAAATTTTTGTATGTTTCATTCGGACTACCTTGAATAACAAATATAAAATGGAAATCGCGCTGCTTACAAATGAAAACAACAACAGCTCAAGAATTAATTTGCCATCAATGGACGAAATGGCAACATTCAGCACGTTCAAGAAATATGGCTTCGTGTTACTTCGCAAGTACATGGTATCAAAGAATAAAATGAAACCAATCGTCAAGCCAAGAAAACATCCAATGATTGAGATGATGCAAGATTCAACAAAGTAGATCGATAAAAAACGATGGCTCGGCGTTCCTAGCTCCCACAAGATTTGCAATTCTGTTTGCTGGTTTTGATATTTCTTGATTGTCAACAATATTGTAAACAGCACGGAGATAATCGTGATGAAAAATCCGAAAAAAATATTCGAGAGGGTGGTTATGGTTAAAAGCCCGCTGGATAACTTTGCAATATCATCCGGCGTGATGACTTGCAGTGTAGGATCAAGAGATTGGATCTGTTCTTTAATGCTGGGTAATTGCGTCGCGGAAGACATGTAAACGAATAGACAAGAGCTGATATTTTGATAATTAAATTGCTCTTGAATAACATTGATATCCGCGATGATTATGTGGTTGAATAAGATACTGGATGGTTTTAACAGCCCCACTATGGTGTAATTGATGGCATCGATGTCCAAGGATTCATTGATCGTTAAACTACCATTCCCGACCTCGACACCGATGCAAATTTCCCTGAAACCCGGGTTAGGAAATCTCCCTGTTAACAACAAGGAGGATGGATTAATGTATCTCTCGGAACTAATGTTTTCTAAAGGAATAGCCATGATCGTATCCGAAAAGGCTTGCACGTTTTCAACATCCGCTGCACGTAAAAAAAGAGCTGGAAAGACTTCCTTGACGCCGGAAAATGATTTAATCTCGGCCACCCTTGATTGATTTATCTTGCTACCAAATGGAACGACCTGATAAAAGGGAATGCCTTTCTCAGTTATTATAAGTGTATTAGAATTACTTGGGTACAAATTAGACACGGCATTGTTATAGTAAGACTGGAACATGCTAAAGACAAAGATCGTCGTGATAGCACTTGCCACGCCAATGATGCTCAGGACGTACAATAGCTTTTCCCTTGCAAAGTGGTTTATTATGAGACGGGAGATATGCATAGCTCTCTCACGACCTGTTTTTCATTTTTAATTTTACCAACTCGATTGCATCCAGGATCGCGACTGAAAAAATGCACCCTAATAGCAAGGCGGTGATCCCGGGCGATGCATTCACTGGTGTCTGATCAAAACTAACCCCGAACTCGTTAAAATACGGGTGATAAACGTATTTCATCGAAAAATTTCCTAGCCCCGTCCATTGCTGGAACATGCTCTTGGCTGGATTAAAAAACCAATCTCCTCGTTCAAGGCCGCAACCATCTTCGAATTGGAAAGACCAGGGAAAATTTGCTTTAATTGGACCATAAGAATCATTACCCGGAATCCATATCGGAAGTTCGATTCGTGTCAGGTAATTCCACGTTGAAAGCGAAGGATCATAGCTCGTGATCGTTTGTTTGTATTTCCAGAAGGTCGTGTACACTGGTTCCAGATCGTAGGTCATGTTTTGTCCACCAAAGCCTAGGACGGAAGACGGGTTTTCGGAACAGTTATAGTACAAAACATAATTGGACATGTAACTGAGGCTGGTTGGCATGGTTAAGCCGTGTCCCCCCGTCTCGGAGAAAATCACGGGATGCGAACCGTTCATTTGCATGCAAGCGCATGGCTTTTTAGCATAACCGCATCGTGATTGGAGGCTGGAGTCATTCGTGTACATGTTCAAGGAACCATGATATTCAAACTCCAAGAGGGAAATACTTGTAATATTGCTCAATTGCGCGTTTTTGCTAGCCGCGAGGAAAAAAGCTTCCAGATCATTTTCATGATAATCATGGAAGATTGAAATGTTTTCGACATTACGAGGATAAAAAAGGAAATAATAAACGAAAAAATAATTTTCGGTCTCAAGCACCTGATAATAAATTGTCGGCTGCGGGTTCGAATAAACATCGAGATCTTGCCAATTATTTAACGGGTTCCAATCCCCATCAAAATTAAACTCTGTAAACTTGTCTGCCGTCGAGCGCGAATCTTGGATGATGATCGGGCTGTATCGCATTGCGATGGTTTTCTCCCTAGTCAAATCAAAGCCTGTGCCTTGAGCCATGACTGGGCGTGAATTAATAAAAAATAGCATGGTGCCAAGCATCAAAAACAAAAATGACATTGTTCCAATAATTTTTTTCTTCATGAGTCACTCCTGTTTTTCGTGCAAGAAGCCAGATCGCAGTCGATATTGGATTTTACCAATGGATATTACCTGATCGTTATGCGACACGATGATGGTTATTAAATCCGGCTTTTCATCAATAATTTCTTTCAGCATCTCTATAAAGTTTAAAGTATTATCATGATCGAGATCTCCCGTTGGCTCATCGGCAAGGATGACATACGGTTCCTTGGCCATAGCACGGGCTATTGCAACTCGTTGTCTTTCTCCAACACTTAGTTTATTCGGAAAATTCTTCCTTTTGTCATAGATGCCGAGACGCTTCAGATACTTCTCCGACTTGGCACGCTGCATAGCAGCAGGAATGCCCATGAGTGCTAAAGGATATTCGATGTTGTGTTCGACATTGAGTGCATCGATGAGATTAAATGATTGAAATATAAATCCAATTTTTTTGAGGCGAAGGTTCGTGATCGTTGATTCCTTTAATTTTTGTACCTGCGTTCTATCGAAATAATATTCCCCTTGAAAGTCTCTGTCGATGAGCCCTATGATATTGAGAAGCGTTGATTTGCCGCTTCCACTTGGTCCACTTATCGTGATGAGGCTTCCTCGAGTTGCGCGGAAATCCAGACCCTTGAGGACCATATTTCCTTCTTTTTCATTCTTGTAAATTTTCGTGATGTTTTTCAATTCCAGAACCATCGATTCTTCATCAACCATGCACCGGTCCACCTCGTTATTCCACGTGATCGTTTAATGCGCATCGGCTTCCATTTCAACGTGATCCTCCAAATATATAATGATCATACCTTCCACCTAAAGATTTATTACATCGTTATGTGAGATATTCTTCGTTTCTCTTGAAACATGGTGAAAATGATGTTGAAAAAAAATAAAACTTTCTTTATAGCGGCGATTCTTACCTTCATTTTTGCTGCAAATGTCTTTGCAATTGCCGGAAGTTTTGTTGTTCCCAAAAACGCAACAGATACCAGAATGAAGGGAAGCATCAAAACATCTGCAATTAGTTTCCTAAATGTAACGTCTCCAACGGCTACAAGCAAATGGTATGTCACAGGACAATATGAAATTCAATGGACTTGGGCAGAGTTTTTTTACACCGATGTCGACCTGTTTCTTTATAAAGGCACCACAAAAGAACTCATGATAGATTCCGAGGTATATTCAGCGATGAATAACTACTATGGCTGGCAGGTACCGTCGAATCTCACCACGGCATCAAATTACAAGATATATGTCCAGGAAAGTTCGAATTTCTCAGACAATGCATCAAGCGCGCCTTTCACGATCAATGCCACGCTCTTTCTCGCAAATTGCAGCTCGGCTCCAATTGTATATCTAGGTGGCGCTGATACCATCAATTGGGTTGGCACGGTTTCCGCCGTTGATATAGACCTGTATAAGAGCTCGACCCACGTGCAAAGTATTGCATCAAATTATCCCTCCTATTCATATACTGGCATTGAAAAAGAATATCCTTGGACAGTTCCCAAGACCTTGGCAGGTGGATCTGATTACCGGTTCAAGGTCACCGCCCACGGAAATTCATCGATCTACGTGTACAGCCCCTATTTTACGGTAAACACGGAGAAAATGATATTTAATGTCGGGCTACCGTACATGGTATACACGACTTCAATATGTAACATATATTGGCAATCAATCGGGAACATTCAGCACGTGGATATTGACTTGTACAATGGTGGCACGCTGGTTCAAAACATCGCAACCAGCGCTCCGGACAATGAGAATTACTTCTGGTCCGTGCCAGGGACTCTCACGCCCCTTGCAACATACGTCATCCGGGTTTCCGATCACGACAATCCGGCACTCTATTATAATTCTTCCAGTCCTTTTACCATCAACGCCACGCATGCAATTAATTACGTCTATGTTAGTAGCATGGTGTATTTGGGCGGTTCTCTGCACATCAATTGGGGCTCATCACCACCTGTCAAGTCCGTGGACATAATACTTTACCAAGGGTCCTCGCAGATAGCGACGATTGCATCAAACTTTGTCAACACGGGGGGATATAACTGGCATGTAACTGGATCGTATTCCTCAGGCACCAATTACCGGATCGAGGTCGTTGATCACGATCAGCCGTCAATATCCATGTTCAGTGGTAGTTTCATCATAAATGCCTCGCGCCAAATCACGAACGTGTACTTTGGCTCCGTGGTTCAGGCAGGGAATGTCGGGCTGATACAATGGAATTATTATGGACTGATAAGTTCGGTCGATATCCAGCTCTACAAATCTGGTCTATTCGTCGAAACGATTGTTCAAAATGAGCCCAACGGTGGATCATATTCATGGCTGGTTTCGCAATCACATGCCCTGGGCAGCAATTATACCATCAAGGTACTCGATCACGGCCAGCCCGCCGACAATGCCATGAGCTCGGTATTCAATATCACGGCATACGTGCTGCCACAGATGCCTTGGGGTGTTTCACCAGGCGAGAACCTAAAATGGACTGTCGGGTTTAACGTCGTGATGAACTTCCCGGATGAATTTTGGCAGTCATTGGATGCTCTTCTTGGCGCTAGTATGCCAAATGTGCATTCGAAAGATATTTATAATGCATTCAAAGCCGCATTGCCAAATTCGTGGCATGTCAAGGCATCCGTGGAATCGCTTGTTCATAATGGTGACATGGACAATGTTATTGCGAGCGTGTTCGTGAAGGAAAACACGAACAACACATATGCAACGTTAGGTAGCTATGTAGGACAATTCTACCAGAAAATGAAAAATGCTTTGGGACCCTTTTTCTCGTTTATATTCCCCGGCGATTTGCCAAGTATAAATACGGATCTGGGCAACCATGTTCCTATAAGTTCAGCTCAACCCTCCTTCGCACCATTTGACTTTCCTGGCATTTCCAGCATGCCGTCACCGATCTTGCCAACCAACTATTCGTTCTCCAACAACTGGAACAAGATGGTAGCAGCCGTTCAAAACGATTCATCATTCATCTCCCAATTCGGCTCATGGAGCGGGTTTCAATCGATGACCGGGTTCAGCGGGGGTGCGAATGCTACCGGAATGCATGGGTCGTTGAATGCCCTCACGATGAACAATTACGAGAGATCCATGTTCCCGTTCATGCCTGGAATGGGACCTGTCGACAGTTTGTTGGAGGAACTCTCGACCGTGCTGAATGCAAATTTGACTCTCTCGAGCCTCTTGGCAAATGGTTCAGTGAACTATAACTCGAGCATGGTCTTGCAAAAACTCGCCGGTATCGCCGTTGCACAAGGAAAATTCACCTTGCCAAATGGTAATGGTTATGATTTTACCATGAGTGTCGAAATCTATGCATTCCAAGGTGAACTTTCAAGCATCACCTACATTTACCATGATCTCCCCTCCGGAGTCAGTTTAACAGCAATCCTGTTGATTGTCGGATTAGTAGGTGGCGTTGGAGCGGTTATAGTCGTAGTGTCTATTACACAACGAAGACGGCGTTTATAAATCAGAGTTTCGATATATCTCCACTTCTTTTTTATTTTTATATAAAACGCATCCACCAGTATTCACGAGCGAAAGCTCAATTGCCATGATTCAACCGATGGATGAATAAAGTCTTTCTATCTTCATTCGGCATCGCGCTCGTCTCGTTTTCCATTACCCAATGGGCTTCGCGAGAAAAACGCCAGCGAGCGTGCTCGTGCCCACGTGTGATTCCTTGTACATCTTGATTCCTATCCCATATCAAGTCTTACTGTTGCCAGGTTTTGCGATCTGGTCTATAAAAATTGCCGGGATTACCTTGATAATCTTTGGCATCGTATTGATGAATAAATTGGTAATGCAAAGGGAATAAGTAATCATCGATGAGGGCAATTAAGGTAGCAGAAAAAAAAGAGAACCTTGTTGGCGTTTAAATGTATTTTTTCACCACGTCGAGGCTGGACAGGTTAAAAGGCTTGAGAATATATCCATCGGCACGACATTCGGCGATCTTCTTTTGGACATGCGACTCCGGAATTGCGGTGACGAATATTATCTTGATATCCTTGAGTCCCGGGTCATTCTTGATCTGCTTGCAAAGCGTGAAACCGTCAAGATCAGGAAGGATGACATCAAGGAGCAAGACTCGCGGATGTGATTCAAGCAGTTCTTTCACGAGTCCCGTGCCTGTTGGCAAGCCCTTGCAACTAATCTGTTTAAAGTTGAAGTAGCCAAGAAGCAAGTCAAGGGTTGGAGGATCGTCATCGACGATGAGCACGTCATATTTTGAATCTTCAGGTGGTTTATCGATGATGTCTTTTATCATGCTTTCCATTAACTTGCTTTTTTCGAATATTTCGCGAATCCTTTCCTCCACGCCCGGATCCATCTTGTCATGATAGGTATTGAGCAATAATTCAGCAAATCCCTTGATGATCGTGAGAGGGGATTTGAGATCATGGGATATTTTGGTTAATTGTTCGAAAGATTTCGTTCCATCGTGGTTTTGGATATAATATGTTACAGCATTTCGGATTAACTTTGATAAATTGAGATTGTCTTGCCGATTGATGAAGTCCGTCCAATGATTTTTTTCTTCCTCGGAGATGTATAATGCGATGCGTTCTTTATCCCGATTGTAAATCTTTTCCCCACGTTGCCATTTCTTGAAATTCTCGGTGACCACGCCTCGCCAAACCGCGATTTTGCCTGTTTCTTCTTCGTACTTGAGCATTTCTTCGGTTTTCAGCTGCTCTTCGGGCACTCTTTATCACACTAGTGATCTATGCTTACACACAAATAATTATGTTATTTACACAAAACAAACATAAAAAGGTTATTGTTATGCTGACTTTGTTGTAACATTTACCTTACGTTACAACGGACTGCCTGTTATATAAAGAAAATGCCCTAATCATAAGGTCTTTTGCTTAAATCATTAGCTTTGATTATAGTTGCAAATTCGTAAGACATTCTGGAATGTTAAAAAATAGCTAGATCATACTATATCAAGCAGAACCGCGTCAATGATTTGCGATAAGCTCCATCAATTTCTTTTTGTAGGCTTTTACGAGGTCTATCAATCGAAATTGCTCGGCGATCGCGATCAATTGATACAAGAAGTTTTTCGCTTGGTTAATGTTTCCCTTGGCAAGAGCCGCCTCGGCTTTTATTTGCAATGGCATCAAGTATTTCACGTAGCTTCCTGAACTTTCCCCCTCGTGTGTCGCGTGATACTTTGCATCCTCCTCTTTATCGAGGTATCGTAATGCCGTATCAAACTCTTCTAGCCCGAAGTAAATTTCTGCGATCTCCTTGAATAATCTCGCGGCATCGGTATAATTTCCTTCTTGGACTGCCATTTCAGCCTCCGTTTCTTTCCGTCGCTTCAAATTTTCAAGGGTTATGGATTCGGTATTTGTTTTTCCATCGTGCATGTATTGTTCCATGATCTTTCCCTCCAGTAATCGGTGCAGATTTTTCGCGATGAAGAATGCCCAGCAACGTAAACATCGCGATCTTGAGCACCATGCAATTTCTCACTCACGACAACCAAATAAGATCGAGAAAATCATGGCTAATAAGCCTTTGCATCAAAATTGCTTTCGTCCATGATGAAATCACGAAAATTATGACCGTTCTTTCTTGACTCGCCAGTTTAGACTGAAAAATCAAGACACGCGTGATTATACGAAAATTGCAATTACAAAATTATTTTTGAATGGTCATGTCAGTTCATGCCATTCCTGTAAATTCGACTCTCGATATGCAAAAATCGCGAAAATCGTTAAAAGAAAACGGAAAATGATTTGAAATTTACAAGTATTTCTTCAAGGAATCGAGCTGGCTGAAGTCAAATGGCTTGAGGAAATAGCCGTCAGCCCCCGTATCGTCAATCCTCTGTTCTACTTCCCATCCGGGTACCGCGGTCACGAAGAAAACCTTGATCTTCGATAGGGATTTATCTTGCTTGATCTGCTTGCAAAGCTTCCAGCCATCTATCTTGGGTAGTAACACGTCCAGCAGGATGATCTTTGGATTCGCTTCCTTGATTTCTTTCATTATATCCTCGTTTGTTGACAAGCCCTTTGCCTTGATTCCCTTGAATTGAAAATAACTCGTGAGAAGCTCGATTGTCGCGTTATCATCATCAATGATCATGACTTCAAATATGGATGGCGTTTCCTCGGTAGTCTCTTCTAAAATCTTCTTGATCTGGCTTTCGAGGAAAAGACTCTTTTCAAAGATTTCCTTTATCTTCGATTGAACCTCCGGATCCATGCGATTTTTATAATTGTCGAGCAATAATTGCGTAAAACCTTTGATGATCGTGAGAGGTTCTTTAAGATCATGTGAAACTTTCGATAATCGTTCGATCTGGGGTATTTTCTGTTGAAAGTTGATGTAGAAATTCACGGCCTGGCGTATTAACTTGGAGAGTGTCAAACCCTCTTGTTTATCTATGAAATCTTGCCACTTTAGCTTGTCATCTTCTGTCACGTATAATGCGATTCGTTCCTTGTCTCGCATGTACACTTTTTCGCCCTTTTCCCACTTCTTGTAGGTTTCCGTGATGACGCCTCGCCATACCGACCGCAATCCTGTTTCCTCTTCAAATTGTTTCATCCGATCCGTTTTCATGGCCTCATCCTGAGCGGCCATGTCATCTTCTTTTGGTACCTTCTGGTCTTCGGAGCCTTCCGTGGTTTCGTTCTCTTCCGAAATCGTCATTACCCCGTGAGCGAGCATGAACAATGTTTTTTCTCTAATAACTTTAAATACTGTATACTTTTGTGGGTATAAAAGTATTGTCGTGTGAGCGACAAAAAACATGATCGTGTGAACGACAATGTGGGGGTTATTTCAAGTTCGAGCCACCGATATTAATTTTTTTGCCACAATTCGCATAAGTTTAGAATTCCTCATAAAATCAGTTTGCTCTTGCAAAATATTCCTTTTATTATCAAGTATGTTAAAAATGAATTAAGAAAACAAATTAAAATTGAAAATTGACGTGCATTGTACCTATAGCATTCTGCATTTTTTCCTCGATTAACTTTATATGCGTGAATTATCGGAATTAGCAACGATATTATCGATTCTTTGGAGAAAAATCGATAACCCAAAAAACGAGAGGACGATTTGAATTTATGAGAAAAAGCGCGAAATTTTACATCATCCCAGCCATTTTCATAGCAATCTTTTTTGCAGCAGCGGGGTGCAAGATATCCCCGTTATCCATGCAAGTTACCAATAAGGAACCAACATCGTTGAAGGACGACCCTTCTTTTTATCAATTCGCCATTCTCTTGCCGTTTTTATTCGCGGTTATTCGAAGTTGGGAAATTTGATGGGAATAACGAGCATGTTGTGAACTTTTCTTGCTTTTCACCGCTATTTGGAACCATTCCATGTATTGAAATGAAAAAATCAAGATTAAAATTGGAATTCCACGTGCGTTGTCTTTCCATCCTCGCTCTTTTCTTCCACGATCTTGGTGGCAATTTTACCATCGATGGAAGGCTCTCCGAACGCCAGCGAAACCTCGTCAGGAACCGCGACATCGATCGAGAGTATTTGCTTGGACGAATCCAAGGACCATTCCACCTCCACCATGCCCTTGATGGTCGGCACCTTTCCTTTTGCTCTCGTTAATTCCACGGGATGCGGGTTGATCAATACCCTCGTCGCGCCTGGAGCATCGATTAGAACGCCGAGGACATGGCGCACGAGATCGTGAGCCGGTGTCGTGCTCCAGGCGTGGCAATGCGAGCCTCCCCAGCCCCATGTTTCCCAAATCGTCGTGGCGTCATGATCGAGCATCTTGCACCAGCCGTCCCGCAGGAACCGCATGATCAAGTCATACCGATTCAACTTGGCAAATGCTTGGTTCACGTGATGGAAGAAGAACGGCTCTGCTACGATGACATTATTCTCCTCTTCAAACTTGGAAGCGGTAATACCTTTCCAGAGAGGCTCCTGGTTCATCACGAACATTTCCGAGTATTGCTTCTCAAACACGTTCTCGATGATCAAAGCGACCCGATCGGGCGGAGCGATGTCGTGCACGATGACGAGCGCATTCGAATGGAAGGAGACTTTCTTGCTTTGCTTTTCGATGTTGCCGCTATCATCGACAATGACAGCATCGACGTACGCGCCACGTTCCTCGTTCCACAAATAGAGATTGATGCCACTCGCGATGCCCTCGGCGATGGTATCCAGGTGATCAACAGCCGCGTTCCAGCCAGCGAGGCGCCCCATTTCCGCGAGTTGCTTGATCGTGATGTAGAGCTGGGCGTTGAGCGGGCAGCACGCGCCCCATTTATCATTCACGGACCAGTCAATGAAAATCCAATAGGGCAGATTTTCGAGCAGTCCTGTTCCTGGATTGATGTATTGGATGAACCACTTGATCGCACGGAGCATCGATGGCAACATCTCGACGACAAAATCGAGGTCACCCGTGTACCAATAATATTGATAAATTTCATTGATCCAGTACAAGCAATAATCCGGAATAATCAGACCATGGACATCAGCGTCGCCTGGGGTGCACATGTCGGTCAAGCCATCGCCGCGCTGGCTTTGGGCGCATTGAACGATGAGTTTTCGCGCGAGTGCCGTGTCTCCAAACGTAGCGAAGCACGTCATGATTTCAACGTAAGCATCGCCGAGCCACTGCCGTTGCTCCCGGCTTGGACAATCCTCGTAGCCGTCGTGCATGCAGTTGCGGAGCGTCCACGTGCAAGCCTTGTACAGCGCGTTCAGGCGCTCGTCATCGCATTCAAACGTGGCTTCGGGCACTGAATACAAGAACAAATTCGTGCCGATATCTTGTAATGATACCTTGCCTTGTCCCTTGATGTTGAGTTGCAAGTACCGAAATCCGTACCAATGAAAGAGCTCGTGGTGATTTTCCCCTGCCTTGCACGTGAAACGGCTCCCGTACATCTCGCTGAACGGTCGCGTGTACACCAGCATGTTCCTTCTTCCGGCATCCAGCTTCTCAGACCATGCAATATCGATAATCGTTCCTGGCATCTCGGACACCAGGTCGAGATATACATGCCCCGACACGTCGCGGCCCATGTCAAACACGATACCCACGGGGCCTTCACCCAGATCGACTTCCAACGGGCCACTAGCTTGCCACGTGTTGTCGAGATCAGCAATCCCGCTTTTATAAGTTGACATCGCCAACTGGGTGAAAAAATCGATCGGATCGGATGCCGGATCAGTCAAAGACTCCTCGATGTCATCCTCGGAGAAATATTCCTGGATCATTCCCGCGCTGACGATGTGGGATGCACGAACGCGAGATTCCTCGAGCCGTGGGATGTCGCACTTGATCATGTTCGGCAAGATATCCTTGATCTCGAGTTCTATGACATGCCCCCAAGAAGTACGGTCGGAATCATCAAAATCTGCTGAGAGCCAACCTTCAGGCATTTTCCTGGCATCGAAGATCTCGACATATGCCAATCCGACGTAAATGAGAGGTGTATCTTGCCGCCAGGCATCACATGGATGGGCACGGGTCGTGCCATCGCTTGAAATGGTCACGGGTTCTTGGTCATCTTCGGCTGGAGGGATGTCAAGCTGGAAGATGAGGCCTCCCTTGCCAATGGTGCGGCCGGAAATGCCGCCGTGCGGAAACATCTCGTACCAGGACAATGGCGTGCCAAGATATTGCACGACGATGCAGATCACGTTCTTTCCCTGGAGGAGATAACGAGCAACGTCGTACTCGTCATAGTACCAGTTATGCTTGTTGCATCGATAAATGCCACGCCCGACGTATTGCTCGTTGATGTAAAGCATGTACCGGCTATCCACCGAGATTTTCATGATCGCGTGGTCGGGTGCTTTGGTACCGATGTCAAATGTCTTCCGAAATAAACCGAACCGATTCTTCTCGGATGGCAAGACTCCAACAACGCGCGTGCGGTGAAAATCCTTGTTGATGGCCCACGGCGTGATGTAATCCAGCCAGATCCATTTTGCTTTCCAGTTCATGATGTTCCATTCATTCGTGCATTGTAATAGTTAAAAGGATTTCTCGGGATATTCCTCGTTCGTCTCTGGGAAATGGGCAAGTTCAAGTACTCGCTCGCGTGGAGGTTCACGAGGATCGGGAAGCAAAACAAGCCGGGGAAGGTCATTAACACGGATGATGTCCTGGACGTGCGTGGCGTGCTCCAGCAAGTCGAACCGTTGCTTTTCGTTCAACCAATCCAAGAGCAAAATGTGAAATTTTCAATGCTCGGCCAAGGCGATTGAGCTTCGCCAGCAATGTTTTTTTTCTGATGCCAACCCCTTCTTATTCATGGCCGTCATCGCGTATCTACCCATCATCGCGATCATCTTCGGCATCAACAACACGGTCTGCATACACCTGGGAGCATGCTTTCAGAAACAGGTCATCGATTTTCATTTCGATCATCGATAATCAAAACCTTTAATGCTTCACTCATTTTATTCTTGCATTATTTTTGATAAGAACGCAATGAGTTCATGGATGCTGGATTCGACATTATAATAAACTGTGCTATATTTGTCCATCAACGTTTTTATTTTATCCCAATTCAACTCGAATCCATATACATTTCTGAACACGTGCCTGAATCGAAGGAATTCATGCAGTTCTTCCTTTGTTGTTGTTGATAGGATTGCCATCCTCACGCCAGGTATTTCCAAGGCCATCTGTTCCAGTAAATCCGAATGCCAAGATTCTCCTTGAGGTACTTCACCATCAATACCCGCTGCGATTTCCCGCATGATTCTTTCTACGCAGGTATAAAAATCGTGTAAAAAACTCCCGTACAGGCGTAATTCGAGTTCATCTTTTGGTTCCTCTCCACGGCTCTCGTGGAACGCGATTAATTTCATGTTGATATCAACCAGCTTTCCGAGTTCTGATTCTAATTTCGATATCAAGATGCGCACGTGGGTTTCTTCGTTCATAACCTTATACCCTCCTTCTCGATAGCATAAAGCATATTCCCCGAGGCAGATTCCGCTGTTATCAAATCTAACTCGACTCCCGCTGGGAGAATCTTATACAATTCTTTTAAGGTGTGGAAGTACACGGCATCCGGAAGGCCTCGAACCACGATATCGATATCCGTGTGCTCGTTAATAAGATAGGGGTGCGCCAAAGAGCCGATCAAGTATATTTCCGTAAGCCCGTATTCCTTTCGGAGGATTTCCGCACAATTTCCAGCAAGCTTCAAGAGCATTTCTTTTCTTTCTTGTAAATGATGCTTTCTTGCCTCGATCCGCCTTGACCAAGTCGTCTTGTACGAGTCTATCGATGGATCGTCTGGTGGATGTTCAATCCCGCTGGTCATCAAGCATCACGTAATCCGATTTTTCTCTTCTGGGTGATCATGGCGTTTCTACTTAATTATCTTGTCGGGGTTATAGTCTATGGAATCAAGGAAAATCTTGCATGAACTTGGGGCCTCATCAGCATACCTCATCAAGTATTTTATTCTATTTTTGCACCTTTTCCGGTATTTGGTATATAATTTCCTGCCAAGACACTTGTTCTTGGAATAGATATTGTTGATTTTCCTGAACTTGTTGTCATACGTGATGTGCTGCTCCTGCAGTGGCTGGAGGTCAACCTTGATCCATCCACGAGTCTCGAAAAACCCGTCGATGGAAAATTTGTTGGAATCCCACAAACAAATCATTCAGTCCCGTTCCTTGAAACCGTTTGATCTCGCTTTCCGGTATCTGTCTCATTCCACCAGCGTTTCTCACGATCTGTATCTTCCCGGCCTTGTCCCAACGCTGCAGCGTTAATGTTGACATGCCGGGTAATTCTTTTGCGTTCTTGATCGTGAGCAGCCGTTCCATGTGATCCTTGATAATCCTTGATTATACATATATATCGATCTGAGAAATGTTGATAAGGCGTCTTCTGTTTCAATCTCCGAAAATAGATTCCTTGGAATCGGATTTACCCCCCATCCACGAGCAAGGCGTGACCTATGCATCGCTCGTGCAAGGCGAAAGAGCCTGGCAAGGGAATGTTTTTTTTCGACGCGTGCCGCTTGCTGTTCATGGCCGTAGTGGCATACATTCCCCTTGTCGCGATCTTGCTTGGCATCGTGAACACGATTCTACTGCACCTTGCCAAATCCATGGAACGACAAGGGATCGAAATTTTCGACCAAATCAGGGCCGCGTTGAAAAAAGAACAAATTGCTGGCACGATTAAGGAAAAGCTCAAAAAACCCGTCATTTACATCGTTGGCGTTATTTTAAATAATTTGCCGCCAGTTTGGGCGCTCCTCGCCAGCCTGTTTGGACCACCGTCGTTGTACACGAGCATGTTTGGTGTCGGGTTGATCGCGTTGCTCGTGTATTCTCGAAACGTGCTCAAGGAAGAATTTCATCGGGTCGAGATATACGGGGCCATCAGCATTGTCATCGGTACTTTTATCATCGGTATCGAGGGCATCTTTCGCACCGAGCAAGATATGAAAGGCGTGAACATACTCGGCGCCGTCATCGCAAGCGCCGTGTTCATTAGTTTCGGGCTGGTACTCATGGCAGTTTCCTTCAAGAGGGGCACGAGATTCCTTGGATTTGCATTTGGTCTCGCTGCCGGAGGAGTAGGTGCAATCGACCCGTTTTTCAAGGCGCTCTACACGGCAAATTCGTTGGGCTTGGCGAATTTCCTTGCTCTCGGGTTATCCTTCGTGTTTGGTTTCTTGGCATTTGCGATAACGCAATGGGGATTTGCTCGGAAAGCACAAGCGAACATCCTCGTGCCGGCATACAATTCCACGTATATCTTGATACCGGTCATTTTCCAGGCCTTGTTATTGCCCGGCTTCGACATCTACATCTCCACCATCATCGGACTCGCGTTGATTATCCTTGGCATCGTGCTCATGCGGGCATTCAAGCCAGAGACTGGATCAAGTGCTGGAGGTAATGTTAATGAGAATTCCCGCAACCCGGAAAGCGAGTTTGCATCGCTCGATGAAACTTGAAAATAAAAATGAAAAAAAGAAAATACCCAGGCATTCTACAATAAATCTATTGATTCAAGCATCAGCAGCTTTACTTTTTTTAGGCACGCTTGATGCGTCTCGTGATCGATCGCTCTTAAGCGCCGAAAGATCACGAGCAAGTTTTTTCTGTTTCAAGAATAAATCCAAGGCGATCAAGGATGTAAAAGCGGCTATCACTATCGCAGCAATTGCCACTCCCACGGCGAGAGTTGCGGTATCTGTCGTTCCTGGTTGAACAAGAACCTCGCTCGAACGCGGTCCATTTCCAATACCATTCACCGCGCAGACCGTGTAATAATATGCTTGGCCATTCGTCACCGAAGAATCCGTGAAGGTCGTCACGTTACCAATCGTTGCCAGAAGTATTTCACCTCCCGTTAACGTGCTTCGGTAGATGGTATAGTTGGTGATCGACATCCCGCCAGGGTTCGATGGCGCCAACCACGAGAGTGAAACCCCACCACTTTTCACAGATGCTTGCAAAGCTCGTGGAGCGGACGGAACCCCGACGGGCATGGCATTTACCTCGGGGGATTGTTGGCCAACACCCATGGTACTCATGGCACTGACCCGGTAATAATATTGGAAGCCAGGTTGCACGCCGAAATCAGTGAATGTTGTTATATTCGCAATGGTCGCATAGGCGCTTTCGCCACCTTGCACCGTGCCACGGTATATCTTGTATCCCGTGACGGGCGTGTTGTAATGGTTAAAATACGTGAAGTTCAAGGGTGGCTGCCACGTGATCGTGTTTAACATGGTTCCGCCGATCCCTTGAACGTTAAGCGGCGATAGTGGCACCAAGTTCATTGGCAAGCAGTACAATTTTCCTCCAAATCCACCAGTGGTTCCGAAAAACACGCACCCTTGCGCGATGGCGGGGCCTGCCTCAACGGAGGAGCCTGTATTGTAATTCCAGATGAGCCTTCCCTTGGTCGCGTTCAAGCAGTACATCCTGCCATCATCGCTGCCCACGTACACGAGCCCGTTCACGACGGCAGGCGATGAATACACGAAACCCAGGGTCGTGTATGACCAGATCTGGAAACCACCGAGCTCATCTATGCAATATACCTTGTCATTCCTGCATCCGATGTACACCTTGCCGTCCCAAACAGCAGGGGTTGATTGATAATAACTACTCGTGGTAAAATTCCAGAACGAAGTGCCCGTTGTGGCATTCAAGCAATATACTTGGGGGTCACCACCGCCCACGAATAAAAACCCATCCGCGATGGTCGGGGAATCTATGATTTGATTCGCCGTCGTGTAGTTCCACAAGGGTTGACCCGTGTCCGCTCTGTAACAATGGATCTTGTGATCCGAACCGCCAATGTACAGGTAATTTCCCCAGATCGCCGGTGACGATCCAATTATTTGTCCGCCCGTCTTTTTCGACCACGCGACAGCTCCCGTTATGGCATCCAAGCAATACAACTTGTTGTCACCACTACCGATGTACACGCGGTTTCCCGAGACGGCGGGCGAAGAACCAATACCGGCGCCAGTTGCAGTAGCCCAGTAGAGCGCGTGCGTGGCAGCATCAACGCAGTAAACAGATCCATCGTTGCTACCAATGTACACGCGCCCGCCGGAGACCGCGGGGGATGAGCTTGTTATGGGATTGCCCGTGGTGTAATTCCAGATGGATTCACCCGTTGTTTCATTCAAGCAGCATAAATTGTAATGTGCGTCGCCGTAGAACACTCGTCCCCCGGAAATTGCAGGGGAGCTTAAGAGGGGGAAGCCCCATGATTGATTACAGATCCAGATTGGCCCAGGCGCTTGCACTGGTGTCGTCGTCGTGAGTCCGGCATGAGTTAGGTTGTAATGAAACATTGGCCACTCGTCAGTCGTCGGGTTGCTGCTGCCGAACACGTTGGATGGCACACACCCGCCTAAATTGATCGAGGTGCTAATAGCCTTCCCTTGAATACCTGTCGTGGTAGTGTAAAAATTGATCGATGCGATACAAGCGGAGATCATGCACAACATCAAAATCATTGCATGTTTGCTTCTCATTACCTGAGTCCACCTTTTAAGAGTGTCAATTATCATTAGAGATCAAAAATCAATCGTTCAAGATCAATATATATCCACTTAATGGGAACGGTTACACCCCCTTAATTTTTTGCTTAAGCATCTCCGTGAACGCATGAGACCAGATCGATGCCAGAAATCCCACGGCAGTCGTGA
>Ga0209039_10001464_pt1 | contig 21897 bp, 20 predicted proteins | sample BogFormECP12_OM1_FD_188238 | JGI IMG/M metagenome (GOLD analysis project Ga0209039, IMG submission 188238) | Bog forest soil microbial communities from Calvert Island, British Columbia, Canada - ECP12_OM1 (SPAdes) (version 2) | ecosystem: Environmental > Aquatic > Freshwater > Wetlands > Bog ...
CCCGCTCACGGTGGTAAAGGGCTTCGTGGAGACGCTGGGAGTGGAGGTCGATGGTCACGGGAAGCATTACCTCAACATCATAAAGAGGAGCACTGAGCGGCTCATCAACATTGTCGCTGACCTGCTGCTCCTGTCTGAACTGGAGGAAAAGGAAGAGCTCCTGCCGGAGAAAGTCGATCTCAAGCGACTGGTACAAAACATTCTGCACATGTTTGACCATCGGCTGAAAGAGAAAGGGCTGACGTTCTCGCTCGAGGCCGCCAGAGGGCTGCCCGGCATACAGGCTGATTCATTTAAGCTGGAACAGATGTTTGTTAACCTCATCGACAATGCGATCAAGTATACGGAGGAAGGGGGGATAACCCTTTCCCTTCAGCCAACGGATGGCAAGGTTACGGTCCAGGTCAGGGACACGGGTATAGGCATCCCGGAAAAAGATATCCCGCGCATTTTCGAACGGTTCTACGTGGTCGACAAGTCTCGTTCGAGAAAGATCGGCGGGACAGGCCTCGGCCTCTCCATCGTAAAACATATCGTCCTCCTCCACAGCGGCACCATTGACGTTCAGAGCAGTCGAGATACCGGTACAACGATAATCATCGAATTACCCCGGGGTTTTTCTACGACCAATATCTAGCGCACCATTCCTTCACCATACCGCCCAAAGGCCACGACTACGGAAAGAAAGAGAGCATCTGTTCGCTGCCAGCAGGGGGAGACACCATACCTATTCGAAGCGGAAACGCCACATGCCGATCACGAAGGGCATGAGCACGAAGCTCGCCGGAGACAAAATCCTCAGCGCTCTTCTTGTTTGCGCAGTCTATTCCCAGCTGGTGACATCTTTATCCTCGCCTTCGCCTCCCGGATTACCATCCCGCCCGTACGAGTAAAGATCGTACTCCCCGTGAGTGCCGGGACACAGATACTGGTAAGGCTTGCCCCACGGGTCTGGGGGCAGGGTTTTTTTCAGGTACGGGCCTTCCCAGTTGTCGACTCCCGGGTTCACCATCAGGGCGTTCAGGCCTTCCTGGGTCGTGGGATATCTGCCCACATCGAGCCGGAACTGATCCAGCGCCTGGCCGATCAGCTCGATCTGCGCCTTTGCTGCGGACTGCTTGCCTTTGCCGAGCTTGGGAAAGAGTTTTGGTCCGACAAGCGCTGCCAGAAGCGCTATGATCGCCATGACGACGAGGAGTTCAACCAGGGTGAACCCTCGGTTATCCTTCACGTGGTGCCTTTGTGTTGCCATATACCTTCCTTGTATCGATCGTACTTCTGTGCCCTTTGCGCGCAGAGTTCCACGTCTACATGTCGCTCATCGGTCAATCTCGCGATTACACCATGCTTCAGATGGCTTGCCTGATGCTCCTCCGAAGCGTCTCTCTGTCGGTTCCGTGCAGGTACGTTGCCCGTCATGCCGCGTTTAGCCTCGCGCCGCCGCCGCGAACCGCCGTGACCGTCAAGGAGAACCGGTGCGGAGCCCCGGGGGCGGGGCTCCCCGCAACACAGGTTCGGGGTAGGGGGAGGCAAGGCCTGCATTGACACACCGGACGAAACGCATCAGTAGTGTGCCATGGGAGTGTTACAATGATGTGACGATCTGGTTAAAATTGCGGGAATTCTCGTGTGGCCTTGCTCCTTCTCGAGAGGGGTGAAAGGTACAGAGGAACCTTTCCTGCTGACGCGCAGAAAAACGCTGGTAGCTACGAATCGTCGCGTTCGCTGACCGGCCGTTCATGCATGTGTTCCGGATCATAGGTCATCGTTACTCAAGAGCTGTTTTTGAATAGGGCGCTCCGCTCCTGACCGTCCTCACGATGAATACGATATTGCGACTTGCGTGAAGATCTTTTGCCGTTGATAAGGAGAACTCCTTCCTCGGCATGAGGCAGTTTATCAAAAGGGGACTGTAGTAAAACTGTAGTAAAAATGTAGTAAAAAGCGCTAAAAAGGAGGGTATTTTGTCAAAACCTTACGGGCGCTGTTTCGTTTTGTTATCAAGTAATATCAGCAGCTTGGCCAGTATTTTCGAGCTCTACAAAATCCGCCACTTAGATTTCGGAGGCCAACGCTCTATCCATCTGAGCTACGGGCGCAACGTTTTTTACAGTATACCGCAAAACTGCAGCAAAACTGCAGCATATTTTTGGCGACGCCCGAGACTCGCAGGACGGAGTTGCAGAACGTTATCTTTAAGATACAATAAAAGCTATTTTGTCATATAATATAACTATTAAAGCAATTTATGTAATACAATAGGTTTCATCCTTGTCGGCTCACAAGACCTGACATGCTCCTGCCCTCGCTGCAGCGCCCTGGTTCCGTGTGCCGGTGGCTATATAAGGAGGTTCACTCCAGCTCCACGGGCCGTTTGGTGTAAGAGTCGTAATCCCGCACTATGGGTGTGTACATTTCATTCATCAGGGGAGACGACATGATAAAATCGGCCGTTGCCCGGTTGCAGGCGATGGGTATGTTGTAGAGCACGGCAATCCGCAGTAAGGCCTTCACGTCCACGTCGTGTGGATGGGGCTCCATCGGATCCCAGAGGAAGATGACCGCGTCGATCTTGCCTTCAGTGATCATGGCGCCCAGCTGCTGGTCGCCACCTAAAGGGCCTGACTTCAATCGATCTATGTGGTAGTCAAAGTGCTCTTCCGTCAGCTTCCTCTGAATCACTTCCTCGATCAGCCTCCCCGTTGTGCCGGTGGAAACGAGTTTATGCTTCACCAGGGATCGGTAGTTATATTCAAACCACTCGATCAAATCTTTCTTGCGGTTGTCATGTGCAACCAGGGCTAGCGTTTTTATTGCCTCCATACTACCTCCTCTATTTTCCGCGTCTCATTTGTGAATGGGCAAGCAGTAAATCAATAGGTTAAAAAAGGCGCGAAAAGTCCTCAAAAAGATTTATAGCCGATGAGATGAAGACTTGTCGGCAAACTGATTTCATCGACCATTATGAGCCGCAGGCTCTTTCTCTTGACAGGCGGCATCAGGGTTACCTTCAATCCCCGAAACAGGTACCGACGAGGCGGGCGCTCTGGACCAGAGGATGATCGGGCGGCACGAACTTCTTTTTGCCTGCTACGTCGGCGAGAGGAACAGGCTTAATCTCCTGGCCCTGCACGCCAAGCATAACGCCGTACTGCTCCTCGGTCAGTAGGCGCACGCAGCGCGTCCCCAACCACGTGGCCAGCACACGGTCTGCAGCCGAAGGCGTGCCCCCGCGCTGCAGATGACCCAGGATCGTCAGGCGGGATTCCTGTCCTGTCAATGCCTCCAGTTGCTTGGTGAGCTGAATGGTGTGCCCCACGTGCGCTTCGTGGAAAGCGCTGAGTTGATCGGATGCCTTCTGCCTTATTTGCTTGCTTTCGGCGTTACGTTTCTTCATTGCCAGTTTCTCGATCGTCCTGGCGTCGCGTTGTGACATGGCGCCCTCAGCCGCTACCACAATGCTGAACCGCTTTCCTTTACGGGTTCGTTCGCGAATGGCCTGAGCAACACGCTCTACCCGATAGGGGATTTCCGGAATCAGGATCACGTCAGCCCCACCGGCCGTGCCGGCCTCAAGGGCCAGCCAGCCAGCCCGATGTCCCATGACCTCCACGACGATGATGCGGTTGTGGCTGGTGGCCGTGGAATGGAGACGGTCAATTGCCTCCGTCGCAATACTCACGGCCGTGTCGAACCCGACGCACGTATCGGTCATAGCAACGTCGTTATCGATGGTCTTCGGGAGCGTCACCACGTTCAGGCCGGCGTTTTTGAGCAGCAGCGCGTTCTTCTGTGTACCCGCGCCCCCGAGGCATACCAGCGCGTCGAGGTGGTGGCGATGATAGGTATCTAAGATCGCATCGGTCATGTCGCGCGTCTTGTCCCCTATGGTCATGCGGTTGGGCTTGTCGCGGCTTGTCCCCAGGATCGTGCCGCCGTACGTCAGAATGCCCGACAGGGTCCGATCGTCCAGTTCCATGCTGCGATCCTGTACCAGGCCGCGAAACCCGTTGAGGAAGCCGATGACATGCATACCGTAAGCATCCTGGCCGCCTTTACCGAGAGCCCGGATCACTGCATTGAGCCCCGGACAATCCCCTCCGCTGGTGATAATTCCTACGTGCTGCGCCATAGCTCGTTCCCCTCTTTTTGGTTTTCCCCTTCTCTATGCGGGATGTTGGTGTTCGCCAACACCAGCTGATTTTCAAAGTTTTATGTTATTGAGCTGATAATTGCAACACAGAATCTTCAAACATATAGTTGGACGCGGTACTGCTCACGGGTTCCCGGGAGATCTTGAGTATATCTGGCTACTTCCGGCCGGGTTGATTCGTGATGCATTGCCGAGGCCAGGCGGCCTCTCCCAGCTCATGTTCCCGCGCGCTTTGCCATAAGAGCGTTTTTCATCGTTCCTCTCACCAGAGTTCCGGCGCGCAACCGCGGGAGAGGAAATGTAGACTTAGACCGATTTTATAACACATCTCTATTAAGCGAGTGTTAAGAATTGATTAATTCTTGATAGTGATCCCTTTTCCCATTTGGTCAAAATATTAACCACCTTTTCACTTCTTATTCATATTTTCTTAATAAAGAGCCTGTAGTCTTATACCAAGCAGAAACCGTATCAGGAGAAAGGAGATCAGAGATGAACGATATCATGGATCCGGGGCGAGAAAGAGGCAGCATGCGTGGCCACGACTTCATCTCCCAACAGGTCAGTGGTATGGGCGCGATGGCGCGACGCAGGCATCTGTGTGTCGTCTGTGCGTTGAGGAAACACGACTTCGAGGAGAGAGCGCCGGAACCGGAGACGGATGCATGTGAGGCTGTACCTCTTGCCAAAGCGTGGATAGATGGGCTTCCCTACAGGTCCGTCTACCATGTGGCCTCGCGAGGCGTCGCGTGTACCGACTGCGGCGAGAGGGTTATGATGACCTATGATCCGGAACACATGCATGAACGGCCGGTTGTTCTGCACAGCGTAAGTAAACATTCATTCAGCAACACCCCTGAAGGAGGATGACACACATGGACGCTGCACAAGTTTCTGAGTTGATCAGGCAGACATCGGTCAACGGGGACAGCTCCGAGATGATTTCGTTTTTCCATGGACACGAGAAGCCCTCGAAATGCGCTCTGGCGGGGAGCCTCCATAGGATTGTCACCTTATCGCTCCTTTGCTTCAACAGGTGGCTGAAACCCCTTCTGCCATGCTCGCGAAACGAGACGGTCAGTTCTGTCCAGGAGCATGATCCGTATCTGGAAAGCCTGCTGATAGCGCTCCACGGCCAGAAATAGAAAGCCAAACACCAGTCCGGAGTGATCCTGACCACGCCTGGCAGGCGCTGACCGTGGGGCCATAGCACGCCTTGCCTCACGCGGGACATCCGCGAGGGATTGCCGGAGGAGCCCGGAATCTCACGCCGCACGAAATAAACACTGGTGAGCCGTTCTTAGGATTCGTCGACTCATTTGCATATCCCAACGGATTCCGACTTGCATTTCCGTCCATCGACCCACGTGGCACCGGACAGCTTTGCGTTCGTCAGGTCTGCGCCTTCCAGATTTGCATTTTTCATATCGGCTCCTCTCAAGTCAGCCTCGGCGAGAGTGGCTTTGCGAAGGTCTGCATTCCGGAAATTTACATACATGAGATTGGCGCGACTGAGCTGCGCCATGTAAAGTCGTGCGCCATGCAGATCCGTATCTCGAAGAGTTGAATCCCAGAGATCCGCGCCGGTGAGATTTGCTCCGCTGAGATTTGCCCGGTCGATGGTGGCGTTCCCAAGCTGCGCTTTGCGCATATCGACGCCCTGAAGGTTCGCACGGCTTAGCACGGCCCCGTGCAGTCTCGCCTCACTGAGATCGGCTTGGCTGAGATCAGCGCTTCCCAGCTCAGTATTGTCGAGATTGGCCCCTTTCAGGTTCGAGCCGCTCAGGAGCGCGTCGTCCAGCTCCCAGCCTCCCAGCTGGGCGCCTGAAAGATCACATTTCGTGCATTGATGCGGGTGGGTGGTACGCAGTTGCTCGAGTTGCACCTCATCATACCCGTAAGCCGTCGCTGAAACTATTATGAATCGAAACAACACCGCGACAACTGCAAAGACATCCGCTCTTACGCTCATCCGCCTGCCTCATGTAATAGATTTTTCGGTTCACATACAGCCCTCGCCGCCGGGAAACCTTTATACCCGACGGCGAGGGGGTCTACAGTGCTTCAGTCTCTAGTTGTGGTCTCGGCGAGTCCGGCGTCTTTCTGCAATGGAATGCATCGAAGAAGCCGTCCTTACTATCTATGACCGGATACGAGCTATCTATTCTCAGAAATGTCCGAACCCGGCCGCGGCGAATTCACCGTTGTGGTTGATAACTGCCCAGACAGTCCTGGTCGCAAGATCAAGACCATACGTGCCCAGTCCGTAGGTTGACTTATACGGCCCAAGCACGAATTTCTTTGTGCCGCCCGAGTTCAAATCGACCGCATTAACCCAGTGACCCTTTCCATCCCTGGTCACAAGACCGAGAAGGCCCTGTCCAATCTGTATCGGAAGCAGCCTGTGATTATCATAGCTGAGTGAGAGCGCATAGGTATCGGTCGTGCTTGCACCCAAATCGGCCATGCCCCAAAGAGTGAAGATATCGCTTGCGAGATCGAGGTCGGGGTTCCATATTTTGGCAGGATACTTAGCGAACCAGCCGTCTATATCGACCCAGCCCGTGTCAACAGCCTTGGTAAAGGCGCGACCATCGAAATCTGTTGCGGTGCTGCCGTTCTTGCCGCCGAGAATCTTTGCGGTTGTCGATTCAAACGTTTCGTGTACGCCGGTGTAATCCTGACCTTGCGCCACCAGGTATTCATGGCCATTGAGGCTGTATCCGAACGTCTCGGCTTTGACGAAGTTAAGGGGCGGTGTTGTGGTAATTAGATATTCGCAGTTGGGACTGGTGGGGGTAGCGCAGCCGCTGGGAGCGGCAGTCGGAACAGGCGCCGAGTAATAATCTGCGGTTACCCTCGGTCCATCAACCGTGAAGATATAGTAACCGACGGTATGAAGCTCCTGAGAGATCTGGGTTTGGCGGGTCGGGGTGTCATACAGGACATCATTGGCCGGCATTCCCGGAGTGTAGAACTTAGAGCTGTCCGAGGCGCAGAGGAGCTGGTTGACGTAGGAGTGGCCGTCAGGGCTCTCTATGCGCGAGCGGTCGTGCATGTGGTCGTGGCCGTTCATGTAATAGCGCACGCCGTTGTTATACAGGCTTGAAAAGAAGGCATTCTGTCCGGCGGGATCCTTCGATGGATCGGACCCGAAAAGCACGTCTACGTGATTCTCCGTGATCAGGCCCTTGTGGCTGAAGACAAAGGCGTGATGGGAGGCGGGCTTGCTCCCGAGTACACCGTTTATCCAGGACTGCTGAAGGTCGATCGCATTAGGCGCGGGGTTTTGATTGGCCCCTGCGTTTGGAGCAGAAAACTGGTCGAGCATCACAAATCTGACGTTATCAATATCGAAGGCATAGCTCAAACCTGTCCAGTCCAGGTTGTTCGTGGTGCTGGGAGAGGGTGTGCTGAAGTTCGTGCCCACGTAGAAATGTTTGCCTTTGACCGTGGGAAAGGGCTGTACCAATGCATCCGGGTTGGGCACGGCGAAGACGTCCCCCGGAGTATCATTCATTATACCGGACAGTGTCTGAGGATAGATCCTCTTGAACTCGGTACCAGCGAGTGGTTGCGAATCGTGGTTGCCACGGAACGGGAAGAAGGCGATTCCCGCGTTGTACAGTTCCTGCGCAAAGGCAGCCCGGACATCCTCCGAATTGGCGACGGACGTGGCTGTTGAACCTGTTTGATCCACGAGGTCACCCACCTGCACAACGAGCTTTACGCCGTGCTGGATAAACTGCTGGTTGAGTACCTTGACGATATCAACGGCACACGAGCCCGGGTTCCTGCCATCGTCGGTGCCGATCCACTGAGTATCCGACATGACACCGAATTTCCAGGGTTCGGCGGATGCCGAGCCAACCGCGATAAGGATCGCGGCCATAAACGTAAACAATATTTTGTGGCAAAATATTTTTTTCATTCTACGCTTCTCCTTTCAAGATTTTTTTGGACTGTTGTCTGTCTTACGATTGCTCTTCTCTCTTACGTTCATACTGCGGACGACTAATCCTTCTGAGCGTAGCACCTCCTTATCGGCCCGACGTATGACGCATTCGCTCTGGAGGAAGTGGCCCTCGAGTGGGACAGAACAGATGGCGCCAGCATGATGCGACTATTTCATCAGACCCCTGTTAAGAATTGATGAAGAAAATGTTACATCCTGGTAAATTTTTTCAGCGAGCAGCTGGTGTCGGCTGACGTTGCTTTCGCGTACAACCGGTATAATAATAAAAACTGTAATGGTTGATTACGGTCAACCGAACGGAGATAATCGATCGAGATGGCTTTGCAGCCAGACAGAAAATCGGTGGTTGTCATGCACACTCTGGGTACTATGTCCGGAAGGCTGCCTGCATTTTACCGGGCGTTCTTTAGTTGCTTGTGAATTTCCAACTTGAAATATGGGAGTTTCGTTGTTATGTTCTAACGAGGGACGCAATCACGAGAAGAGGAACGAAATCATGGTAGAAAAAACAAAAAAAACTAATGTGCGCGCGAGTGAGGCTTTGGGGAAAGCAGCGCCGCCTCATCCTCGCGCAAGGCGGAGTCACGCAGCACCCGCAGCGAGCGAAGAACTGGAACCAAGTCTAAACGAGTAAAATAGCACAGGACGCAGGTGTACCATGAACGAATTTCCTTACAAACGCGAAAATGAGGAAAAAAAGAACGCAGCCGCAATAGAAAAAATCGCGGCCTCAATGGACGTGCCGAAGGAAGAGATCCGACAGCTGTATGAGGGCGTTCTTGCAGAGATGCAGCAGAGAGCCACGATAAGAACCTTTCTGGCGATATTCGCCGCGAGAAGAGTCGAGGAGCTCCTCCGGAGACGAAACACGCGCTAACCTGGCTCGTTGTGACACGCAATCCGTGAGGCTTTGCCCTTGCCACCGCGGGTGGACAGTACGTGCTCTTTTCGGCGACGTGGCTGATCAACCTCTTGCTCTTAAGAAGCTGTGTAATGGCTCCGAAGGGTGACTGGAAAAGTGAATTCGCTCTAATTCCGAGCTATCAAGAGTCTCAGCAAGGTTTGTAAGCAGTCTGTCAACGAAGGCATCCCTCGCGGCGCGGAGAGAATCATTTGTCGGCATCAAATCGGTCATGACGACGCCAAGGACGGCCGGGTAGCGGTGCCAGCCCTTCGTGTCAATCTCCCTCGTCGAAGAGAAGAGAGCCGACACTACGTTCCTCAGCACCCGATCTCCTTCCTGTCTTCCTTCGAAGGGCGTGAGATCCAGCAACACCAATAGTGATACCGTTTTGGACCTTGCCGCTCTTTTGCTCTCCAGCTCCACCAGCCGATGGAACTCTTCCTCCGCATAGAGTCCGTGGTCAGATTCATACAAGTACGACAACCTGAGAAATTGGGCGGTTACGATTTTCGCGTTTCTCTTCATGTTTCACCTCCGACTGAACCGTTTGCAGACGCTCCCCGCGGTATCCTGCAGGGGGCTTGGAACGGAAGCGTGGACACGCGCGGATGCTCATGCCACTCGCTTGACAGGCAGTGGCTTTTCTTTGCCCCCAACCTGTCGGCTCGGCACGTAGAGGGCGAGCGCACGGATGTAGAGATAAGCTGTGTAAGGCAGCAGCGCAAGTTTATCAATGCTTTCCCGACGCGCAAGCGCCCGCCTGATAACCGTCGACGATGCGCTGAACGGCAGACTTGGCATGCATGACACCTTGAGTCGCGTGTTAATGCTGCATTCTGCCGGACCCCGTTTCACAAAGATCAGGGAGATGCGCTGTCTTCTGCCGTCAAATCCGTACATCTTGCTCCGTACGTGCTCCTCCAGCTTTTGAATGGTATCTGCACTACCCGTCACAGGATCAACGCAACGGCAATGGTCTGATCCGGCAATATAAAAGGCCTTGATCCTCCGCCCCGCGTGCAGAGCCAGGATCTTAAACAGACTCGATTCGCCGTCCAGCTCGTCTTCCAGGGCAACAGATGAGTGCTCAAAGAGAGGCGTGAACATGTCCAGTATCGACCGACCCATGGCGTGGCGTGCTGTGGGCGGCGTCATTTCCGGTTTTCTAGGGTCGTGACCTGCAATTGCATAAACGACCTTATCGAGTTTGAATCTGGCAATGGCAGATAAGCCGATCAACAGATGTCCCCAGTGAAACGGGTCCGCGGAAACCGGATAAAAACCAACACGGAGCGTTCTGCAGGATTCTGCCTTTTCACTTTCATCGCCCGGCCTTGTGATTGAAACTGGGATCACTTCGCGGTTGTTCAGCTGTGCTGTAATAAGGTCAAGATAGAATTCGGCGTCCGCCCATATTTCCTTGAAAGGAGAGGCACTCAGCCGAATGTCGATCTCCTCTGCCATGTCGGTTAGCTCCTTCAGAATCCTTCCTTTGATGACCTCAGTGATCGGGTTGGTGCCGGATGATTTCGCGGCTCTTTGGAAGTCCAACCAATCCATGGTGGGAGTGTACCTGCCTATTGTTAATAGAGTTGATAGAACACGTTAATTCTTGGTTAAAAAGAGACGCCGAAAGAAGGGGTTTCCTAAATTAACCGACTTTTCATGTCACTTTAATTTTCCCTTAACACTCCGCAGACAAACTATCCACGAAGGTCGTAACCCTCCGCTTGTGATTAGCCATCGATATTGTTTCTTCAGAGTAAGTAACTAAGCTAGAAGAAAATTAACCAAAAATTAACAGTTCCTTCACCATACCTTAAATCCAGAGCATTACAATACGGTCACAGCACGTTCACGGCAGGCAAGAAGTAACTGCGCTACCCTGCGGCAAGCCGCGAGGTATATCACGTGAAAAAAACTGTTTACGCCAGGTCGTATACATCCTTTCCGGAGCGAGCTTCGGAAAATTTCTGTAGCAAAGGAGGCAGTATGAAGCGTAGCATAGTCTGTTTGGCAGTAGGAGTGCTCCTACTTTCGGCCGTAGGCACGGGCATGGCCAAGGAGCAGGAGCTGATAGGCGCGGGCGCTACCTTTCCCTACCCGCTCTATTCAAAAATGTTCGACGTATATAGCAAAGAGTACGGGGTGAAGGTGAATTACCAGGCCATTGGCTCCGGCGGGGGCATCCGCCAGCTGATCAACAAGACGGTCGACTTCGGCGGCAGCGACGCCGTGATGAGTGACGAGGACCTGAAGGCAGCCCAGGCACCGGTGCTCCACATTCCCACCGTTGCGGGCGCTGTCGTGGTCACCTACAACCTGTCAGGGGGCCCGGAGATCAAGCTGACCCCGGACGTTATTGCCGACATATTCCTCGGAAAGATAAAGAAATGGAGCGACCCGCGCATCCTGTCCACCAATACGGGCACGAAACTCCCTGATATGGCCATCACCGTGGTCCACCGCTCTGACGGCAGCGGGACGACCAACATATTCGCCGATTACCTGAGCAAGGTAAGCGCTGAATGGAAGGAGAAGGTCGGCACAGGTACCTCGCTGAACTGGCCGACGGGCTTGGGCGGTAAAGGTAATCCTGGCGTGGCCGGGCTCGTGCAGCAGACACCGGGAAGCGTAGGATACGTCGAACTGATCTATGCACTCCAGAACAAGATGCCTTACGCCGACCTTAAGAACAAGAAGGGCAACTGGATAAAGCCCTCTATCACGTCGACCAGCAAGGCTGCCAACATTGCCCTTCCGGACAACATGATGGTCAGCCTCACGGACAGCGAGGCAGCGGATGGCTACCCCATAGCCGGCTTCACCTGGATCCTTCTGTACAAGGAGCAGAAGTATGGTGACCGGACGGAAGATAAGGCCAACGAGGTTGTTAAGCTCGTCTGGTGGATGACCCACCAGGGCCAGAAGTACGCTGAGCCGATGGAGTATGCGCCTCTCTCCAAGGCAGCCATGGAAAAGGCCGAGAAACTGATCAAGTCGGTTACCTACGGCGGTAAGCCTATGATGAAGTAAAAGTCTCTTTAACAAAGGGATTCCTTTATGCTAGAATCGGCAGGGCAGATGATCGAGCCACTGGAGCGGGCACAAGCAGAAAGTGTGCACCACAGGCCGGGATTTACCCTCTCGGAAGGTGCGTTCCGCAAGATCCTCTACCTTGCCGGCATTAGCGTGCTGGTGCTCCTTATTGCCATCTTCTTCTCTTTGCTGCTCGCATCGATGCCCTCGATGAAGGCCCTCGGCATCAGGTTTCTCACCGGCCGTACGTGGGATCCTGTCACTTCGCATTTCGGGGCGCTCCCTTTTCTCGTGGGCACGCTTGTCACGTCCTTCCTCGCCCTCTGTATCTCCATTCTCTTCTCCTTGCCGATCTCCATCTTCCTCGGCTACTACCACCGGGAGGGGAAGGCCTCCTCCTTCGTCAAAACGGTCATCGAGCTCCTGGCCGGTGTCCCCTCAGTTATTTACGGCTTCTGGGGGCTTTTCTTTTTTATTCCGATCATCCGGTTCGTAGAGACAGAATTAGGTGTCGCCCCGTACGGGGTCGGTATACTTGCCTCGTCCCTGATCCTCGCGGTCATGATCATACCGTACTCTGCTTCCCTGGGCAGGGAAGTGATAAACCTCGTCCCCAATGACCTCAAGGAGGCAGCGCTTTCACTGGGCGCGACGCGATTCGAGGTGATCCGCAAGGTGATTCTGCCCTACGCCCGCTCCGGTATATTCGCCGGGATTCTCCTCTCTCTGGGAAGGGCGTTGGGAGAGACCATGGCTGTCACCATGCTCATTGGAAACTCGAACTTCTTGCCCACGAGCATCTTCAGCCCTGCCAACACCATGGCCAGTGTCATTGCCAACGAGTTCACGGAAGCCACCGGAGCAATCTACCTCTCCAGCCTGATCCAGCTCGCGCTGCTCCTCTTTGTGGTCACTACCGTCATCAACATCATCGGCAAGATCATCATCAGCAGGACGAGCGTGACATGAAAGATCGAACCCTCACCAGGAGAATCGTTGCGGACCGCATCTTCCAGGTTGTGGTGGTCTTTCTTTCGTTCTGTTCCATCCTGCCGATGTTTTTCATACTCTTCTTCATCTCGAAGAACGGGATCTCATCCATCAGCTGGAACTTCCTCACGCGGCTACCGGCTCCTGTCGGCGAGACAGGCGGCGGCATTGCCAATGCGATTGTCGGCAGTGCCCTTCTGATCCTGCTGGCGAGCGTGGTCGCGGTGCCCCTGGGCATTCTGACGGGGATCTACCTGGCGGAGTACAGAAAGGACAAATTCTCGTACCTGTCCCGCCTCTCCGTTGAAATACTGATGGGCACCCCCTCCATTGTCATAGGTATCATTGCCTACGTCTGGGTGGTGAAGCCCATTGGTTCCTTTTCAGCGCTTTCCGGCGGTGTTGCGCTCGGGATCATGATGCTTCCCGTGATCGTGATGTCCACCGAAGAGACGCTGAAGCTGATGCCGGACAGCCTGAAGGAGGCATCTCTGGCTCTGGGGGTATCCTATCCCCGGACGATCATGAAGGTTATCCTGCCCGCGGGATTGAGCGGCATCGTGACCGGGATGCTCCTCTCTGTTGCCCGCATAGCAGGAGAGACGGCGCCACTCCTCTTCACGGCCTTTGGCAGCCCCTTCATGGCCGCCAATGTGTTCAAGCCAGTCAGTTCTCTTCCTTTAACCGTGTTCAACTACGCCACAAGCCCCTACCCTGAGTGGCACGCGCTCGCCTGGGGCGCTTCCTTCGTGCTGCTCGTTTTTGTTCTCGCGCTCAATCTTATCGCGAAACTAGGAATGAGAAAATGGAAAGTCCAGTTCTAGCTGTCGATCATTTCTCTGCTGGTTTTGACACAAATCAAGTCCTCAAGGATATCGACCTGTTGATCGAGAAGAACAGGATCACGGCGATCATGGGACCGTCGGGCTGCGGCAAGACCACCCTCATACGCTGCATCAACCGGATGCATGAGCTGATCCCGAGTGCCCGGGTATCCGGGAAGATTCTGCTCGACAACGAGGATATTTTCGACATGGATGCCATCATCGTCCGCCGGAAGATCGGGATGGTCTTTCAACGACCGAACCCCTTTCCCACTATGAGCATCTACGACAACGTGATCGCCGGCTATAACCTGAACGGCATCAGAATCTCCAAAGGCGATAGAGACAGGATCGTTGAAGAGTCGCTGAAAAAAGCAGCCCTCTGGGACGAGGTGAAAGATGCCCTGCACCGCAGGGGGACCTTCCTTTCCGGTGGACAGCAACAGCGGCTCTGCATAGCGAGGGCCCTTGCCATGAACCCCGAGATCCTACTTCTGGATGAGCCCACGTCAGCCCTCGACCCCAAGTCGACCGCCCACATCGAAGAATTGGTCGTCCAACTCAAGAGCGCGGTTACCATCATCCAGGTGACGCACAACATTCCCCAGGCCGCACGCATCTCCGATTACACCGCTTTCATCTATCTTGGCGAACTGGTCGAGTTCGGACCGACCGAGAAACTCTTTACCGTGCCCAAGGATAAACGGACAGAAGAATACCTCACCGGAAAATTCGGATAAGGGGGAACGTGTGCTAGAAGAAAAACTGCCGGCCCTGAAGCGAGAACTCATAGAGTTCGCCAGCCTCGTTGAAAGTATGATCCAAAAATCGATCCGGGGCCTCATGCGGAAGGATAGCGCATTACTCAGAGAAGTGATTGAGCAGGATGAGCCCAAAGCAAATGCTTTCGAAATAGAGCTGGATGAGCATTGCACGAATCTGATAGCCCAGTACCAGCCCATTGCAAAGGACCTCCGCACCGTCCTCATGATTTTGAAAATGAACAGCGATATCGAAAGGATGGGGGACCACGCGGTCAATATCGCCGAGAGCGCCACGTACCTCATCGAGCGCACTCCCGTCAAACCTCTTCTCGATACGCCGCGCATGGCTGAAGAAGTGGTGCAGATGGTCAATGGCAGTTTATGCTCATTCATAAACGAGGACGCAAGACTTGCCAGGTCGATCTGCGAGCGGGACAACATTGTGGACGCCCTGGCAGAACAGATCCTGCGCGAACTGATCACCTACATGAGCGCTGACCCATCGACCATCGAGCGATCGCTTCACTTGCTCGATATAGCAGGCAATCTGGAACGTATAGCTGATCTTTCCACCAACATCGGGGAAGATGTGATCTTCATGGTCGAAGGCCGGGTAATCAAGCACCATAAGGAAGACGAGCAGGAATCGGCCGAGCGGGCATAACCCGATTTGCCTTCAAGTGTATACCTTCTGCTCCGTTAAGTGGCCGCAACCTTCACTTTAACCTACTTTACTTCTCTCCTTTATCTGCCTTTATCTCTCGGCTTGTTGTTGCTGGAAGAGTTGACATGATCGGTCCAAGCTGCTACTTTGTAAAAAACTTAAGTCAGGGAGGAGACATGCCAGAGGGAAGAGTGGCACGAGTTACAGAGATTATTGCTGGTTCGCCAAAGAGCTTCGAGGACGCGATAACGGTAGGTTTCAGGAGAGCAACAAAAACGTTGCGGGGGATTACCGGCCTCAAAGTGAAGGACATGCGCGCCAAGGTTGAGGACGGAAAGATTGTGGAGTACAGAGTAACGCTCGACGTGTTCTTTATTTTAGAGAACTAGAGCGCAACCCGGCGTCGTCAGGAAGCCCTTTTAGGTGCCAGAGGATCAACCGGCTGTAGTAAGCATACTTCCTTCTGGTTGACGCGCTAAGAAGTAAGAAAGGGAGAAGTGTGGTTACAATCAGGAAAAGAAGGCTCTTCATGATGCGAACCACGAGGAAGGCCTTGTAGTAAGTGACAGAGTGATACTTCTTTATAAATTTGTATAAAGATATTGCGTACTCAATCCGGCCTTTGACCCATTCCTGCCTGACGGTTTTTCCCTGCAAGTGGATCACTCTGGCAGACGGGACCAAGAATACCTTGTAGCCGTGGTGCCTGGCGCGCACACAGAGATCGGTCTCTTCAAGAAAAAAGAAGAATTGTTCGTCAAAACCTCCGAGTATGCGCATCACGTGCGCCTTTACGAACAGAGCCGCGCCGATGACGGACTCCACCTCGGTCGGGGCAGAGCAGCCTTTTCGTATCTTTCCATACTTTACCGGGAACATGAGCTTCAAGAAGAAGAATGGTACTAGCTCAAGAAGGAGCGATGGGGCTTGGGCAAAAGAGCGCTGTAGCCTCATGTCTTCGTAAATGAGTTGCGGGCCCGCAATACCTATCGTTGTTTCGTCCTTCATGAAAGCGGGTACTTTTTCCAATTCTGCAGGAATGAGGCGCGCATCAGAGTTAAGAAAAAGAAGGAAATCGCCTGTTGCGATTGCGGTACCTTGATTCGCGGCTGCCGCAAAACCCCTGTTCTGATCATTCTTCAGGTAATGGATCTCCGGGAAGCCCTCGTTGATGAGCTGGTCCGTGTCGTCGGTAGATGCGTTGTCCACGACGATTATCTCTCTGAGAAACGGCCGTAAGGATGTGTCCTGTCGTATTGATCCGAGAAGGCCTGCAAGCAATTCGCCCGTGTTCCGGGTGACGATAATGATGGACAGCATCTCTTATCTTATACCAAGGGAGATAGGCGTTCAAGGAAGTGGACGACCTGCCAATAGGGACGGCATATCCTAAAACCGACCCTTTGTTCAACGAATCATACTGCTTCTTGACTTCGGCAGGGTGTCGGCTTACGATAATTTGGTCAGATGCGCAGGCTTGTTTTACTCAACGTTCTTTTAGTGGTCGTGCTGTGCGGGGTTAACCTTGGCACGAGCGATGCCGGCGAGCCTCATGACACCAAACCCAAGAGCGACAGGACGGTCACCCTGCAGGTGGTGGACGTGCCCCTCAACGAGGTGTTGAGCATCTTGGCAAAAAATATTCCCATGGAGATAAGAGGAGCCGTACCCACCCAAGAACGCATCACCGTGAACTTTTCTCATTTGACACTCGAAGAAGCACTCAGCAGGATTATGCGAGGGTACAATTACGTGCTCGTGCGGGCTGATGATTCAGCGAAGCCTCTCCTCGTGGTCATGAACAGGATTGACCGCAACATCCAGGCTGAACCGGCTTCCCTTGCGCCCGCCGCTGTTGGCCCCTCCCCGCCTGTCGGCGCGGTAGCAACGCAGACCGGTCCTGCGCGGCCAGGCGTGCAGCAGATCCCACCTGGACAGGGACAGGAGGCGCCCCCACCAGTAGTCGGGCCACCTGGAAGCGGACAGGCCGGCCTACAAAGGCCCGAGTCTCAGCCTATCCTTCCTGGTTCTATTCCAGGAGGTATGCCAATGCCTCCAGGTGCAGCTTCCGGTTCGGGCGCACCCTCTTCCATGCCCGGGGGTGCTCCTCCAACCCCTTTTAATCCTCCTGGCGCGATGAACCCGCCCCCGCAAGGCGCTGCCCCCGGCGCACCTCAGTCCATACCGCCTGCTCAACCTCAACAGCCTGCGCAGCCTACTCCTGAGCCTGCGCGCATCATGACACCCTTCGGGGATCGCTCTGCGGAACAGTCTCACACCGGGCCATAGGCTCCCATGCCGATAAGCTTTCTTTAATTTGCGAAAGCAGGGCATAGTCTTTTTGAAAGGCAGCGAGGTGCGATGACCTTGAAACCTTCAAGGGCGATTTTCACCGGGAAAGGTGTGGTACTGTGTGCCCAAACGGATACCGTGCCCGTCGCGCGGACGACCGAACGTAAACCGTCATTTCCTCCCTCTCGTGAAAACTCGCCCCCTGTCCGTCTTCTGCCGTCCCCTCGTTTTGCTAGTTGTTCGCAGGCAGTATACGGCGAATATGGCGGCAGCTATGAGAATCACGACTGAAATAGCCCGGTTGTAAGTTGAAAGCGTCTGTCCCGCGTCATCACCGACGCCCTTTTGCTCCGCAGCTTTATAGGGTTCTCCTGTCCGCTCAGACCTCTCCTTCCCATAAGAGGTCGAAGCAGTGAGACAGATTGATACGAGGAGGAAAAAAAATCCGAACAGCATCACAAAAAGAACGCTCTTCCCTGCATGCTTCACAGCGCCCTGCCTCTCGCGGCCTCTCATACGCCCTCGCGCATGTTATCTGTGGCATCCACGGCCTTCGCCTCCTCGGCCTTAACCAGGTGGTCAGTGGGCCGCGCCCACCAGACGTACAGGGTGGGTAGCAGGAAAACGCTCAGAATTAGGTCGGTGATCAATCCGCCCACAATGACGATGGCGAAGGGCCGTTGCGAATCGGATCCGATGGCGTGGGACGTGGCCGCGGGCAAGAGACCCAGGGTGGCGACCAGCATGGTCATCATGATCGGCCTGAGTCGACGGGTTGCCCCTTCGATGGCGGCATCAATGATCGAATAGCCTCGCACACGCAGCTGGTTGATGTACACCACCATAACGACGCCGATCTGAACTGAAACCCCGAACAGCGCCAGGAACCCCACACCCGAGGAGACGCTAAAATACGTGCCTGTCACGAGTAATGCCAGAAGACCTCCGATAGGAGCCATGGCCAACGTGACCAAGTTGAGGCAGGCCCACTTAACCGAGCCGAAGGCGCTGTAAATGATCATGAATATGAGGAAGATCGTCAAGGGTACGATGACGGCCAGCCGTGCTTCAGCTCGTTTCTGGCTTTCATACTCGCCCGCCCAGTCGATGTAATATCCCGTCGGCAATGCTACCTGCTTGCTTACCTTTGCCATCGCCTCCTCGACAGTACTCCCGAGGTCGCGGCCGCGGACGCTGTACTTGATTGCCACATAGCGACGATTGCCTTCACGATAGATCTGGGATGCGCCATCTCGGGTTTCCACCGTGCAGAGCTGAGCGAGCGACACACGTTCACCTGAGGGCGACAACAGGCGGATGTTCTCGAGGGCTTGCTTGGTGTCGCGGTACTGAGGAAGGTAGCGCAAAACGAGGTCGTAGCGCCGCTCGCCCTGCAGAACCTGGCTGAGGGCGCCACCGCCCACAGCTGTCTGAACGGCATCCTGCACATCAGCAACGTCGATCTGATACCGGGCAGCCGCGTTGCGGTCCACGACAAAATTCAGGTTGGGTTGACCTATGACACGAAAGATGCCGAGGTCCTGGATTCCATGCACGCCGCGCATGACCCCGTAGATCTCCTGAGCTTTGGCCTCGAGCACCTTCAGGTCATCGCCGTAGATCTTCGTCGCGAGTTGCCCCTTGACCCCGCTCGTCGCCTCTTCCATGTTGTCCTGAATGGGTTGAGAAAAGTTCCAGATCACGCCGGGGATCTTCTTGAGCTCACGATTCATGGCGGCGATCAGCTTCTCCTTGTCCTGGTGAAAGACGGGCCGCCACTGTGCCTTCGGCTTCAGATTGACACAGTATTCCGTGTTGAAAAACCCCGTGAAGTCCATGCCATCATCGGGCCGCCCTACCTGACTCGTCGTCGTCGTGACCTCAGGGAACGAAGCGAGCACCACGCGAGCCTGGTTTGCCACCCGTATACCCTCACTGGGTCCGGTGCTGGGCGCGAGCGTGCCGCGCACCCAGATCGCACCTTCATCGAGGTGAGGCAGGAACTCGGATCCAATCACGCCGCTCAACGCCAGGTAAAGGCTAGCGCAGATGGTAAGCACGCCCACCCCAACCGTCACCCAGTGGTGATTGATAGACCAGGTCAGACCCCGGCGATAGTACTTCGTGAACCAGAGAACCACTGGATTGTGCCACTCGGGAGTTTCTTTGCGAAATAAGAAGCTTACGAGGACGGGCGCGATGATGATGGAGAATACCATGGCGCCGAGCAGCGCAAACCCTACGGTCCAGGCCATGGGCTTAAACAGGCGGCCCTCCACCCGCTCCAGGGTGAAAATGGGCAGGTAGCCGCTGATGATGATGGCAATGGCGTAGAAGACGGGCCTTTGGACTTCGTGCGAGGCGGCCCGGATCCTGTCCATCACTGAAGTAGTCGCATCCCTGTGGCCCAGGTGGCGAACGATGTTTTCGACCATCACGACCGTGCCGTCTACCACCATGCCGAAGTCCAGGGCCCCCAGAGAGAGCAGGTTCGCCGGTATCTTGCGTAGATCGAGACAGATTGACGCGAACACTAACGAGAAGGGAATGGTTATCGCAACGATCAGTGCGGCCCGAACATTCCCCAGAAAGAGGAGCAGCACGATTGTGACGAGAATGAAACCTTCGGTGAGGTTGCGGAGGACCGTGTGGAGCGTGTAGTGCACGAGGTCTCCGCGGTTGTTGAAGGGAACGATTTTGACGCCCCGGGGCAGGATGCGGTCGTTCAGTTCCTGGACCTTCTTGTGGACACCCTCGATAGCCGAGTCAAACTCTGCTCCTTTTCGCATGAGCACGATACCGGAAACGACATCGTCGTTGTCCAGTATCTTCCCGTCCATGCGGTTGATGGCTCTTCCGAACTGGCCGAGACGGATCTTGGGTCCCTGGGAGACGACTGCGACGTCCTTGATGCGGACCGGCGTGCCGTTCTTGGTTGTGATGACCGTGTCCTCAATGTCCGCGGTCGTGCGGATCAAGCCGACCTCGCGCACGTTGATCTGTTGCGAGCCTGCCTCGATGAAGCTTCCTCCCGCGTTCACGTTGTTATTGGCGAGGCGTTGTTCCACTTGGCCGAGGCTCAAACCGTACGAGACGAGCTTGGCCGGATCGATGCGCACCTGGTATTCCCTTGTAGGGCCGCCGAAGACGGACACATCCACCACGTTCGGCACCGTCTTGAACTGCTTCACCAGTACCCAGTCCTGCAGGGATTTCAGCTCCATCGCGTCATACGCCGGATTCGTGCTCCGCAGCGTGTAGAAGTATATCTGGCCGACGGGACTGAAGTCGGGCCCGATGGTGGGGGACAGGTTGGCCGGGAGGTTCACCATGGAGATGCGCTCAAGGACCTTCTGTCGGTTCCAGGCGTTGTCCGAATCATCGTCGAAAATGAGGATCACGACGGACAACCCGGCAATCGATACGGAGCGCAGGTGGGCGAGCTGCGGCGTCCCATTCAGCACGTTTTCAAGGGGAATGGTGACGAGCTGCTCCACTTCCTCCGCCGCGCGGCCGGGCCACTGCGTGATGACCCAGGCATAATTATTCGCCACGTCAGGATAGGCTTCGACGGGAAGACGGTGGAACGCAATCATCCCGCTGACAAAGAGCAGGAGGCCAAAGGCCAGGGCGAGCAGACGCTTGTTCAGGGCAAAGTCAACAACCGCACGAATCATCTCACTGTTCCTCCGCGCTGGCCTGGAGCCGCAGGGCGCCTGCGACCACCTGCTGCCCCGGCTTTATCCCCGTGACTTCCTGCATGTTGTCGGTGAGCATCCGCCCCCCCTTAACCTCCACGCGGCGGAATTTACCTCCGTCCGCCAGCACGTAGACCCAGTCGCGGTCATGGAGATGGAGGATTGCGCTGGCCGGAACCACGGCGTACGTCTCCTGCTCGTGGCCGTGGAAGGTAGCGGTGACAAACATACCGACACGCATAAACCCCGGATTCTCCATTTCGAGGCGTACCTTTGCTGTCCGGATGGTGGGGTCGAGAATCGATCCGATGTTGCTGATCCGGCCTTTGAACACCCGGTCGGGATACGCGTTCAGACGAACGTCTGCGTACTCACCCAGGTGGACAAAGGGGAAATTGTTCTCGTGCACGTCGCAGATGATCCACACATGGTCGAGGTTCGCGACGGTGAAGAGGTTCGGAGAATTGTCGAGGGTCTTCACGCCGGCCCCCGCCGTCACGTTCTGCTCGATGATGACGCCCGAGATGGGGGCGTAGACGTCGACGATCCCGTTCGGCGGATGCTCCAGGTCGGTCACGCCCAGTACGTGGAGC
>Ga0209039_10001465_pt1 | contig 21891 bp, 21 predicted proteins | sample BogFormECP12_OM1_FD_188238 | JGI IMG/M metagenome (GOLD analysis project Ga0209039, IMG submission 188238) | Bog forest soil microbial communities from Calvert Island, British Columbia, Canada - ECP12_OM1 (SPAdes) (version 2) | ecosystem: Environmental > Aquatic > Freshwater > Wetlands > Bog ...
TCGGTTCATCCTTCGGCTGATCACAATCCTTCAGCCATTTTACATCAGGATGAACTCCTAATAATTAGTCCGCGGAGTTATTTCTTTACAAGCCCTTAGATCAACATAATCGGCTGCGACTTGTTGAGAAGCAATGCCATTTATGCAAAGTCGTCGAACTATAACGATCCGAATTCTCTGTTGGGTGGAAATCGGTTGGAATTTCGTGAAATCTGGATCTACAAATAGAACTTCATCAGGAAAGACTGATTGTTGAGTCGTAAACGATTTTTCGCTAGGGCTTTGGCTACAACCTATCAAACCTATGAGCCAACAAAGCGAAGAGAATGTGCACAGCGATTTGCGTTTGCAACTTCATAAGGATTATTGTGGCTCTTCTGTGCCAAGAATCATCTTATCCACGCCGCGGTCAATCTCCCACGGATATACGATAAAGGCATCCGTAACCGCGGCATAATAATCAGGGCGGACGGAGCCGAATAAATTTCGATACGGGTTGAAGTGCAAAACGCACGTTTCAGGGAATCCGCCCGCAGATGAGACACGATTCTTTACCGCCGTGATCGTGCGACCCGATCCCCAGACATCGTCTACGATCAACGTCGGGCGGCCGCTCAATCTGTCATTGGCGGGGAATTGAATGAATTCAGGCCAAGCCATCAGCTTGGATTTTTGGCTTTCAGATTGCGCGGGAAAATCCACTGCGGCGGTGAGGATATGCGTGATGTTCATCGCGTCCGCCAACAAGCCGCCGGGAACGATCCCGCCGCGCGTAATTATCACCATCGCAGTATATTCGCGGCGGAACTGAGGGATAAGGTGATCAATGAGGCGGTCCACCTCATCCCATGTCACGATTTCACGTCGTCGCTCTGGTTGCATTCTCCACCATTCTATATGTCACTCTGAGGTAGCGAAGAGTCTCGAGTTTGCAAACAACAAGACCCTTCGGTCTCTAAGAACGTTCTCTCAGAGTGACATCTCATTACCATTATCCCAACACAGCCGCCAATGGAGCCGGCGCGGCAACTTGAATCGATCGGCCCTGGGCTCGTGCTTTTTCCACATCGCGCGCCCACAGGAACAAGCAAGTATTATAAGCGGTTATCGTATACGAACTGATGACGCTTGCGACCATCACGCAGACAAAGAAAAGAATCGCTCCAATGCCGATGCCAAGCACGATGCCAATAGTGCTTGAATTGGTAATTGAAATGATTCCAAGTCCGAGACCGACGCCGATTACGAGACCAATCGCACCGAGGGCAAAGCTGATGAAGCCCGTAATCCACTTCACGCCGACCGTGCTGACGCCGATCAATAGCAAATTATTTTTTGCAATGTACGTCGCGCGTTTGATGCCCGTCACCAGATTCGCATCTTCGATCATCATCGCGGGTAGGATGAGGAACGACGCTTCAGTCCAGACCGTTTCAAGGATTCCGCCAACCGCATTGCCAGCCATTCCTGCAACCACATTCCGAGACCGATTACTTCGTCTGCGGAGAGAATTCGTAAATAAGTTAACCACTGTCGAAGCCGCGGCAAGACTGAGGATATGCCAGAACTCGCGCTGGACAATTGCCCAAGCCTTATCCATGCGCCCGTCGCCTTCTGCAAGATAACCATAGATGAGATAAACCGTCATGCCGGAGAAAACATAGCTAACAACATAATGAATGAAGATGAGGACAGCGCCGACGGCCACCATTGCGATCTGTCCAATCAGGCTACTTTCTCCGCCGAAAAGAAATGCAGCCGCGATCAGTGGAACAGTTCCGATAATCGTTATGACAAACCCAACGATCATGGCATAGATGGAAGGTTTGATCAAGTCATTGTCCTTGAACGCCATCTGCCAGGCTTCCTGCAAAAACGACCAGCCACGAGTAAGAGATTGCATACCGATTCTCCTTTTCTAAATTGGGCTGATTATAGCAAACTTACCGGCTCTACTTCAACCCGCCAATGGTCAGGGACGCGGCCGCGCAAAAACGAAACCGGATCAGAGTCGCGCAAAACGATTTGCCAGCGATAGTCGCCGCCAAGTTTGGAAAAGAAGCATGGGACTGGACCGATCATCGAAATTGATTTCCAATTTTCAGTGTCCAATTGTCTTTGAAGTTTCACCGATAACTTGTGCGCTTCATCTTCCGCTTTGACCGGATCAGCATGACGAAATTCGAGTCGCGCGAGTCGGCTAAACGGCGGATAACCCAGCCGCTTACGTTGATCCAATTCATGTTGATAAAAACCTTTTACATCATGCAACGCCGCGGCTTGGATCACATAATGCTCCGGTGCAAAGGTTTGCAACACAACTCGTCCGCCCAACGATGAACGGCCAGCTCGGCCCGCAACTTGAGTCAACACTTGGAAGACTCGTTCCGCCGCAAATGGGTCGGGCAAAAAGAGTCCCACATCTGCAAGCACAATGCCCACCAATGTGACGCGCGGCAAATCAAGTCCTTTCGCAAGCATCTGCGTGCCGATCAATACATCCGCGCGGCCCGCCGCGAAATGACCCAAAATAATTTCGTGTGCATCTTTTTGCCGCGTCGTTTCCCAATCCCATCGCAGTGTGTGTGCCTTCGGAAATAATGCCTGCACTTCGGCTTCCACTTTTTCGCTTCCCAATCCATAGGCGCGGATGTTCGCGTTGTCGCATTTGGGGCATCGCTTCGGCATCTGGTGCTGATAGCCGCAACGATGACATAATAATTTTTCATCGGACGAAACATGATAGGTCAGCGGCGTATCACAACGCGGGCATTTCATTACATGACCACAATCACGGCAAAAGACATACGTCGCAGTGCCGCGGCGATTCAAAAACAAAATGGCTTGTTCGCCGCGCTTCAATGTTAAAGAAAGTGCATCGGTCAATTCACGGCTGAAGATTTCGCGGTTGCCTGATTTCAATTCTGCGCGCATGTCCACGATGTAGATCAGAGGCAGATCTAAACTTTTGGCGGAGACCGTTACCGGCTCCGACGCGATGCGTTGAGTTAATTCTAAGCGGACGCTTTCCCCGACTTCAGCTTGATACCGTTGAATGATGCTCGGCGTCGCTGAACCCAAAATGCAGACAGCTCCGCATAATCGTGCATGGGTCTGAGCCGCGCTGGCCGCGTGATAAAACGGCGGCTCGGATTGATAGTACGAATCATCATTGCATTCGTCGGCAACGATCAAACCAAGATTGGGCAAAGGCGCAAAGAGCGCGCTGCGCGGGCCTATGATAATCTTTAACATTCCGTTGCGAGCGCGTCGCCATGTGTCATAGCGTTCGCCGTCGGAAAGTTTCGAATGAAGGAGACCGACCTGACCGGGGAAGCGCGCGATAAATTGTCGAACGATTTGCGGCGTCAGCGAAATTTCAGGCACTAGGATAATCGCTTGTTTGCCGCGGCGAATCGCTTCCTGCGTTGCACGCAAATAAAGTTCAGTTTTACCTGAACCCGTGACGCCATCCAACAGAAATGGTTTGACCGCTTTGCCTTCCCCAGATTGACGAAAACCCGACTCGATCTCCTGCCAAGCGCGCCGTTGTTCATCGGTTAAAATAAATTCCCTATTTTCTAATTCTTCATGTTCTATCTTAGCCAACGGATCGCGCCAAATTTCTGTTTCGCGCAAAAGGATAAGTTCGCGTTCAGCAAGTTCCTGAAGATCAGAAAGATTGCATCTACTTTCAGCATAAACCCACGAAACATTGATTGCATCCGGCTGCTTGATTAGAAAGCGCAATGCTTTCTGTCGGCGCGTCCGTGTTGAGTCTGTGTTCCCCAAATCATTCATTGACGCCTCCGCGATTTCAGGCGCGACCGCTAGTTGTGCAGTGCGGACAAACTTTGGTCGAACGCTGGCAGGAGGCAAAATGGATTGAGATGATATGACGCCGCGCTTGACAAGCGCTTGCGCGGACTTGCGCCAATCCACTTTGGAAAAATGGCGATCAACCTGACGGCCGCGCAAGGAACCTTTATCATTCAATAGTTTTAGCAAACGAGAAGCAATTGTGGATGATTTGATATTCGATGTTTGGGAATCAGGAGTTGATTCGCGGATTGAAAATAATGTGTCTGTTTGCTGATTCAGTCCCGGCGGCAAAAAGAGTCCGATGATGGATGTCATCGGCGAAAGAGTCGATTCGGCTAGGGATTCCGCTAATGTAATTTGTGCCGGAGTCAAAACAGGGTCAGGATCAACCAGCTCAATGATTCCTTTTGTTTGTGCTACCGAGGGATTTTCAATGAGACGAAGAACAACGCCTTGAACCGTCTGCTTTCCAAATGGCGCGAGGACAAGATGCCCAATGCCGATGTGGCCTGCAAGATATTCGGGAATGGAATAATCAAAAACGCCCGCAATGGACGGGACGTTAACAGCAACCTGCACAAAAGAAGTCATGAGATTCTATATGGTCTTCAATATTGCCGCCGCACCGTAGCCAACGACACCGCTGTAATCGCCCGTCACATTGCCGGAGGTGGCGTGATGCAAAATCTTCACTTCGTCTGCGCCAAGTTCTTTGCAAGCCCACATAACTGCCGTCAGCGCGCCGAGACCGCAGGCAAAGCCTTGCTCGGTTCGTTCCGCCTCGAACGCACCCATCGGATCGAGGGCTTCGATCTTGGAAAGCATCACGTGATCAAAAGCTAGAGCTGATTCTTGAGTATAGTAATGAGACAAGTCCGTACTGGCAACTAGAATTGCGTTTTGTCCCTGCAAGACTTTGGCAAGAGCTTTTCCCAATGCTTGAGAGACGCGCGGCTCCACGGTACGCACCATGATGGGCAGTAACTTCCATTCCGAGGTCAGAGAACGTTGCAGAAATGGCAGTTCAATTTCAAGCGAATGTTCCGGGTCATTGGAAATGCGCGTCAGACCAAAACCTAGAGTTGACTTCATTATGGCTTCCAAAGCCTGCATTGATGTTTGATCAATCGGAATCTGACCCAAGGGCGTTTCGTACGCCTCATAGGCAGAAGTTAGCAGGGGAGCGCTATGATAGTTGTGAAAAGGCGAAAGCACCGCAACCAGGTTTGGGGTCCGACCACGAAGCGCCGCAAATGCATAACCGGCAACGGGACCTGAATAACGATGTCCAGCATGAGGCGCAACTACACCGATCACATCTCCGTGAAGTTCCGGCAATTGGGCATGGTCAAGATATGAGTCAACACTGTGGGCCAGCGCTTTCGGCTCGCCTTCATACCACTGACCCGCAATCGGGGAAGGACGCGGACGCAGATTTGCTTTCACAAAATAATTGTAGCACAAACAGGCTGAAGAATATCAACCCCCGATTCCAGTTTTAGAAAATGGGCCGCATTTTATGCCGAGGCGGTTAAGCAAGATGCCCCCATGGAGATTCGAACTCCAGTCTTAACCTTGAAAGGGTTGCGTCCTGGGCCTCTAGACGATGGGGGCTTGCAAATTCAGCGCCGATGACTCAGGTCATCAGGTGATATCCGGCGGCGAGAAACCGCCCATATCAAAGCGGGCGGATTGTATCATCCCCCCGCATGCTGGTCAAGCAATTGACTTAGCTTTCAGGTTTTACGCGTTGGTTGAGGAGTGCGACCAAGTCAATCTGTTTGCGGTTGATCAACATGCCCGCAGTTTCCACGCGCAGGTTGGGTAACAAAATAGCTGTCAGCGTGGCATTAAAGATGGGGATAAACTCGCGCGTGCCTTCTGACATTAACGTGGTGAAATCAAATCGTCCTGGCAATTCCATTGTACCTTCGATTTCGAACATCTGCGTTGTGACGCGGGCTGGATATTCGACGATGCTGGCATAACCGCCGCGTACTAAGGCTTGCGGACCAAGATCTTCGCGGCGCGCCATACAGACAGCAAATACATGGGTTTTCATCATACGCACCAATTCGAAATGATCCACCAGTTTGGTGGGCATATGCAAACGCGCTAGGCGCGCGTCGTGAACTTCCAGTGCGGAATGTGTGGTGTCGTTTAACATTCCCATTGTGCCGGTATTGGTGACCATAATTTTACCCACCACACGGTAACCGGATGTCAGGATATCGGCGGGTAGGAAGCGATATGTGCGCGGAGAAGTGTCCATTGCCATGACGTGGATTCCTCGTCAGATCAAGATTCAGCTGGTGGGCGCGAAACCGGCCGAGGTCGGGTTCGATGCGAGATGCGTTTATTTCCAGTCGGCTTGCCTGCATCAGGATTCAAGAGCATCGTCAGCCACGAAATGGATTTTTCATCATATTCGCGATGACCACAGACATCACAAATCCAGGCCGGAAAATTCTGTACGGTGATGAGTTCCTCGCCGAGCCATGTGAAGTATGTGATGAAGCGCAGGCGCATCATGCCTGCGGAACATTCACGACAAGGAATGGGTTCGGGAATCGTTGTATCACTCATTTCAACCTCTAAGGTGCAGGGACCTCGACCTTTATATGATCCACCATGGCCCATTCGTTCGGAGGCCAATAAATCAACAAAGCTTTGCCCACCACATTTTGAATCGGCAAAAAGCCCCATACATGGGAATCGGAACTATCGTTGCGATTATCGCCCAGCACAAATAAATAGCCATTCGGCACATTCCAGTCACCGGAATAACTTGGAGCGGCCGCGATATAAGGCTCGGTCAGCGTTTGATTGTTAACGGAAACTTTGCTGCCGCCGATCACAACATGATCTCCGGGTAAGCCAATGACCCGCTTGATCAAATCAAGGTCCTTGACAGTGGTGGATTGAAAGACAATGATATCGCCGCGCGTCGGTGAGCCGATGCGGTAAGCCAACTTATTGACCAAAACAAATTCGCCATCATGCAGTGTGGGCAACATGCTAAAGCCATCCACGCGCACGCGCGCAGACAACGTATTGATGATCAAAAACAAAATAAAAGCCAACCCAACCGTTTCGAGCAAGTCGAGCAGGAAATGTTTCCAATCCGTTTTTTCCTGTGCAGGAGTTTTCGGTTCGGCGTGGTTCTCAAGCGGTACAGATTCCAACATGCCTCCGGGATGCCTTATTATACCTGACCCCATGCAAAATACGTTGGCACATTCAGCACACGTGTTCCACGTTTCCGTGCTTTTTCGCTCAACTTTTTTAAGCGCGCGATTTCCTTTTTAGCAACAGATTCCGTTAAATCGGATTCGATCACATCCCATTCGTTTTTCCATTCTTCCAAAGGGAGCGCATCGCTCTCCCGACTTTGAATGGCTCCCGTTTCGACGATTTTGATTCCGGCCCGAAAGAATAAATCCGCCAGCCGCGAACCGATGCTTATATCCGCGCCTTGACGTTTGAGCGATTCGTTTTGCCATTTTCCAAGCATGGCTAATTCACCAGGTTGATCGGAGCGAGCTGTGTAATCCGGTTCAGCAATTGCAAGAACATAACCACTTGCTTTGGTCACGCGTTTCATTTCATTCAATACTCGCGATGGCTCTTTTACCCACAGCAAAAGGAAATGACAATAGGTGATATCAAAGGATTGATTTGAATAGGGGAGTGAATGCGTGTCGCCGCGCGTTAAGAAAGCAGTCGGGGTGTGAAGATGAGATTCATTCAAAGCGGCTACATCAAGGTCAAGGCCGTGAAGCGAAGTGGAGGTTCGCAATGTCGAGAGAATCGCACCCGTGCCACATCCAACTTCAAGGACGCGGCGAGCTTGCGACAAATTAGTTTTGTTGAAGAGATAGGCGCGCAGATCAGATGTCCACGCGGCTTGCTGAAGATAACGAGGATGCCAGTTTATTTTTCTCAATTAAGGATAAAACCTTACCGTTTTTCGGCTGCAAGTCAGGTCTGTGTTTTGTTATTTTATTGTTTCTAATTTAAATACCGGATACTCGGATGCTATTTTTTCAAACTCGGAGACGGGCGCATCCTTGCTGATTGGAATGTGCGGACGCGCTCCAGGCGCAATTTCTAAATATGCCTTCAAGATCGGCGCTCTCCTGCTGACCTCCACCTTTTCAAGTAGAACTTGCTCGCTCACTCCATGTCGTAGCCTTGCTTTTCCTCCCGCTGCTTTAACATTTCTAATCCAATTCGTTTCATCTCCCAACATGGATACCAAATATCTCTCCCGATTCACAACTGTCATCACCAAAGGAAAACTTATCAATTTTCCTGAATGCCTTCCCACCACTTCCAAGGTGACGGAGTAGTTGTGAAGTATTCCTAGCAAGTTAAATAGTGCTCCGCCTTTATTCAGTATTTTCGCTAATTTATTTGGATGACCGCCGCGATACATCCATCTTAACAAGGCAGTCGAAATATTCGAAGCCATCATTCATCCGATTTCTTGTAAATCTTTTCCCAGGGATCGCGCAAGGCATTGCCGAGAATTTGATCAGCCAGGCCTTGAGATGGAAGAACATCGCCATCCGGTTCGACATACAACCACGTTTTTCCGGCTCCATCGGGGATGTTATCTTCCGCAGTTTCCATCGCCACTGGATGATTGGCTGAATAAGGAACTGGCAGATCATGCTTGAGAGTCAAGCCGAGGCTGGCGGCTTTATTCTGTAGATCGGAAACAGGCGATTGAGAATCAGAAGAAGTCAGTGAAAGTGATTGAACGCCAAGCGAGCGAATTCTTTCCAGCACTTCCATTGCTTTTGATGCAGTATCTTTCGTTACGGTTAAATGGACCGTCACGAACACGCCTTCAGCGATGATGGTTTCAAGGGCTTTCCATGAATCGTTGTTATCAGGTTGAAGCAGGAAGAGAATGTGATCGAGGCCGGTCTTGAGCAACAGCTCAAGATAATTTTTATCTGCGAGTTTCATGCCATCGGTCAGCAATCCGCAAACCTGTCCGTTCTTCTCAGCGCGCGCAACCAGATCAACGAGGTCATCACGCAAAGTCGCTTCGCCGCCGGTGAATGTGACATGAGGGATTCCAAATTGCCAGGCTTTATCGAGGATCGTAAACCATTCGTCGGTTGTTAGTTCGCGGTCGACGCGTTTGGTGGGTGCATAGTCGGCCTGAGTTCCAGCAGGGAGGCGATAGGTTAGCGCGCAGTCGAGTCGAAGCGGGGCGCTGAGAGGGACTGAATGAGGTGAGACCCGTTCAAAGTCGAGGTAGGATTCGGGATCCAAATCGGTGGCGGTCATCAGCCTTTGAATTCGAGTCGCGAAATCATTGTAATCCTGCAAAGCTGTCGTTTTGTTGATGCGATAACGCGAAGCGATCTCTTTCGCAGCAGTGTCCGGCGCCGTGCCTTTGATGAAATGATAAGCACACTCCGCCGCGGTGGGGTTGAGATGCAGAACGGTCGCAGCATTGACGACAAGCACGCCGGAACCATCCGGCTGAAGTCGCAAATGAATTCGATACGGCGTTTGCTCTTCCGGCGCGGACTGCTTGGTATACATGCCAGATTGAACCGGCTGGACTTTTGTAAAGAATTTTTTCATGGCGCTCTCCATCACATGATATTACGAGCGAACAAAATGCGGCATCTCAAAGGGGATCTCAAGCGACAGCTCAACGAAGCCGGTATATTTTCCATCTTTGAACCACGGCGATTGAAAGATCAATTTCTTGATGCCGTTCTTTTCGATGGTGTAAACATTTTTTTCTTTTGCCGCTAACAATCTTTCCGTTTTGGTGCGCGCCGGTTCGGGATGGCAATCAAGCATGTTCTTTCCAATCAGCGCGTAACCGCCATCTTTCTCGAACGTTTTGGCGGCTTTATCATTCATTTCGAGAATGACGCCTTTCGCATCGCAAACGGTAACTGACCCAGGAAATTCTTTGATCCAATCATGTTCGCTCATACCAGCACCTCCTGTGCAATCAATTCTTGGTTGACGCCGAACTCGGCGCGATGATTTTCAAATTGAAGCGGGCATCCGCCGCCGCATTCGGCGACGACCGGACAGATCCCGCATTTGGCTGGAAGATTTTTCCGCTCGCGCAACTGCATCGACAGCGGATGATTCCAAATCGAGTCCCATGAATCGTTTAATATATTTCCAAGCGCATAATAATAGGATTGGCACGGCAGGACATTCCCATTCGATTCGATGCACATGCTATACAGCGCGGCGGTGCATCCTTTGACGCCGAGGTTGTTTGCCGTCGGATCGAATTCACAATACTGCGTCGGCGTGTACCAAATGAGACGCTGTCCATGCTCATTTGTTTTTCGAGTGGCAACATCGAGGATGGGCTGCAATTCATTTTCTTTAAGACCTGTTCCAACTGTGAGAGCGTGACCGGAATAAATTAACGCATTCAATCCAATTGTTGGTACGCCAAGTTCCGCGAGAAAATCCAATGTGTCGGGAATCTTGTGAACGTTGGTCTTTAGCATTGTGGTGTTGGTCATCACATAAAGTTTTGAATTCAGGGCGTTCTTCAAACCGCGAATGGTTTGCTTGAAAGCGCCTTTGGCGCGCATCATTTGATCGTGGATTTGCTCGTCGCAAGATTCAACGGTGATTTGCACATGGTCGAGGCCTGCATCAATCAGTTGTTGCAAATATTTTTCATCGGCCAAACGACGGGCATTGGTATTGAGCCCTGTGAGCTGGCCATTGGATTCAGCATGACGAATCAATTCGGGCAGGTCATTTCGAAGCGTGGCTTCGCCGCCGGTGAAGATAATGTGCGGCACACCCAGTTCCCAGAGTTGGTCAAGGATATGGAACCATTGCTCCGTGGACAGTTCGGGGAAGTCCCGCTCACGCGCATTGTAGCAATGCGCGCAGTCATTATTACAGCGATAGGTGACAGCCAAATCCATTCGGTAGGGCGCAGAAGGCCGCGCAGTGAACGGCATGTTGACCTCCAGTTCAAGGTCATGAATCGGGCAGGCGCCATCGGGACGAATTAATTCAGAAAGCTCATACCGAAATTTTAAAAGATCGTTGCGGGCTTGCGTTCCATTCACGCGATATTTCTTTTGAATGGTTCTTACCGCATTTTTCTCTTCGACGTTTTCAAGCACTAGATATGCCATCAGCGCGGCAGTCGGATTCAAGTGCATGATGCGGTTAGCATTGATGATCAATGTGCCGTGTCCGTCAGCATCGAGGCGAAGATGAGTGCGGCTCTTTTCGTTTTCCCTGTCGAGGCGATAATGATAGAGTCCCGGCCGAGGAACTAACGATGAATTAGGCTTAAACATATTCGTAAGTTTCATACCGATAATCCTTTAGCGCATTGATTATCTTCCGCCACCCGCGCAGGCGCAGGCACAACCGGCACATGCACAAGCACAGGCACAACCGCCATGTCCGCCACCGCCGCGATAACTACTCGTCGAAGGCGGAGGCGGGGGATTGGTTACGTTGCTGACACCGCTGGTAAACGAGCTCAGGTTGCCGATCACCTTCGAGGAAAAAGTCTGCACGCCGCCCACCACCGAAGCCGCAAATGTCGCGCCGGGTAATGAAGAAGAACGGCCGCCAGACGGAACAGACATAGATGCGGGCACTGCCGTTGTGGAGGCCATGGGAGCAGAACGATACATCGGGTCGTAGCCTCCCCACCAAATCGGGAGGAAGATCGGACCGGTAAAGACGCGCTGTGACCGACTGTTGTAATCGTGATCGAGCATCGTCCACTCCAGGTTTTGATCAATGGCTTGACCTTTGATTTCTGGTGTCTTTGCAGCTTCTACTTGTGCCCAGGCTTGTTCCATGATGTTCTTGTAATAATCCTGCGTTTCCTTGCGGCTGAAGCCTTTCATTTTCTCCGAGACGGATTTGACCAGCGCGACCGTCATATCCTGCAAGGCGCGCCGGCGCAGACTAAGATCTTTTTGACCAAAGGCCTTCAGGAAATCAATTTCATATTGATTCAGATTAGCAGGTTGAGTTTGTGCAAAAGACAATTCCAGCGGATCACGCGTAGTAACTTCAGCCGCGCCTTTCTTGATCACTCCGAACAGAATCATCGTCATGACTTTATCGAGCGGTTCATCCATTAGGATGGCGGCCTCGACCGCGGTCAATCCGCGTTTGATGCCATGACCTTCAATGCCAATGCGCGGCGGGATGTATTGCAGCTTGCGTCGCTGTCCCTGAATCACTGACAGGATGGGCAGTCCGATAAAGAACAAAGCGAAACAGCAGAAAGGTAAAGCGCTGGCCGAAGAACCGACCAACCCTGCGAACGAACCGATGAGAGTATCGAAGATGGAGGTTTGTACGATGGCTGAATCAGGCACGTAGCTTTTGGGGAAAGATGCGCCGAAAGTGTATTGGGTTGAAGCGTTAGCGGTTGGAGATTCCCATGTATAAGTGACGCGACTCTGGCTATCCAATGCAGCCTGCGGCTGAGATGGAAAATCGGAGGGCGAAGCGTGCCAGCGTCCTTCGGTGGTTTTGACTCCAAGCGGCAGATGGAAGGCCACGGTCATATCCGTATTGCCGGTCACATATTGCGAATCGAAATAAGTCGGGGCAAAATCGCCGCTGGCGTAGGTGTTATCGCTGGTATCGGGATAAAGCACGCCCGTGATACTTCCAACGTAAACATGTACTGATCCGCTTGCGCCGGGTTGGATAGTTTGCGACCCCATCACGACGGAAAAGCCTGAACCACTTCCTTGATAGTCGCTTTGCGAAACATCCACGCTTTGTCCACCGACATCTGCGGTGACGGTGCTCATGTCGAAGTTGTTGTTGGGCATGCCCACATCAACAAAGTCAATTGGATGTGCGTCAGGTTGGTTAACAAAGTTGAACACATAATCAAGAGACTCTGTTCCATTGGCATTCCAATACACATTCACAGATTCTTTGGGCACGCTGAAGAGATAGGATGAAGAAGATTGTGCCGCCGCATTGGTCGCGCTTGCGATGAGCAGTAGGAAAGCGAGCAGGAGAGCCAGACGCCGTTTCATAACTCCTCCAACGTTCTAATAATTTACCATTTCGGTTCTTCAGTTAGTTGATACGTAGTTCCGCAGTACGGACATTCAACCATTGGCGCGCCCAGAGCCATTTTGATGTTTTCCGGTTTGAGAGCGCCGCCGCAGTTTTTGCATGTGACTTGCGAGATTTTGGTATCGCCGGGCAAATCCACTTTCATCGTGACCTGCTGGACGACTTCAGTCTTGCCTGCGCGCACGGCGGCATAGACCATTCCTGCGCCGCCTGCAAGAAATAGAACGCCGACGCAGCCGAAGCCGAGTCCGAATGTAAGCCAACTCTGGCTACCCGTCGGCGCCGTGGAACCGATCACGCTCAATGCACCATATCCAACCAGTAACAAACCGATGAGGAATAAAATCCCTGCGCCGATGTAAAGTAAGGTTTTGCCCATGAGATGAAGCCTCCTGCAAATGTATACGAAGAGTTTAACATTTTCTCTCAGACTCTACAAATGACTTTTGTCCTGATATTTCGCCCATGTTTATCCGATTCTTAGAAGAGGTGTTTGGCTGTATACTTGAGAAAAACTTTTAGATCTTTGCACGCCTTAGTATCATCGTGGTGAAAACTATGACTCTCCAAGAACAATATAACCGCTGGAAAGAAACTACGCTTAAGAAGTCGTTGGATAAATTCGCGGAGCGAAAAAAGAAATTTGAAACGACGGCTGGCATCGAAGTCCCGCGCGTGGCGATGCCGGAAGATGATCCCGACTATATGCAGAAGTTAAACTTCCCCGGCGAATTCCCTTTTACGCGCGGAGTCCAGCCGACGATGTATCGTTCGCGCTTTTGGACGATGCGTCAGTACGCAGGATTTTCGACAGCGGAGGAGTCAAATATAAGATATCGCTATCTATTACAGCAAGGCCAAACAGGATTGAGCGTTGCGTTCGACCTGCCGACACAAATCGGCTACGACGCGGACGACACGATGGCTCTTGGCGAAGTGGGCAAGGTGGGAGTTTCGATTTCGTCGGTGGAAGATATGGCGCGGCTCTTCGATCAAATCCCGCTCGATAAAGTTTCGACTTCGATGACCATCAACGCGCCTGCTGGTGTTTTGCTGGCGATGTATATTGCGGTGGCGAAGCGGCAGGGCGTGGAGATGAAGGCATTGCGTGGCACAATTCAAAATGACATCTTGAAAGAATACGTAGCGCGTGGGACCTATATCTTTCCACCCATGCCCTCGATGCGACTCATCACGGACATCTTTTCGTTCTGCATGCGCGAAGTGCCGAATTGGAACACGATTTCGGTTTCCGGTTATCACATCCGTGAAGCCGGTTCGACCGCGGTTCAGGAAGTGGCGTTCACGCTGGCGAACGGAATCGCTTACGTGGATGCCGCTCTCAGGTCAGGGCTGAGTGTGGACGAATTCGCTCCGCAAATATCATTCTTTTTCAACGCGCATAATAATTTATTGGAAGAAGTCGCCAAGTTCCGCGCCGCGCGCCGACTGTGGGCGAACATCATGCGCGATCGCTTCAAGGCACAGAAACCTGCATCATTGCAATTGCGCTTCCACACGCAGACGGCGGGCTCGACGCTCACCGCGCAGCAACCGGAGAACAACGTGGTGCGTGTGACTCTTCAAGCGTTATCGGCTGTGTTGGGCGGGACGCAATCGTTGCATACAAATTCGATGGATGAGGCGCTTTGGCTTCCAACGGAGAAATCAGTGCGGGTGGCTCTACGCACACAACAGATCATCGCGAATGAGTCGGGCGTGGCGGATTCGGTGGACCCGCTGGCAGGTTCGTATTTGATCGAATATCTTACGGATGAGATCGAGCAGGGCGCGACCGAGTATATCTTCAAGATTGATGAGATGGGCGGCGCATTGAACGCCATCGAGCGCGGCTACATGCAGAACGAAATCCAGAACGCGGCGTATGAAGCGCAACAGGCGATTGAAAAGAAAGAGCAGATCGTGGTCGGCGTCAATCAATTCCAAAGCGAGGAAAAAATCACGCTTGAAAAATTGAGAATTGATCCCGCCATCGAGAAGGCGGCGCATGAACGCCTAGCGTCCTTTCGATCCAAGCGCGATCCCTCCAAAATCGCCGAGTTGCGGACGCGGCTTGAGAATGCCGCCAAGACGAATGAAAATATGATGCCGTTATTTATTGAATGTGTGGAGAATAACCTCACGCTCGGCGAGATTTGCAATTCGCTGCGCGGCGTGTGGGGCGAGTATGTGGCGGAAGGATTTTAAAAGAAAATGTCTCGGCTAATTCGTGCTCAAGATGAATTGCGTCAAGCCTCTAATCACTTGTTCTATGAAATATGGATGTTCCAGACTCTTGCACAAGGTGTGACAATTGGTATAGCCGGTGAAGGACCGATAAATAATGCTCTTCTTGAATCCTTTACAATTCATGTGAGGGCACTGATTGGATTCTTCTATTCAGAAAGCCCAAGAAATGATCATATTGTCGCTGAAGATTTTTTCCAAAATCCAAATGACTGGATGAACAAGAGACCTTTAAAGACAGAGTTGCTTGAGATAGCCAAGAAATGTGCAGATAGGGAAGTTGCACATTTAACTTACGCTCGTATTGATATAACTCCAGAAGAAAAACAGTGGGAGTTCTTGAAGATTTTTAATGATTTGCAAATTCCAATCGGGGTTTTGCTTGATAATGTTTCTATTGATTTGCTTGGTTCGAATTGGGATGAGATAAAACGAAGACAAACTGGTTTTAATCTATAATATAGGCAGAGATATAAATTGAAAAACCTTAGCCTTTATAATCTCTTCAAATACGTTGCCATCGCCGGGAATGTGTTATTTGTTCTCTGAGTCACGTATAATGGAATCGACGAAGGATTTCGCGGCACGATTGTTCAGAAAATGTCGTATATTGGCTTGATACTATTGCTGGTGCTTAATACGATTTTGATTTTGAGAAAAGAAAAATAGGGATGAATACTTCTTGAAACGTCTTCAGCCTCCATCGAAATTGCTATATTTCTGGACCGTAGCTTTCATACAACATATAATATGGAGCATTAGACCAAGAAGCCAGAGAGAGGAATTATATGATCGAGTCTTCCCGAATTCGAACACGTAATACCTTTTTCTTTGCTTGCGTTTATCAACTGTTTTTCTGGGAATCACTTGGCTGGCGTTCTTAATTCCGGACAGGATATGTCATATTTTAGGTTTATTGAACCGCGGAGGAGATAGACATGGACGAGAAAAACTATATTACCGCTTTGGTCGGCTCGCTGCTGGGTTTGTTGCCGTTGGTGGTGTCGGTGTTTATAAGCTGGCTCGAAAAGCGTAGCAGGATCGCGCGTAAAGAAGAGGCCATTGACTTCGCTCAACGGCAGGTGACATTTCTTTCAGCTTGGATGCAGGCCCGCGAGCAGTCTGATTCGGATCAACAGATTACCCCAATCAAAAAAGAAGTCGGCGCCGAATTGGATCAGATAAAAGCCCATGTCGATGCAATGATGGACATTCCGCATGATAAACCCATGGTCAAAACAGATGAGCGGAATTTCTTCCAACGACTGTTCCTGCTTTATGCCCCATACACAGCGGATGGCTGGGTTTATCGCGGTTTATTCTTCATGTGTTTGGGTGGTGTTATTCTTCTGTTTATTGTTGGGGGTTTGCCCGATCCGACCTCTGGCCCCATGACATTCAGCGATTGGGCCAGCCTTGGCTTTCTAAGTTTGCCCTTCTTGGTTATAGCAGTGATCTTCCACGCGCTGGCGATTCGGTGCGACCATCGAGCGGAAAAAATATTCCCATCCGTCCCAGGCAAATAGCTTTAAAAATCAAAAGGTGGGCCTGGCTGGATTCGAACCAGCGGCCAAGCGTATTCAGGATACGTTTTGTCAAGAGGGAATTGTAACAAGATGTGCGCAGATAGAACAGGTTGGTGAGGGCCAATCTGAGGAAGAAGAAGAGGGAGTGATTCGCCAATCATCTTGTCTTCGCTCCTAGGAGGGAATAAACTGTACTAAAGGGATTTGCAACGTAGTGCGTGTTGCTTTAGGTGGAGAGTTTCATCGTAGGGTTTCTTGTCGACCCACAATCTCCAAAGGACCTCCAGCCAACGGTTGGCTAAGCGGCGAATGGCATCGCTATCATTTTTGCAGTGTGGGCGCATGGAGCTGTATAGAGCCACTGCCCAAGGCGAGGCTTCGAGGGTCAATCAGGCCCACTGTTGCACGATGTGGCGAAAGTCATGATCACAGGCTGTGCGGAAATAGATGCGAGAGTATTTTCCACTCCGGTTGGTCACTGGGCAGGTACCGGCCACAGCCTGCAAGACAGCCGGAGTGGGGTAGCGGCCTCGGTCGTCGCCTAACTTGGCCAAGAGAGCCGGACCCAAAAGGGCACCAGCCCTCGGGAGGCTATCGTAGATCTCATGGTCTGGGTGTTGCAAGTAAAGTTTTCCGAGCCGCGCCAAGGACTCCTTGTGACTGCGAACCAGCTGCTCCAAGATTCTGGCCTGCGCTAACGCTAGCGGCAAATAGGCAGCCTGCACTTCCGGATTGGGCCGGGGATGATCGTTATGCAGACGGGCGTAAGTGGTGGCCCAGAAGCGAGGTTGGGTGTGGTGATGCTGACGCAGAAAAGTCTTGAGTTCTTCAAAACTTAAGCTTTCGGCTTGCTGGGGAGTGGGATAAGCTTGTACAAAAGCGAGAGAAACCAGACCAGCCAGGTGACTAAAGGCTTCCGTGGCGGCTGGATAGTAGCGGAGCAGGACTGAGCGCAGGCGGTTGCCGTCGCGCACGACCTGCTGGCCCAGCTGAGTGGCAAAGCGCACTTCGGCACGGATCTGGCGAGTCAGAGAGCAGTCCGGCTTCCAGGGGGTGTATCGGTTATGATCTGTCCTGAGCATGTCGGCGATTAGCCGCGCATCCCAAGGATCATCCTTTGCCCCACTTTGACGAAACCGTTTCTGCGAACTCTTGACGGCGTTGGGAGGCAAAATATAGATCTGTGCGTATCCCTGGTCCCACAGGTAATCCACGAGCAGGTTGTGTGCCGTTTCCAGGCCGATCCAAATCTCTGGTTGCTCTACCCCTAGGGATTGGCGGGCCTGATCCAGTTCCCGAAATCCAGCGATCGTGTGTTTGATCTGCAAGACTCGCAGCACTTCCCCCGATTCGTGCATGAAACAGATATCGTGCTTGTTTTCGCTCCGCCTGAAAGGCGCATTCACTTCGCAATCAATTCCGATGTATACTTTTATGGCGACCTCCTATTCCTCCCAAGAGATCCTCGATGTGACCAGCCGGCCCTGGGCAGTCCAGGGTTCCTGTGACCCAGTTATGGCGCTCGAGGCGCAATACGTTTTCAACAGTGGAACCTGGCAGGGTCTGGGGAACGATCCTAAAAAAGCGCTCACAGCGCGGGCTCAAATGAGTTCTCTTTCCCAGACCAGAGGTCGATGGAGTAGAAGTTGTGCGATGATTGGCGTCATCACCACGATCTTCTACTCCATTTTCCCTCTAGCGCCTAGTATATGTAACTGGCTCAAATCCAGTTTGGCTACGATTTTAGCTAATATTACTTTGCATTACTGTACTTGTCATCATTTGGATAAATGTTGCTCCCAACTTACTCAATCTTATCGCTCTTCGCGAGATTGTGTCGGGCACAAAGCAACTGAACATTATCTGCTTCAAGCGAAGTTCCGCCTTTAGAGAATGGAATGATGTGGTCAAAGTGTAGCTCATCCGTTGCACCACACTTTACGCATTTCCACCATCGCGTTTCCACACTTCAAGTTTCACCGGGGTAGGAATTATCCGTCTTCGTTCTTCGCTAAACGCATTGCTTGATGCAAATTGTATTGGAGAATCTTCAACAGCAATTAGTTTGAACTTAAAAACTTGTCGTCGACCATCGCTTTCTTGCCACGAATCGACGAGGTGAAATATGCCATCATATGACCAAACCCCGCCATGTATCTTCTCATAGACTTTGACTCTTTCATGAGGTCTGTACGTCCTTAAAGGAAGTTGGACACAAGGGTCAGTTTGCCAAGGTGATATTTCCGGGTCACGATTGTTGGAAGCGCCCGGTCCTTTCTTGGGGTCGACATCACGCGGACGCCTGCTTGGCAATCAAGTGTTCATGCGGTTTATCGAATAAAAAAAATAGCGGAGATATTCCTCCGCTATTTACAAGCCCCAGCTATTTATTCTTACGGCGTTAGGTGGAGAATTATTGGGGGTTTGATGCACAAAAATGGATCTTTCTGGCACAAAGTCTTAGGAATAGGTGTTGCAACGGGCTTTGTGGGTTTTGGTGTAGGTTTTGGAGTTGGAGTGGAGCCGGGCGCAGGCGCGCTCGTTGGACAGAGCAGCGGCTCCTGACCGGTCGGCTTGAATCCATAAGCCGCTTGGCAGGTATTGTCCACCGCATAGATCGCGTTGATGGGATAATACTGATTTGCTGCGATCGGTGAACCCGCCTGGGCATTCGTGAAGCGCTCGATGTAATTGAATATGCCGGGGTTTTTCAATCCCGCGTCGGCCCATACGCCCCACATGAAGGCAGGTCCGGCCAGCGAATTTTTAAAGGCGAATTCAACCATGGACGAATTGTCTGGGTCAATGCGAGTCCAGGCAAGGTCCGGGTCGTCGCCCTGCCCCTGGTTGAAAATTACCGTGTTGTATCCATCAGCCGGATTAGGTGCGCCGGCGCCGGCATTGGCACTGGAGCCTGCGGCCGGGACGTTGCCGATATCGGGACGGGTATACACTTTCACGCCGTCCGTTGTCCATTGTGTTCCATATGGCGGTTGCGCCCAGACCAAAACATCCCCAAAGCCATCCCGGCCTTTATCAATTTCAACACCGTAATCAATGTTGATCGGATCGTTGGGGTTGTTGCCGATCAGTCCGATGAAAACGTAATACCAGGTGCCATCCGAGGTGATTTGAAAAGTGACAATATCCAAGCTGGGCACATAGGTCATGCCTTGCTGCGTAAAGGGCCGCTCAAACAGATTAAGGTTATACGAGTCACCGTAGGGTGCGCGATGTTGTGGGGCGGTGCCCGAAGAATCTACGTCGTAATTTAGGGGACCGGTCACGGTCACGTCAGTCGGTGTGACCAGGTGTGTGACAGCCGTGGTTGCTGTAGCGGCGGGGGCAAGAGTGGAAGCGGGCACGGCGCTGGACTGGGCGGCTGTGCTTTGAGCCGTGGGCGCGGCCTGTGAGGACGGCGCTGATTGAACCACTCCGCTGGATGGAAAATTACAGGCGAGTGAGACAACCAACGGGATGCTTATTAAGAACAATAGCTGCAATTTCTTTTGTTTCATAGGATCTCTTTCCTTTGGTAGAGTTGGCTTGTATCTTAAAGTTCTATTTATAAAACATATAAATCAATTATGCATCAGTATCAAAATCAGTGCAATCGTACATTGGGGGGATAAGGTTCTTAGAATTCCCCGATGGATTCCAATTAGGTCGGTCAAGTTGGATGCGAAAGCGGTGCGGGCCTCCGATGAGCCGATTAATAATACGGGTACCTTGACATTGGTATGCCGCCGCGTCGGGGCTGATTGCAAGGTTGCGTGAAGTACAAATTCGATGCTATACCGCACTAATAATAACAAAGGCCCTTCTACGATTCGTGACCAAAATTCGCTATTTTCTTGAATTTTGTTTTCTGGTTCATCTTTTCCTGGCATATAGTTTTCCCCTAGTCAAAATTTGATGCACAAAAACATGAGGTTAAAGGATTGCGTATATGGATCCTTTTCCTAGCCGATGTCAAGATTAATTGCTCCTAGAAGAATGCATGTAATATGGGCCCGGAAGGATTCGAACCTTCGACCAAGCGTATTCAGGCTCAAATCCACGGACTCAACAATCTTGTCAAGGATAGAAATACTGAGTCATGATTTTCAACATAATATCACCTTGCCTGATAACAGGCCAATCCTTTCAGACCGCTTCGACGTCCGCCGAAACGTTGTTTTTATTGATACCCGTTATATAATGGAGTCGAGCGGTGAGCCCGTTTCCAAATACCGGGTTAAGGTTTTTTCCCCGGGGCGTCCGGAATAGATCCTGATCTCAGGAGCGCCAACCTACTTGGGACACCGCTCACTCTTTTTCGAGTAGCAGTTTGGAAGGGGGAAGCTTGTGTGGCTTCGAGCCCCAGGGAATCTCTTTCAGGGCTTTCCCAATTTCTAGCCGGTCCAATTGTTCTCGGGTGAAGGCCAATGCAGATTGTCCTTTAGGTAGGTTTTTCACACTCACTTTATAGGCATGTGCAAAGAGCGAGCGGGCCACATCCTGCGGGTCTGCATAACGATCGGCTTGGGCTTTGCTGAGCACGTGCCAGACGGCCACCAGCAATTTGCGTGCAATCGCCACAATGGTTTTCGATCGACCCAAACGAGGTTCGAGTCTGGCCATTTCATTCTTCCAGTGTACGTGGTGTTGCACAGCGTTATTGGCAGCGTTTACCATGGCTTGGCGCAGATCTTTTCTGCCCGCCTTGGTGATCCGACCGGAAGAATGGGTCATCCCACTGTCATGCACACGCGTTCCCAGTCCGGCATAGCCCACCAGCTTTTTAGCAGTCTCGAAGCGAGAAATGTCGCCAATCGCGGCCAGGATAGTGATAGCTGTGAGCATCGCAACTCCTGGGAGCTGCACGAGGAGCGGAATGCGATCATCCCTGGCGCTCTCCTGCTTTAAGCATGCCTCGACCTGTTCAATCTGCCTTTGGGCAAAATCAAGGGTCTCAAGATCCGAATGGACCAAGAACTGTTCAGTCTCCGAGAGCGGCAAGCTTTCCCAACAGACCCGATGTTCCGGTGCAAAGAGTTTTCCCTCGATAACCAAGTGTTTGCGGTGCAGCATGGCGTGCAGACGATTCTTGGCCATGGTGGAGAGGCGTACCATCTTCTCCCGCTGGGCAATCAAAGATCGCAAGTCGCGTATCTTATGTGGCGGGATCCAGACACCGGTGAGCAATCCCACCGCATGCAACTGT
>Ga0209039_10001466_pt1 | contig 21888 bp, 23 predicted proteins | sample BogFormECP12_OM1_FD_188238 | JGI IMG/M metagenome (GOLD analysis project Ga0209039, IMG submission 188238) | Bog forest soil microbial communities from Calvert Island, British Columbia, Canada - ECP12_OM1 (SPAdes) (version 2) | ecosystem: Environmental > Aquatic > Freshwater > Wetlands > Bog ...
CGCAGGTCTGGAGAGTACGCCGCGGATATTTCCGAGAACGTGATCAACTACATCGTCGAAGAAAATCAGTCACTCTATCGGAAGCCTTCCGGAAAATAATCCCCCGCTGCCGGTTTTTTAAATCTTTAAACCGCATTGCGGTCTCATGGCAATCGTGAATACGAGATTCACTCCTTTTTTGGGCACGTGCAGGACGAATCGCACTGGCTGCACCTTTCAGGGCAGGGTTCGATATGAATCGTCAATTTTGCCCGGGGATACTCCACGAGCAAATCGGATTCGAGATGATCGGCGAGATCATGGGACCGGGTGACCGAGATCTCGCCGGGCACAACAAGGTGGAATTCAATAAAGATATCCGAGCCGGACCGACGCGACCGGAAGCCGTGGAACCCGTAGTACTCGCCCGCATGTGCGCAGATGATCGCCTTGATCCTCTCCTCATCCTGCGGGGGAAGGGAATGGTCGATGATATCGGCAAACGATCGTCTCAGGAGATCCGCGGCGGCATGCAGGATCACGAGGCCGACTCCGATGGCAATGAGCGGGTCCAGAATAGTATAGCCGGTGATATGGATCAGGATCAGCCCGGCAAAAACCCCCAGCGAGGTGTAGATATCCGTCCGCAGGTGCCAGGCGTCGCTTTCGAGGGCGATGGATTCGGTTTCCTTTGCCACCTTCATAAGGCGCGAGGAGACATACCAGTTGGCGAGCACGGATATGCCCATCACCGCGATACCAAAGAAGAGCAACCCGGGTGAAAACTCCTGTACCGGCCCGCCGAGCAGCCGCAGCAGGGCTTCGGCAATAATGATAATCGCTGCACCAAAGATGAGCAGGGCCTCGACGAGACCGGAAACATCCTCGAATTTCCCGTGCCCGAACGAGTGGCCAGCATCGGGTGGCTCAGCGGATTTTTTGACGGAAAAAAAAGCGATGACCGCAGCGAGCAGGTCCATTGAAGAATGGATGGCCTCGGAGATAATACTCACCGAGCCGATAGCAAAACCTACACCGAATTTCAGGATCACAAGGCCGGTGTTAGAGATGACCGAGAGGTGAGCGGTCTGCACTTTCATCCGGTTGGATTCCGCCTGTCTGGGATCCTGGTTCATGTACATTCTCTCATGGTGGCCTGCGATACAGAAAATCGATTCAGAAAACGACCGGCGCCGGCCTGTCAGTGCCCGGTCTTTCCGTACACTTTCTCCGGGTCAAAGACCTTATCGCTGAAGGTCTTTCCATCGATGGTCCGGAAAAAACAGCTGCGGTACCCTGTATGGCAGGCGGCACCGGTCTGCTCAACCTCGTAAACAAGGCAGTCCTCATCGCAGTCCACAAGGATCCGAAGAACCTTCTGGAAATGCCCGCTTTCCTCCCCTTTCTTCCAGAGTTTTTTGCGGCTCCTGCTGTAGTAATGGGCAAAGCCGGTGGTTTCGGTAAGGCGGACTGCCTCGTCGTTTGCATACGCCATCATGAGGACATCCCGTGTCTTTTCGTCCTGGACGATCACCGGGATCAGTCCCCCTTCAGAGTACTTGAGGGAGAGCATGTCATGCACCACCGGTAACAAATTTCATGATAGCGAATAGGAAGTCTCCCAAGAGGACGGCGGTAATAAGTCCCGCCGTTATCGGGAGGATAAACGGTACTGCATAGGAGATCCAGACGGTTCCTGCTTTTTTGTAGAGCCCCAGTTCCTTTTCGAATTCCTCGGGATGTTCCCGGAGATCCTTGGTATACACCCTGCCCTCATCTGAACGCATCCGGCGCAGGGAATCCCAGAACCCTATAAATTTCCGTTCGATGTTGCCGTTTTTCTCCTCGACAAAATCTTCCATAACAAAGCCCCAGGCCTGTTGAATGTTCTCTCCTTTCACGGGAAAGCCGAAGAACATGTACTGGAGAGGGGCGCGGTTCTCCTTTATTATGTTGATGATGAAAATGCCCACTGGTGCCACCAGGTTGAGGATCAGCGCATTGATCAGAACTGAGAATGACAGGAAATATCCTCCTAAGGGAGGAGTGCTGAGGAGAGGGGTTATAGGAAATGTCGGTATGCAGAAGGCAATAAAGATGAGAGCCCACGCGTCGGCACCGCCGAAGAGGTGCATCTGCCCGAAGATATAAAAGACACCACAGAATATGGCAGTAAATGCCATATAGATGCCAAACCCGCCCCAGCCGCCGCTGCCAATCATATAGAATGACGCAATCGCGAGAATGATAACCACGAGCACGAAATACCAGCGGCTCAGCACCTCTTCAACATTCGATTCCCGCCGTGCGTCTCGTTTCGCCTGTTTTGCCTTGAGCCTGCGTTCAGGCTGTTTTGTAAATTCCCGGTAGGAGACATATCCGACCAGTCCGGCGAACATCACGTACCATGGTATGAGCTGGGTCTCGGGCAGTTTTCCCGTGGAAATGGCCGGTATAATAAACCAGGATATGGCGGGGAGAGCAAGGACGACTGCCAAGTACGGGAGCCGGAACGGCGTTCCGGCCTCGTGGTTATCGAGGTAGTCAGCATACAGGAAACTGGCTATCAGGGCGATATAACCGACAATCAGGCTGATATTTCCGGTCTGCTGGTAGAAGAACACCATGCTTGCGGCGATCCCGACAATGAGCATCGGGTACCATGTCCTGAAGGGAACGCGCCGGTCCCTGACGTCCAGGTACGATGCATAGATAAGGGTAACAAGAACAGCAACGGCAGAAATCACCATCGGGTAAAATATCATAAGCAGGTTTACCGTTATATCTCCTACAACTTATGCGTGGCGATGACCCCCCCGTACAGCGGCGTATGCTGGATTGGGGGCGGGAGATCTCCCGGTCACGGGACGGAGAGGGATCAGGCTTCCGGTTATCCGTATGGAGATACCTTTGCAAATATATAATACACCGGTTGTGAATACATGATTGAGGGTAATTTAAGAACAATTCGGGGAAGAAGCCTCATGTTCCCGCCCCGGATTGTACAGACGAGGATTATTTCATGGATCTACAGGAGCTTCTGGACAATATCCTGAAGGGATCGAAGTATCTGGGCACGTTTACCCTTGTCGATATGCTCACGTTTGCTGCATCCCGGCACCTGCATGCCCTTGCCGTGGCAAAAGAGGGGAACCGCCAGTTTTACCTTGCATTCCTCAACGGGGAACCTGAAGGGGCAATCTATATAGATAGCGAGGGAGCGCTTTTTGGTGACAATGCGGTTGTATATATCCGCGAGGGCAGGCAGTATGTCCTCTGCGATGTGAAACAGGAGATCATCGATGCCCTTGCCATGGGATGCCGGATCTTTGAAAAGGGGCACATCCGGAAAAATATTACCTATTCGGTGCCGGAAATAGGGAAAAAAAGCAAGGGCATAGGGGTGGTCAGCGTGGCCGTCCTCCGGGAAAAAAACCCGCAGAACGGCGTGCGTGTATCTATCAGGAAAGATGGCAAGATCGTGGGCAGCGATGTTACCACGGGTAACGGGGAGGTCAGTTTCCGGGTGATGTACGGGGACTACACCTGTCTTGTCCAGGACCGATCCCAGGTCGTGACGCATTTTACGATAACCTTTGACGAATCCCACACGGCCCATATCCTAGATCTTTAATGCCCGGCAGGACCTGCTGTGGCGTTTAATCTTTTTTTTTCTTGCCGTCGGAACTCCCGCCCGGAACCAAGACGAAATCCTTTAATTATATAATAGCAGACTGATCGCTCATGAAGATCGGACGAGAAGACTTCGAGGCGCTCATCAAGGGTGAGAAGGACATCACCCCCTATATCGAGCTTGACACAGTGGCAGGTTCCTACTCGGTTTTCGGGGTGAAAACGGCGAGCAACCCCAATTACCTGATAAAAGCTATCTACGAGATGTATGAGGCACACCTGAACAAGAAACTGGCTGTAAAGGCAGTACGCAAGCTGTTCCGGTCGGTTGGTCTGGGATCTCTTGGCCTGTATAATCTCCTGAAAAAATTCGGTATCGAACTGTCACCTGCAGATTTCCTCATGTTAGTCTTCAAGCTCCAGCACCAGCAGGGATGGGGTGCCCCGTTCGAACTCATCGAGCAGGGTGAGAAGAGGATTGTCCTGCGCACAAAACATACCTTCGAGTCGGAAATCTTAAAAGACTGGAAGATACCGGTCTGCGGCGTTCACATGGGGTGGATCGAAGGGGTAATGATGGCTGTAACCGGTAAGAACTGGTACTGTCTTGAACGCAAGTGCGTAGCGAATGGCGACGACTGCTGCGAGTTTGTTGTCGACCAGGTAGACCCCAGCTGGAAGTTCAAGGCACAGGCCGTGGTCAAAGGCGATTCTGCAATTACCGAATTTATCGACCACCGGCCGGTGGAGGGGACGATCAAGCTGATCGATGACCCGGTGGTTATGATGCCGAGGTTTGTCTTCACGTCGATGATGAACTCTCTTAAAAAGACGATGGGCGAACTGCCGGCGGGCGGGGTAAACTACCGTGCCTACATGGATATGGGTAAGGAGAACGTCGAACACTACAAGAAGATGGGTGTCACCCAGCCAAACACACTCTCTGATATGGCGTTTACCTTCTATTCCCAGATGGGCTGGTTCCACCTGGTCAAGAGCGAATGGAACGAAGCGAAGAAGGAAAAGACCATAACTCTGGAACATACGGTTGAATCCGAGGCGTTCGGGAATACCGGAAAGAACGTCTGCTACTGTACCGCCGGTCTCCTCGCCGGGATTATCGAGGGATCGTTTGGGATCAAGGTACAGTGCCGTGAAATCAAATGCCGTTCAAAGGGAGACGAGTTCTGCGTCTTTACCGTGACCAACAAGGCTGAATAAACCGCGAAGGCAGCTCATGTGCGCCCCACTCCAGCCTCTTTGTTGCAGTCCTACTGCCTCGGGATGGGAGAGACAGATTTTTTTGGGCTTTTTCTCTCATTGAATGAAATGCACCGGGTTACGAACAGGAGCCGCAAAAGATTTTTATAAAAAGGAAAAATCTATCTTTAAATACTCTTGTCTCGTATTGTTAAAACGGAATATTCCTCCCGGTGAAAGCCATGGCCTCGCCAGTCCAGATCCTGATTGTGGAAGATGATGAGATCATCTCCAACCTCATTGGCGTTATCCTTGAAAAGAAAGGATATGCCGTTGCCGGAAAGGTTACGACTGGCGAAGATGGCATCATGAAGGCTGCAGAATATCAGCCGGATCTTGTCCTCATGGATATCAGTCTTGCCGGCACGCTGGATGGCATCACCGCAGCGCAATATATTTACTCTATCTTTCGCATCCCGGTGATCTTTCTGACCGGCCAGTGCGACGATGCAATACTCGCCCGGGCAAAGGCTGCAGAACCGTACGGCTTCATTCTCAAGCCCTTTACCTCAAACGAGATCGTATCAAACATCGAGATCGCCCTGTACAACCACAGCATGCGCAAACGGTATTTTGACAAGGCCGCCCTGTGGGATATGAAGAAGATCATGGCTGCCCTCGAGTCGGTGATCATAACGGACATCAAAGGCCGTATCATTTTCTTAAACCCGTATTCCTGCAGGCTGCTGGATGTCCTGGAGAAGGATGCGCTGGCACAACCCCTCCGGAAGGTGCTAATCCTCGTAAACAAGCAGACCGGGGAACGGATCAACGACCCGGCATTGGATGTACTCCGTGACAAGATTGCAGTCAGTTATGATCTCAATACAGTCATTGTATCGCTCGCGAACAAGAAACGGTTCATCGCTCTCACGGCACGCCCGGTGAAAGATGACAAGAACGACATGATTGGTGTATCAGTTCAGATTCGTGAAAAGACCCTGACCGAGATCAAGATGGCAGAAAAGGTCTGATACAGGATCTGTCCTGAAAAAAATTATAAAAAAGTAGGGTTATTTCCTTTCAGATTTCTTTTTGAAGAGTGCCTTTGAGAACCGGTCGATAAAGCCTTCACGGGGCACCTTTGCCGGAGTTTCCTCCTTATATGCCACGCCAATGAGGTCTGATGCTATCCGGTGGATTGCCTTTGATGCGGGAGAATCCGGGTAGGAGACAACAATGGGAGAACGCGCGGCTGCGGCTCTTCTCACGTTGGTATCCTCCGGGATAATTCCAAGGACTTTTACCCCGAGTACTTTTTCCATCTTCCGGGAGATGACGTCACTCCTGTCCTGGTCGACACGGTTGATGATGGATCCAAGGACATGTCCTCCGACAACTTCTGTCAGGATCTTCGTCTTGAGTGCATCAACAATAGACGACAATTCGGGATTGACCACGAGGATAACTTCGTCGGCTACGGCGAGTGGTACGACACCATCCTTGCTGATCCCGGCAGGTGCATCTATCAAAAGGAATTCGCACCTTTTTACAATTTCAGAGAGAACGTCCCGGATCTTATCCGGATCTGCCTGCTGGAAGCCCTGGAGCGAGATGCCGCTCGGGATGACCTTGAGTCCGGCCGGTCCCGGGTAGATTCCATCCTCGATATTGTTTTTTCCGGCAAGAATTTCGTGCAGGGTTACCGGTGCATCCTGCAGTCCCAGGATCAGGCCGACGTTTGCCATGCCGATATCGGCATCCATAAGGTAGGTCTCCTTTCCCAGTTTGGCAAGCATCGTTCCGAGATTGACAGAAACGGTGGTTTTACCCGTACCTCCTTTTCCGGATGCAATTGTGTATACCTTAACCATCAAACACCTGTTGTCGTCCTGATTATTATTATCCTCTGCAATTATACGTATTGTGGAATATTTTATTTATGTGTTTCATATTCGTGTTATATCCACCAGTTTAAAATATCTTTTGTCTCTCGTACCATATCAGGATCGGGTTCCTGCACGAGAAGATCCTTTGTCTTTGCTATCCCTACCAGAAAGGATCCCTTGTGCTCAAGGCCAAACAGCATGACTCCCGGGGGACGGGGCTGCACATTTTCCGCATACATCCCGGCGTATCGTGCAACCGCATCAGCAGAAGGTGTTTTTTGAGATGATGCGAGCAGCAGGCCATCTGAAGTGGCAAGGGTAATTTCGTCCAGTGAGTATTTTTCCGCAAGAGCCGCAAGACTCTCCCTGAGATCCGCACTTCCCTTGAGACAGTCAATCTCCTTTGGTAGGGGAGCGGATGCAAAGACCGTATCCTGATCGACAGAGCTGTCCGGGGCGTTTACCGGGATTTTCTGTACTCTGAGGGGAGTCCGGGACGGGTCGAGGGCTATTTTATGGGGATGGCCCTTTGCCCCGGACTGTATTTTCCTGAGGACGAGCACGGCTGCGATGCAAGAAATGACTGCGATGGCCACACCAAGGAGCAGAATTGTATCATCGATACCAAAGAGAATGGACATCTTCCCGGCACCTCCCCGTTTTTAGTCCTTGTTCATCAGGTGGTCAAGGCGGAGATGTTTTACCATCGTTTTGCATTCATCCCTGATCTTATCGGTTACCTGGTCGAGGTTCATTGAATTCAGTGTGTCCAGATCATTCTCAAAATCTGTTTTTCCGGTCTCTTTTACAGGAGCTTCCGGATCTTTTGGGGCCGTTCTTTTCTCTTCCCGGAATGACGGCGGGGGCACGGTGACAGGATTTTTCGGCCCAGCAAGGGACCTTGAGGTCTTTTCCGGTGAACGTGCCACAAGTTTTGAGACTTCTTCGCTTGGGGGGGCCGGGTTCGCTCCCTGCGACGGGCTGGTCTTTTTTGCCATTACGTGAGGAGCTGCGGGTGCCGGGTGATGTACCGCTTTCTGGGGGGGCGGAGGTCCATGGGGGGCTTTTACGACCCTCTCGGACTTGTTGAATTCCAGTGATAACTGAATCTGAGCCTCATCCAGTGTCGAGAGCGCAGCATCAATGGCCTCGCCCGAATTGGACATAAGGAGGCCTTCGAGAGCGGCATCACCCTTGGACGTGGTGTACTCTGCAAGGATACACTTTCCAGATTTCAGCACAAGTGTGCAGACGCCCTCCCGGCATGAAATGCTGCAGATCCCGGAGAAACGGCTCCGCTCAAGTTCAACGAGGAGGTCTCCAGCCTTCTGGTTCTTCTGGATCTCGCGGAATGTACCGCGGGGAAGTTGCATGATCTCTCTAATGATTGCATTCCAGTATATAGTTTCTTTTCTGGTACCCGGTGTTGTTAATCTCCCTGTAACCAGTGGGACAAATGCCAACCCCCCTGTCAGTAACCGCCCTTCTTATCCGGCACTATATGGTCCTGTTGAAAATCTTCGCTATCAACATCGGTATTGGCGAAGAGGACCCTGCCTGAAACGGTGTGACCTGTTCTTACCATTTTCAGCTAAAAAAATCCGGGGAAATAGTTTCGGGGCCGGAAGGAAGAGGTCACTTGCTATCTGGCACGTGAATATTCATCCCATTCTGTTTTTGCTGCCGAAAGGTCTGCCGGCCCGGATCACGACTTTTCCGGGGGGATCCCGGGCCGCCGTATTTGCAGGGAGTCTCCATCCAGGCTTTTTTTTATCTCAACGCGTCAGGTTTGCACTTATTTTTTCGCACAGAGGAGTTTTCCCGGGGCCCATCATCCTGCCTTTGTGGGGCCGGGGCTCTAATGGCTTTATTTTTTGTTTTTGTGGTTTATATCAGCACCTTCTCCGGAAAAATACCCCAATCTATTAATAGAAAAAAGACAAGAAAGTCACAATTATTAAATGGTGAGATGATGCTCAAGCCGTTGTTAGAGGAGTTTCTGAGAGTTGAAGGGGTATCTGCTGCAGTGGTTGTAGGAAGAGACGGGTTCGTGATCGAAAGCGCGGTGTCCGGCAAGGTAGATATCGAGGCGCTTGGCGCCATGGCCTCAACCGGCCTTGGAACATCCGAAGCGATGGGGAATACTTTGGGGAAAGGTGAGCTCTCCCAGATGCTTGTTGAACTGGAAAAAGGGCCTATTATTCTTGCCCCCCTGTCTGCGGACGAACTGATTGCGCTGGTTGCAGATACAACAGCAAATATCGGCAGGATTCGTTATGAATTAAAGAAGAACAAGGAAAGAATCGTCGCGGCTCTCTAGATTCATCATTTATCGGGCTATTTTTATGAAACTGCCGGCAGGGACACAGGGGGGTGTCGTTCTCGATCCGAGGAATGAGGATATGGTAGAGCACCTCAGGACATTCCGGGGTGCTATCGAAATTGATACCGGCCGGGGAAAGGGATTTATCCTCATGCGTAACGGCGAACTGGTGGCTGCATACTTCGAGGACAAAGATGGTGTTTACCGGGGGGACGCCGCGGTACGATGTATCATGGCCACTCCGGAGAGTAACAGGAGCGAGCACCAGCAGAATTTTGTCATGAGATTGTACAATGAGGAGGACTACGCAGAAGCACTGGACATGTGCACGCAGGACAGTCTCTTTATCGGGAATGCTTTGCCGGTGCATGACGCAGCCCCGTATCCTCCTAAAAGCCCCGGAGCATCCAGGTCTCCTTCCTGCATCGTAGATGAATCCACCCTTGGCAAGATCATGAGTCAGCCGGGGGTTGTTGCCGTTTCTGCATTCTATGAAGGATTTCCGGTCCTTTCCTTGGGAGAAGCGGATTTTGAGCATGTGGCAGCCCGGGCCGAGGATTTTCTCCGGGCCGGAACCGGGATAGCCCAGGATATGAACCTCGGGCAGCCCGGGCAGCTGATCCTCGAAACAGCAGAGAACAAATTTATTATAGTTCCCTGCGGAGACCTTTTTCTCTGCATTATCACCCGTGCAGATGCCCAGCTCGGTCTCATGCGGGTCCTGATCAGGAGCATACAGAACGAAGTGGGGCGTGAAACATGACCGGCCCGGGGCTTTTTATAAGGGAAGGTTTTTCCTGCATCGTGCCAGAGAATACATATAGTCCGAGATAAGAAGAATCTTTTATAAAAATACCGGGAGCGGTTAACACCAGACAGGAGGATGTTCAGATTGAAATCACATGATGATGATGAAGCCCATGACGATGTAAGCACCCTTCTTAAAAAAATCCGGGGTATACAGGCACCGGAAAACGAATCGGCCGGGCCTGTTGTGGCACCACCCCCTGAAAAGAAGCCCGGGGGGGAGGAATCTGATGCAGGAAGCGCCGGTGATTTTTCCGCTCTTATAAAAAAACTTGGCGTGAATACTATCGGCACTCCTTTTGGGGCTGAGCCGGAACCTGCCCCCGCCAGGAATACAGTTCCCTCCGGTGAACCTCCCCTTCAAGCGGAAAAACCAGACGGCTTCGATGACCTGCTTGAAGATCTTCCTCCGTCAAAACCGGTTCCGGTATCTCCTTCGCTGAGCAGTGATGATGTACGCGCAGCGCTGGGAAAGATCATGGGACAAGCTGAACCTGCCCCCGCTGTCTCCACTCATCCCGGAGAAAAACCCGCTCAACCAAAAGCAGAACCTCCCAGGGAACACACGGTTGAAATTATTGAAGAAGATCCCCGCGTACACCGGACCTCTGAATTTTTCAAGAAAAAAAAGGCAGCAAAAGGCGGAACCGAACCCTCATCTGCGGAAGATATCGAGGTGAGCGATGCAGACGAGCGGATCATCTCCGCAGACCAGATTTCCGAGTTTTCGGGGTTAATCCTCCCCAAGGGGGCCACCTTCCAGATTGACGAGATCAACCTTCATGGCAGGGTAAATGCTTTCGGGAGCACCGGGACCGGTACCCTCCCCCCGGAACTTGCTGATATCTGGAAACGGGAATTTTCGACCGCCGAGTTCAAGGACTTTGAATCCGAGCTGACCCTTGAAAAGGAAAAACCAGACCAGGGTACGGCAAAGAAGTCCAGATTTTCCGCTCTTTTCAGTGCCATACGATCAGAGACCGTCGACTATGATCCCAAAATGCATGGGCCTTTGGTAGATCTCTCCTTTGATTCAAAACCTGGTGTCGAAGTGATGGAGATGTACCCGGTGAATGAACCCTATGCCTATATCCGGGTCATCTATGACCACGCTACCCATGAATATACCTACCAGGTTCTCGAACCTGTCCTCTCAGAACCTGAAAAAGACCTGCTGAAAGAATTAAAAGAGCGCCTCTTTGAGACGCTTGATATCAATACCAAGAATATATCAAAGGAGGAAGCCCGGATTCAGCTCAGGCATTCTGTCGATGATATCCTTGCCGATTTCGGGATAAAGCTCACCCCGGTCCAGCGTGAGAAAATCCTCTATAATATGCATAAGGATTTCCTGGGGGACGGGCTGATCGATGCGATTATGCATGACAAATATATCGAGGATATCTCCTGTGATGGCGTTAACACCCCGTTATTTGCCTTCCATTCCAGTTACGAATCGATGAAGACCACGCTGATGTACCACAATGCAGAGGAGCTCGACTCGTTTGTCACAAAACTCGCCCAGCGTGCCGGCAAGTACATCTCCATTGCTGAACCGATTCTCGATGCCACCATGACCGATGGTTCCCGTATCCAGATGACACTCGGGCAGGAAGTAACCGCCCATGGATCAACCTTCACCATCCGTAAATTCAAGGACGAGCCGATCACCCCGACCGATCTCATCGAGTGGCACACGTTTGCCCCCCTTTCGGTTGCATACATCTGGCTTGCGGTCGAGAATGGGAAATCTGCAATCTTTGCCGGGGGAACGGCATCAGGTAAGACCACATCGTTAAACGCGATCTCCCTTTTCATCCCCCCTATGGCGAAGATCGTCAGTCTCGAAGATACCCGTGAAGTGAAGCTCCCCCACCCCAACTGGATCCCCAGTGTGACGCGGGACTCATTTGATACGGCAGGACGCGGGGAGATCAACATGTACGAACTCCTGCGTGCCGCGATGCGACAGCGGCCTGAGTATATCATTGTCGGGGAAGTTCGTGGCAAGGAATGCCAGACGCTCTTCCAGGCGATGAGCACCGGCCATGTCACGTACTCCACGATCCACGCGGATTCGGTATCAAGTGTCGTCCACCGTATCGAGAACCCCCCCATGGATGTACCGCGGAACATGCTGTCGGCACTTGACATCGTTTGTATCCAGGTACAGGCCCGGATGGGCGGAAAACGGATCCGGCGGAACAAACAGATTGTCGAGATCCTCGATATCGACCCGCGGACCAACGAACTGATCACAAACGAGGTCTTCAAGTGGCGGTCGGCGACCGATGAGATAACCTACTCGGGGAAGTCCTATATCCTTGAAGATATCATGGAGGCGCGAGGGTGGAACGAAAACCGGATGCGGGAAGAACTCAAACGGCGGCAGGAAGTGCTTGAGTGGATGCGCATCAAGAAGATCCGGCATTACAAGGATGTTGCCAAGATCCTTATCTCGTATTACCGGGAACCCGAAGTGGTTGTCGAGCGTGTAAGGAAGGACCTGTATGAATAGCTTTGAACGATTCTGTTTCAACCTTCTGGGCATGCGGATGAAGGCGAAGCGTGAGCAATACTCCCAGCTCCGTAACGACCTCATCTCTGCCCGGCTCAAAACCCCGTTTGAGGTGTATATCTCCACTGCGGTGGTCTGCTCCATCATCGTAGGGCTGGTCTCTGCGGTCGGCCTCGGTCTGGTCACCTGGTTTCTCAAACTCCCCAACCTCATAAAATACAAGGGAGAGGTCCCGGCAACGATGCTCTTCCTCAACCAGTACGGTCTTTTGCTGGGGACCATTTTTGCCGTCCTCTTCTCGCTCCTGGTGTTCGGCGGGGTAACGTATGCAATCTTTATCGTGTATCCCTCGGTCGAAGCCGGAAACCGGCGCCGGAATATCGATGCAACCCTACCCTATGCGATCAACTATATTACATCCATGTCCACCGCAGGTATTACCCCGGCAGAGATCTTCCGCCTGCTGGGGGACAGCCCGATCTATGGTGAGAGCTCGGTGGAAGCACGGTATATCGCACGGGAGATCGACATCTTCGGGCGGGATCTTATTGACGCGCTCAGGATCGTCTCCTCGAGTACTCCCTCCCATCGGATGAAGGAGTTTTTACAGGGTGCGATGGCCAGTATTTCCAGTGGTGGTAACCTCACCGACTATTTCCGTACCAAGGCGAACCAGTATGCCTTGGAAAACCGCCAGACCCAGAAACTATTCCTGGATACGCTTGCGCTGATCTCAGAATCGTACGTGACGGCGATGGTGGCCGGCACGCTTTTCCTGATCATCCTTCAGTCGATCATGTCCGTCATTGGCGGAGATTCAAAGCCGATATTTCTCTATGTCGTCATCTATCTCATGATCCCCTTCGGCACAATGATGTTTATTATCATGATCAGTTCCATGACCCCGGAGACCTGATATGGCATTCAACGACAGATTAAAGGGTATTATCGGAAAAGAGAAGGATCCTCGCGAACAACCCCCCCCGCCACTCCCCCGCAACGAGTTGGATTCGGTTGAAAAGGAACTTAACGACATCACCGGGAAACTGGAGGCTGAACGCAAAAGCCAGGAAGGAATGGCACGGTTCTTAAAGCACCCGCTCAGGGTGCTGGTAGAGAAACCTGAAAATATCCTCATTGTCTGCATCCCACTGTCGCTGATCGTCTTTATCGGCGGATTTGTCTCGATGGTGAGGATGTATGGTATCCAGGTGCTTTTTAACTCAACCGTTATCGACGATTTTGCGATACTGGCGATCCTTATCTCTATAATTCCCGTCTCGGTTCTTGATTTCAGGGAACAGTCCCGGGTAAAAAACCTCGAGGATGCGCTCCCCAACTTCTTCCGAGATTTGGCAGGTATGAATGACTCCGGTATGACCCTGCCCAACGCTGTTCACCTTGTTGCTGGAGCAGAATATGGTACCCTGACCCCTCATATACGGAAACTGGACAACGAGATGTCGTGGGGCGTCGGTTTCGTGGAGGGCATGTACCGGTTCGGGAAGAACCTGGGCACACCGTTAGCCAACCGGAGTGTCGATCTGATCGCAAAGGCAAGCAAGGCCGGCGGGGATATCAGCGAGGTGCTCCGTGCAGCAGCAAATGATACCTTCGAGGTGGTCAATCTTGCACAAGAACGCCGGAACAACATGCTGATCTACGTGATCATCGTGATAGTCTCGTGGGCAGTTTTTATGTTTGTTATCGCGGTTCTCGTGAGTTCCTTTTTGAGTACCATGGCTACCGCGGGCACAGCAGCACAGATGACGGCAGCGAGCAGCAAGTTCATGGGACGCATCGATCTCCCGGCGTACAAACGGTTGTTCACCCATGCAGCGATGATCCAGGGCTTTTTTTCCGGGCTCTGCGCCGGCCAGATGGGTGAAGGGCGGGTTGTTGCCGGTCTCAAATATTCGGCGATTATGCTGATCATATCGTGGGTGGTCTTCCGCTTCTTCATCTGATTTTTTTATTTTTCGTCTTCTCCCGTGCGGCTGTCATGAGCAGTAAAAGTCTGTACTGATCCCTTTTTCCGGTAGAGTATCCACAAGAAGGCATATGCTGCGGGAACAAGGTAATCCGGGAAGACTAAAAAAAGAATAAAAGGAGGGAATCAGGAGATATTTTCAGTGCTGTATCCTTTCAGGGAGAGGAGTTCCTTTACCCGGTCGCGGTGGTTTCCCTGAAGTTCGATTGAGTTCCCTTTCACCGTTCCGCCACAGGCAAGCTTTCCTTTCATGAATTTTGAAAGATCTTCGAGGTCAATATCCGTCGGATCGAGGCCTTCTATAACCGTGACCTCTTTCCCGTAACGGCGTTTGTTGACTTTGACATTGATCCTCTGCTGTTCCTTTGCTACCTCCTCACAGATACAAAGTTCCTTGGGAAGTCCACACGTCGGGCAAATGCCACCAATCATTACAGCTATTTTTAAGTTCTGGTTATTTATTACTTGGCATTGCCCGGACGGTAAAACGGCGTTTTATCGCACATTCCGGCACGTATCCGTTTTATGTGGGGGCATTCAAATGAATGAGTATGCCGCTCATGGTCGTGGGGACTTCGTCGCATGTGGGAAAAAGCATAACTGTGGCGGCGATCTGCCGGTGCCTGGTACGCCGGGGAATAAGCGTAGCACCGTTCAAGTCCCAGAACATGAGCCTGAACTCGTATGTGACATCAGATGGGGGTGAAATCGGGATAGCACAGGCAATGCAGGCCTGGGCTGCACGGCTCTCCCCTACGACCGACATGAACCCGGTGCTGCTCAAGCCGAAAGGTGACTGCGTCTCGCAGGTGGTGCTTTTCGGCCATCCCTATAAGGATGTCCCCATCGCGGAGTACTATGCAGAAACGCCCTTCTTGCTTTCAGAGGCGGTGGCCGCGTTTGGGCGGCTTATGCAGGAGTACGGCCAGGTTATTGCCGAAGGTGCTGGGGGAGCAGCTGAGATCAACCTGTATGACCGTGATATCGCAAATACCCTGCTTGCAGAGACCCTCAAAATCCCTCTGATCCTCGTGGCTGATATTGAGAGGGGCGGTGTATTTGCCCAGATCTATGGTACCCTGAAACTGCTGCCGGAACCGATTAAGCCACTCGTCCGGGGCATCATTATCAATAAATTCCGGGGCGATCCTGCCATCTTTGAAAGCGGGATCCGGATCATCGAGGATCTCACCGGGATTCCGGTGCTCGGAGTTGTACCGTACTTCTCGATCCCGCTTCCCAGCGAAGACTCCCTCTCGATCTCAGACAAGGTTCACCGGGATCTCCCGGTCCGCATCGCGGTGATCCGTCTCCCCCATGTATCCAATTTCACGGACTTCGAGCTCCTCGAACAGTACGCATCGGTGGAGTACGTGCCCTGCGGGGTGCCCCTTGCCGGCTACGACTGCATCATTCTTCCCGGCACCAAGAACACGATTGACGATCTTGTTGCGCTGAGGGCATCCGGCATGGACCGCGAACTGCTGGCTGCACAGGAAAACGGGGTCCCCGTCATCGGTATCTGTGGGGGGTACCAGATGCTCGGGAAGATCCTCGTGGATGAGGGGTTTGAGTCCAAAGCCGGCGTGTATCCCGGCCTTGGCCTGCTCGACTGCACTACCCGGTTTGCCTCGTACTCCAAGAACACTACGCAGGTTCGCCGCCTGGCAGCACCGGTACCCCCGATCCTGTCATCCATGGGTGAAGTGACCGGCTACGAGATCCACATGGGGGTGACGGAACCGGGTGTCGATCGCGAGGCATTCTCCGGTGACGGCCGGGTAAACGCTGACGGCCTTGTCTTTGGCACCTACATGCATGGGCTCTTCCTCAATCCGGCCGCAGCAAATGCGCTGCTCGCCTACCTGTCCGGGAAAAAAAGTCTGCCGTACACCCCGGTTCCTGCCGAAAGTTCGGATCCCTACGACATGCTTGCATGCCTGTTCGAGGAACATGTCGATATGGAAGCGATCATAACCATGCTGAATGAATAACCGGAGCCGGGTCAGGCAGGGCGGAAAACAGATCGCCTTTTCACCCGATGAGGCTCGTGATGCTGTGGAAGCCCTCTCCCTGTCGGTCCGCACACCGGACGGCCTGCACCGCAGAGAGATCCACCTCGCCGGTTACCCGGCATTTCACGCAGTAAGCCAGTGACGGGGATTTCACGTACTGGCCCCTTACCTTGAATTCCCGGCAGTGGATGCAGAACCGGCAGTGGTCGACCGGTTCCCGTTTGTCCGGTAAGCATTGCACCGTGCCACCTTTTACCTCAATCTCCTGGTACACGTCAGATCCCATTCTGCATCCTTTCCTTACTCAGAGTTTCTCGGGCACTATACTTAAAACAATTCAACGCCAACGTGTGAACCATGAAGGTGTGTGTCATGTGCGGGGGCGAAGGAACGCGCCTGCGCCCCCTCACATTCGAACGTCCCAAGCCCTGTATCCCGATTGTCAACCGCCCCTCTATCCAGCACCTTGTCTCACATCTGTCCAACCTGGGATTTCGCGAAGTAGTGATAACTCTTGGGTACATGGGAAAGGATATAGAGGCGGCGCTCGGCGACGGTTCCTTATTTGGCGTCGATATCACCTATGTCCACGAGAAGACCAAGCTCGGCACTGCAGGCAGCGTACGAAACGCGAAGAAATATCTCGACGGACAGGATTTTCTTGTTGTCGGCGGCGATCATGTGACGGACCTCAACGTCCTTGACTTCTACCGCACCCACCAGAAGGAAAAGGCGATGACCACCATCGGGCTCATCTCAATAGATGACCCGGGCGAATATGGTATCGCCGAAATCGATATCAACTATGAGATAAAGCGGTTCAAGGAGAAGCCTGCACCCGGCGAGATATTTTCCAACCTCGCAAGCACCGGGATGTATGTCTGCAACCCGGAGATCTTCGATCACATCCCGGCAGGAAAAAAGTTTGACTTTGCCCGGGATCTCTTCCCACATCTTATGGAAGAGGGAAAATCCCTCAAGGGCTGGCTGGCCAGCGGGAACTGGACCGATGTGGGAAGCCCGCACTCCCTCCGGCAGGCGGAGCGGTGGAAACTGCAGGACATCGCGATCACCGATATCATCGGCGACCTTACCATGCACGGTGCCCGGGTGCAGGGCCCGGTTCAGCTTGGCGACTCGATCACGCTGGGGAAAAACACCCGGGTTATCGGGCCGGTGGCGATCGGTCCGGGGACGACCATCGGGAACAACGTGCTGATTGGCCCCTACACCAGTATCGGTGAACGGTGTATCATCCGGAACAATGCAAAGATCTTCTCCTCATCGCTCTACAACCGGGCAATCATCGGGGCAAACACCACGATCTCGGGAAGCATTATCGATAACGACACCCATATAGGTGAAGGCTGCAGCATCGAGAACGATACCGTGATCGGCCCCAGGGTCGTTTTACGGAACAACGTAGTGGTCCATTCAAAGACCCGGGTCTGGCCCGAGGTCGTGATCAGTGAGGGAACCATAGTAAAAGAGCATATCCTCAACGACAAATTCGATCTCCGGTGTGAGGGATCGTAAAAACAGGTAACCTTTTTATTGCCGTTTTACCAGCCGGTGCGTGATTGCCACGAGCGGGTGACGGGCGTAATCCAGCACCTGCACGTCATCAAGCGTTTTCAGGTTCATCGTATTTGCGGTTCGCTCCATGCCTAACTCGATATCATCGCTGATCTCGATGATATACGCGTCAAGTGCCGTGATGCCAAGCCTCTTTGCGGCAACTGCACGGTGGTGGCCGTCCACGAGGATCGTCCGGCCCGGCCGGCGCACAACGATGATGGGTTCGGCGAGCCCTTTTTTAATCTCGTATATTCGCCCTTCGAGTTCGTCTTCGTAGATCTTGGACTGCGTCGGGAGCAGGTCTTTTATGGGGACGATTCCCCGGTTGAGCGTGGGATCGACGCCGTAGAGTTTTTTGAGCGTCGTCATGAAATTAAAAACTTTCTCCGGGGAGACGTGCTCGATCTGCGAGCGGATCACATCGGAATTGGAGATGATCCCGAGCAGGTGGTTTTTCTCGTCCACGACCGGGAGCTTCTGGATGCCGCTCCGGAAGATCACCCGGGCAGCGTCGGTGATGTCCATCTCGGGGTCTGCGACAATCAGTTCGCCGGACATGGCCTGCGCAATTGTCTCGCCGGGCTTTACAAAGAGAAGGTCGCGGGCGGCGATGTATCCGACCACTTCGTCCTTGTCAAGGACCGGGAAGCCGTCGTGTTTGGTCTGCTGGATTTTTTCAATAACCGCTTCCACCGTACCGTGGAGATCCACGCTGACAACATCATAGGTCATGTAGTCCTTGACCTTTTTCTTATCCATCCGTACAGCTTCCGGCGCCCGTGACTTTAAATGAATCGGTAAAAAAGCAGAAGAGGGTAACGGGGGTTTATTCGATTGCGATGGAGCTCACCGTGGGGCGCCGGAAGCATCCTCTCCACATTGGGCCAATCGTTTGAATTACAAATGACACCTATCTTGCCCCGCCGTGCCCCGTGAGGGCACTGGGGCGGGGGAATACTCGCCCCCGTTTTTATAAAGTCAGGGTTTCAATAAGGGGATCGGCACCGGACCTGCTCATCAAAGAGGGGGGTGTACCCCCACCTTCATCCCCCTCCAGCCCCTTCATCGCCCGGGCCGGCCGTCGGAGACTGACCCGGGTTAGTTAGTTGTACATTTGACTATCAATTGTACATTTGATTATCAGATGTACATCTGACAACCTGGACCCACATCTGCGGTTATGAAGGGGAGGGGGGCGGGGGTCTACCTCCCTTTTCCTCAGGGACAGCCCGGCCCGCTTCTGCCCTCCCGGTTGGTATGACCGCTCAGCCCCGTTCTTCATCGTATTAGAATAGTTTATGACCGTTCAACATGGAATTAATAAGGAGGATTTTAGGAATGGGCACAAAAAAAAAGGCAGAGAAATCGAAGAAATTATGGATAAAAGTTCTCGCGGTTATTGCCGGAGTGGTTTTTGTCGTGCTAATGGTGGTATCAGCCATGGGATCAAGCTGGATCTCCTCGCTTGCCGTAGTCAAGCCCGGTGATGTGGCGGTCGTGGACTTTACCCTGCGGGATGCGCAGGGAACCCCTATCATGACCTCAAACCAGCAGCTGTATACCCAGCTTGCCAGCCAGGGCTCCGGTGTCCTGTACTCCAAGCAACTGACCATCACGGCAAACCACACCCTTGCCACCGGGGTATTCCCGATACCGTTCTATACCTCGTCAACCGGCTGGTCGACCCAGAACCAGTTCGCCCTGTTTTCCACCGAATACAATACCATCAGCTCGGGTATCGTGGGCCTCAAGGCCAACAGCCAGAAAACGATCTCCCTATCAACAGCCAAGCCCATGACCCAGTTCTGGTCGGTAAACCAGCTGGCAGCGAGTAACATGAGCCTTTCATCGGTACAGACTGGCGAGCTCATCGCCCTTGGTGTTTCCAGCACTGCCAATGCGGCGGAGGCAAACTCCACCGAGCCAGCCTATGTCAGGATCGGAGAGGTATCCAACAAGACGCCGGATGGCATCACCATCGATTTTTCCTATCCCAGCGTTGATGTCACGGTTGTTTCGATCAACCCGACGTCGAGCTAAACCCTTTTTTTGAGATTTTTCCGCACCGCGACGTCGTCGAACCGGGCGGTCATACAAGCCGGTGTGCGTCATTCCCAGGTAAAACATGAAAAAAATTGCCAGATCCAAGGGAGAGCCAGGTGTTGTTTCTCTGTTCTGATTCGCCCCCCGGTAGTCCCCGCCGGGCCTACGGGAGATTAAAAAAGATCTACGACCGGAACCCGTAGATACGCTTGATCCGGTGGGCGATCGTTTTCCAGCCTTCTTTTCTCATCAGCGGGCCGTCACGCAGCTTGATATGGGAGAGTGTGAACCGTTTCCCGTCGACCACGTACTTCTCGCCGACCACAAATTCGTCCTCTCCCTCGCATTCCTTATAGAGCGGGATCGTCTTCCTGCCGTCATGGACGGAGATCTTCACGACCACCCGGTCGATGGTCCTCGTCCAGAGCGTGGTGATCTCCCTTGCTTTCGCACGCGGCAGCCTTTTTCCCCCACACTCGATCGCTGTCACCTCAACCCCGTAGGCCTCGTCCCCGCATTCTGCGACCAGATGATCGTCAAGGAAACACTCATCTTCGGGGTCAAATTCTATGGTACCGGTCAGGGAGGTTCCTTCCCGGGAGACAATCGTCTTTATCACCAGCATTTCAGGTTCCTTCTCCCAGGGGATCCGGTGGTGGTGACCGCATGCGGTACACCGGACGAGGCGGTCGCGGGACTCAGAAAGAACCTCGTGCTCGGTCTCTTCCCTGCACTCGGGACACAAAACGGTGATAAACATTGAATATGCATGGCAACCCTCACATGATAAAGCATGGAGGCACAGGAAATTATCCGGTGCCGGGGGCATCCCTTCGTCCTTGGTACCCACCCGACGACATTTGAGGTAACCCGCGGGGAGCACCTCACCCACAACGGCAACTGTATCATCGGCATCGGTGCCGACAAGGGCTGCGCCGGCCTCTCCGCTGCCTTCAGAAAAATCCTTGCCCACGATGACGCGGTTCTTGTGACCCGGCTTTCTACCGGTGATTTCGAAGTGGAAGTGCGATCCCGCGGATCGGCACACCTGACTCTCGATCACCCGGCCGATCTGGTCTGGCGGCGCAGCACGTTTACCTGCGGGAGGACGATCGGCATCTGCTCAGATGCTGCCGCCGCAACGCTGCCGCGGGAACTGATCGCCCGGCTCCGGGAGGGAGACGAGATGACCGTCACCCTGACCGTTACGTGTCCCGGCTGAGCGTCGTAATCTTTTCTTCAGAGTCGGCAAGCAGAGTCTCGCACTGCTTCACGAGCACGGCGCCCTGTTCGTAGAGCTTCATGCTCTCGTCAAGACTGGTGCCGCCGTCCTCGATCTTTGCAATGATCTGCCGTAACTGCTCGATCTTTTCTTCATAGGTTTCCGTCATGCTCCACACGCTCCGCCACGACCCGGCTCCTGCCATCGTAAAACCGCAGGTCCAGCCGGTCGTCTTTTCTTACGGTATTCACCGATCTCACCACGATACCCTCTTTTTCCGCCACGCAGTACCCCCGGGCGAGCACCGCACGCGGGCTCCTCCCTTCCAGTGCCGTCTTCATCTCCGCGAGCACGAGGTGGTCGCGTTCGATCCGGGTTGCCAGCGCCCGTTCGAGCCGGTCTGAGAGATCTGCCGTGGCCTGCCTCTTCTCTCCAATCCTGCGACAGAACCGCTGCGGGCGGAGACGATCCCGGAGATCGGCGACCTCTTTTAGGGCCCCTGAGATGCGGGCAAGCAGGGTTGCACTCAGCTGGCACCGGAGATCCGCAAGCGCGATCCGGAGATCTTTTCTGTCTGGTACCACCAGCTCGGCCGCAGCTGAGGGGGTGGGCGCCCGCATATCGGCAGCAAGATCAGCGAGAGTTACATCCACCTCGTGGCCGATGGCCGAGACAACCGGAACCGGGCAGG
>Ga0209039_10001467_pt1 | contig 21886 bp, 18 predicted proteins | sample BogFormECP12_OM1_FD_188238 | JGI IMG/M metagenome (GOLD analysis project Ga0209039, IMG submission 188238) | Bog forest soil microbial communities from Calvert Island, British Columbia, Canada - ECP12_OM1 (SPAdes) (version 2) | ecosystem: Environmental > Aquatic > Freshwater > Wetlands > Bog ...
TACACCGCGGCGAGCTTCGCCGTCATGACTTCGACGTGCCAGTTCATCGCCAGCGGCGTCAGCGGGTTGAGCTCACGAAAACAGGCACGGATGACACAACACCGGAGGACCGCTCAAGATGGGATAGCCGACGCCCACCCGGGGTTCAGACTTTCCGAAAGTGACCCAAAGCTGTCATTGAAGCCGAGGAGGGCCTGGATGCCCTTCGCAGTCAGATGGGCGAGATAGCGCACGAGCCGCTCCGTTTGAGGCTCCATGACGGCAGCAATCCAAGGAAACTGGCGCGAGTCTGCCACCACCATGCGGAGGAACCCGGGGGGTATTCCGGTGCTTGTGCAGCTCCAAAATTATGCGTGCGATCAGCCGCAGCACGTCCTCGGCGTCGCCTTGAGTTTCGATGCCGGGCGGGAGTGCGGTCTCGAGCTGAGCCGACACCCTGGGGAGCAGCTCCCGGAAGATTTCCTCCTTGCTGGCGAACTGGTTGTAGAGCGTCCGCCGGGCGACGCCGGCGGCTGTGGCCAGGTCGTCCGTGCTGACAGCGCCGAAGCCGCGTTCCAGGAACAGGCACTGCGCGGCATCGACAATGGCCTCTCGCGACCCGCCCCGAGCCTTTGAGGCCTCGTTCGAGAATTTCGGATTTATCAGGCTCGGTCGGCGCATGGCGCCGCTCTTGCTACACCGACCCCGAGCTGCTCTTGCAGAGCGACGAGAAGGGCCTTCGCGGCTTTGAGATCGGCCGTCTCGAACCCTTCGGTGAACCGGTCGTAGACCGGCTGGAGGAGCGCCAGCGCCTCCGCGGAACGGCCCTGATCGCGTAGCAGCCGAGCGAGACTCGCCGCGGCGCGCAGTTCCCATGACAGGGCGCCTTGCCGATGCGCCCAGTCGAGTGCTCGCTGGAAATAATCTTCGGCAGCGGCTGCCTGTGGGGCCGCATCGTGTAAGAGGACTAGCTCGCCTTTGACGCGCAGCAACTCGGCAAATTGCCAGAGTTCTTCGGTGCGCTCGGCACGCGCGATCGCGTCGTCGATGGCGTCAAGTGCGTCAGCGATCTGCCCGGCTTTTCCCAAACCCTCGGCCATATAGGTCGCGGCAAACCGCATGAACCGCGGAGCCGTGATCCCGGTTTCGCCAAGCTCTTTGAAACACGATCGCAACAGGCGCAGTCCGGTGGCGACGTCGCCGCGTCTGATAGCGACCGCTCCCTGATAGCCCCAGCCGTACAGCTGCCAGTGCACCAGAGCATGCCGCTTCGCGTGGTCGAGCAGCATGTCCGCGTAGTGGCCTGCCGCTGCCAGATCTCCGTTCCACAGCGCGACCGGACACGCCGCGCGGTGCAGAGCATAACTGAACGAGATCGCATGCTCTGCCGCCCGCGCATCATTGACGCTGTGTTCGGCCTCGCGCATCGCCCGATCCGGAAAGCCCTGCAGCCAAAGGATTCGCGCAAGATGGACGCGGGCCGTAACCCGCGGATCGAGCTGCAGGCGAATGGATTGCCGTTGGTGGCCGGGAGCAGCGGACTCTGCGAGCGCCAGTTCGATATGGCGTCGCGCGCTCTGTTGATCGCCAAGGTTGTGGTGCGAGACGCCGATCATCCGCTCGCCAACAAATCGATCGTTCGGATCGAGGCTCGTCGCAACCAAGGAAGCGAACCGGTGCGCCAGGGACAAAGCGGTGCGGTAATCGACACCGTTGACATTAAAGGACCACAAGCCCCAGAGGGAGCGCTTCTGGTACTCCGGATCGCCGAGGCTCTTCGCAAGCTCCAGGGCCTTCGTCCAGGCCGAAGCCACTTCGGGAACGCCGCCCCTGGTGTAGAGTCGAGACGCGCCCAAGGCGGCAAGAAGCTTCATCTCCTGGCGAGCGTCCGGCTCGGCGACGGTTGCCAATGCGGCGAGCGCCTGCTCCACGCGGCGGCGGCATTCCTCGACCAGCGAGAGCTGCATCCACACCGGCACTGCAGCGGCCGTCAGCGCGACGCCGATTGGCGGATCGCCATCCGACGAGAAGGCCCAGTCGAGCGCCGCTCGCAAATTGGCGATTACAGCCGCATGTTCGGACGGCCATGCTACCGTAGGCCGAGTTTCCCATTCCGCCTCGGCACGCTCGAAGAGGTCCCGGTAATGCTCGGCATGTCGCCGCGCGAGCCACTCGCGCTCGCCGCTTTCGGCGAGTTTTTCGAGCCCGTAGGCCCGCATCGTGTCGAGCAACCGATGGCCCGCGACGGTGCTGCCCGCCACCACAGTGACGAGCGACTTCGCGACCAGATTGGCGATGCCGTCCACGATGTCCGCCGGCGCGATCTCGCCGCTCGCAATGATCGCACTTGCCGCTGCCAGGCGGAAGACGCCGGCGAACACCGCCAGGCGCCGCAGAATCACGCGCTCGGGCTCGCTCAGCAGCTCGTAGCTCCAGTCAAGGGTTGCCCGCAGCGTCTGGTGCCGCGGCAACGCCGTGCGACGGCCGCCGGTCAAGATCCGGAAGCGATCGTCGAGGTGTGTGGCGATGTCCTCAACTCCGAGCACGGCTGCACGGGCCGCGGCCAGCTCGATCGCCAGCGGGATGCCGTCGAGCCGCCGGCAGACCGCCGCGATCATCGCCGCGCTGCATCGGTCCGGCGCAAAATGCGGCTCCGCCGCGCGCAGCCGTTCGACAAATAGCCGAACCCCGCCGTAGCGCAGCAGGTCGTCCGCATCCGCGGCATCTTCCGCCGGTATGGCGAGCGGCGGCACCGGATAGACCCACTCGCCTTCCGCCCTGAGCGGCTCGCGGCTGGTGGCGATAAGGCGCACCGTCGAGCCCGCTCGCAACACAGCCTCGGCAATTGCCGCCGCGGCGCCGACGACATGCTCGCAGGTATCCAGGATGAGCAGCAGCCGCCGGTTCGCGAGCGCCCGCGCCACCCGTTGCGCCGAAACCTCCCCGCCGCCGAGATCGAGCGCGATGGCGGCAGCGACCGTTGCGGGAACGAGGCCGGGATCGGCGATTGGCGAAAACTCGGCCAGCCACACACCGTCGTTGAATTGCGGCAGGAGCCGGCGCGCCGCGGCGAGAGCGAGCCGCGTCTTGCCAATACCGCCGGCGCCGGTCAGCGTGACGAGCCGATGCGCGGCGGCAAGGCTCAGGATCTCGGCGAGAACGTCATCCCGGCCAATCAGCTCGGAAATCGGCTCCGGCAGGTTCGTCGGCGGCAACTCTCCGGGGATCCCCTCGTCGGGACGGGCTTCGCGGAGATCGGGCTGCGCGGCGGCTATTGCCGTGCCGGGATCGGCCTCCGGGCTGCCGTATACGGTGTCGATCTCGGCCGTAATCTGGTAACCGCGTCCGGACACGGTACGGATCAGATTGCGATCCGCACCGAAAGCGGCACGCAATGCCGAAATCTGCCACTGGAGGTTATTTTCCTCGACGATCCGATCGGGCCACACGCGCGCCATCAACGCATTCTTGGAAACCACTGCTCCGCGCGCCTCGATCAGCGCCATCAGCACGTCGAAGGCGCGACCGCCGAGCTTGACCGGCCGGCCATCGGCGAGCAGCTCGCGGCGATGCGGCAACAGGAGGAAACGCCCGAACGCGATGCCGGCACATGCTTCGGAAACGGGATGCATTGGCCGCCATTATAGGCGCGTCACAGAAAATCACAGATTCTTTTGGGAACGAGCTGCCGGCAAGCCACCCCCACAGCGCCCACCGAATTTCACAGGTTTACACAGCTCGTTTCAAAGACTTCACAGGCCTTGGTCCTTAACTCTTGGGGCGCCGGGCGAGGCTAAGCCGCACTGGGCGCCATCCGACAAACGGCCTTGCAGTCCGGCCTCGCTCAACCTGATCGCGAGGATCCGCTATGCAGCCGCATATTCGTCCAAAGCCTTTTCGACGCAGATACCCACTTCGGCAGGGCGGAAACGCCTCGCACCGGGCAACCGCCGGCGAGGCTCTCGAATTCAGCCGTTTCCGCGTGCTGTTGCGCCAGCAACAGCTGCTCGCCGACGGCGTTCCCGTCGAGCTCGGCACGCGCGCGTTCGATCTCCTGCTGGCCCTGTTGGAGGCCGACGGCTCGCTCGTCACTAAAGAGGAGCTCATGAGCCGGGTCTGGCAGGGCATCGTCGTGTCGGAAGAGAACATCAAGTTTCAAATTTCGGTATTGCGCAAAGCGCTCGGCGCTGACCGCGACCTCATCCACACGGAATTCGGCCGCGGCTATCGGTTTACCGGCGTGCTGGGCTCGGATGCGGCGCGGGACCCCGGCCGCCGCCCTATGCGATCAACAGCGCGGTCTGCCTGGATTTTTTTTAAACAGAGCTGTCGGTAGTCCATCAGCCACAGATCCATCTGGTCTTTCGTGCAAAGGAGAGGAAACGTGACGAAACAAGTTCATTCACCGGTAATTAAAGCTGCGGCGGTCGCCGTTGGGCTCGGTATCGGCCTCGTTTCCTACCCGGTCTTTGCCGCGCCGGCGAGCGGCGGCGAGACGGTGCAAGGCCTCTATGACGCGCTGCTCAACACAATGAAGAACGCGCGCGCGCTGGGCCAAAGCGGTAGGTTCACCCAAATCGCGCCAGTCATTCGCCGCAGCTTCGAAATTGCCTCGATGGCGCGATTGTCGGTCGGTCCGTCATGGTCCAGTCTGACCGATGCGCAGCGCCAGCGGATGACTGAAAGCTACGGACGATATATCTCGGCAATCTATGCCGACCGCTTCGACGGCTATGCCGGTCAAAAGTTCGAGGTCATGGGCGAGCAACCCGCCCCCGTCGGCGTGATGGTCAAGAGCCAGATCATCAAAGCCAATGGTGAGCCCGTCAAAGTCGACTACTTGATGCAGCGCAGCGGCGACAGTTGGCTGATCTCCGACATCTATCTCGACGGCGCAATCAGCGAAGTCGCCACGCGTCGCTCGGAATTCGCGGCGATCCTGAGGAAAGAGGGCATCGACGGCCTGATCGCGGCCCTCAACCGCAGGGCCGATCTCCTGACCGGGACCACGGCCAGCGCCCTGTAGAAGTCATCCCTGGCGGCCTAATGCGCCAACCGCCGACGATTTTCTAATCTTACCTCTGTCAAGAGATAGACCACATGACCGTTAAGCTCAATGAACGTGCATATGAACACGCCAAGCGACTTATCGAGGAAGGTAAATTCATCGACGACGAAAGGGAAGCGTGGAGCGATCACCATCCCTCGACGCAGACCGAGGAAGAAATCATCAAAAAGAATGGCTTCTTCGACTACGGCAAGTGGTTTTTGGCGGTAAACGACGAATATAGAGAAGACAGGAGGCGACATTATGAATTCCCGTATGGCGATTTCGAAAATGTCCATCGCTGTAGCATCATCGCCGCGCAAAGCCGAGCCGGCCAGGACAAATACTTCGACGTTGAAAATGCAGCGGCAGATCTACTTGTTGTGATTGACAAGCGAGCGCGAAAGAAAGCGCGGTGAAGCCATGCTGACGCAGCCGAAGCCCCGTCTCACGAACAGCCGCGAGGCCGCCGCGACGATCGCCTCCCGCAACCCGTTGCGCCGCGCCTTCGAAGGCCCGGAACAGCAACGATTGACCTGGATCAATGCCGGGTCGGCGGGGTGCGCCACTCTGGTCGCATCGCTCACGCCTGCAGGGCTTCTCCCTCTTTGGAAAGGCAGGGTCAATGTACAAGTGTCGGATCTTTACTCAGGGAAGAACCGTGCTGAAGCTGCTCCTCGATGCGGTTCCGTATCAATTCTGCTGTCGGCGCTCACCTGACGCAGGCGCTGCAGCAGGGGCTCCAGCGCCTGGTTGGGATGCCATTCGGTTCGCAGAATTTTCCTTACTGCTCCTGATCGTCGCCCTCCAATCAGTCGCAGCCGGCGCCCAGCCGGCGCCGGCTGGGCCGCCGGCGGTGGGCGTGGTGCGCGCCGAGCGCCAGCAGATCACGCAGACAGACGAATTCATAGGGCGAATCCAGGCAATCGGGCGGGTGGCGCTGGTGGCGCGGGTCAGCGCCTTTCTCGAAAAACGCCAGTTTGTCGAGGGCGCCGAGGTCGAAAAGGGCGATCTTCTCTACCTCCTCGAGCAGCCCCCCTATCAGGCCCAGGTCGACGCCGACAAAGCGACAGTAGCCCAGCTGGCAGCCCAACACACCTTCGCGGCGCAGCAGCTCGGGCGCGCGCAATATCTGTTGAAAACGCCGGCGGGCCAGCAACAGAACGTCGACCAAACCCTATCCAACGAACGTTCGCTGGCGGCGCAGGTCGACGCCGCCAAGGCGCAGCTGGAAACTGCTGAGATCAATCTCGGCTATACCGAAATCCGCGCACCGATCGACGGCAAAATCAGCGCCACGGAAGTCACCGAAGGCAATGTCGTCTCCCCGAGCAGCGGCACTCTCGCCAATCTCGTCAGCCAGGACCCGATGTACGTGGTTTTTCCAGTCTCGATGAGACTGGGGCTCGATCTGCGCAACCGCTACAACGCAAAGGGCGGGTTCGAGGCCGTGGTGCTCAAGCTCCGCCTGCCGGATGGGCGGATCTACGGACAGGACGGCAAGCTCGATTACGTGTCGCCGACGGTCGCCACCAACACCGACACCGTAACCGTTCGCGCCGTAATCCCCAATCCGCTCATTCCGGGCGTGCCGGCAGACGCCCCCACCCGCCGTGAGCTTGCCGATGGGGAGTTTGTGACCGTACTGATCGAGGGAGTGGAGCCGATTACGGTTCTCGCCATCCCGCGGGGCGCGGTCCTCTCCGACCAGCAGGGCGATTTCGTCTACGTCGTCGATGCGCAAAACAAGGCACAACGGCGGCCGATCCAGCTTGGCCAATCGACCCCCTCAACCGCGGTCGTGAGCAACGGCCTCACCGAAGGAGAGCTCGTGATCAGCGAAGGGCTGCAGCGGGTGCGCCCCGGGGAAGTCGTATTGCCCGGCCCGGCCAACCCTCCACCGGCAGTTTCGCCCCAGGGTGCAGCGGGCGGCAAGAGCGGTTCGGCTCGCGGCTAACGGAAGGCAGAGCAATGATCTCGGCAATCTTTGTCGATCGGCCGCGGCTGGCGGTCGTCATCGCGCTCGTCATCACGATCGCTGGGTTGATCGCGCTGACGCGGATCCCGGTCGCGCAGTTCCCGGACATCGTGCCGCCCCAGGTCGAGGTCGCCGCGTTCTATCCCGGCGCCTCCGCGGCTGATGTCGAGGCCAGCGTCGCCCAGCCGATCGAGGCTCAGGTCGTCGGCGTCGACAAGATGATCTACATGAAGTCGGTGAGCGGCAATGACGGCAGCTATAATCTGACGGTAAGCTTTGTCCTCGGCAGCGATCCCGACATCAACACCAACGCCGTCAACAACCGCGTGCAGACGGCCCTGTCGCAGCTGCCGCAGCAAGTCCAACTCCAAGGCCTGACGGTCCAGAAGAAATCTTCGGCGGTGCTGCAATTCGTCATGCTCTACAGCGAGACCGGCGAGCAGGACCCGCTCTTTATCACCAACTACGCAGTTATCAACATCCTCGACGTGTTGTCGCGCACGCCCGGGGTGGGACAGGCGAAAATCTTTGGCGGGCTCAATTATTCGATGCGAGTCTGGTTGGACACGCAGCGGCTCGACAATCTCCAGTTGGCTCCCAGCGATGTTATCTCGGCAATCGAGGCACAAAACGTCATCGCGCCGGTCGGGCGCATCGGCGCGCGGCCGATCTCGAATGAGCAGCAATTCCAGCTGAATATCCAGACGCAGGGGCGGCTCGTCACGCCGGAACAGTTCGGCGACATCGTATTGCGCGCCAACCCCGACGGTTCGCTGTTGCGGATCAACGATGTGGCACGGGTCGAACTCGGCGCGAAGAGCGAGGACATCGAGGCTCGCTTCAACGGCAAGCCGGCGGTCGCGATCGGCACTTATCTGTCGCCGGGCGCCAATGCCGTCGCGACCGCAAAGCAGGTGCGCGAAAATATGGCGCGCTTGAGCCAGCGTTTTCCGCCCGGTCTCAAATACATCATCAATTACGACACGACCACGTTTGTCTATGACACGATCCAGGACGTGCTCATCACGCTGTTAATAGCATTCGTCCTCGTTGTGATTGTGGTGTTCCTGTTTCTCGGCTCGTTGCGCGCCACCCTGATCCCGGCGATCGCGGTGCCGGTCAGCGTGATCGGCAGCTTCGCGGTATTGCTGGCAATGGGCTATTCGGCCAACACGATCTCGCTGTTGGCGATGGTGCTGGCGATCGGCATCCTCGTCGACGACGCGATCGTCGTCGTCGAAAACGTCGAGCGCGTGATGGAGGAAAATCCGCAACTCTCGCCCGGCGACGCCACCAAGAAGGCGATGGCGGAGATTACCGGGCCGATCCTCGCGATTACGCTGGTTTTGTTTTCGGTGTTCGTGCCGATTGCCTTCATCGCCGGCGTGTCGGGGACCTTGTTCCGGCAGTTCGCGGTCACGATTAGCGTTGCCATGGCGATTTCGGCATTGAACGCACTGACCTTGTCGCCGGCATTGTGCGCGGTGTTTTTGCGGCACGGCGGGCCGAAGCGCGGCGTCATGGGCTGGGTATTGCGGCGCATCGACAATGTGCGCGACGGCTATGCCGCAATTGTCACCCGTCTGGTCCGTGTGTCGTTTCTGGGTGTAGTTGCGATCCTCGCCGCCGCCGCGGCGATTTACGCGCTGCAGGCGCGCGTCCCGACCGGATTTCTGCCCGAAGAGGACCAGGAGGCGTTCTTCGTCTCGGTGCAGTTGCCAGACGGCGCCTCGGTCACCCGCACCAGCGAGGCGGTGCGGCGCATCGAGGAGTTGTTGCGGTCGATGCCGCAGATCGAGACCGTCTCTTCGATCACCGGCACTTCGATCATCGACAATGTCAACGAACCGAATGCCGCGTTTGTCGTGCCGACACTGAAGCCGTTTGCCGACCGCGTCGGCGCCGCGAACTCGGCACAGGCCGTGATCGGCAAGGTATTCGCCGAAGGGCAACAAATCCGCACCGCGACCGTCATCCCGTTCAACCTGCCGCCGATCATCGGGCTGTCAACCACCGGCGGCTTCGAATACGAGCTCGAAGGCCTCGAAGGCCAGGAGCCGGCGGCAATGAACAGCGTCATGCATGGGCTGCTCACCGCCGCCAACCAGGATCCCCGGCTGACGCGCGTATTCTCGACCTATACCGCCAGCAACCCCTCGGCCTTTCTGAATATCGACCGCAAGAAGGCGCAGGCGCTTGGCCTCAGCATGAGCGACGTGTTTACCACATTGGAAGCCACGCTGGGCAGCTACTACGTCAACAACTTCAACCTGTTCGGGCGCGTGTGGCAGGTCAATATCGAGGGTGAGCCGGCCAATCGCACCGACATGTCTTCGCTGTGGCAGATCTACATCCGCAACAAAGACGGCAAAGACGTGCCGCTCGCCTCGATAGCCAATGCCAGCATCGTCGTCGGGCCGCAGGTCATCACCCGCTACAACAACTATCGCGCAGTCCCGGTTCAGGGCAGCCCGGCGCCCGGGATCTCGTCCGGCACCGCGCTAGCGGCGATGGCCGAAGTGTCCGCGAAGACATTGCCGGCCGGCTATGCCTATGAATGGACCGGCACGGCCTATCAGGAGCAGGCGGCCGCGGGTCAGACCGGGGCGATCCTCGGGCTCGCGATCCTGTTCGCGTTTCTGTTCCTGGTCGGGCTCTACGAAAGCTGGATGATCCCGGTGCCGGTGTTGTTGTCGGTGCCGGTCGGCGTGCTGGGCGCGTTTATCGGCATCCTACTGTTCCGCGTGTCGCTCGACCTTTATGCCGAGATAGGGCTCGTCGTGCTGATCGCAATGGCCGCCAAGAACGGCATCCTGATCGTCGAGTTCGCCAAGGACCAGCGCGAGGCCGGCAAGGATATCCTCGAGGCGGCGGTCCTCGGCGCCCGGATGCGGTTTCGCGCCGTGATGATGACGTCCTTCGCGTTTATTCTCGGCGTCTACCCGCTGGTCGTCGCGCAGGGTGCGGCCGAACTGAGCCGGCACGCAGTCGGCACGCCGGTCTTTGCCGGCATGATCGCCGCCAGCGCCATCGGGCTTTTCGTGATCCCGATGCTCTATGTCACGTTCCAAACAATCCGCGAGCGCAGCGGCGAACGTATCCGTCGCCTCCGCCCACGTCGTGGCCCCCTCCTGCCCCCTCCCGCGCAGGCGCAGAGTGGGGAAGATTAGAGTCGGGGCTGACGCTCAGCGCGCATGCGGGCTGATAGCAATGGCCTACGCGATCATGGGCGGGCTGGCGGTAGCGACGGTTCTGACGCTTCTATTCCTTCCGGCGCTCTACGTGACCTGGTTCCGGATCAAGAGACCTCAGCCGGACTCGATCCGAAAAATCGATCTTCCACAGACCGCCATAGCCCAGCCGCTAACCTGAAACGGGGACTCCGGACGCCCGCAACCAGGAGGTTCGCTGCAATGTATATGCTCCGGCCGATCTCTGTCTACCTAGGTTATACACTAAGTATTTTGGTAATGGCACAACAAGCTCAACCGCCGCCAAAACCAGCTGTCGCAAGATGTGGCAATCTTATAAGCGATTATGTCAAAGACTACCAGTGCTGTTGCACTTATTGGAACGGATATAACTACCGTTATTGTATAGTTTCTAAACCACGCAACTCCGATGGCAGCTTTCAAGCATGCCCCTCGGTGTGCAGGAACTCACCCCCATGTGGTTGAGAAAGGCAGAGCCGAAATTTACATCGACGCCGCGCCTCCATCTTGCTGAACGCGGAGAAAGAAGAATCGTTCGCAACCGGTTCTAGCCCTGAGCAAGTGACTGTTCCGCCGCACATGCCGCAACGGCGATCGGTCAGAGCTTCCCAAGCGGCAAAGAGGCGATTGCCATGCTCGCCGACACCCGCTTGCCTGGTCTAAGCCGCATACTGACGGAGCCAAAGCCCCGTCCCGAAAATACTCACTCGGCCGCCTCGACGATCGCCTCCCGCGACCCGCTGCGCCCCGTTTTCGGATCGGCCTCATTTGAACCCCCGATGGGCGCCCATGACGTCTTACAGGCGAATGCCGATAGTCCTTGCGGCGGCCCATCGGGTCTCCCGGGCGGTGGCCCACCGGGTCTCCCGGGCGGTGGCCTGCCAGGTCTCCCGGGGGGCGGTGGTCAGCCGAGTCCCCCGGTCGGCGGCGGCGGACCTGGCGGCAATATCGCGGCACCCGGCCCCGCGGGAAATGCCTCCGGGAATGTTGCGGCACGCGGCTCCGCGGCAAATGTCTCCGGCGCCGGGAATTACTATGGCGGCAACTCCGTCAACAACTATGCCAGCGGAAACTATGGTAGTGGATATCGCAGCGGATCCTTTGGCAGCGGATCCTATGGGGACGGATACTATAGTAACCGATCCTACTGGGGCGCATATGCGGCCGGCGCCGTTACCGGAACCGCGGTAGGATCGTCAGCCGCCTCGACAACAGGTCGTCAACGACCAATTACTATAACACCTCGCCATACAACTATATTTGCTGGGACGCTTATAACCGGCGCTACTACTCCTCGGCTGTTTCATGCTCTCAGTGATGATGCGCTTTAAGTTAGCGTCCATGCAGGTGGTGGAATTTCGGGTGACTCCGCAGTGTAGGTCTGCGGCGTAGTTGAGGTGGCCATCGGGCCGGTCGGCTAAGGTGGAGTTGCAGGACTTCAACCTGAGGCGCGAGAGGGACCCGATGACCGAAGAGAGATTGGTGCTGGCCGAGCTGCTGGAGAAGGGTCTGCCGCATCGCGCCGTCATGTCACGAGCGCCAGCGCTGCTCACGGCCATATTGGCCGTGAGCAGAACAATGCACGCCGCATCCTTGAGTCCTTCTTTGATCAAGTGACCGAACTCGTGAAGATTCCCGAGGACGGCTTGCAGACAGGCACGCGCGCATGAAGCTCGCTGGCGGCGTAGGTCCGCTTATGGCACATCTCGGACCAGTAACTTGGTGCTCCGACTGTCCGCGAGGGGTGCACACCCGACATTGCCCAGCGTCCTTCGCGCCCCTCACAACGGCCGGAGGATGCCGAGCCTCCTCGCCATCACCGATAACGGCTCGGGCCGCGTGGGCTGGGAAGCGGCGGCCTGCTGGGCCTCATACTGCTGTTTATACAAATGCCAGATCCCGGCATTGGAGCTGGGGCCGCTGCCCGCTTGCTTGAACCAGTCGAGCATTTGAGCCGTGGAGTCGACCTGATCGTCGTGCCTGCCTCTCGGAAAAGCCGTCAGCTCGTGCAGGTATTCGGCGAGCCATCCCGCCTCTTTGGGGAGGTGCACAAAGCCGTTCTCGATCATCGCGGTCTGCGCGTGCATCCGCATGACCTTGTCGGTCTGCGGCTGGTAGCGGGTGACGGCGTGCAGGCCTTCGTGAATCAACTCCTGAATCAGCTGGGTTCCCGAGGCCTTGTCCTCGATCAGAACTACGCTCGCCTCGAAAGCTTGGCACTGCTCGCGCACCGCGCGCTTCAATTCGGGATATTCCATCCGCCTACGCAGCACGTGTAACAGGTAGAGGTCCTTGCCCTTGATCCCCCAGCTCGTGCACACGCTGAAATCGCTGAGCTCGCTGGCCTTGTTGGCGGTGTCCCAGCTCTGCACGACGCGGTCGAACGGGTCGGGCCGTTCGTTTGGCGCGTAGCTGCGGAACCACGCCGCCTTGACCATGCCGCCGCCCTGCGGCGCCGGGGCCTGCTGGTATTGGCCGGCGAAATTATATTCGCCGATCGTGCGGCGGATCTGCTCGAGCATTTCCGGCGGCTCGCGCTCGGGATGCAATGCCTCGCCGCGGCGTCGGGTAAAAAACCGCGGCCCCCACAGCGTCTCGACCTCCCAGGTCTCGTCTTCCTCGGCGATTGCCGGGAAGCGCACGACGTCCCAATCTTCCTGGGCCAGCACGTGGCCGACCAGATCGTCTTCGTGCAGCCGGTGCATGATCACGACGATCTTCCCGTTCCGCTTGTCGTTCAGCCGGCTGTAGAGCGTATGGTCGAACCAGTCGTTCGCCGCCTGGCGCTGGGCTTGCGACAGCGCCTCCTCGGGCTTCAGCGGGTCGTCGATGATGATCAGGTCGGCGCCGCGTCCGGTCAGCACCCCGCCGACCGAGGTGGCGAGCCGGCAGCCCTGTTGGGTCGTCTCGAACTCGCCCACGGCCTGCCGCTGGGCCGAAAGGCGGGTCGGGAAGGCCCGCTCGAACCAGTCGCACATAATGATGCGCCGGCAATCGCGCGCGAGCTTGTCGGCGAAGTCCTGGGCATAGCTGGCACAGATGATCTGCGTGCCGGGCCGACGCCCGAGGCACCAGGCCGGAAACGCGACCGAACCCAACAGCGACTTCAGGTAGCGCGGCGGCACATTGATGATCAGCCGCCGGATCTCGCCCCGGTACACCGCGGCGAGCTTCGCCGTCATGACTTCGACGTGCCAGTTCATCGCCAGCGGCGTCAGCGGGTTGAGCTCACGGAAGCATTGCTGCGCGAAGGCGGCGAAATCCAGCCGCCGCTGCGCGTCCTCCTCGCGCTCGCTCAGCGCCTCGCGGTGGATCGCAGCGGTTATGGCCATGTGGTGAGGCTAAACGCCCCTCTCCGCCCCTCAGGGGGGACTACGGTATTCACACGAAATCTCCCTCTCCGCCCCCGGGGGCGGAGAGGGTCGGGGTGAGGTGGGGGAGCCCCGGTCCGAGATGCGGAGTCGCCCACCTCACCCTCGTATGGCGCATCGAGGATACGCCATACCGACAGGCGAAGCTGTGCCTCGCCGTGAGGTGACAGGCGCGTCATTTCTTGGTAGCCATCTGATCGCGGATGGCGCCTTCGAGCCTCGCCTTGAGCTGCGCCAGGACCTCCTCGTCGGCCGGGCCGACGGCGGGGGCCGGGGCAGCGGAAGCCCGCGCGCGGGCCTCGAGGTTCAGCATCAGGTCGAGCAGGATCTTCAGCGAGCGCGCGTCGGCGGAGGCGGATTTGTTGACGAGCTGCTTGATCACCGCCTCACGCTTGGTGATCTTGCGGCGCCGGCCGTTCTCGGTGATCGTCACCGGCTCGTTCAGCGCCTCGTTCAGCAGGGTCGTCAGGTTCTTCGAACCCGGCGGCCGCCCGCGCGGGTTGCCGGATTGGCCCTTCTTGAAGCCGGCGTTGCGCGGCGGCTTGCCGTAACCCACTTCGTAATCGCCCCTCGTCCCGGTCGGCATTTTGCCTTCTCAGCGTTACCGGGGTTTGGTATAAAGCAAAATTACGAAGTTGTCAAATATGAATTGCGGTTGTGGTACTAAAATCGTCTTCCGTTGTTATTCGATTGTTATTCCATTGTTAGGCCTTTTAAAATACGTTGCTCGGCGAAAAAATTCCGTTGATCCGCCGCGTAACGAATTTCGCATCCAACCTGCTGATCTTGTGTTATATTTTTTGATGCGAACCGCCGGATTCGAGGCCAAAAACGCGATTTTCGCTGTATTAGCGCCGGTTAGATCCTGACGCCGCCGCCGGCTCGGCGATTGCGGGTTCCCAGAGCGAAGGTGGCGCGGGGCAAAAGAGAAGCATGGCGAGATCATGCCTCCTGAAGCATCTTGCCACGTGCACGAGACTCGGATCCTTCGCATCGGCTCTCTGATCGTGAAGCCGAGGGCCCGGCACATCTGCAGCATGGCCGCGTTTTCGCGCAGCACCTCACCGACCGGCTCGCCGGTACGACCGGGCGCCTATGGGCCTACGCACGCGGCCCACATGGCGACCTGGGCTCAGACGCGCCGCGCGGCGAAATCGATGCGGGGATCGATCAGCATATAGGTCAGATCGCTGATCAATTTCAGCAAAAGCCCGATTAGCGTGAAGACATAGAGCGTGGCGAACATGATCGGGTAGTCGCGGTTTATCGCCGCCTCGAAGCCCAAGAGGCCGAGGCCGTCGAGCGAGAAGATCACCTCGATCAGCAATGATCCGGTGAACAGTATGCCAATCAGCGCGGCCGGGAAGCCGGCGACGACGAGCAGCATCGCATTCCTGAAGACATGCCCATAGAGCACCCGCCGCTCGTTGAGGCCCTTGGCGCGGGCGGTCAATACGTATTGCTTGTTGATCTCTTCGAGAAAGCAGTTCTTGGTCAGCATCGCCAGTGTCGCGAACCCCGAGATCACCAGCGCGGTGACCGGCAATGTGATGTGCCAGAAATAATCGGCGATGCGCATCGGCCAGGACAGGGTGGTCCAATTGTCGCTGACGAGCCCGCGCAGCGGGAAGATCGAGAAGTAACTGCCGCCGGAGAACAGCACGATCAGCAGCACGGCGAACAGGAAGCTCGGCACCGCATAGCCGACAATGATGACGGCACTGGTCCAGACATCGAAACGGCTGCCGTCGCGCACCGCCTTTCTGATGCCGAGTGGGATCGAGACGAGATAGGTGATCAAGGTTGTCCACAACCCGATCGAGATCGACACCGGCAATTTGTCCCGGATCAGATCGACGACGCGGCGGTCGCGGAAAAAGCTGTTGCCGAAATCGAAGGTCAAATAGTTGCGCATCATCAGCCAGAAGCGCTCGAGCGGCGGCTTGTCGAAGCCGTATTGCCTTTCGAGTTCCTTGATCAGCGCAGGGTCGAGGCCGCGGGCGCCGCGATAGCCGGTTTCCCCGCCGCCGGTTTGCGACTTGAGTTCGCCCGGGCCGCCGCTGACGCGCTCGGTCGCGCTGACGTTGCTGCCCTTGAGCCGCGAGATCATCAGCTCGACCGGGCCGCCCGGTGCCGCCTGCACGATCACGAAGTTGACCACCATGATCGCGAACAAGGTCGGGATTATTAAAAGAACGCGGCGGATCGCATAGGCGATCATGCGCCCCCTCCCATTCCCTCCGCCGCGAGCGGAGAAGGGTCGGGGCGAGGCGGACCCTCCGCGAGGTCGGCCACTATTTCGTCACCTCACCCTTCTTTGCTTCGACCGATTTCTCGGCGCCGGGATCGACCCACCAGGTATCCAGGCCCACCGCATATTTGGGCGAGATGGCCGGACGCCGGAACTTGTCCCAATACGCCACGCGAAACGCGGCGACGTGGTAATGCGGGATCACATAATAGCCGTATTGCAATACCCGATCGAGAGCGCGGGTGTGAGCGACGAGGCTTGCCCGATCGGGCGCCTTGATCAGCTCCTCGATCAGCTCGTCGATCGCCTTGCTCTTGACGCCAAGCACGTTTTGGCTCCCTGGCTCGTCGGCGGCCTGAGAGCCCCAATAGTCTCGCAGCTCGTTCCCGGGCGACTCCGATGCGCCAAAGGCGACGACGGCCATGTCGAAGTCGAAGGTCTGCATGCGCTTTTCGTATTGTGCAGGATCGATCGTGCGCACTCGGGCGTTGATCCCCATCCGTTCGAGGTTCTTTTTGAACGGAAGCACGATGCGTTCGAATTCGGGCTGGACGAGAATGATCTCAAACTCGAAAGGCTGACCCGTCTCGTCGTTCACGAGTTTTTCGCCTTTGAAGGTCCAGCCGGCCTCCTTTAGCAGCTTCAGCGCCGCGCGCAGCCCGTCGCGAATGTTGCCCGAGCCGTCATATTTGGGCGGGTCATATTCCGTCGTGAACACTTTCTCAGGAATTTGTCCGCGAAACTTCTCGAGGATTTTCAACTCCTCGCCCTGTGGTACCCCCGTTGCCGCCAACTCGGAATTGTCGAAATAGCTGCGCGTCCGCGTATAGGCATCGTAGAATAGATCCTTGTTCGACCATTCGAAATCGAAGGCGTAAGCGAGGGCTTCGCGCACCCGCGGGTCCTGAAACAGCGGCCGGCGCAAATTATAGCCGAACCCTTGCATGCCGCTCGGTCGTTGGTGAGGGATCGCCTCCTTCTTGATCAGCCCGGCACGCAACGCCGGGCTGTCATAGCCGGTAGCCCAATTCTTCGACACATTCTCCTGCCGCACGTCGTACTGTCCGGCCTTGAACGCTTCGAGCGCGATCGTGCCGTCGCGGTAATAGTCGTACCGGATGACATCGACGTTATTGCGGCCCTTGTTGACCGGCAGATCCGCGGCCCAGTAATCGGGGACCCGGCGATAGGTGATCGAGCGGCCCGGATCGAGCGACTCGATTTTGTAAGGACCGCTGCCGAGCGGCGGGTCGAGCGTCGTATTGGCAAAATCGTGCCCGGACCAATAGGCCTTGGAGAGGACCGGCATCTCGCCGACGATTTGCGGCAATTCCCGATTGTCGGCCGATTTGAACGAGAAGCGGACGCCGCGCTCGCCCTCCTTTTCCGCTTTGGTCACGTCTGCGTAATAGGATCGGTACATCGGCTGGCCCTTCGCCCGTAAGGTCTCGAAGGTCCAGACGACGTCCTCGGGCGTCATCGGGGTTCCGTCGTGGAACCGTGCTTCCTTGCGCAGTGTGTAGAGTACCGAGAGCTTGTCGGGCGCGAGCTCGATCTTTTCGGCGACGAGGCCGTATTCGCTGCTGGGCTCGTCCTCGGAGCGAACTGCGAGCGTGTCAAAAATGCCGCCGATGCCGGCCGCCGGGATACCCTTGATCACAAAAGGATTGAGCGTGTCGAAAGTGCCGATCGCCGAGTAGCGCATCGTGCCGCCCTTCGGCGCTTCCGGATTGACGTAATCAAAATGTTTGAAGTCCGGACCGTATTTCAGGTCGCCAAACAACGACATTCCGTGCGTCGCCGCGCCATGCGCGGCGCCGGTGAATACCAGCAGAAGGGCGACGACGGTTATTGCGGGTATTGTTCGCATCCCTTGCCTCCGCGCGATTTTCTCAGCCGCCGAGCAGAGCAAGCGCCGCCTCATGCGCGCGGCGATCGCCGGCAACGAGGATGCGTCCATCGGAGGCGAGGTCGAGACTTCCTCCCCGCCAATCCGTGGCGACACCTCCTGCCCCTTCGACGATCGGAACCATCGCGCAGAAATCGTACGGCTTTAGGCTCGCTTCAAGGACGAGGTCGACAAACCCGGTGGCAACCAGTCCATAGGCATAACAATCGGCGCCGAACCGCGTCAGCTTGACCGCGGCAGAAACCCGGGCAAAGCAGGCGGCGTCTTCTCCCTTGAACATGTCGGGTGTCGTCGCGAACAGGGTGGCGGCGGCGAGCGTGGGGCAGGCCCGGCACCGGATCGCCACACCGTTGAGCGTCGTCGGGCGCCCCGCCGCGCCGACCCAACGCTCGCGCGAGATCGGCTGGTCGATGACGCCGAGGATCGAACGCCCGCCGCGGGTCAGCGCGATCAACGTGCCGAACAACGGGACCCCGCTGATGAAGGATTTGGTGCCGTCGATCGGATCCAACGTCCAGACGAATTCGGCATCCTCGCGCGCCCGCCCGAACTCCTCGCCGACGATGCCGTGCTGCGGAAAGTGCCGCTCGATCAGCGTCCGCATCGTCTCTTCCGCGGCGCGATCGGCGGCGGTCACCGGGGTCAGATCCGCCTTGTCGCGGATCGCGAGGGGCTTACGGAAATAGGGCCGGATCACCTCTCCGGCGGCATCGGCGACGTGCAGCGCAAAGGCGAGGAAGGCGTCCAGCTCGATCTCGGACACAGGGCCTATTTCAGCGTGTCGAGATAGGCGATGACATCGGCGCGATCCTGCGCTTTGGGAAACCCGGCAAACGTCATCTTGGTCCCCTTGGCAAAGGATTGCGGACTATAAAGCCACTGGTTCAGCCTCTCGGGATCCCATTTTGTGCCCTTGTCCGCCTGCAACGCGGCAGAGAACTGATAGTTTGGAACCTCGGCGATCCCCTCCTCGGCAACCTCCCAGAGGTTCGGGCCGATCTTGTTCGGTCCGCCCTTGTTGAAGGTGTGGCACACGACGCAGACCTTGGCGAGCTGCTCGCCGCGCTTCGGATCGGCGTTGGCGAGGAGCGGCTCGATCGGCTCGAGCTTTGCTGCCCCGGGTTGCTCGGCAGGTGCCGCCGCGACCTGCTCGGCGCCGGCCGGAAGAAAAACCGCCTTTTCGAGTGGTTTCGGGCGCACGAGCTCGCTAGCGAGGATCCCCGCCGCCATCGCGACGATCATCGCCGTCAGCACAGACGCGATGATCTTGTTCCACTCGAACGCCGACATCGACAACCTTTCCCCCCGCAGCGCAGATGCATTATCACGCTTTCGGCGATCGAACGAACCGGGCATGTTGTCGCTGCCCGATCGGCTGCAAAGCAATCCCGTGACCAGAGCAGCGCCACAGAACCCGATCATCCTGATCCCCGCCCGGCTCGCCGCGGCACGGCTACCCGGCAAACCGCTGGCCGAGATCGCCGGGGTCCCGATGATTGTGCATGTCTGGCGCCGCGCGGTCGCCGCCGAGGTCGGGCCGGTCGTTGTCGCCTGCGGCGACCGCGCAATCGCCGATGCGGTTGAAGCGGCAGGCGGGCGGGCGGTCATGACCGATCCGGGCCACCCGACCGGGTCTGACCGCATCCATGAAGCAATCGCCCATCTCGACCCGACTCGCACCTTCGACGCGGTGATCAACGTGCAGGGCGATCTGCCGCTCTTGGATCCCGCAGCGGTTCGTGTAGCATTTGACGGCCTGGACGACCCCGAAACCGACATCGCCACACTCGCCGCCCTAATCGAGGACGAAGCGGCACTCGCGGATACCAGCGTCAACAAGGTCGTTGCCGGCTTTGCCGACCCGGTCCGACCGTCCCGCGCGCTCTATTTCAGCAAGGCGGTGGTGCCGTGGGGAGAAGGGCCGCATTACGAGCATATCGGGCTCTACGCCTATCGGCGGGAGGCCCTCGAGCGCTTTGTCGGGCTGCCGCGCGGGGTGCTCGAACGGCGCGAACACCTCGAGCAATTGCGCGCGCTCGAGGCCGGGATGCGCATCTCGGTCAGCTTGATCGAGCCCGACCGGCTCGGGGTGCAGGTCGACACCCCGGCCGATCTCGAGCGCGCGCGCCACCTTTTCCGGCAGGCGCATTAAACCATGCCCGAGCAAACGATCGCGTTCCAGGGCACCTTCGGGGCCTATTCCGACCTCGCCTGCCGGCGCGTCTTTCCGCAAATGGCAACCTTGCCCTGCACCCAATTCGACGATGCCTTTGCCGCGGTGAGTGAGGGTCGCGCGGCGCTGGCGATGATCGCAGTCGAGAATTCTGTCGCCGGCCGAGTGGCCGACGTCCACCATCTGATGCCGGATTCGGACCTCCACATCATCGGCGAGCATTTCGCGCGCGTAAACCATCACCTGTTGGCCGTGCCGGGGGCGAGGATCGAGACATTGCGCACGGTCAGGAGCCACGTCCACGCTCTGTCGCAATGCCGCAAGCTGATCCGCTCGCTCGAGCTCGAGCCGGTGGTGGCCGCCGACACTGCCGGGGCCGCGGCCGAGATCGCGGCCCACGGCGACCCGACCGTCGCGGCGATCGCCTCCGAGCTCGCCGGACAGATCTACGGCCTCGTCTCGCTGAAAGAGAACATCGAGGACGCCGAGCACAACACGACCCGCTTTCTGATCATGTCGCGCGAACCCAAGCGGCCGGCGCGCGGTACCCCAACGGTCACGACCTTTCTGTTCCGTGTCCGCAACGTCCCGGCGGCGCTCTACAAGGCCTTGGGCGGGTTCGCCACCAATGGCGTCAACATGACCAAGCTCGAGAGCTACATGGTCGGCGGCGCCTTCGCGGCAACGCAGTTTTACGCCGACGTCGAGGCGCATCCCGAAGATCGCCCGTTGACGCTGGCGCTCGAAGAGCTCGCGTTCTTCTCTCACGAGGTGAAGATCCTTGGCGTCTACCCCGCCCACCCGCTGCGCATCGCCGCCTCTGGTTGCGGAGGCGAGGGAAATTGAAGGAAAGGACAACAGAAATGATCCTGATCGATCACACCGCGTTGCACGATATCGCTACCCGCATCTTCAGCGCGGCCGGCAGCGAGCCGGAAGAAGCACGGGTTATTGCCGATCATCTGATCGGAGCCAATCTGCGCGGCCATGACAGCCACGGCGTCGGCCTGATCCCGAACTATCTGCACCATCTTGCAAACGGCACCGCCTTCGCCAACCGCAAGGGACGCGTCGTCAGCGAGAACGGATCCTTGATCGTCTATGACGGCGAGCGCGCCTGGGGCCAGATCGCCGCACGCGAAGCAACGATGGTCGGCATCGCCAAGGCGCGCGACACCGGCGTCGCGGTCGTGGCCTTGCGCAACCCGCACCATATCGGCCGGGTCGGCACCTATGGCGAGATGTGCGCCGAGGCGGGCCTCGTCTCGTTCCATTTCGTCAACGTCACCGATGCGCGGCCGGCCGTGGCGCCGTGGCGCGGTTCCGATGCGCGGTTCAGCACCAATCCCGTCTGCATCGCGATACCCGGCCCCGAGCCCGAACGGGCAATCATCCTCGACATGGCGACGAGTGTTGTCGCGATGGGCAAGGTGCGGGTCGCCCGCAACAAGGGCGAGCAGCTGAAACCCGGCATCCTGCTCGACGGCGAGGGCAAGCCGACGACCGACCCCGCTGCCATGTACCGCCAGCCGCGCGGCGCGCTGATGACCTTTGGCGAGCACAAGGGCTACGCGCTGGCCTTTGTCTGCGAGATGCTGGCGGGCGCCTTGTGCGGCAGCGGGACGATGCGGCCCGAGCGGCAGGGCGGTACCACGGCGACGAACGGCATGCTGACGATCGTCATCGACCCGTCGCGGCTGGTCGACCGCGCCTGGCTGCAGGACGAGATTGCGGCGATGACCCGATACATCACCGCCTCGCCGCCGCGGCACCCGGACGAGCCGGTGCTGATCCCCGGCGACCCCGAACGCCTGATGCGCGCCGAGCGCATCAAAAACGGCGTGCCGATCGACGACGAGACCTGGCGCGAGCTGACCGTCGCCGCCCGCGGGGTCAACGTGCTGGTGGAGGCGCCGGAGCAAACCCACTGATCGACGAGGCGGGGCGGGCTCTGGCGATGGTTTTG
>Ga0209039_10001468_pt1 | contig 21885 bp, 15 predicted proteins | sample BogFormECP12_OM1_FD_188238 | JGI IMG/M metagenome (GOLD analysis project Ga0209039, IMG submission 188238) | Bog forest soil microbial communities from Calvert Island, British Columbia, Canada - ECP12_OM1 (SPAdes) (version 2) | ecosystem: Environmental > Aquatic > Freshwater > Wetlands > Bog ...
CTCACCGCCGTGACATCGAGCGGGTTGGCGTTGTAGAGCCACGTGAACAGGCCCACGATGGCCTGGTTCACGGCGGGATAGACCGCGGTCGCCAGCCCGCGGAAGAGGAACGAGAACGGGTCAAGCCATCCCACCACGTTGGAGCCCGCCAGCGCGCCGCCCAGAAATACCGCCAGCACGAAATACTTGGCCTTGTGCCAGCGCGTGTAGCCGCCGGAATCGATCCGGTCCTGAAGGCGCCCGCGGCGCAGGCTGGCGAAGAACTGGTGCAGGGTGCCGAACGGGCAGATCCAGCCGCAGAACCAGCGGCCGAACACCGCCGTCGCCGCCAGCGTCGCTGCCGCCAGGAGCACGCCCGCGGGGATGGCATGCGCGGCCAGCCAGGAGGCCAGCGCGGCCAGCGGATCGAGCTCGAAGAACAGCTTCACCCCCGCGCCGGGCTGGTTGATGGGATGCTCCGCGGTCTCCAGAAACAGATACAGGAACAGCAGCAGAACCGAGCTTTGGACCCCGCGCCGCAGCCAGACCACGCTATACCTCCAGCATCGCGGGCGCGAGCGCCCGGAAGTCCATGGTCCCGAGGCCGCGCGAGTGGGCTTCGGAAATGAAACCGATTTCTTCCGGCCGCAGCCCCAGCAGGGCCGCGCCGAAAGCGTCCATGGCCACCTGGTCCACGCCCGCCGCCACCGTGTCCCGGCGCCGGACGTCGGCGAGGTTGCCGCCCGTGGGGCCGTTGGCCGCCAGCACGCGCACGGCGTCCACCACGATCAGTTGGGGATGCAGGAATGCGGCAAGATCGGCCAGCGCGCCCGCGATATCCTGATGGAAACGGTTGCGCGGCCCGCCGGCCAGGCCCATCAGGTTCTTCATTCCGAGGGTGGCCTTGGAGAGGCTGTGCTGCTTGGGGATGAACACGTTGATAAGGCGGTCGGCTTCCACCGCTTCGGTGTAGATTTCCCACTCCTTGAGGATGCGGCCGTGGAGAGCCATGCGGCGGAATTTGCGCTCGTCCATGTAGAAGCAGCGCGCGCCGGCCTTCCGCGCCGCCGCCTGGATGCCGCTGCGCGCGAAACTGTTCTCCGGGCTGACGCAGGGGTTGTCGCCGACCGTGACCTTCGCGGCGCCCGCCTGGTAGCAAAGCTCGACGAGGGTGGCCACCACGTCGGGATTCGAGCAGGCCGCCTGTTCCGGCCCGCGGTCCCAGCCGATATTGGGCTTCACCCAGACCGCGTTGCCCTTGGACACGAAGCGGCCCATGCCGCCGAGGGCGCCGATGGCGGCGCGCGTGAGGCGCCGGGCTTCCTCGGCGATGGCTTCGGGCGCAGCCGCCGGACTCTTGTAGTGCGCCACGGCCGGGCTGGGGACGGCAGCAGCCAAGGCGCCCCGCGCCAGGCCTGCCGCGGACGCCGCGGATGTCAGGAATTGCCGCCGGGAGAAGTCCATCGTCAATCAGTCCTTGACACTGGCATAGAGTTCCTTCAGGAATGCGTCCGCATCGGCCGGCGGAGCCAGCACCACCACCACGTAACATCCGCGCGCGAAGAAGACCGTTTCTCCATCGGGTGCGCCGGCGGTCCGCCAAACCTGGCCCGGAAAACCTGGCGCGGCGGCCACCGCGCCGGGGCGCGCGAAATCCTCCTTCAACCTGCCCAGCCGGGCGGTGGCCTCCTCCGCGGTGGGCGCGCGCGACGCCAGTACGGTGGTGTCGTGTGTGTCGAAGCGGTAGAGCGCGGTGGTGGCCGGCGCGAGGTAGTCGCGGCCCAGCGGCGCCTTCACGACGTACTTCTGCGACGCGGCCACCTGCCCCGCCGCCGGAAACCAGGATACCGGCTGAGGCGCCGTTCCCCGGGGACCGATCCTGGCCATGATGCCGCGCGCCGCCGCTTCGAGCGCCGGCGGCGTGTTGTCGTTGTCGCCGAAGGCTTGCAGCTTGACATAGTAGTTGGCTTGCAGGAAGCCCAGGCTGCCCATATCCACGTGACCCTCGGCCCCAATGGGAATGAACAGGTAGTCGGGCGACCGCTCGGCGGAGTAAATGCCGAACGCCTGCAGCGGGTCGCCCATATCGTATATGTCCACCGTGAGGTCCACGTTTCCGGACTTGAACTCGCGGTGGATCAGGGCGACCAATCCATAGTCGAGATACGCGTCCGCTCCCCCGTCCAGGTAGCGGTAGAGATCGGTGGAGTAGAATCTCGCCGGCGGCCCCGGCTTCCCGAAGAACTCCGGCGGCGCGGGCAGCAAGGCGGCGAGTTTGTTCTTCTCGGCCGTAGGAATGGCCGCAGGTCTGGCGGATTCCCGATCGGCCTGCTGGCCGGGAAGCGCAGCCGAAAATGCCAGAAGGCAGAGGAGCGTTCGCGTGGCTGCACCGCTCGCGGACATGCAACTCCGTTATATCCGATTTCACGGGCGGCGGCAGGCAGCGGCGGCCGGCGGGCAGGCGCTGCGGCTGGAGTTCACCAGGCGTCCCAACTGGCCGGCCGGATTGCACAGATGGCACGCGGAGTGAGACGGTTGGTACGTTTTCCCACATAACGCTCGGACAAAATGGCCCGATTCTCCGGGGGATTGCGCGTGCCTCACGGGAGGCATTTCATGCGTACTGCGAGCGACATTGCCGATTGGTGGGACGAGCAACACAAGATATCCGAGAAGGCGCTTGACCGTTTTGTCGACGAGTATCCCGGCCTGTTTGGCGTGGTGGTGGCGACCGCCGTGGCCACGGCCATGGAAGTGGGCAAGGGCACGGTCGACGTATTGCGCTTCGGCGAAGGGATAGCGGAGGGCACCGTGGGCGGCGTCGCACAGGACGCACTGCGCGCGCTCTCGATCGCCGGGGCGCTTGGCAAGGGCGCCAAAATCGTCAAGGAACTGGCGTCCAGGAGCCGCATGATGAAGCTCATCGTCGATCCGGGCGGGCGCGCCGCGGCTCTGGGCGGGGGTGGACGCTGCGTGTACGTCTCGGCTACGCAAGCGCTGCGCCAGACGGGGCAAAAAGCGTTCGCGGCAGTCGACGATCTGGCGAGCGAACTGGGGTTGACACTCGACGACCTGGGCACATCCAGCGGCGCGCAAATGCGGATGTTCCTGACGAAGTTGAAGGCCAGGATCGGACCGGCGCTGAACGTCAAGAGCTGGAATGAAGTAGAGCGCGCGGTGCCACACGATGGCAGCGTTCTGTCATTCGGAGTGAGTTTCAGCGGCGGAGGCGGGCACCGGCTTTATGCATTCCGCGACGCGTTGGGGCGGGTCAAGATCATGGACCGCGGCGGCAAAGGAAATCTGCCCAAGGTCCTCGACACGTTGGACGACGTGATAAAGCGGTACGGCAAGACGGGCGTCGCGAAGTTCAACGAGGCATTCGAAATCAAGGATCTGTTCCTGAAATTCGTCGGGCCGAAGGGCTTCGCGACGCTGGCGATGGAGGTCCTGGCGACCACCGCGGGCGATGCCGAGGCCACCGCGGACCTGTTTGAGGGCTACAAGCAGGAGCCGGAGGCGCGGCAAAAAAGGCAACCAACGACCATCGTGATGGATCCCATCTACATCAAGGCCGGTGAGCCGGTGCCCGGAGGGTTCTATACCGTGAAGTCCGGCGACTCTCTGTCCAAGATCGCGCAGCGGGCATATGGCGACATGATGAAGTTCGGCGTGATCTACATGGCTAACCGGGAGACCATCGGACCGAATGTGAACCTGATCAAGCCAAAGCAGGAGCTGTGGATCCCTGTCCTGGAGTCCGCCGCGAGAGCGCAATGATAGGTTAACAACGGAGACGGCGGGAACCGGCTCTGCCGGCCTGGGCGCTCATCACCCGATTGAGCGCGGATGGGACGCTCCGCTATCATCTATTCCATGCGTCACCTCGCATGGCTGTTGGCGCTCGCGGCGCCGGTTTGCGCGCAATCGCTCGATGCCGGCCTGCGCGCGCACATCTCCGGATTTCAGGGGACCGTTTCGCTCTTCGCCAAGAACCTGGATACGGGCGCCGCGGTGGGCATCGGCGAATCCGCTCCGGTGCGCGCGGCCAGCACCATCAAGCTGCCCGTCATGGCGGCGGTGTTCGATGCCGTGCGCCGCGGCAAAATCAAGTGGACGAAGCCGCTCACGGTCCGGAAGGCGGACCAGTTGACCGGGTCCGGCGTGATCGGCTCCGAGCTATCCGCCGGCGTAAAGCTGCCGCTCGGCGACGTAGTCCATCTCATGATCGTGCTCAGCGATAACACCGCAACCAACATGGTCCTCGACCGGGTGACGGCCAACCAGGTCAACGCGTATCTGGATGGCATCGGCATCCGGACCACGCGGGTGCTCCGCAAGATCCGCGGCGACGGCGCGCAACTGGCTCCCGCGCAAGGCTGGTCGGACTTCGGCCGGTCGGCGGAGAACCAGAAATACGGCGTGGGCGTGACCACGCCGCTCGACATGGTGGCAATTATCGAGAAGATCGAGCGCGGCGAACTGGTAAGTCCCGAAGCCTCGCGCGAGATGATCGCCGTCCTCAAGCGGCAGCAGGACAACACCGGAATCCGCCGCCTGATCGACGCGCCCATCGCCAACAAGACGGGCGCGCTCGACGCGCTGCGCGCCGACGTGGGGATCGTCTATTCCAAGGGAGGCCGCATTGCCATGGCGGTCTACGTGGACGGGATGCCGAAGATCGATCATGGCCCGGATAACGCGGGCTCGATGCTGATTTCAAACCTGGCGAAACTGTTGGTGGACGGACTGGCCGGTCCCGGCAAGCTCACACCGTGAGAATGTAATGTACAGTACTTTGTAACGTCTTTGGACCTTGCGCCGCCATCCCGCAACGCATAGAATCGCACCTATGGTCAAATCACGCATCTTCACCGCCATCCTCGGCTCCATGCTGGTAATCGGGGGAATCGCCCTGGCCCAGAAGCCCAAGGAAAACGTATCGCCCGCCAAGCATCCGAACATCGCTGCCGCACAGAAGCTCAGCCAGGAGGCTTATGAGAAAATCATTGCCGCCCAGCAGGCCAACGAGTGGGATATGCAGGGGCACGCCCAGAAAGCCAAGAACCTGCTCGAACAGGTGAACAACCAACTGAAGATGGCCGCGGAAGCAGCCAACGCCAACAAGAAGTAAGCTGCGAATTCAGCCTTGAACCCGCACGGTGAATGCTCCCGGTCTTCGGGGATTTCGGGGGCGGGTGTGTCCATGGTTAACTGAAGGTGGATGGTCCGCATGAAGATTGCGATCTTCGCGCTCTTCGGCATCTCCGCTTTCGGGCAGCCGCGCGAGATCGGGGCTGATTTCGGATACGGAATCTACCGGAACGGCACGATCTTTTCGGACACCGGGACGGCACGGGCCGGCGTGCGCAACCGCTTCGCCGCCGGCATCGTGCTGGGCTACGAGTTCTCCAGCTACGTGTCGGGCGAGTTCCGCTACCTTTATCACGACGGCCATCCGTTCCTCGAAGCTCCCGGAGTCAAGGCCGACATACAGGGCCAGTCGCACGCGCTGACCTGCGAGCTGCTGTTCCATTTCAATACCGCCGAGCATCGATGGCGGCCGTTCCTGGCCGGAGGCACGGGCGCGAAAGAGTACGCGATTGCCGGTCCGGAGCCGTATCCACAGCCGGTTCCGCAAATCGCCAGCCTCACCACCAACGATGTTTGGAAGACCGTCTTCAGCGCCGGCGGCGGCGTGAAGTTCCGGCCGCGGAAGCACGTCCTGCTGCGCGCGGAATTCCGCGACTATCTCACCACTTTCCCCAGAACCCAGATCGTTCCCGCACCGCACAATACCGCCCGCGGAATCTTCCAGCAGCTCACTCTCCTGGTGGGCGCGGGCTACACCTTCTGAACCCGTGGGGCGGACGCCCTCGTCCGCAGCCGGCCCCCCTGGCCGGCCTTCCGCGCACGGCGAAACAGCGGGTCCAGGGGGACCCGCGCGGACGGGGGCGTCCGCCCTACCCAACTCTGCCGCGCGTCAGATTTTCGGCTTGCCGAACATGCGGATGCGAACTTCGAAATGGCGGCCCTCGTCGCCGTAGAACTGCAGGAAGTTGGGCGAGCCGATGGTATTGGCCACGGTAGTGGGATTGCGGTGTTCGGTGGCGTTGTTGACGCCGCCGCGGAGCGCCAGACGGTAGCCGCGCAGGGTGAACCGCCACTCGATGTACAGGTTGATATCGAAAGCGCACGGATACCGGTGCGAGTCCACCGTCCCGGATACGACGCCGCTTGCGTCGACAATCGAGAACGGAAACCCGCTGCGCCAGTCCGCCAGGTAGGATAGAGCCCAGTGCTTCCGGCTCAAGAACGGAAACGGCAGGTAGGCCCAGCTCAGCAGGCGATTGGGCGCGTCCCACGGCATGGGGCCGGAGTTGGCGGTCACCTGCTGCGGCTGATCGATGGTCACATCCAGCACCGCGTTGGAGACGGCGCGCGAGCGGACGTAACTCGCCAGCCACTCGTACTGATCGCCGAACGACTGCCGCACCGCGATCGCGGCCTCATCGTAGGCGTCGCGGCGAAGGTTCGAGAGGACGTAGATCCCGCCCGCCTGGTAGCCGATCGCCCCCGGGTCCATGGCGGCGGAAGGCGTTTGGGACGCGTACACCAAGCCGTCGCGCCCGCGCTTGCGCAGCCATTCGGCCCGCGCGGAAATGGAATGGCGGAAGCCGTGCTCCAAACCAGCGCTCCAGTTGGCGTAGCGCGGCATGGCGAGGTTACCGCCCATGCGGAACACGCTCACGAGCGGCGTCCCGGGATTGCCCGCGGCGTCGTACGGCGTGGTGACGGACTGCTGGTCCAGCGGCCTGGCAAGAAGCGCCAGGTTCGGCGGTTCATCGACGATGGCGTAGCCGGCGGTCAGCTTGGTTGAGGCGCCGGCCGCCGGCGACCATGCCAGCGAAATGCGCGGCGCCAGGGCCGCCCGGTGAATGGATTCGAACCAGTCCTCGCGCACGCCGAGATCGATCGCCAGGCGCCGGATGGGTTGCCAGTGGTCGGCGGCAAATAGGGCCGCGGCGGTGTCCGGCCGGCTGAAACTGCCGCTTCCGGTGAACGAAGTGATGGACGACGGCAGGCCGGAGAGCCCCACGATCTCGAACTCCGTGCGGTGAATATCGGCCGTAAAGCCGAGGCGCTGGACATCGGCCCCGAACTGGAATTGGTGCCGCCCGCCGAAGTGAGCGGCCGGCGCCGACCACTTGGCGAAGAACTGCGCGCGGCGGCCGTGGGTCAGCGAATCGGCAAAGTAGTTCCCGCTGCGGCCATTGGGCGATAGAATGTACGGCTGTCTGCCTTGCGGAATGCCGTGGTTGCCGGTTGCCTGCCACCCGAAGCCGGTTTCCAGCACGCTGCCGCGGCCCCAGGACTGCATGTCCCGCACGCCCCCCAGCCATTCCGTGGAACGCTGCTCGGTGGTGGTGGAGACGGGATCGCGCGCGTCCAGGCCGGAGTGCGCCTGGTGCGCGAAGTCGCTCAGGAAATCGCCGAAGAGAATGTTGGCGGGCGTCAGATTCGCCTGCGCGTGGAAAAGGTTGTCCGCGGTCCAGAACGTGTTGGTGTCCTGACCGGCGGGCAGTCCCGTGATATAGCCGCGGTTGTATTCGCCGTTGAAACTGTCGGAGAACCAGGCGCGGCCCCGTGCCAGGGGGCCCGAGAAGCCGGCGCGCGGCGTCCAGTCGCCGACGTTGAAGCCGCCGTGGGTGCTCAGTCCGGGGACAAAATTGGTGGCGGTGAAATGGAGCTTGTCGGTGCCGTTTTCCGGGAGAATCGCCAGCGTGCCGGCCGAGGCGCGGCCGTATTCCGGCGCTTCGCGCGCGGTAGTCAGGTCGAGCGAGCGAATGCCCTCCACCGCCAGCAGCGTGTTCAAGCGGCCGTTGGCGGGATCGCCGATATCGAAGCCGTCCAGCGTGTACCCGGTCTGGTACTCCGCGCCCCCATGGAAATGCACGCCGCCCGAGGCGTCCTGCACCACGCCGGGCATCAGCTTCATGGCGTTGCGGAGGCTATGGCTGGCGGGGTACGGGATGTCGTTAACCTCGGTGCCGCTCAGGCGCTCCTCGCGGTGGGTTTGATCGGGATCGACCGGCGACGGGGACTCGCCCACTTCGACGCTCTGGAATACTTCGCGTTGCGGGTTGAGCACCAGGGTCACCTCGGCGCCCTCCGCGCCGGCCTCCACCGGGCGGTCCTGAAGCCGGAAGTAGCCCACGTGCTCCGCGCTCACCAGGTACCGCCCTTCCCGCGGCAGCGCGAGTTCGAAGGCGCCGGCGGCGTTGCTGGTGGCTTCGGCGGAGGACGCATCGGGGCCGGTCCGCGCCGAAACCCGGGCATTGGCGACGGGTGCGCCGCTATCGTCCACCACGCGGCCCCGCAGAAGCGGCGACGCCGCGGCCATCCAGGGCACGGCGGCCAAGACGAGCACGGCAGTACGGGCCGGGGACACGAACGGGCGTCTCCTTACCATCCAGGATACCCGGTTGGCGGGCGGGTCCGGCTTAGAAGAACACCTTCCACTCTACGTCCTTGCCCGTGGACGAAGTATAGTCCACCGTCAGCAGGCTGCCGTTGGCCGCCATGGCCGGAGTCAGGCCCTCGCTCAATTCCACGCGCCTGGCGGCAAAGCCGCCCGGAACGTAGATGCGCAGTTGATACGGATCGCCCGCGACCGCGCGGGAAACACCCCGCAATACCCGTTGCCCGGGGTCGTAGGCCAGGTCCTTGATGTCGAACGCCATCTGCCGGATATGCCGGCTGGTGGAGATCAGCACCGGCCGGTCCTGTTTCTCCACGATGCTGTATATGTCGCAGTCATATGGGGACAGCGGACGGGTAACGAACTTACCTTTGAAGGTCCCGATAAGTTGCTTGCTCCAAAATTCGTAAACGGCGTACTCTTTGTCCGGATCGAGGCGGAGGTCCTTCGCCGCGTCCAGCGTGGCGGTGAACTTGCGACTCGGGTTGCCGGTGAAATTGAAAACCGCCAGCACGGACCAATTCCCGAATGGCCTTTCGACCGGCATGTTCCAGATGCGGGCCGGCTTGCGGACGAACAGGTCCACGGGATAGGCCACGTCCATGGTCGGCGGGCTGATCCGCTTCAACAGCTCGATCCGGTCGGGAGGATAGGGCACGTTGAAGGCTTCCGATACAAAGAGCGTGCTTCCGGCCATGGCGTGGAAATTGGCATCGACCTTGGCTTCCTGCGCGGTGAAGTCCTTTCCATCGGAGGCATTGTACTTATAAATGTGGAAGCCGTCGCCGTCGTTCCAGAATACGCGGCCGTTATAAAAGAAGCGGTTCGCCGAGCCTAACACGGTTTCGGTGAATAAGCCGGTGAACTCCGTTTGTAACAGGGTGGAGTCTCCCGTCTCGTAGCCATGGTCCGCATCCTCGGAAACCCGGCAGATATCCACGATTCCGTAGGAGTGATCCACCGGCTGCATGTTGGAACGGATGACCATGCGCGGCGCCTGCCGATCTATGGCTTCGCGCCACGGCAGGCCGGCCGCGCGATAAGTTTCGAGCGCGCTCATGAAGAGGTCGAACTGCCCGGGCCACACGTCCCACCAGTCCGCGAAATCCATCTCCGCCCGGCCGGTGTTTTTCTCCTGCCCGCCGATCCACTGCTGGATCCGCTCGCGCTCGAGTTTCACCGTCAGAGGATTGGAGAAGTCGATGACCCGTTCGCCTGCGTATTTGACGGTGTGCACGGGAAGATAGCACTCGGCCGGGTAATTGACCCGCGCGGGGCGTCCCTGCGTGCCTCCGCCCATGCCATAGATTCCGAAGCTGCCTTGCGGACCGGGTCCGCCCATCCCCCAGTAGAAGTCGGCCAGGCCATTATCCTTGAAGAACTTCGCCGCATTGGCGTTGCTGCCGCCGGACATCCATCCGTGGAAGCGGCTGTAGTCGTTGGCCACCTGTTCGCGGTCGTCCAGGTTGATTGGCCGGCGCTGTTTGAGCCGTATGTCGTGCGCGATGGCGATCAGGTCCGCCTGGTGTTGCATGGCGCGAAGCGCGTCCTGGTTGAAATCGATGAGAAGCTTCTCTCCGGCGAAGCTCTTCCCCGGCGGAACGACGATCTTGTAACTGCAGTATCCCCGTACCTGCATGCGATCAGGAATCTTGCCGCCCCAGCTTGACGCCACCTCGAACCGCGACGCTCCTTTCAGCGCCGTCACGTGTCCCATCAACAGGCTGTTGCCGGTGTCGCTGTCTCTGACCACATGGTTCACCGCGTATGTCTTGGGCACGATCAAATTGATGACGGACCAAAGCTCGTAGTAATCGCGGTTGCGGGACTGCGTGCCCAGGGTAATCCACTTGTCGGCGGCGCCTCCCAGCCGCGCGTCTTCCGACACAAAGTAATCCATGTTCCCCAGTGCCACGTCCTTGCCGGTCTTATTCGCGCGGCCCAGGCTGACAAGAATGTCATTGCCGGTCTTGCTGGCGGAGATCCGGTACTCGAAATCGAGTTGTCCGGGCTTCTTCCCGAGCAAGGTTACGGTGGCGAACGAACCGAGGTTGCTGGAGTCGTCGTTGTTGACGGAGGATACGACGGTCCAGCCCGAGGGATCGTCACCCGGCAGAAAATGGACATTGTTGAGGCGCATCGGCGTCCCTTTGACTTCCGCCGACCAGCGGCAGGCGGCGGCATCGACCGTGACCAGAAGGTTCCTGGTGTCGATCTTGATGGGAGCCGCCGCGCTTGCCGGCGGGAACTGCAGAAGAACCAGGGCGGCCAACAGGCCCACGGCCCTTACGTATGTCATCTTGTGCATGGTTCCATTCCTCGCTAAGCCAGAGTTGCGGGTGCGGTGACGCCGGCTCTGGCCGGCGCCTTTTGGAAGTCTACCACCTCGCGCCGCGCAACCAGGATCACACCAATTCGTAACGCGTCTGCGGCTATACTACCCGTGAGGTGCTCATGCAAATCCTGATAGGCGCGTTCATCGGATTCGCCGCATGGTTCGTGTTGCGGTTCCTGGTGATGGGCCTGTATACCGTGGATCAGAACGAGCGCGCGGTCAAGACCAGTTTTGGCCGGGCCGTGCGGGTTGCCGGAGGCAAGACCACGCTCGACGATCCCATCGCGGAGTTTCTCCGTCCCGAGGAACGTCCGCGATACGCCTACCCGCAGGTACGAGTGGTTCCACCTGGCGGGCCTTACTTCAAGATGCCCTGGGAGAAAGTTCACAAGGTCTCCATCGCCACCATGACCATCAACATGGCGCTCGACCTGGAAGACCCCTCGGCCAACGATGGCGGCTCGCGCCTGGAAGCCGTCACCAAGGACCAGCTCAATACCGGCTTGACCGGGCAGATCCGCTACCGCGTAAGCGAGGCCAACCTCTACGCCTTCCTGTTCGGCATCAAGAAGCCCTTCGTCCACGTGATGGCGTACTTCGTGTCCGTGCTGCGGCAGCGCATTTCCAATTTCGAGGCGAAGGCCGCCGCGTTGCCCGCCGGCGCGGCTCCCGATGGCGCGGCGCCCCTGGCCGGCGGCGAGATGACCGGCATTTCCATCAACGACCTGCGCAAAAACCTCCGCGACCTGAACGAGTATATGGACACCGAGTGCCGCGCCACTCCGGCGCGCTACGGCGTCATCTTCGACGCCTCCCTGATCACCGGTATCGACCCACCGCCCGACGTGGAATCGGCCCTGGCCGCCATCAACACCGCCCACAACCAGGTGTCCAGCGACATCAGCCTGGCGCAGGCCGCCGCCGATCAGCGCGTGGTGCAGTCCCGCCGCGCCGTGGAAATTGAAACGCTGCGCGCCCAGGCCGAAGTGGAACCGGTGAAGAGCCTGGCTGCCGAACTCTCCGCGCTGTACAGGGGCGGCCCGGCCGTCCTCGGCGCGTACCTGCGAAACGTGCGGCTGGCGCTGTTCGACAAGGCCCAGCAAATCTACATGGAGGCTGGAAAGTGATGGACACCTCAATCGTGGAAGTCTTGATGGCCGCGCTGTTCACCTTCGTCGGCCTCTTCGTCGCCGTGCCCATGCTGCTCGCCGTGTGCCGCATTTTCGGCCTGTACGCCATCGTGAAAGAGCGGACCTGCCGCGTTTACGTGCTCTTCGGGAAAGTGGCCGGCGTGCTCGACGAGCCGGGCCTGCACTTCCTGCCCGCCAAGCTGGGCGTCCAGGCGTTCTTCATCAACATCCTGGGCTCCTGCTACGTCCTCGATATGCGCCTCGACCAGGAGTACCTGCGCAGCCAGCCTGTGAACTCGGAGGAAGGCGCGCCCATGGGAATCGGCATCTGGTACGAGATGTGGATCAGCGACCCGGTGGGGTTCCTGTTCAAGAACACCGACCCGCGCGGCTCCCTGCGCGCCAACGTCAGCAACTCCACGGTCCGTTGCCTGAGCAACATGCCGCTGGCGGAAATGCTGCAAACGCGCCACAACATGAGCCAGACGGTGCGCGCGGAAGTGACCGGCAAGAGCACCGAGTGGGGCTACCAGCTCGGCAGCGTGTACATTCGCAAGGTGCATTTTCGCGACACCGGCATGATCAAGCAGATCGAGGAGAAGGTGGTGAACCGCCTGCGCCAGGTGACCTCCGCCATCAAGCAGGCCGGCGCCAACCAGGTGAGCGTAATCACCAGTTCGGCCGAGCGCGAGGCGGCCATCGAATTCGCCAAGGCCGCGGCCATCCGCCCCGCCACGCTGGGGCAGGCCTTTCAGGAAATCGCGCGCGAACCGGCCGTCGCCGAAGCCCTGTTCGACGTTCTGGAGACGCAGCGGATGCTGGCCTCCAGCGCGCGGATCGCGCTGCTTCCCGGCGGCCCACACGCCAGGATGCTGGCCAATTTGATGGCGGCCGAAAGCGGCGGCCTGTCGCTTGCCCGGCCCTCTGCGCCGCCCCCGGCGCCAGCACCGACCCGCTAACCCGGCGCAGCGCGTTTCACTTCACGCGTGCGCCGGGCGTCAACTTAAAGATCGACGCGTCCGCTGGCGCGCCATAGCTTACACGCGTAAGCACATAGTCATAGTCGTGCTGGAACTTGTACTTCGGAGCGTCGTTCCATTCGTGACTCGACCGCCTCACGATGGCCCCGGTCACGGTATCGACCACGATCCGCTCGGTGCCTTTCGGGACCCAGGACTCGACTTCAGGGTCTTCCCGCGGCCCGTTCACAAAATGGTAGGAAGCCTGCAAGACGACGCACGAATGGTCGATCCCCGGAACGCCGCAAGGTCTCCGCTCCAACTCCACTGCGTCCCATACGGCCACGTTGAAGAAGTTGTAAGGGGACGGCGTCGGAGGGAAGTGTTTCCCGCCTTGTTTCTGGCGTTCAATGCGGCTGCCCTCGGCCATCCGGAACGCGTCCCTTCCATCGAAAATATCAACGATACTGCCGGACACCCTGACGGATCGCTCGCGGAATTGTTCATGGAACATGTCGAGGACGATCTGCCACTTCGAGGATTGGCTGCACTCCGGCTTCTGTTCCGTTTCCGAGACATCGAACTCCTGGTGCAGGCCAGGGAGTGCCTTTCGCACGTTTTGAGTCAGCTCGATCCACAACGTGCCTGCCGCCGTTTGCGCACCGGCCGGCAGCGCCACTAGGAGAGTCGTAAGGAATGCAATCGCCCGCATACGCTTAGACTACATCCACGCGACCAGGATTTCCACGGAGACGTTGCCGGGCGCCGCTGGCCGCCCCGCTCACCCCTGGCGGATCGCTTCCAGTATCTCGATCAACAGCCGCAGTTTCTCCTGCCCAGTGGGTCCCGCTATCGTCCTCAGGAACGCGGCCAGCGGCTTGTCGATGGTCCGCAGCAGGTCCAGTCCCCCGGCCGTGATGCGGCTCATCACCACGCGCCGGTCCTCGCGGCTGCGTTCCCGCGCGATCAGGCCGCGCGCTTCCATCCGGTCCAGCAGCCGGGTGATGTCGGAATCGGCGGTGACCATGCGTGCGGCGGCCTCGGAGCAACCGATGCCGTCCTTCCCCGCGCCGCGCAAAATACGCAGGATGTTGTACTGCGTCGCGGTGAGCCCGAACGGTCTGAAGAACTCGGCCAGCCGCTGCTGCACGAATTCGTGCGTGCGGGCGAGGTTCAGCATGGCCTCCTCCTCGACCGAGGCGAAGGGTTTGGATTGCCGGAGCTCGTCCGCCAGTTTCCCGCTCACCAGACCATTATAATCGTTATAACGAGTATTAGCTGGCGGCGCAGCGGCGGAACGGGGGCGAGGGTGCGGGACGCCGCGGGCCGGTCGAACCCGGCCGCCATCCCGGCCGCGACGGTGAGATAACCTGTGGTGATGCGGACTCTCATCCTCGCCTTCCTGGCCGTCCCCCTGTTCGGGCAATCGACGGACAAACCGGCCTATCTCAATCCGGACCTGCCCGCCGAACAGCGCGCGGCCGACCTGGTCTCCCGCATGACGATCGAGGAAAAGGTGCTTCAAATGCAGGACCAGGCGCCCGCCCTGCCGCGGCTCGGCATCCCCGCTTACGGCTGGTGGAATGAAGCCCTCCACGGCGTGGCGCGCGCCGGACAGGCCACCGTCTTCCCGCAGGCCATCGGCTTGGCCGCCACCTGGGACACCGGCCTGATGCGCCGCATCGCCGGTATTATCTCCACCGAGGCGCGCGCCAAGTACAACGAGGCCCTCCGCCACGATGACCACGAGCGCTACCGCGGTCTCACCTTCTGGTCGCCCAACATCAACATCTTCCGCGACCCGCGCTGGGGCCGCGGCCAGGAGACTTACGGCGAGGACCCGTTTCTCACCTCCCGCATGGCCGTGGCCTTCATTCAGGGGATGCAGGGCGACGATCCCAACTATCTCAAGGTTGTCGCCACCGCCAAGCATTACGCCGTGCATAGCGGGCCCGAACCGGCGCGCCACCGGTTCGACGCGCATCCCAGCCAGCGCGATCTGAACGAAACCTACCTGCCCGCATTCCGCGCCAGCGTGGTGGAAGGCAAGGTCGCCTCCATCATGTGCGCCTACAACAGCGTCAACGGGTCGCCCGCTTGCGCCAGCGACGAGTTGCTGTGGCAGACCCTGCGGCGCGATTGGGGCTTCCAGGGCTACGTGGTGAGCGATTGCGGCGCCATTCGCGACATCTTCGCTCCCGGCGCACATCGCTTCGTGCCCACCGTCGTCGATGCGGCCGATCTCGCGGTCAGGCGCGGCACCGACCTCACCTGCGGCACGGAGTACGGCGAAGGACTGGTCTCCGCCGTCAAGGCCGAAAAGATCGGCCGCGTCAGCCCGGACGAAGTCGACCAGGCGCTGGAACGCCTCTTCACGGCGCGCTTCAAGCTGGGCATGTTCGATCCTCCGGAGCGCGTGCCGTTCAACGCCATCCCCTATTCCGAGGTGGATTCCGCCGCGCACCGCCAGGTGGCGCTCGAGGCCGCGCGCAAATCCATCGTGCTGCTGAAGAACCGGAATCGGACGCTGCCGCTCGCCCCCGATGTGAAGAAGATCGCCGTGCTCGGCCCCTCGGCCGACGACCCCGTGTCCCTCATGGGCAATTACAACGGCGTTTCACGCAGCCAGGTGACGCCGCTCGAAGGCATCGAAACCCAGTACGCCGCGAAGGCCGAAGTTCGCTTCGCGCCCGGCGCCACCTACACTTCTACGACGCCGTCGCTGGCGCCCACGGTGGTCCTGACGCCGCCCGGAGGAAGCGGCCACGGGCTCCAGGCCGAGTACTTCGACAACGTCGATTTCCAGGGCGAACCCAAACTGCGGCGCATCGAGCCGCGGATCTTTCAGCAGGCCGGCCTGCCCGATGCCGCCGTTTCTTCGGCGCTCCCCGGCCGCGGCTACGCGGTGCGCTGGACCGGAACGCTGCGCGCGCCCGCGAGCGGCGACTACGCGTTCTCCTCCCGCGGCGGCGGCGGCCCGTCGGACATTCGCATTTTGCTCGACGACCGGGAACTCGTCCCGCCCGCGCCCGCTGCACCGCTGGGACACACCGGCGCCGGACGCGCCACCTCACCGCAGTTCCACGCTCGCCTGGAAGCCGGGAAAGCCTATAAGCTGCGCGTCGAATACCAGTCCAAAGGCGCCGGCGGCGCGCAGTTGATGTGGCTCCCACCCGCCGCGGGACTGCTCGCCGAGGCCATCGACACGGTGAAGTCTTGCGATGCCGCGGTGGTCTTCGTGGGGCTGAGTCCGTACCTGGAAGGCGAGGAGATGCCCATTGCCATCCCCGGTTTTGCGGGCGGGGACCGCACCGATCTCAAACTTCCCGAGGTGCAGGAGGCTCTGGTCGAGGCGGCCGTCTCGACCGGGAAGCCCGTGGTGGTGGTGCTCACCAGCGGCAGCGCCGTGGCCGCGACCTTCGCTTCCGAGCGCGCCGCGGCGCTGCTGGAAGCCTGGTATGGCGGCGAGGAAATCGGCACGGCCATCGCCGAAACGCTGGCCGGCGCCAACAATCCGTCCGGGCGTTTGCCTGTCACTTTCTATCGCGGCGTCGAGCAGTTGCCCCCGTTCGATAGTTATGCCATGAAAGGCCGTACCTACCGCTACTTCAGAGGCAACCCAATTTACGGATTCGGGTTCGGGCTGAGCTACTCCACCTTCCGCTATTCCGACTTGAAAACCAGCCGCGGCGCCGATGGCGCCCGCGTCAGCGTCACCGTAAAGAACGATTCCGCGCGCGAGGGCGACGAAGTGGTGCAGCTTTACGTGGATGGCGCGGGCGGCGCCGACGACCCCATCCGCAGTCTGCGCGGCTTCGAGCGTGTCCATCTCGGCGCCGGCGAATCCCGCGTGGTCGAATTCAACCTGGCCCCGGAGGGTGTGCCCAAGGGCCTGGTGCGTGTCAGCGTTGGCGGCGGCCAGCCGGTGGCGCCGGTTGCGTTCGTTCAGGGCACGCTGTAGAGCCGCGCAGATTGTCGCGCGCGGCGGCGCGGCGATTCGATATATTCGGTACTGAGAACATATGAGCATCTGGTGGCTGGTGGCCATTCCGGTCCTTCTGGGGACTCACTTCCTGCTGCACGGCATTCGCGTCGAGCGCGAAATCAAACGGTGCCGCTACGGGAAGGCGTTAAAGATGCTCGACGGGCCGCTGGGCTGGTCGAAGGTCAGCCTGATGAGGCTCTTGCGGGCGGACGCGCTGTTCTTTTCCGGCCGGGCCGCGGAGGCGGAGCCCATCTTGCGCGAGTTGGTGAAGCCCGCGCACGATGCCGCCGACCGGTTGATGGGGTCGGAGCGTCTGGGCCGCGTGCTGCTGGCGCTGGGGCGGTACGAGGATGCCCGAGAGGCCTTCGAAACCGCCGCCGAACTGAGGCCCACCCGTTCGGCGGCCTTCAGCGGGCTGGCCGAGGTGCGGTTGCGCCAGGGCGCGGACCCGCTAGAGGCGCTGGCGGACGCGGAACGGGCGCTTGAAAACCACCGCACGGCGCGGACGGAATCCGCATCCCGGGAGCGTTTGGCGAGCATTCGCGGCAATCAGGCGTGGGCCCTGGCGGTTCTGGGCCGCAATGCCGGGGCCGAGGAAGCCATCCAGGCGGGGCGGGACGAAATGGACCCCGAATACAGGCCGGAAGCCGCCGGGTTCTACTGGCGCGCCGGCATGGCCATGCTGGCGATCCAGAACGCCAGCGAAGCCGCCGGCATCCCCATGCGGGCGCGCCAGGAATCCAGCGCCGCCGCCGCCTACTTCCGGCAGGCCGCGGAACTGGACCCGCACGGGTATTACGGCGGACTGGCCGCGGAGCATCTCCAGTAGGGAGGTGACTGCTTTGCTCCCTTTTGAAGAACTTGCCCAGTTCGCTGCGCCCGTCGCATCCACCATCGGCGCGGTGCTCAAGGGCCACGAGGCCTACGGGTGGTTCAGGTACGGGAAGAAGCCTTGTGTGCGAAAGCCGAGTCCCCGAAAGCCACGGCCACGGGGCGAATTAGCCGGCAGCCGCTCCGGAACGAGCAACTCAACCGGCGCCCGATGAACACGGATTGCGAAGAAGCCGTCTTGTCTGCGACTATCGGCTCTCATCTCCGGCCGGGATTGGATTACCTCGCTCCCGCTCTGCGAGCCGCCGCCGCTCACGCGCTCCAGCGCAGGAGCATGCGCTCCAGATCGGCGGGCCGCACCGGCTTGGTCACGTAATCGTCCATCCCGGCTTGCAGGCACTCTTCCCGCGCGCCGTTGACGGCATGGGCGGTCAACGCCACAATCGGCACGCGCCGTCCGGCGGGCGGCCGCGAGCGGATCTTGCGGCTGGCCTCGTAACCGTCCATTTCCGGCATGCGGCAATCCATGAAGATCAGGTCGTAGGGGAAGCGCTCCGCCATCTCCACGGCCTCGCGGCCGTTGCCGGCGGCGTCCACGCGGCAGCCCATCCTTTCCAGAAGCCGCACGCCCAGCTTCAGGTTCACGGCGTTGTCCTCGGCCAGCAGCACGCGGCGCGCGCGCGGGCGCAGGGTTGGCCGCGGACCGGCCGAATCGCCAGCGTCCGCGGGCTCCGCCGCTCGTGGCGCGCAGACCGTCAAGGGCACCGTCAGGGTGAATTCCGATCCGCGTCCCGGTTCGCTCGCCACCGTAATCGCGCCGCCCATCAGCCGCGCCAGATCCCGGGAGATGGCCAGGCCCAGGCCGGCGCCTTCGTACTTTCGCACCAGCGAGGAGTCCACCTGCGCGAACCTGCCGAACAGCAGCGGCAGCTTCTCCCGCGGGATGCCAATCCCGGTGTCCGCCACGGAGATCCGCCACACCGGCTGCGGCGAATCCGCTTCCCCGCCCGCCAGCCGCAGCTCGACCGATCCGCGTTCCGTGAACTTGACGGAGTTGGCCACCAGGTTGAGGACGATCTGCCGCAGGCGGCCGGCGTCGCCATGTACCCACCTGGGCGCGGCGCCGCCGTCAAAGGCGTAGGAGAGCCCCTTGGCGCGGGCCACCGGGGCCATGATCTCGCCGGTTTCCCGAAGGCACTCCACCAGGTCGAAGGCGGAACACTCGAGTTGCACGCGGCCGGCTTCGATTTTGGACAGGTCCAGAATGGAGTTGATCAGGCCCAGAAGCGTGTCGGCGCAATCGCGGACGGTTTCGGCGTGCTCCCGCCGCTCGCCCGTGAGCCCGCCGTCCAGCAGCAAACCGGTCATTCCCACGATGCCGTTAAGGGGAGTGCGCATCTCGTGGCTCATGTGAGTCAGGAAGTCGCTTTTGGCGCGATTGGCCGCTTCGGCTTCCGCCCAGGCGCGCTCGAGTTCCGCGGCGCGGATGGCCGCCTCGACCTCCGTCCGCTTCCGCTCCGTGATGTCGCGCGACACTCCCAGAATGGCCGGCTTGCCCTTGAACTCGAATCCGCGGGCGCTGACCTCCACGGGCGCCAGCGAGCCGTCCTTGCGGCGGGTCACGGCCTCGAAAACCTGCCCCGCCAGCAATTGATCCAGGCTGCGGTCCGCGACGCGCCCGCCCGGCGGAGAGCCATCCAGGCCGTTGGTGTTCATCCCCAGGAGTTCCTCACGGCTGTACCCGAGCCCCTGGCAAGCTACGCCGTTAATCTCCAGAATGCGGCCTTTCAGGTCCGAGATAACGATGGCGTCGTTGGCGGCTTCGAAGACCGTCCGAAACTCCAGTTCAGACTGGCGCAAGGCGGCTTCGGCGCGGGCACGCTCCAACTCCCGGCGGCGCACCTCGATTCCGAAGGCCAGGTCGCCGGCCAGTTCCTCGATCAAGCCCCGCTCTTCGGGCTGAAAGGCGTCCGGCTCGGCGGCATAAATCGTCAACGCGCCTATGACGCCGCTGTCGCGCCGCAGCGGCAGCGCCATGAGGGACCGGAGGTTGAACTGGCCGGCACTCTCCCTCCAGGGACCGAACTCCGCGCTCAGTTGGGTGTCGGCGCAGACCGCGATGGCGCCGGTGCGGATGCACGTCCCCACGGGTCCGCGTCCACTCACCTCGTCCGGCAAGTTGAGTGCCACTGCGTCGAGATAGCCCTTGGCCGGGCCCGAGGCGGCCACGGCGCGCACTGTTTTTTCCGGGTCCTTTCCGGCGAAGCCGATCCACGCCAGCGGGTAGCCGCCGGTTTCGGTGACGGCCTCGCAGATCTCGCGCAGTAACTGGTCTTCCGTTCCAGCCCGGACCAGCGCCTGGTTGCAGGCCGAAAGCACCCGCAATGCCCGGTTGGCGCGGCTAACCTCGGCTTCCGCCCGCTTGCGCGCGGTGATGTCCCGAACGACGATTTGCCAGAACCTTTGCCCGTCCACTTCCGCCAGGCGGACGCTCACCTCCACCGGGAACGTGGAGCCGTCTTTCCGCTGGTGCACCATTTCGAGCAGCCCGAAGCCGCGCGCTTCCACCGCGCCCCAGGTCCCGCCCGGGCTTGCGGACTCCGGGGGATACGCCAACTGGCCGAGCGACAGGGCCAGCATCTCGTCGTGGCTGTAGCCGTAGGTCTCCACGGCCCGGTCGTTCACCTCGGTGATGCGCCCCCGCTCGTCGGCCGTCACGAAACTGTCGTTGACGCAGCTCCGCAGGTGCGCGTAGCGCTCCGCGATGGCCCGCCGCTCGCGTTCCACCTGGTTCTGCCGCTGGTAAATCCGGCTCTTGCGCGCGTACCAGAGCAGCCGCAGAGTCACGCCGCAGCCCGCCATCAGAACCAGGCCGACCAGGCCCGCCAGCCGGGAGCGTTCGCGCAGCGATGCGTAAATCTCCTCCACATCCATCTTGGCCACGATGCGCAGCGGGGTATCCGGTATGGGACTGACCGCGGCCAGGACGGGCACTCCGCGATAGTCCGTGAAATAGCGGACGCCTCCGCCGGAGCGTTCCGGCAAGTCCCCGCGCGGCGATCCGATTTCCGGCAGCCGGCGGGACGCTCCCGGGCCGGTCTCGTTGAGGATCACCGTGTCCCCCTCCGGCACCAGGAGGCTTTCTCCGCTCCGGCTGGGGATGGGCCACCGGCGGATCATGGGGTAGAGCGACCGGTAGGGATCGATGCGCGTCAACACCGCTCCCTCCGGCCCGCTGCCGGCGCTTCCGGGAATCGGCGCCGCCACTTCCATGGAGATCTCGCCCTCCGGCGTCCAGTGAAGATCCGCCACCCGCACCTGCCCGGTTCGCAAGGCCGCCTCCGCCAGCGCCAGATTGGCGGCGGCGGATTCCTTCAATTCCCCGCCGATCGAGATGCGGACGTGGCCGTTGCGGTCCACCAGCACAATGGCGGGACAATCCAGGCTTGCCAGCCAGGTCTCGAGTTCGGCCCGGGAGCCGCCGTTCCGCCGCAGCAAGGGGTTGCCGGCGATGAGTTGCGCCTCGTCGATGCGCTCCCGGCGCCAGGCCGCAAACTGGCCGACTTTCAGGTCCGCCACCGCCGCCAACTGGCCGCCAATGCCGCTCTCGACGGCCTGGCGCTGCGCCTGGTAGTAACTGTACGCACCCCAGCCCATTCCCCCGGCGAAGAGCGCCGAAAGGGAAATGACGGAAATCAGAGTGTAGCGGTCTCTACTCACTAGTCAGCCCGGGTTGCGCACTCATTGAGCTTATCGGCCAAAACCAACCGTCGGACACTTCCGAAACCGTGCGCGGCGCGGCCCGGCAGGGGAGGCGTCAGCCCTGGAATTTGTGCAAATTGCACAAGAACCGCATCTAACTCCTTTGTTTCGGCTTGAATTTGTGCAAATTGCACAAAATCTCCGGTGCTTCGAGCCGCTCCGGTCACGCCCCGTCCGATCCGCAGCGCTATGGCGCAACTCTGAGCTGCCCTCGGGAAGGGTTTATAATGGCCCCGGCCGCCTGGGCCGTGCATTCCCTCGGCGGCCGGGAGGAAGCATGTCCGGCACCGCCATGACCAAAGACGAGATCATTCTGTCTGGGCAGCAGTTTCTGTTCCCCGCGGTCTTCCACTTCTATAAGGAGCCGCTGGTGGTGGTGCGCGCCCGGGACCAATACGTCTGGGACGCCGACGGCAACCAGT
>Ga0209039_10001470_pt1 | contig 21873 bp, 23 predicted proteins | sample BogFormECP12_OM1_FD_188238 | JGI IMG/M metagenome (GOLD analysis project Ga0209039, IMG submission 188238) | Bog forest soil microbial communities from Calvert Island, British Columbia, Canada - ECP12_OM1 (SPAdes) (version 2) | ecosystem: Environmental > Aquatic > Freshwater > Wetlands > Bog ...
AAAGAAGCCTTTCCAAAGACGCCCGTCCCACCGGTGCCGTTCTATTAGAAAAAAGAAAGATCAGGAATTCTCTGGCGATATTATCAGAAAGGACCAGTCTTATGAAAAGTGAGCATTTGATGAAGCGTTTCGGCGATCAGATGGTGGAGGTGGAACATGAAGTGCTGGGAGCCATCCAGCGTGTGCCCCATTTCAAGCACGAACATCCGCCCGTCAGGAACGTCAACCAGCAATTCATGGATAGCTTCTCGCCCCTGGAACGGGCTGCCCTCTTCATCACCGTGCGCGTGGGAAGCCTGGGCTTCTTCCTGATCATTCTTTTCTGGACTTGCCTCTGGTTGACATGGAACACCCTGGGACCCAGGAATCTCCGCTTTGACCCGGCACCGGCATTCGTCCTGTGGTTGTTTATGTCGAACTTGATTCAAATTTGCCTGATGCCGCTCATCATGGTGGGCCAGAACCTCTTAAGCCGGCATGCGGAATACCGGGCCGAATCGGAGTACGAAGTTAATCTGAAGGCGGAAAAGGAAATTGAGGTGATCCTGGTGCACCTGGAGGAACAGGCAGCCCGGCTTGAGCGACAGGGCGATTTGATTCTGCAAATCCTCAAACAGCTGGATGTGCCGAGCGGTGCGGGAGCGACGGCATCTGAAAAAAGAACCCAGACGTGATCTCCCTTGCGAGTCTGGCCCAGGACCATCCGGCATCTCCCCTGGTGAGCCATAATGATAAGGTCCATTACATTTATTATTGATTTACGCCAACCGGACGCGGCCCCATCGCCGCGTCCGGTTGGGATTTCCTCCTATTGCCCCATGCTCCTGGATGCGATCGCCCCGATCTCGCCCAAAATGGCCGTAACCTGGGTCGTCTCGGCACATGCGTTCTTGGCGAGGCTGGCGTATTCCTTGGAAAGGCCGGCCATTTTCGTTTTCTCAGCGGCACTTTCTCTATCGTCTGGTGTGGGTCCCTCCGGAGGTGGGCGGGGAAAACACGGATCAGACCGACCTCCGGATGCTAGGAACCAAAGAACAATTGGCAGACCTGATCCGGCTGGGTATGGAGCGGGGCGCATTAGTGGCGGGAGCCATTCCTGGCCTCAGCCAGGATGCTGGGCATGGTGAACATGTCGTATGCCCTGTTCCTGAGTGGTAAACTGGTGGATCCGGCATTGCGTGATCGCATGGTGGAAGAAGTACTTACTTCGGCCATGGGCTATTTGATCCGGGATGATGCAGACGAGTACAGGTTTGGGAGGACTTCAGATGATCACTCCACAACAATACCAACAAATCGTTCGGGCCCTGCCCATTCTTGAACATGCGGATGCCGGGCTCCTACGTGAATTTCAGCAGACCGCTTTTTACACCCGGATCCCCGAGGGTCGTGACGTCTTCGTGGAAGGTGACCAGGTCGATGCGATCGCCTTGCTGATCTCAGGTGTCGTCCGGGTTTATAAAATAGGCGAGACCGGGAGGGAGATGACCCTGTACCGATTCGGCAACGGCGAATCCTGCATCCTGACTGCCAATGCCATTCTGAGCCAGAAGAACTTCCCCGCGGTGGCCACCGTGGAAAAGGAAGCCGAAGCGGTGATGATCCCGGCAGCCACCTTCCGGGATTGGGTCCGGCGCTACGACCTGTGGCGCGAGTTTGTCTTCGAACTGCTCTCGGAGCGGCTTTCCTCGGTGATGGCGATCGTCGAGGAGGTGGCCTTCCGCCGCATGGATGCCCGTCTCGCCGCGCTGCTCATCGAACGAGGTCAGGGATCGGATCCGATCCGGATCACCCATCAGGAGATCGCCGCTGAACTGGGCAGCTCGCGTGAGGTCATCAGCCGCATCCTGGAGGATTTTTCTGCGCAGGGACTGGTCGAGGGATCCCGGGGAACCATCAGGATATTGGAGCGGGAAGCTCTGCAATCCCGTTCGTCTGGGTGACTTTGTCACAGACAGGATCACCCCATACTCCTATACTAGGTTTACTTACCCATTCAAACCTGATAGGAGATAAAAAATGAACCCCTTTGTCAAATTCATGGCTTCCCTCACCGGCCGCATCGTGCGCATCGTGGCAGGCATCGCCCTCATCGCCTGGGGCCTCTTGGGCATTCACGGCGTGAGCGGCATCATCGTGGCTGTGGTCGGCCTCCTGCCGCTCGTGGCTGGTCTCTTCGACTTCTGCGTCTTTGCCCCGCTCTTCGGCGCCCCCCTGGGGGGTGCGAAGATCCGCTCTGGAAAATAGGACTGCGATTTGGAATCCACGAGCCGGGGCGCCATTCAGGCGACCCGGCTCGCTGTCTCCAGAGTCCCGGATGCAAAGGGTGAACCGAGGGCTATAACCTTTCGTATAGCTATTTGGCGACAATGCTTCGAATGGTCTCGAAGGAGGATGCTTTAACTCATTTCCGATCATGGGCCATTCGAATTAGACATAAAATATCCAGATTTTGGTATAATCAGCCCGCAGCAGGGATGAGAGATGGCAGCACCCGCGTGGCATCATCTCGAAATATCTGAAGTCTACCAGCAGCTGGGCAGCCACCCGCAGGGCCTGACTGACCAGGAAGCCGCCGAACGTCGGACGCGATCCGGGCGCAACGAGATCATCCGGCGCAAGCCGCTGTCGCCCTGGCGGCTGCTGGTCAAGCAATTTGCGAATTATTTCATTTTTGTGCTGCTCTTCGCGGTTGTTCTGGCCTTTGCGGTCAGTTACCTGCCGGGGGAAAACGGACGCCGGCTCACCGCCTACTTTATCCTTGGAATCATCGCCCTGAGCGTTGCACTGAGCTTTTTCGAGGAATATCGGGCCCAGAAGGAGCTGCAGGCCCTGGACAGGCTCCTGGTATTCAGGACCACCGTCCTACGCGCTGGAATCCATCAACAGATCGACGCGGCGGAGGTTCTCCCGGGAGATGTTCTGGAACTGGCCCACGGCCGGAAGGTTCCTGCGGATGCACGCCTGATCGAGGCACATGGCCTTCGGACGGACGAATCGGCTCTCACCGGTGAAAGCCTGGGGGTGGATAAATCTCTCCAACCGGTCGAGCCAGACGCAGACCTGGCCGAGCGCACGAGCATGGTCTACGCCTCGACCTATATCACCCATGGGTCCGGCCTGGCAGTGGCGGTCTCCACCGGAATGGCGACTGAGGTCGGCCGCATCGCTTCCAGCCTGGAGCAGATGGCTGAACGTCCCACCCCCTTCCAGGTTGAAGTGCAGAAGATGGCGCGCCAGATGACCGTGCTCGTGACGGCGCTGGCGGCGCTGGTGGCGGTCATCCTGCTCTTCATCCTGCACGAGCCGCCGGTCGATGTGGCACTCAATACCCTCAGCCTGGCGATCGCCACCATCCCCGAGAGCCTGCCGATCGTGTTGACCTTTGCATTGGCCCTGGGTGCCCGTCAGATGGCCAGCCGCAAGGCTGTGGTGCGGCGGTTATCCGTGGTCGAGTCGCTTGGCTCGGTGGACACGATCTGCACGGACAAGACCGGCACCCTGACCCAGAACCTGATGACGCTCCAGCGGCTTTATGTGGGGGGAGAGTTGGTCGAGAGCGCACAGGAGGTGAAGACCCATGCCGCTGCGCTCGAGCTCCTGCGGGCTGGCATCTTATGCAATGAGGCGATTGTTGCCGAAGGGAAGGAATCCGAGATTCAGGGCGACCATGTGGACACGGCGCTCGTCAAGGCGGCCGGAGCCGCCGGCCTGGACCCCCGACAGGTTCGCCTCGACGCGCCGCGGGTTAATTTAATCCCCTTCAGCTCCGAGCGCAAGATGATGACCACGATCCACACGCAGGGCGGCACGCAGGTGGCGATCACCAAGGGGGCGCCGGGTCCGGTTCTGGATCGGTGCATCTGCTGCCAGGAGGGGGGGGAGGCCTACCCGCTCGCGGACCAGCACTGCCAGACCATCCAGAGGCGGGTGGCCGCGCTGCAGCGGCAGGGATTTTACGTCCTGGGCGTAGCCAGAAGGGAACTGCCCGTAGGCGTATCTCCGGATCCGATAGAAAGCGGGATGACCTTTCTCGGCCTGCTTGCGTTAATCGATCCCCCGCGCCCCGGGGCGGCGGAGGCCATTTCCCGCGCCCAGGGGGCCGGCATCCGGGTGGTGATGATCACGGGCGACAACGGTCTGACCGCGCAGGCCATTGCCGGTACTCTTGGGATCGGACCGCGGGTCGTGGATGCCCGGCAGTTGGGCGACATCACCCGTCGGGCGCTCGCCGAAAAAATGAAGGAAGTGGATATCGTGGCGCGCGCCACACCTCAGGTCAAGCAGCAGGTGCTCCAGGCCCTGCAGGACGCCGGGCACATCGTCGCCATGACCGGGGACGGGGTCAACGACGCCACCGCCTTGAAACAGTCCGACGTCGGCGTGGCAATGGGCCTGCGCGGCACGGACATCGCCAAGGAATCCTCCGCCATGGTGCTCCTGGACGATAATTTCTCGACCATCGTTGCCGCGATCGAAGAGGGCCGGCGCATCTTCGACAACATCCGGAAGTTCACCAACTACCTGCTCTCGACCAGCCTGGGAGAGGTGTTCGTGGTCCTGGCGCTTTCCATCGCCGGATATTTCCCCCTCTCCGCCATCATGCTGCTGTGGGTCAACGTGGTCACCGACCTGGTGCCGGCGAGCGCCCTGGCGGCCGACCCGGTCGTGCCGCACGTCATGAAGCGCCGTCCGCGTCGGCACGATGAGCCCATACTGAACCGGGCCATTTACGCCACCATCGCCGGGAGCATCTTCCGCACCCTGATCGCCTACGGTCTGATCTTCTGGGCCGGGCTCCAGTTCGGCGGCGTGACCTGCGCCCGCACCATGCTTTTTACCAGCATCGTCCTGCATGCCTTCACGCGCGTGATGGTGGTGAGACAGATGGACTCCCTGACCTTGTGGTCCAACCGGACGCTATTGATCAGCTACGCCGTCGCGGTCGGGTTGCAGCTCCTGGCCCTCTACACTCCGCTGCGAGGGCTTTTCGGAGTGATCGCCCTGGATTGGCGGGCCTGGGCCGTGATGGTTCCGGTCACGACCGGTTCATCCTTTGCGGGGGTCTATATGACCCGCTGGATCCTGAAGCGGATGCCGTTATGGGATCAATAATGGTGCCCCGGTTTCCTGGTCAGCTTTGCCTCCAAGAAGAAGGCGGCCGAGATCATCGGATACCGATCGATAAAATGCATACCCTGGATTGGAGAGGTTTATGCCTAACGGTTTTGATATTCCCATCCCATTTCTGAATATCTCGTTTCACGTTTACTTCTACGGCATCCTGATCACCGTGGGCGTGATCGCGGCCAGCCTGCTGGCGCGTGCGCTAGCGGAACGCCGCGGCCAGAATCCTGATTATCTCTGGGATATGCTTTTCTGGGTGGTGGTCGCCGGCATCGTCGGGGCGCGCATCTGGCACGTCCTGACCCCTCCGCCTTCCATGGTCGCCCAGGGGATCACCACCCAGTATTATCTGACCCATCCTCTGGACATGATCGACATCCGCAAAGGGGGGCTCGGCATCCCCGGGGCGGTCATCGGCGGTGTTCTGGCGATGTGGGTGTACACTCGCCGCAGGAAGCTCAGCTTGATCACCTGGCTGGATATCACGGCACCGGGGCTCGCCCTGGCGCAGGCCATCGGCCGCTGGGGGAACTTCTTCAACCAGGAGCTCTACGGCGCACCGACCAATCTGCCCTGGAAGATCTTCATCGATCCGGCGCACCGCCTGCCCGGTTTCGAAAACTTTGCCTATTATCAACCCCTCTTCCTGTACGAATCCTTGTGGGATCTGGCCAACATGGCCGTTCTGCTCTGGCTGTCGCGCCGATTTTCGGATCGGCTGAAGGCCGGTGACATATTTTTGGGATACCTGGTCATCTATCCGGTCGGGCGTTTCCTGCTGGATTTCATTCGCCTGGATGCCTCCCGCGTGGCAGGGATCAATGCCAACCAAACCCTGGCGGCGATTGTGGCCGTGGCGGCATCCGCGCTGCTGATCTGGCGGCACCGACCCTCTCGCCGCACGAAAATGACCCATCATGAAAGTGTGCCATCCTGATGGGATGGCACACTTTCGATCGGAGCGAACCGCGGGGGGTGGGAGAAGCGTTTACACGTCGAGCTGATAAAAGATCGTATTCACAAGGTCAGTGGATTTCCATTTCCTGAAGCCCGCTTTTTGGATCCAACCGGCCAGCTTCTCGGGATTGATGCGGTGGGCGAGGGGAGGACCAAAAGGCTGGTCCCGATAAGGCCATTCCAGGATGCAGACCCTCTTCCCAGCCACCCTGCGGGCTTCCTTCAAGGCTTTCAAGGGGTCGTCCGATTCGTGCAGGACGAGGCCCAGGAACACCAGGTCAAAGGAGCCGTCCGGGTAAGGCAGCGCCTCGGCGGTGCCTTGTCGAAAATTACCCCCGGGTACAAATTGGAGGGCAGCGGAGGGCATTTCCGGGTTGGCATCCACCCCCGAGGCTTCAAGACCGCGTTTGGAAAAAGATTCGGCAAACAGACCGGTTCCGGTGCCGACATCGAGCACGCGGGTGATTTCCTCTCCTTCCAGGCTGAGGTCGATCACCCGCTGTACCTCAAGGCGTTCCACTCTTTCGGGGGCGCGTAATCTGGCCATATCACCTTCAAAGCGTTTTTCGTGCATCCATGTCCTCCTAAAGGGTTTCTGCCGCCGATGATCCACGGTCGGAGGTTTATCCCAATCCCTTGCTGACCGGAAACCTAGCCCTTTGCCAGGCGATCATGCCGTTTTCCAGGCTGCTGGCCGAATAGCCGGCGGTCAACAATTGACGCACCGCGGGGACGCTGCGTTGACCGGTTGCGCAGATGCAAATGATTTCACGGCCCTGGGGGACTTCAGCCAGCCGGCGCTCCAATTCACCCAAAGGAATCAACGTGGCAGCCTCGATGTGACCCGAGCGAAACTCCTCCGGCTCTCGCACATCCAGAAGAAACGGCGGCTGGCTTTCCTTGAGCTTCTCCTGCGACTCCAGGGCGTTGAGGATCGGCACCGGATTGCCCGAAATGCGGTTAAACCATTCCACGGGTTACTCTCCCTGATCGCGAGCAGAACAAGAAATCCAAAAGGTAGTACTCCACCACTGGGGTGGTGATATCAAATCGGGGTGGTTCTTCGTGATGTTTCTTTAATAAAGCTGCCAGGAAAGTCAATGAGAATCTTCACGTGGATGTCTCCAATCTGCAACGAAGTTGGTGATCCCCAAAGGCTTTGATGATTCGGCTTGCCAAAAGTTACCCCGGCATCCGGGGTTCCTTTTACCGCGCGAGAAGTGAGGAGGCCTGTTGAAGTCCGATCCAAGCTTAATATTACATTAAGCCCTCCGGAAGGTGACAATGGGTACTATTAATTCCAATATTCACAATCGTATTATAAGACATATGCGTTTATGCGAATAGGGACATATCATATGGATACCATAAGCCTCACCCAGGAAATTGCGGTTTTACATGCCGAATTGTGCTCTGCCCTGGCCGAGCCCACCCGGTTGATCCTCCTCTACGTTCTCTCCGAACAACCCTGCACCGTCTCGGAATTGACCCAGAAGCTGGAAGTTCCGCAGCCGAGCGTCTCCCGCCACCTGAAGGTCCTGCGGGACAGCGGACTGGTGCGCGCCACACGCCAGGGCTCCTCGGTGAGCTATGAGCTCACCGACCGCCGGGTCATCAAAGCCCTGGATCTGTTGCGGGATGTGTTGCGCGATCGCATCCAGCAGCGTGCCAATCTCATCGAGGAATTGATCCCCTCCTGATGCAAGCGAAAACCCAGCACGGCCCGATCGGCTCGAGGTGTCCATGAATCAAAAAAGAATCTCATTCCTTTTTCTGACCGTCGGATTGTTCCTCCTGGGCATGAGCGTCTTCCTGCTCACCGCCAACCCGGCCAAAGCCCAGTGCGGTTCTCAGGTATCCTCCTGCAAGAACTGCCATGAGGTCCAGGCCAAGAAACCGGTCAACAATGACGGCACAGCCTGGCACACCCAGCATGCCTTTGGAGATTTCTGTTACCTGTGCCATGGCGGGAACAACCAGGCCACCACGGAGACGGCCGCTCATACCGGCATGGTGGATCCCATTTCGAATATCGTCACCAGCTGCAAAAGCTGCCATCCCAGCGATTACACGGCCAAAGCCCAGATCTACGCGGTCACGCTCGGCAAGCAGGTCAGCAGTGGAGGGGGGGCGGCGACCCCCGCGGCAACCCAGGCTGCTTCTCAGGCAACGCCAACGGCGGCTGCTTCCGCTCCCATCGTTGCCCAGGCGGCCGCGGTCCCGTCTGCCGATATCGTGGATTACTCCCAGCGCTATGACGTGATCGCTCTGGGCAAACAATCTCTCAACATCGGCAATATCATCGTGCTGGCCATGATCGCGGCCCTGCTCATTGGTGGTGGTTTCTTCGTTCTCAGGAGAGAGGGCTGGATCAACGTCTCGTTTGACGATCCGAAGCGCGTTCCCCTCCTGGAAAAATATCCTGCCGATGTGGTGGAACTTCTGCCTGATGTAAACCGCCTGAAGCCAGCAACCCGCCGATTGCTCCGTCATATCCTGGCCAAGCCCCAGGCGGCGGCAGATTTGTTCGCCTCGATCGATCAATTATCCGAGGAGAAATCCACTCCGGAGGATTCCTCCGAGGCAAGCCCTGATCCTCAGGAATAAATCCCTTGCAATTGTAGGTCCTATCCAACTGGAAAGGAGATCAAACATATGACCTGGCTCGTCAAGCAAATCCGCAAGGAGGAATGGTCGCCGTACGCGGCCGGGGCGCTCCTCGGCATCGTCGGCATCCTCACCGTGGTGCTGGCCCATGCGCTGCTCGGGGCCTCCGGGGGCTTCGAAAATGTGGCTGCCTACATTGGAAAGCTGATCAACCCCGGCAACACCTATTTCAATTACGTGATGCCGGCAGCCATCACCTACCCGGTCGTGCTTTTGGTCGGGGTCTTCTTCGGGGGCATGCTGGGTGCGCTGTCCTCCGGCACCTTTAAGGTCCGCACCATGGACAACGAGCAGTGGAAGCAGGCCTACGGCAAGCAGACCTGGAAGCGCTGGCTGGTGCTCTTCCTGGGCGGCGTCGTCGTCGAATACGCAGCCGGCATTGCCGGTGGCTGCACCAGCGGGCTGGCCATCTCGGGCGGTATGCTGCTCGCCCCGGCCGCCTTCCTCTTCATTGCCGGGATGTTCGCCTCCGGGATCGTCACGGCCCGGGTCGTTTATGGGAAAAAATTCTAAAAAAGGAGGATGCCATGACCTATGTGATTGCGATCGTTCTCGGCGTATTTTTCGGCTTCTCCCTCAACAAGGCCGGTTTGACCAAGTACCATAAGGTCGTCAACCAGTTCCGCCTGACCGACATGGCCGTGCTGAAGTTCATGATGACCGCCCTGGTGGTCACCATGCTGGGTCTGTACCCGCTACGGGCAATGGGGCTGATCGTCTTCCCGACCGTTCCGGCCACCTACATCGTCGGCAACCTTTTGGGTGGCTTGATCTTTGGGGTCGGGATGTCTCTCACCGGAACCTGACCAGGCACCTGTGTCGCCGGGTCCGGCGAAGGAAAAATCGATTACATCGTCCCTGGTCTGCTCGGTTTGCTCACGGGTGCAGTAATTTACGGCCTGACTTACGCCCAGGTTTTCCCCAAGATCTCCGCCATTGCCAACTACGGCAGTGTGGTCATCCCGGACCTGTGGCATATTGACCCCTACCTGGCTGTTTTTGTCTTCACCCTGATCGCGTTGGCGCTCTTCTATGCGATCGACCGTATGGGCCTGCATCGCAACCTAAAGAAAAGCTAATCTTCCTAATAACACCGTCACTGCGAGGGGCGAGACAGACCTTCACAGTGACGGTGACTGACTGGAGAGTTTTATGCCGTCTACCCTATCTCGCCGCGATTTCCTCAAAATCGGCGGCACGGCCATCGGAGCGGCGGTTCTGGGGGAATTTATTCCGCCCTGGGTGGCTGAAGCGGCCCGCGCCAACGGATTGCTGGATGCCACGCTGAGCGGCTACATCCCCAGCATGTGCGAAATGTGCGTCTGGCGCTGCGGCCTCCTGGCGAAGGTCGTGTCCGGGCGCGTGGTCAAGCTGGAAGGCAACCCGGACAATCCCCATTCCGGTGGCGATCTGTGCCCGCGCGGCCAGTCGGGGCTGATGAACACCTACGACCCCGACCGGGTTCTGACCCCCCTGATCCGGGTAGGCAAGCGCGGCGAAGGCCTGTTCCGCAAGGCCTCCTGGGACGAAGCCCTGGATGTGGTCGCCAAAAACATGCTGGATATCAGGCAGAAATACGGCCCGGAGGCGATGATCTTTTCGACCACGCACTGCCTGAGCCAGACGCAATTTGAAAACCTGCTCAATGGCTTTGGATCGCCCAACTACGGCACCCAGCGCAGCCTGTGCTACAACGCCATGATCGTTTCCAATATGGTCACCTACGGCATGCAGGAACCGGACCGCAAATACGATGACCTGAAGTATATAATTTTGACCGGGCGCAACCTGATGGAGGCCATTTCGACCTCGGAGACCTCTGCCCTGAGCCATGCCGTCGACCGCGGGGTCAAGCTGGTCTACCTCGATCCGCGCTTTACCAAGACGGCAGCCAAGGCTTCCGAATGGCTGCCGATCCGCCCGGGAACCGATCTGGCCTTCCACCTGGCGATGCTGAACGTCATCATCGGCGAAGGGTTATATAACCATGCATTTGTTTCCAGTTATACGTCTGGTTTCGACAAGCTGATAAGCGCCGTCGCTCAATATTCTCCGGAATGGGCCGCTACCCTCACCGAGATCCCGGCCGATACCATCCGGCGTATCGCCCGTGAATTTGCCGCGGCAGCCCCGTACGCCTTGGCGCATAACGGCTGGCGGACGTCCAATTTCACCAACTCCTTTCAGACCGAGCGTGCGATCGCCATCCTGAACGCCCTGGTGGGGAACTGGGGGGTGGCGATGTTCACTGCTTCCGGAGAAAGCAATGGTCCTCTGGGAGTTCCACCCCAGCCACCTTATCCACGAGTTTCCGCCCAGCGCCTGGATGGAATCCCGTGGAAATATCCCTTCGTTCCACTCGAGTTGGGTGTCTTCCAGGAATTGCGCGAGGCAGTCCTGAGCGGGACTCCTTACCAGGCGCACGGCTGGTTGATCGCCCGCCAGAATCCGGCCATGTCCCTTCCGGATCGTGGGCGGACGCTGGCGGCCTTCGCCAAGATGGATTTCATCGTCACCATTGACATCCTGATGAACGATACCTCCTGGTTCTCGGATGTGGTCCTGCCGGAAGCTTCCTACCTGGAGCGCTATGATCCGCTCAACATCGTCGGTGGCAAGGCCTTCCTGCGCCAGCCGGTCATTCAGGCTCAGGGGGAAGGAAAATCCACCTTGTGGATCTACAAGGAGCTTGGAGGGCGCCTCGGCTTGGGCGATTTCTTCCAGTACGCCGATGAGGAGGACTTCCTCAAACAGCAGCTGGCGCCTTTGGGCGTCTCGCTCGACCAGGTGCGCCAGCAGGGTTATGTCGACCTGCCGGTTACAGCCAGCCCGGCCACACCCTCCTGGAGCACACCCAGCCAGAAGATCGAGCTGTATTCGACCACTCTGGCGAACGGCGGGTTCTCCGCTCTACCGCAGTGGGAAGAACCGCTCACACCTGCGGCGGGCCAGTTTTACCTGCTGACCGGCAAGGTAGCCCAGTCGACCCAGTTCGGAACGCAAAACAACCAGCTTTTGCACAAGTATTCGGACGAGCCGCGCCTGTGGATGAACCCCGTCTCCGCCCAGAAACTGGCGCTGGCAGACAATGATTGGGTCGAGGTGACGAGCCTTGCTGGCAAGGTCCACGTTCACCTGCAAGTCACCGAGGCCATCCGTCCCGACTGTGTTTACCTCACCCCGGGCTACGGACATCTTTCCAAAGGCCTGACCGTGGCCTATGGGATCGGCGCCTGCGACTCGGACCTGCACGTCACCTACACGGATCCGGTCAGCGGCAGCCAAGCGCTCAGCCAGACCTTCGTGACGGTAAAGAAGATTTGAGATACGGAGCCCAACCATGTCGGTGATCCAACACCACGCATTCCTCTTCGACGCCACGCGCTGCATCGACTGCCGTTCCTGTATGGTCGCCTGCAGCGTGGAAAACAAAATTCCGGTGGACAAGACGCGCATCTGGGTGGCGGGAGTCGGGTTGATGGGCCAATTTCCAAACCTTTCACGCGCCTCGATGGTCTATCACTGCATGCACTGCAACGAACCCGACTGCCTGTCGGCCTGCCCGGTGGGAGCCTATACCAAGCGCCCGGATGGCCCGGTCCTCTACAATCCTAATAAATGCATCGGCTGCCGCTACTGCATGAACGCCTGTCCGTTCGGCGTGCCCCACTTTGACTTTGACAAGGGCCTGATCGAGGGCGCATTCATCGACAAATGCACGATGTGCCCGCAGCGCATCGACATTGGTCTGGAACCGGCCTGCGTGGCCACCTGCCCGACGGACGCGCTCATGTTCGGGGAGAGGGCTGAGCTCCTGAGCTATGCCCATGACCGCCTGGCTGCCCAGCCGGCGCGCTATATCAATCATGTCTATGGCGAGACCGAAAACGGCGGTACATCTTACCTGATCCTGTCCCATGTGCCATTCAATGAACTCGGCCTGCCTAACGTTCCCTCCAGGCCGGTCAAGGAGGTCAGCGAAGAGGTGATGGGATTTACCCTTCCCCTTGCCTTCGGCTGGGGTGCCGTGCTGACCGCGGTTGCGGCCGGGGTGCATTTTTACAACCAGAAAAAAGAAGCGGATGCGAAAAAACCAGCGGCTTCCGAAAGGCCTGCGGAGGGACCCCAATGAAGATGCAAATTACCCTTCATCCGCGCCTGCATCTGAAACCACTGGTCGTCGTTCTGGTCGCCTTGATGGGAATCGCTTTTATCATTGCCGTGGTCCGCTATGCCAATGGGATCGGCGCGATCAGTGACCTGAGCAATTCCTATCCTTGGGGTTTTTGGGTCAGCTTTGATCTTTTCACCGGAATTGCGATCAGCAGCGGTGCGTTCATCATCGCCTCGGTGGTGTACATCCTGGAGCTGGAACAATTCCGGCCCTTGCTCAGGCCTACCCTCTTAACCGGTCTGCTCGGCTATGTGATGGAAGTCATTGCCTTGCTGGTGGACCTGGGGCATCCCGAGCGCATCTGGCACTATTTCATCTACCAGAATTACACCTCCTTTCTGCTTGCCATCGGCCTGTATGTGATGATCTATGCCGCCATTATGGCGATCGAATTTGCCCCCGCGGTCTTCGAGCGATTAAACCGGCAAAAACCCGTCCAGCTCATCCGTCGTTTCATGAAGCCGCTCGTGATTATCGGCGCAGTGATCTCAACCCTGCACCAGGGATCTCTCGGGGCATTGCTGCTGATTCAACCGGCCAAATTGTATCCATTGTGGTGGACTCCCATCCTGCCCCTCCTGTTCTTCATCTCGTCGCTGGCGATCGGGCTGGCCATGACCTTCCTCGAGTCTTCGGTCAGTTCACGCTATTTTCATCGCGGTCTGGAAATCCACCTGCTTGAAAAGCTGGCGAAAGCGATCCCGATCATCCTGGCGGTCTACCTGTTGATCAAATTCATCCAGCTCGCGTTGGCCGATGACTTGAAATACCTCTTCACCGGCGGCTGGATGAGTTTCCTGTTCTGGGCGGAGATCCTCATCAGTGTGGTCATTCCCATGGTCCTATTTTCTCTCAAGCGCATCCGCCAAAGTGCGAACGGGCTGCTGCTCGGCGCGGTGATCCTGCTCCTGGGCATGATCCTGAACCGCTTCAACGTGAGCTGGTTCGGGGTTCAGCATCCCGATCCGCTGACCTACATGCCCACATTTATGGGTAACGTTCACTATATCCCGTCCTTGCCGGAGGTCCTCCTTTCCATGGGCATCTTCTCGGCCGGCATCCTGGCTTTTGGCCTGGCGGTGAAGTACCTGCCGGTTTTCGAACCCGAGGAGGAAAGCCACGGGGTTGCCCCGTAGGCGATCAGCCGGAAGTTCACCTCTGACCCCCGAACCAAGAAAACCGCTCCTGGCAAAGGGGCGGTTTTCAGCATGCAAATAGGATTATTCGTGCGGCCAACCTTCTTCCACCACCTCCACCCTCCGACCATCCCCGCCCGCCAGGCGCGCTTCCGCTACACCCTGGCAGCGGGCGGACTGGCTGTTTTCCTGGTGCTGGTCCTGATTGTCACCGGCATCCTGGAGATGTTCTATTACATTCCCACGCCTGATCAAGCAGGGATCTCGATCCAGACACTTGTATTCCTGGTCCCCTTTGGCGGGCTGGTTCGGAATTTGCACTACTGGGCTGCCCAGTTCCTGATGATCGTCGCCCTCATTCATCTTCTGCGGGTGATCTTTACCGGCGGTTACGCTCCGCCGCGCCGCTTCAATTATCTGCTGGGGATGTTTCTGCTGGTTCTGCTCGTTTTCCTGGATTTCAGCGGTTACATCCTGCGCTGGGACGAAGGCATCCGCTACGCGCTGGTCGCCGGGACCAACCTGGCCAAATCCATCCCTCTGATCGGAAATGGGCTGTACGCCATCCTGGTCGGCGGAAGCGGGCCCGGAGGTGCGACCCTGATCCGTTTCTATGCCTGGCATATCTTCGGCCTGACGCTGGTCGCGATCATCCTGGCCGGCTGGCATATCTTCCGGGTACGCCGGGATGGCGGCATCGCCGTGCCTCCGCCTGCGCTGCGAAAAGGCCAGCCGCGTATTTCACGCTTCGAGCTCGTCCGCCGGGAAGTGCTGGCCATGCTGATTGCCCTGGGGGGGCTTTTCCTGCTCGCGGCCTTCGTTCCGGCGCCGCTTGCCCCGCCTCTGACTGCTTCCAGCCCACTCTCTGAGACCGCCCGCGCTCCCTGGTTTTTCTTGTGGGTGCAGCAGATGCTCAAGCTGGGCAACCCGTTCTTGTGGGGGGTACTGGTCCCGGCCGCGGCGCTGGTTCTCCTGTCGCTGATCCCCTATCTATTTCCCAACCCATCAGCCGCCGAGCTGGGGACCTGGTTTCCGAAGGGCAATCGCCTCGCCCAGGTTGTGGCCGGAGGCCTTTTTATAGCGATCCTCGTTTTAACCGTCCTGGCTTTGCTGCCTTCATCGTAGGCTTGAAATGCGACGCTGGCTCTTGATCGCCTCCGGATTGCTTCTGATCGTCCTGTCCGTGATCGTCTGGCAGGAAAGCCACCGCATCAAGCCCATCGCCCTCATCCCATCCCTTACTGGACAGGTGGAATACTGCCTGACTTGCCACTCGAATTTAGCGCAGATCAGCAGCTCGCATCCCGTTCAGACCTTCGGTTGCGTGATCTGCCACGGCGGGGAGAGGTTGGCCCTGACTGCGGACCTGGCCCACAGCACCCTGCGCGGCGGGGCCAATCCTTCGGACTACTCGGTCGTCCAGACTTCCTGCGGTGGGGCGAACTGTCACAGCGGACCGGCTTCCAGTTACAGCGACCATATCCAGAGGGCGACGACCAGCATCCAGGAGACCTACGCCGGGGCGATCGCCAGCATGCTCTACACCTTCGGCGCTGAACCCGACCTGAATGCCCGCTTCGCTACCTCAGCCGTCCAGGCTCCCGGGAGTACGAGCGGCATCACCAGCCTGTCGCTCTTTGCCCCGGCACCGTCCTCCAATCCGGCCATCCTGGCCTTTGCCTCCAACTGTCTGAACTGCCACATCTCCGGTCAGCCTTTGCCGGGGGCAAAATATTTCCATTTCACCGGTTGTGCAGCCTGCCATACCCCTACCCAGATTGTCCCCGGGACGAACCAAACCCTGCCCCCCACGGGCCAGATCCACAAACTGACCACGGCGATTTCTTATACCCAGTGTGATACCTGCCACAACCGCGGCAACTACGATCTGCGCACGATGACCTTCCAGGCGCGCCAGGACCAGCCCACCGATCGGCTGCACGACTATTATCAACCGATCGCCCAGTTTACGAGCTGTGAGTACCAGCTGGATTGTATCGACTGCCATACCCGCGTGGAGGCGATGGGTGATGGGAGCCTCTACCGCCAGGAAACGGATATTCAATACATCCAGTGTAAGACCTGCCACGGTACCCTGGCCGACCTGCCGCAAACCAAAACCATGACCGATCCGAACGATCTCGCCTTCCGGCTGGCGCAGCTCAACCCGGTCGTCGACCTGAAGCTGGGCGATACCATCCTGGTCACCTCGAAAGAGGAACCGTTATGGAACACCCGGCTCCTGTCGGATGGGACCTATGAGCTATTTGACAAGGCAGCCGGGGCGCAATACACTATTCCCCTGGTCAAGGGTTCCGGCTGCCAGCAGGACCCCTCCCGGCAGGATTCGGCCTCCTGCCACCTGTGTCATTCGGTTAGGCGATGATGAGCTCCGGAGTGTCCCGCCGCGATTTTTTGAAATTGGCCCGCAACGCCATCCTGACCGTTTGCGGACTACTCGGCCTGGGGGGGATCCTCAGGTTCCTGGCGGCCCAGACCGAGCCCGCGCCGCAGACCGATTTTGACCTCGGCCTGGAGACCCGTTATGCCCCTGGATCTCGGACGGTTTTTCCGCAGATCCCGGCGATCCTGATTCGCACCCCGGACGGCTTCCTGGCCCTCAGCCTGGTCTGCACCCACCTCGGCTGTACGGTGGCGAGCCAGCCGGATGGATTGACCTGCCCGTGCCACGGCTCTCGCTTTGACTGGAACGGGAAGGTCACCCATGGCCCAGCGGTTCAACCTTTGAGTAGACTGCGCGTAGATATCACCTCCGATGGAGGAATCCATGTACACATTGCCTGAAACCCTTTTCACTGAAAACGATCGACAGGCGCAGATTGCCAGCAAATTACCCACCTTGCTGAAGCAAAGTGCGGCCCGGCACGACCATCTCTGTCCACGCCAGGTCCTGGGTGTGCGTATGGGACTGGCCGGCCTCGCCGCCATCGGGCTGCCAGCACCCATGCCTCCCAAAGCGGCCCTGGTGATCATCGAGACCGATGGCTGCTTTGCGGATGGGATCGAGGTCTCGACCGCTGCGACGGTCGGCCACCGCACGCTGCGTGTCAAGGATTTTGGCAAGACTGCCGCAACCTTTGTCCATGTATTGACCGGCGAGGCGATCCGCCTGGCGCCTCAAGCCGGGGTGCGGGAGCGCGCTCTATTCTACGTGCCCGGGTCCCTGACGGACTATGAGGCCCAGATCAATGGGTATCAGGTCATGCCGGAGGCGGAATTGTTCCGCTCCCAGAAAGTCCTTCTGAAGCCGCCTCTGGAGGCGATCCTCAGCCTTCCTGGTTTGCGGGTGACCTGCGAGCGCTGCGGGGAGGAGATCATCAACGCGCGCGAAGTAAGATTGTTTGGAAAGATCCTGTGCGCATCCTGCGCTGGGGAAAATTAGGTTCGGATGCGGGGAACGCGTATGGTGCATCCCAAGGATCCCAGAGATACTACTGCCTTGTCTGCGATGCGGGTGTGAAATCGTGGGATGCTTTGGTCACCCAGGACCCGGCCGCGCCCTCAGCAAAGGCGTTGTCGGAACATTGGAGGATCCTCAATTACCCAATCATCGTCGGTAAGTGGCGGACACAGCGTGAAATAGTATAATTCGTGGAAATACAGGGTTTTACCGACGGGATCATGGAACCTCTCTCTAGTCGTCTGCGACAAATTAGCCGGGGGACCTTTTCATCGCTTTATGTTCGCAACTATCGCTTGTATTACATCGGGCAGATCGTTTCCACCTCGGGCACCTTCATGCAATCGATCGCCCAGGCCTGGCTGGTGCTTAAGCTCACCAACTCCGGCACGGCGCTTGGCATCGCCACCGCCTTGCAGTACCTCCCCATCCTGTTTCTGGGTCCGTACGGCGGCGTCATCGCCGACCGCATTTCCAAACGAAAGATCCTTTACTTCACCCAATCCATATCCGGCGTGCTGGCCCTGATCCTGGGCGTGCTGGTGGCGACCAGCCTGGTCAAGGTCTGGATGGTTTACTTTCTGGCCTTTTGTCTGGGAATGGTCAACGTCTTCGACAACCCCACCCGCCAGACCTTCTACATTGAATTGGTCGGAGCAGACAACCTCAGGAACGCGGTGACCTTGTATTCGACCCTGGTCAACCTGGCTCGCATCATCGGACCGGCCATTGCCGGGGGGCTGATCGCCGCCTTTGGGCTGGCGCCCTGTTTCATCATCAATGGGATTTCCTTCGTCGCCGTGGTGATCATGCTGGCCATGCTGCACACCGACGAATTGATCCTTACGCCGCCGGTGCCGCGCGCCAAAGGCCAGCTACAGGAGGGCTTCAAGTACGTAGCCTCCACGCCCATCCTCGGTTCCACCCTGGTGATGATGGCCATCATCGGTACGCTCACTTTTGAATTCCAGGTCAGCCTGCCGCTGATCGCCCAGTACACATTTAAGGGGGATGCCAGCAGTTATGCGTTCTTGTCTGCTTCCATGGGGTTTGGGGCGGCGATCGGGGGAATCCTCTTTGCCAGCCGCAAAGGTATCCAGCCTTACAAACTGGTCAGCGCTGCCCTGCTCTTCGGGCTGGCGGTTCTGGGAGCGGCCTTCATGCCCAGCTTGCTGCTTGCAGGGGTGGCCCTCGTGCTGGTGGGAATCTGTTCGATCAACTTCTCTTCCCTCGGCAACAGTACCTTGCAGCTGGAAAGCTCGCCGCAAATGCGCGGTCGGGTCATGTCCTTCTGGACGGTGGCTTTCCTGGGCTCCACGACCATCGGCGGTCCCATCGTTGGTTGGTTTGCCGAAGCCGCCGGGGCGCGTTGGGGTCTGGCCTTGGGTGGTCTGGCTGCCCTGGTTGCTGCCGGTCTGGGAGCGATCACGTTACGCAATTTCCAGACCGCTGAAACTACCCAACGCTGACGCTGGGGATTTACCGGCGCCATGTCTGGTTGATGATCTGCACAAAGGGGGAGGGATTTAGTGAATTAATTCCCGGGACTGATGATGACCCGGTCTCCGGTGTGTACCCAGGCGTACAACCACCGGATGTCCGTCAGGGACAGGTTGATGCAGCCATGGGAGGCCGGGGCACCGAAGTTGTCATGCCAGTAGGCCCCGTGGAAGCCCAGGTTGTAATAGTAGCTCATGAAGTCCGGTACGCCTTCCAGGTAATACTGGGCGATGGATCCCTGAGGCGGCTGAAGGGTGGTGTAATCCACCTTGTAAAGGATATTGAATTGGCCGGCATAGGTCGGAAGGGGATCCGCACCGGACGAGATCAACGTGGCAAAGATCAGCTTGCAGCCTTCGTAGACGCTCAATGTCTGTTGGGCCAGGTTGACGTACAGGAAGCGGCAGTACTGCGGATTTGCATCCGCTGGGACTTGGGGCCGGACCCACGCCACCGAAGTCTCCGGTAGCCATTCGTCCGCGCCGACCTCGGTGTAGCCCGGCTTTACCCCGGCGCCCGAGATCTCGTGCACAACCTGGTATCGCGAATAGGCGCGGATCGCGACGCCCGCCGAGTTCACGCTCTGGGTCCCGGCCAGGACCCAGCCGAAACGGAAATCCACCGGCCGGGTCAGCAGGATGCCGCTGAAGCGGGAGGGGGTCAATACCTGCAAGTCCTGACCGTCCATCCAGTTGCCTGTCATCAAGGCGTAGAAGGTGTGCCCGTCCTGGATTTTCGTCGAGGTGTAGGCTACGTAGGCCGGGGAAAAGGGAAAATGGCCGTAATTAAAGGACTTGTCCAGAGCATCCTGGAATGTAGGATACACCCTGGCCCGTGGGTTCGTCACCTGGGCATATTGAAATTTCGAACCTGCCTCCGACGGGATGGGTGCCTGGTACCAGGCCGGTTCCGGTGTGGGCGTGGGAGTTGGGATGGTGGTCGCCGTTGGCAGGGGAGGCGGCAGGGCGGTCAGGGTGGGTAGGGGCGTGGCAGTGACGGTCGGGAGGCTAGGCGGCGCGTATGCTGATCCGCAAGCCGGTAAAAGGAATGCCGCCAGCATGGCGGTAAAAATGAAAACGGTTTTCCTGGTTCTGCGAGTCATGATGATCAAGGTTGGCGGCGTTAGTTTAATCGCTTAACTCCAATCTGGGAAGCGTTAAACTCGCTCCATCAGGGCGAATCGAAGGGATATTCCAGGTTGGCTCGTCCATAGATCGCAGGCTTCTTGCGTTCGGCCACGGCCCTGATGGAGAAGACGAGATGGATCGAACGACCGCATGTGAAATACCCGAGTCGGTAACAGCACCGGTGGGTTTTAAAATTGTGGGTGAAAAACATCTAAATAAGCTCGATAAACGGCCTCCCGGTGGGAAGAACTAAGCGGTCCTGGGGGGTTATATTAAGGAACAAAGCGGGGTATTTTACACCACCCCCTTTATGTTGCAAACCCGAGGCCGACTGATTGTTGTTTTTTACCTGCACTTAGTGTACACTTTGCATAGGGCGAAGAAATATCGATGAATCCTACTCGAGGCATGAAATCATGTGGACTCTAACCATTACGAACCCTAGAAGTGAACCTGTTCAGATAAAATTAATCTCCGGGAAAATGGTGATCGGGCGCATGGTCACCAGTGATATTGTCATCAATGATGGAGCTGCCTCCCGGCGGCATGCCGAGTTATATTTTGATTCCACCACAGAGCTGGTGACCATCAACGATCTGAAAAGCTCCAATGGCACCTATGTCAACCGCCAGCGGATCTCCGGGTTTTATCGTTTGCAAAATGGAGATGTGATTCGCATTGGTCAGACGGTCATGCACCTGACCAATATCACCAATATCTCGACCGAGCAGAAGGATATTTCCGGTACGCACCTGTTTACCCGGGAATTGGTCCTGGAGGCCGTCGACGAACATCCCATCCCCTTGAACGAGATCACTGAGAAGCTCAATACAGTGGTCGATATCGACTCGGCGGTCAGCCTGGTCGTCGACCTGATGAAACGGACCATGGGGGTGGATGTCTGTGAGATCATCCTGGCCCAAAACTTTAATAAGATCAATATGGAGCAGGCCGATGATTTGAAGGTGCGGTCGATCCGGAATTCTTCGGTTGAGTCCAGCCCTCGGGCCCTGTGTGTTCCGGTGATCAGTGGGGGAAAACCCTTCGCCCTAATCTATATGGAAAAGAATCGCCCGGAGGCCCGTCCCTTCGATAAACTGGAGATGCAGCTGGCCGTGGGAATCAGCCATCAGACCGCCCTGACTATGCAGCGCATCGAGTTACTTGAAAAGATCCGCAAGGAGGGGCAGGTCAAACAGCTCTTGCTGCGGTTCGTCTCGCCCATTGAGGCCGAGGATGGGTTAAAGGATTACTTGAAGACAGGAAATCTGCCGGATCTCGCCGAGAAAAAGGTCACAGTTTTATTTGTTGAAATCGCCGATTCGACCGGACTGGCAGAACGAATCGGCCCGAAGAAATTTTCGTCCTTTCTCAATGCGTTCTACCAATATGCCACCCAAGTAGTGTTCAAGAATGGCGGGATGGTCAAATATCTGGGAGACGGGGTCCTGGCGGTTTTCATGGAAGCAAAGGAGAAGCTGGGTCCGGAAGAAAGGGCTGCCCTGGTTGCGCGGGATGTGATCGAGTTCGTTAAAAAGGCCGACCCGCCCGAGCTAGCCCGAACCTGGGTCGTCGGTGTTGCCATAAACACCGGGAAAGCCATGGTCGGCTATGTAGGCACCCAGGAAAGGGCCGAGTTCAATGTCATGGGGAATCTGATCAAAACGACCTACCGCATGCAAGAATATGCCATCCCCAATCGTATCTTTGTTGGAGCGTCGACCGCGGAGGCGATCCGCAATAAATATCTGGTTCAAAAAGCCG
>Ga0209039_10001471_pt1 | contig 21872 bp, 18 predicted proteins | sample BogFormECP12_OM1_FD_188238 | JGI IMG/M metagenome (GOLD analysis project Ga0209039, IMG submission 188238) | Bog forest soil microbial communities from Calvert Island, British Columbia, Canada - ECP12_OM1 (SPAdes) (version 2) | ecosystem: Environmental > Aquatic > Freshwater > Wetlands > Bog ...
CCACCTCACTCATACCGACAAGCGCGATGGCGAGGCCGGCCGGAAGGAGCGTGGCAAGGGCGCTCGGTGAGAGCGCCGGCCAAGCGGGCCGTGGGAAACTGCTCGGGATCGAACCCACGGTCCGCAGCCCGCCCTCGCCCTCCCAGCCGATCGCGTGCGTCACGAATGCAGCGGCAATCAGTGCGAGGAGCGGGGCAGGCGCGCGGGGCACGGCGCGCATGACGAGTGCGATCACTGTGACCGTTCCCGTCGCCAAGGCAATCGCGCGCGGATCGAGCGATCGCAGCGCGATCGCGCCGTCCGCGATGGCTGGAAGCAGCCCTTTCCCGTTCGCGCCGTCGATCCCGAGGGCGTTCGGAAGTTGGCCGAGGCAAAGCAGGGCGGCAGCCCCGAGCGTGAAGCCGAGCACCACGGCCGGAGAGACATACCGCGAGAGACGCCCGAGGCCGGCGAACCCGACGGCGCACTTGGTGAGTCCGACGATCACGCACAGGCCAGACAACACCGCAGTCTGGCCGTATGCGGAAACGAGAGGTGTCGTTGCCAGAACCCCACCCACGAGCAACGCCGCGGTGTTTGTGGCACCCGCAGCGAGATGGGGCGAGTCGCGGAAGAAGCCTGCGACGAAACCGGGAACAATCATCGTCAGCAATGCGACCTGAGGTGGTACTCCCGCGATCAGCGCGAAGGCCATCGCTTGTGGAATCGACACGAGCCCCACGGTGAGTCCCGCGATGAAGTCATGGCCAATCACACGGGGGTCACGCAGCGCTGTCCGCCACCCTATGTGAGCCGGAGCGGAGAGCGGCGTACCCTGCACAATCGGCGCTGTCAACGTGCCCAACCCGGCGGAGCCGTCACTACGACGATCGTACTTTCACTATTCTCGAGCAGATACTCGACTCCGTGTCCAAGGAAGGGACGCCCCGAGAGTTGGCGAAGGTTGGCGGCCAGCACGATCAAATCGACCCCGCGCTCACGCGCGAGGGCCAAGATCTCTTCGGGTGCTGAAACACCGGTACGTATGGCCGTCTCAGCCCGTGCACCCATTTTCTCAGCAAGCGCGCGTGCCTCTTCTACCACTCGCTCGGCCACTTCAGTGCGCTCGGAAGACGCCGGTGTATCGGCGTCTTGCGCCACCTCCGGCCACGCCGGCATGGCGAGCTGCTGGCCGAGTGTGGGTGTGGTGACGACGTGCGCAATCAGCACCCGCGCACCCTGCCGTCGCGCCAGGCTGTAGGCCATTTCTTGCGCAGCGCGCCCGGGCTGCGTGCCAATAGCGGGTACGAGGATGCGGTGGAAGCGCGGTAAGGAATCGGGGGACACCCGCGCTCCACGCCTCACCATGATTACCGGCAGCGGGCTTGCCGCAAGCAGCGCATCGACCACCGGCGAGATCAGCCGACCTTCGATCTTGGTGTCGGTGGCGCCGACGGCAATTGCGCCGTAGCCCAAGACGGCCTGTTCGAGGATTGCTTCGAGCGGCTCCTTGGCCGCCGCGTGCTCGTGTGAGACCGGACGCGATACGAAGACCGCACGAACGCGCTCGAGATCCTCCGTAGGCACGTCTTTTCCCGCAGAAAAGAGTGTGACCTCCGCGCCCTCGGGCCAGGCCAGATCAAGGATACGCGCGGCGAGGAGCGAGTTCGGCCCGCCGTGGCTCGGGAGTAGGAGACGAGACGGACGCACGAGCACGTTGTCGCCGAGTATCCGCTCGCGCTCAAGACGTTCGCGCTCCTCTTTCGAACCCTTCCACCCCTTCAGTACCGATCGGAGCAGCGGCGGGGCCATCATCGAGGTCGCCATCGCCATCAAAACGACGACAGTGTAGGAGCTCTTGTTCAGCACGCCGAGCGAAAGTCCCACAGTTGCGACGACGATTTCTACGGCACCTCGTGCGTTGAGACCGACTCCGAGCGCGAGACCCTCGCGGCGTGGGAGGCGGGCGAATCGCGATCCGATGTAGGCACCCACGAATTTCGAGGCACTTGCGACCAGCAGGACGACAAGTCCCCACGTCACGACCGTGGGGTCGCGCAGGAGCGCAAGATCGGCTCGCAGCCCGGCACCGGCGAAGAAAAGCGGCGCCATGACCGTAAACGTAATCGTCTGGAGAGTCGAGAAGACTTCGTGCTCTTGGAACCGAGAGTGGCCGAGGACGATGCCGGCGATGAAGGCGCCGAAGACAGCCTCGAGCCCGAGCGAGTGCGTCAGCGCACCTGCAAAGAGCGCGACGAGGATGGTGATCGTGAGCGCTGCGCTTGATCCGCCACGTCGTCGCCGGGCCTCACGCAGCAACGCGTCCACAATTCGCTGACCCACCGTAAAGGCACCGGCAAGAAAGAGTGCCAAACCGAGGAAGGTCCAGATCACCCGACCGACCGCGATCTCACCTGACTGGGCGAGACCGGCAACCATCCCGAGCAAGACCCAGCCGACGACGTCGTCGGCCATCGCCGCGGCAAGGATCACCTGCGCGATATTGCGACGCATCAAGTCAAGCTCTGACAGAACCTTCGCGATGACCGGCAGCGCCGAGATTCCGAGCGCCGTTGCCATGAACAGGGCAAAGACCTCGCGCCGCGCGTTGGGCCCGAGGAACACGTCTGGCATCACGAAGCCAACACAAAGGCCACACAGAACGGGAATCACGAGGCTCCCGACCGCAACGCGGGCGGCTTTCGTGCCAAGGCGTCGCACGAGACCAAGATCGGTTTCGAGGCCGGTCACGATCAGGAGGAGGAAGGCGCCGAGCCATCCTACGCTCGAGAGCAGCGCGCGCTGGACGGGCTCGGAGGGGAAGAGCCAAGCCTCAGCGGCGGGAGCGAGCTGGCCCAGAACGGACGGACCTAGCAAGAGGCCGGCGGCGAGTTCACCAATCACCGATGGCTGGCCGATCCGCCGCAAGAGCGTCCCGAGCCCGCGCGCCGCGAGGAGCAGCACAAACAGCTCAAGCCAGAAGACGAGAAGCTGATGCTCTGTCAGCACGTTGAGGGGACGCCTCCGGGCTTCGTGCGACGCGATCGGAACGTATCCCGTAGCCGCCGAAGATGCTCGGCATTGCGCGGGGGGTCTCTAGCTTGTCGCTGCCCCGCGAAGCACGACCCGAGTGACGGTTCCGCCCTCAGCGGCCGCGCGCGCAGCAAGTACCACGTCGTGGCGTGGGGCCTTCGCACACGTGGGATCGGTGGCTGCCGGGTCTCCCAGGAGAGCGAAGGCCTGGCAGCGGCAGCCCCCGAAGTCGCGTCCACGCTCCGGGCACGAGCGGCAGGGTTCCGGCATCCAGCAATCCCCACGGAAGGCGCGCATTCCGGGCGCGTCCGCCCAGCAGGCACGCAGCCCGCGCTCGTCTGCGCGCCAAAAGGAGAGGCCCGGGAGCTCGGAGGCGGCATGGCACGGCAGAACGACACCCGAAGGCGTCACCACGATCGTTTTGCTGGCCCAACCCCCCATACAAGGCTTTGGGCGATCCGCCCAGTAGTCCGGCAGCACGAAGACAAGTTCGGGGGTCGGGTTCGCCTTTCGCGCCTCGCCGACGACCTTGGCGGCTTCCTCGAGCTGGGCACGGGTCGGCAGCAAGGCGGCACGATTTCGCAGTGCCCAGCCATGGTACTGCGTGTTCGCGAGCTCAAGGCGCGAAGCTGCGAGGGTCCGCGCGAGCGTGATGAACTCGGGGACTCGCGCGAGGTTGTGACGGTGGAGCACGACGTTCAGGATCAGGGGCAGGTCGAGCTCATGTGCCCAAGCGGCGAAGGCAAGCTTCGCCTCGAGGACACGCACCCCTGCGATCGTCTCAGCGGTGGCAGAGTCCACGTCCTGCAGCGAGAGCTGCACGCTCCGAAGGCCAACGTCGCGCAGCCGTACCAACCCAGCGCGGTCGAGGGGCATTCCCGCAGTCACGAGGAGCGAATAGAGCCCGGCCTTCGCTGCGCCCGCCACGATGTCGGGAAGGTCGCGCCGGACTGTGGGTTCGCCGCCCGTCAGTCCAACGTGCACACAGCCGAGCTCGGCAGCTTCAGCGAATACCCGTCCCCACGCCGCAGCGTCGAGCGACTCGGGAACATCTCGGAAGTTCAAGGGATTGGAGCAATACGCGCAGCGCAGTGGACAGCGGTAGGTGAGCTCCGCTACGAGGTTGTAGGGTCGGGGAGGGCTCGGGCCGCTCAGGGAGCCACCTCGAGAACACCCACCCGTTCCATCTGCTCCAGGAAGTGGTGTACATCCGATTCGACCTGCTCGATCTCCGGGTGCCGCAAACTGAGCACGCGAGCAATCTCGCCCGCGCTGCGCGCGCCGTCACACATCTCCAAGATCTCGCGGCCGCTTGTGTTTAGGCGCACAGCGCGCTCGGGCAGCACGACCAGAATCTGATCCGTGTCGCCTTCGGTACGCAGCTGGGCATGGCGGGAGAAGCGTGGGCGGCGGCCGGCGGCCTCGACCGCGTCGAGCAAACGCCAGAGGATTTCGCACTTCCTCTCGAGGGCTGCGACGCAGCGGGTCTGGTCGTCGGCGCTGCTCGCGTGCTCAAGCACAAAGCGCAGGCCGAACGCGGCGTCCCGCGGCGCCTGTTGGGTGCGATTTTGGAAGTAGCGGAGCCCTTCCGTGAGAACCCACGGATAGTGCTTCTCGAAGGCTGCGATCCGCCGGCGCATGATGTCGCCCGCGAACATTTCCGTGAGCGACGCCGCAACGCTCGCCAGAAGATCGTTCGATTTAACGAACCGCACGTAGTCGTCGCAGGCCGCTCGCACACCTGGCAGGACGCTCCGAAGCGCCACGACGTCGGTGCGCTCGAGGCCGACTGCATGAGCGAGGTCCAGCCATTGCTCAAGCCCACCTTCACCGGGCTCTTGGCCATCGTGGTCGTGCAGACGATGCACCCACTCTCGCCGAAACGCCGGGTCTAACGCCTTGGAGAGGATCAGGCCGTCTTTTACTGGAATGCGGGTCTGGTAGTAGTAACGGTTGCGAACCCAGGTTTGGAGCTCCTCGCGGGTCAGCGTCCCGTCATGCATCCGAAGGTTGAAGGGATGCTTGTCGTGGTAGCGTTCTTCACCGACGCGCCGCAGCCGCTGCTCAAACTCTTCGGGACTCCACATCAGCCCGCACTCCCAACGCGCAACGGGCCCAGCGCTCGCGCCGGACCTTGTCGCGCGATCAGAGCCGCGCGCATCAGAGCTCGACCTCGAGCCCGTCGTGCGCCACCTCCACCCCGGCAGCCTCGACCCAGCGCCGCTCGGCCGAGGTCGTATCGACCAGCGGGTTTGTATTGTTGACGTGTGTGTAAATTCGCCGACCCGAAAGCGTCGCGAGGCGAGCCAGGCTCCCACCCTCCCCGGAGATCGGCGCATGTCCCATCGACGGGGCATCCGGTGCCCCCGGCCTTGTGGAGGCGAGTTCATTTGCCGTGAAGAAGGTTCCGTCCACGAAGGCGCAGGCAGCGGCCTCGAGCTCGGCCATGATTCCGCCGTCCATCGCGCGCATACCGGGGATGTATACGATTCTTCGACGTGTGCGAGTGTCGGTAATGCGCACTCCGACCGTAGCTTCTGGCGCGTTCGATGCCAAGTTCCCGAGATGGGTCGGTACCTTACCCGGAACGGGAAAGAGCCGGGCTTCAAGACTGCTTTCACGATCCAAATACAAAGGTTCGTCGAGCTTCACGAGGCCCCAGGCCGGCTCGAGGATTCGGAAGACCGCGTTGTGCTTCAGCAAGGCGTCCCGCACCCACACTGTCGACACGATCCGGTAGGGGAGGGACTCGCGAAGCACAAGCAGGCCGAGCACGTGGTCGAGGTCGGCGTTCGTGAGGACGATGGTGTCAAGAGGAAGGTCTCGTGTACCGGGGCGCGGGTGGAGCGAGGGGAAGCGAGCCAACTGATCTCGCACGTCGGGGCTTGCATTGATCAGCGACCAACGCGCCCCATCCGCCGAAACTGCGAGCGAGGGCTGCGTGCGCGTCGGTACGGACCGGTCTCCGGCGCGGGCACGAGCGCAATTCGAGCATCCGCAGTTCCACTGCGGGAGCCCGCCGCCCGCACTCGAGCCCAGAATCCGCGCCCTCATCTCCGGCAATATGCCATTGTGGCGCGCGCCTTGCCGGATCGCCGACGGGGAGATCGGTGGAGATTCGGTGCGGTTGCGGGGCGGTCGCTTGTGATGGCCCGCACAGCGCTTGATGCGTGTCTCTCGAGAACAGCACAAAGGTGCGCTTCATCGGCGAGTGCAGCTCGCCCGGTTCCGGATCAGGAGGACCTCCGGGCCCAGCGCTCGGCCCAGCCGCGAAGCGGAGTGAGGGCGGCGAGCAGCTCACTCCCCTCGGCCGTGAGCGCGTATCCCGTGGGTTCCCCTCTGGCGATAATCCCGGCCTCACGCAGCTCGCTCAACCGCCGGTTGAGGACGGTGGGAGAGAGCCCACTGCACCGCTCTTGCAATGCTCGAAAAGTCTGGCTGCCCTCGCGCAGTTCCCACACGAGACGCAGCGCCCAGCGCCGTCCGAGCAGGTCCAGCAGCGCCATGATCGGTCGGCCGCTCTTCGATCCGCGCGCGGGCAAGCCGGGTCGAACCCTGGCCATCGGGCTTTCCTCCGGGAGTGACGCCCCTGCTACTGCTTAAAAAGTGGCGATATGCTACCCAAACAGTAGCAAGCGGACCGTGCTCCGCGCAGCCCACAAGGAGGCTTTCATGCAGCGTCCGCGCATTCCGCCGCTCGATCCGCCTTACGATCCCGAGCTCGCGGCGGAGCTAGCGCGCTTCATGCCGCCCGGCATACCCCCGCTCCGGCTCTTCAGAACGCTCGCGCACAACCCGCGGGTGCTTCGCAAGTTCCGGTTGGGATCCCTGCTTGACCACGGATCGATTGAGCGGCGGGACCGCGAGATCGTGATTCTGCGCACCTGCGCGCGTTGTGGGTCCGAGTATGAGTGGGGTGTTCACGTTGCCGTCTTCGCGGCACGTTGCGGCCTCACGCAAGCGGAGGTGGCCGCCTCGCTCCGTACCGGTACGGACGACGCGCTTTGGTCGCCGCGCGATCGCCTGCTTGTGCGACTCGCGGACGAACTCCACGACTTCGCGTCGATTTCAGAAGCGCTCTGGGTCGAGCTCGCGCGCTGCTTCCGTGCCGATCAGCTGATCGAGTTGCTGGTGCTCGCCGGCTTCTATCACACCGTTTCCTTCGTAACGAACGCGATTCAGATCGAGCTGGAGGAGGCGGCGCCGCGCTTCGGCTGACTTCTCTTGTGCGGCAGGATTGGGGTTGAGAAAGCTCGGCGTCGAGGCCGACTCCCCATTCCACCGCGGACCTGCGAAGGTGGCTCAGGGCGATCGCCCTGCCGCCTCGACCGATCGGCGATCTTGGTCGACCCCGCGCAACGGCTCCCCCGGAGAGGATCCCCCGTGCCGCAGACCTTCCCGGGGCGACACGGCGTCGGCTCGCTGGATTCCTCCTGCCGCCACTCACGCCGCTCCTCGAGAACCCACTTGCCCTGATCCCCTCGCCGGTCCTCCCGGCCCCCAGATCAACTCCTCTCGGAAACGCCACTCACTCCCCACGCAGCTAGCACACGCGCATCGCGATCCATGCGACCTTCATGATTCTGCTCGATACGCCGCGCTCCCAACTCAACCTGCACCATCCGCCGGCGCACGTAGCTCTCCGCGAGGTCGAGTCGGGTCGAGTCCGCCCCCACCTGGCGCAGCAGCTCCGTCGCGGCGAGGACATCGATCACCATCTCGGCCAGCAACTTCGCGCGCAGCAATGCGTAACTGATGTCACCAAACAACACTTTTGTTGCATTCTCGATCCGCGGGATCTCCTGTTCGACCTGGCTCGCCAAGGCGCTGCGTCTTGGATCCAATTTTATCCCCTCGAGCTCACGGCGCGCCTCCGCGAACACGGTGCCAAGTGCGCCCTTTCCCATCTCGCGGAGAGCAAATGAGGCCTGAATTTCGCTCGTTCCCTCGTATATCGTCATGATCAGGCTGTCCGCGTGGAGCTTCGCCGCGTCCACGTCCATCGTGTAGCCGATTCCCCCGAAAACCTGCACGGCATCGCGGGTTACGTCCGAGCAGATTTCGGTTGCGAAGTATTTGCACAAGGGAGTGAGTAGGCGTACGCGGATCTCCTCGCGTTCGAGTCGCGCGGATACCTCCGCGCGCTCGGTCGCACTTCCGCGACCCGCAGCGAGCCAGGCGTGCGCGGCGAGTGTGAAGTCGTAGAGCTCAAGCGCGCGGTAGAGAAGTGCGCGCGCCGCTTCGATGTTCACCGCCATCTTTGCGAGCATGCTCTGCACAAGCGGCTGCTGAGCCACGGGCTTTCCGAACTGCTCGCGCTGGTTGGCGTAGGCGGCTGCCTCGCAGAACGCTGCTTCGGCGATCCCGAGTGCTTGGGCCGCCACGCCGAGCCGCGCGTTATTCATGAGTTCGAGCACCGCGCGGAAGCCTCTGCCCTTCTCGCCGAGACGCTTACCGATCGCGCCTTCGAAGACCACCTCGCAGGTCGGCGAGCCGTGGATGCCAAGCTTTCGCTCGAGCCTCGGCACGCGGACGCCGTTCGGTGTACCATCGGGTCGGTGACGTGCCACGAGCACAAGGGACAGCCCGTTCGTGGTGCCGCGCGACGATTCGAAGGTGTCTGCATCGCGGGCAAGGACGAGGTGCACCTCGGCGCCGCCATTCGTAATAAAGATCTTTTGCCCATCCACGCGGATCGTGCCGTCGGGAAGGTCCGTCGCGCGTGTCGAGATTTGGCCGAGGTCGCTCCCGGCCTGGGGCTCCGTCAGATCCATGCAGCCCTGGACCTCGCCGGAGGTGAACCGCGGGAGCCATGTTCGCTTGAGGTCCTGGCTGCCGAATTTCTGAATGTCACCGGCGGTACCGGACTGCAATCCAATGATGGTCATAAGGCTTGTGTCCGCACGCGAGATCATCTCAAGAACCATGCCGTTTATGAGGATGGGGATCGCCGCACCGCCGTACTCTTCGGCAACGGGCAGTGCGACGAGGCCGTTCTCCCGAAGCGCGTCGTACGCCTTTCGGATGTGCGCAGGCGGTCGAGCTCCACCATCCGGCGTGAGCTCGGCTGCGGCATCCCAGGCCTCTCGCGCAGGACGCTCGAAGGTCGACGCGAGCGCCGCTACGGTCTCGAGAACGCTCCGATAAGCGCCGACCTCGGCCTCACGCTCCACCTTACCTTCGCGGAGCAGGCGGAGCAGGCTGTCCCAGTCGATCAGCTTCTCAAGATACAAGCGCATGGTGGCGTCGAAGTAGGCGTTCATGGTGGGGCTTCCTTGGGTCAAGCTGGAAGGATCATGTTAGCTTCTGGTCATGGCAACGCGGTTCGAGCGAGTGGCGCCCATCGTGAATTTTCCGGACTTGGAGTCACGCATCCGTGCCTTGTGGAGCGAGCGCGACGTGTTTGCCCGCACACTCGAAAAGCGTCGGGGAGGGAAGCGATTCGTCTTCTACGATGGTCCTCCCACCGCGAACGGCCTCCCACACAATGGCAGCGCCCTAACGCGCGTCTTCAAAGACGTATTTCCACGATACCGAAGTATGCGCGGGTACGACGTTCCGCGAAAGGCCGGATGGGATACCCACGGCCTTCCGGTCGAGATCGAGGTCGAGAAGGAGCTTCGCATCTCGGGCAAGGAAGCGATCATTCGGTACGGAGTCGAACCATTCGTACGTCGCTGCATAGAAAGTGTCTTTCGTTACACCAAAGAATGGACGCAGCTCACCCAGGAGCTCGGCTGCTGGCTTGATCTCGAGCATGCCTACGTTACCTACCACGAGAGCTACGTCGAGAGCGTATGGTGGGCCCTTTCGGAGCTCTTCAAGCGCGGGCTGCTCTACCAAGGGCACAAGGTCGTGTGGTGGTGGGCGCAAGGCGGTACGGCGCTCTCGGCCGCGGAAGTGGGTCAGGGCTATAGGACGGTAGAGGATCCGTCTCTGTACGTGCGTTTTCCGCTGTCTGAGGACCCGGACACTGCGCTCCTTGTGTGGACGACCACTCCTTGGACGCTCCCTTCAAATAGCTTCGCCGCGGTCAAGGGCGACGTAGACTACGTGGTTGTACGTGACGGTCCCGGCAGGCTGATTGTTGCAGCCGCTCTCGTGGCGCAGCTGGCGGGAAAAGTCGGGCGTGAACTTCCCGTGGAGCGGACGCTTCGCGGCTCCGAGTTGGTAGGCCAAAGCTACCTCCCTCCATTCGACTGGTTCGCGCGCACGCGAGCCCACCCCAAGCTCTGGCGGATCGTCGAGGCGCCCTTCGTGGAACTCGACGCTGGAACGGGAGTCGTCCACGTGGCGCCCGCTTTCGGTGAGGTGGACTTCGATCTGCTGCGCCGCGAGCGCACAAGCCATCCAGATCTGCCCCTCTTGTGTGCGGTGAGGCCGGACGGGGGCTTCGATCCGCAGGTCGCACCACCCGAGTTCGCAGGCCGGTGGGTCAAAGACGCCGACCGTGACCTGATTCGCGAACTCAAGGCGCGCGGCCTTGCCTGGCATGTCGAACAGATCCGGCATGAGTACCCCTTCTGTGAGCGTTCTGAACGGGACCCGCTGATCCAGTACGCGCGGCCGGCCTGGTACGTACGCACCACGAGTCACGTGGGGGAGGCCCTCGCGACCAACGCGCGCATTCAATGGTTACCTGAACATATCCGGGACGGCCGCTTCGGAGACTTTCTGCGCAACAACGTGGATTGGGCGCTCTCCCGGGAACGCTTCTGGGGGACGCCGCTCAACATCTGGATGAATGACGTGACAGGCGCGATCGACGCACCTGCGTCGGTTGCAGAGATCCTCGCGCGCAACCCGCGCGCTTTCGACGGTTTCGAAGCCGCGCGCGCCCAGGACCCCACGCTTTCCCCGCACCTGCGTGTTCATAAACCGTGGATCGACGGCGTCACCTGGACGAAGCCGGGAGAGGCGGGCGTATGGCGTCGCGTGCCCGAGGTGATCGACGTTTGGTTTGACTCGGGCTGCATGCCCTTTGCGCAGTGGGGCTGGCCGCACCGTCGTCACGAGGAGTTCCGCGCGAACTTCCCCGCCGACTTCATCTGCGAAGCCATCGACCAGACCCGCGGCTGGTTCAACTCCCTGCTGTGGGTCTCTACCCTGCTCTTTCCCGAAGCCGAAAAGCCGCACCCCTATCGCACCTGCATCGTGCTCGGTCACATATGCGATCGCGAGGGGAAGAAGGAATCGAAGAGCAAGGGCAACTACACCGCACCATCGGTCATTCTCGAGCGCGTTCGCCTCGAGTTCGCAGTCGGTGCGGTCGACGCCGCGGGGAATGCGCCGCCTGCGGGCGAAGCGTGGGTCGCACGCGAAGACTACGACGGCCTGGACTTGCAGGGCGATCGCACCAACGTGCGGATCTACCGCCCGGACGATGAAGCTCGCCCGGTCGAGCTTGCGCTACGGCCGATCAAGATTCCTCGGCGCATTGTTCTCCTTTCGGACGTCGACCGAAGTGCACTCAACCTGTCTTGCGCGCCACACGGACTAGAAACCCTACCGCCCGAGGTGCCGCGCCTTTCAAGCAGTGCACGGGTTTTCGTCGAGGACCCGAGCTCACCTGCACCCGGTGCCGACGCTTTCCGTTGGTTTTTCTTCGCCGCGAATCCGCCCTGGAACAACACCCGACACTCCCTTGGCGGTGTCCGCGCGCTCCAGCGTGAGCTCCCGCTCAAGCTTCGCAACGTCTACGCGTTCTTCACAATCTACGCGAATATCGATGGTTTCGATCCGACCGAACCCGCGTGCAAGCAAGGCCGTCGATCCCCAACGCAGCGCGCGCTGCTTGACCGCTGGATCCTCTCCGAACTTGCCCTTGCCACGGCGCGCGTCGTAGAGCACATGGATGCGTATCGCATCTATGAAGCAACCGGGGTTCTTACCGATCTTGTGGATGCCCTCTCCAACTGGTACGTGCGTCGCAGCCGCAACCGCTTCTGGGTCTCCGGCCTCGAACAGGACAAACTCGACGCGCACTGGACGCTCTTTGAAGCGATCATCACACTGGCCAAGCTGCTCGCACCCTTTCTGCCATTTCAGAGCGAGGAGATCTGGCAGAATCTGATGGTCCGAAGCTTTGGATCGAAGCTGAAGGACGATAGTGTTCACCTCTGCGACTATCCAGAACCTGACCGGACAGCAGTCGATGAACCACTCTCGCAGGCGATGCGTGTGGTACGCGAGGTAGTTTCGCTCGGGATGCAGGTGCGGACCGCGCAGAAGCTGCGTGTGCGCCAGCCACTCGAGGCCGCCGAGGTCGTGCTGGCAGATCCCACGCTCACGGGGACTCTGGCAGGTCACATGGAGCTGGTGCGCGAAGAACTGAACGTGCACGACGTTCATTTCGTGCCGAAGGCGGACGAGTACGTGCGGTACCTCGTGAAGCCCAATTTCCGTGCGCTCGGGCCGCGAGTCGGAAAGCACATGCCGGCGGTGAAAGCCGCACTGGCGGCGGCCGATGGTGCCGCGCTGCTCCGCGAGCTGGAGACGCACCGTCGCGTAATGATCGAGGCGGATGCCGAGCAATTCATGCTGGGTCCGGAGGAGATCACCGTTGCGCTTGAGGCAAAGCCGGGATTTGCGGCGGCGAGTGGTCCGGCCGGTGTTGTGGTGCTTCGAACAGTGCTTACTCCAGAGCTCGTCGAGGAAGGGCTCTACCGCGAGGTGCTGAATCGCGTCCAGCTGCTGCGCAAGGAGCTCGAGCTCGAATACACAGGTCGCATCCGGCTTTGGCTGGACGGCGATGCCACGTTGCTGTCAGCTGTGCGGCCGCGTGTGGAAGATTTGGCGCGAGAGACCCTCGCCACCGAGGTGTCGGTCGGCGTTCGGTTGGCGGAGCCCGGGGAGCTTCGGGAGCTTGAGATTGATGGCCGGCCGCTCGTCTTGGGGCTGGTGGGAGTCTAATCGCACGCGCAAGATGGCGCTTCGCGAAGGGAGTGATCTCAGCTGGGCAAGATCTTAGTGGGCGCGCGACGTGGTTGCCGAGTTTCTCTCCCTGGTGAAACACGTTCGTTCAGGATGCGCCTCGGCGCAGTTCCTCTAACGGGATGGTCCCATTCCGCAAGCGCTAGCGGCGGGCATGACTGTGTCGTTTGGGGCGATTGTGAGGGCGGGAGAAGGGGCAGATAATGACCGGCATGGTGAGCGAGCCCACCACGGAGCTTCCGAATTCGGTCGAGGTCGAAGATGCGGTCCACGCGGTCTCCGTCGTACGCTTTGGCCGCGGCAGCGTGGCCGAATGTCGAGATGCTGTCGCCTGCGAGGAACCTCTTGAGATCCAGCTCGCCGGAGCTCCGCTCGCGGTGGTGATGCGCACTCCCGGCCATGACGAGGAGCTCGCGCTGGGTTTCCTGATCACCGAGCGCGTGATCCACTCGCTGGATGATTTGCTTTCGTTGCGACACTGCAGCGTGGCACCACATCCTGAGGCTGAGGGCAATGTGATGCGCGCCCTCTTGCGGCCTGGAGTGCACGTCGACCTCGAGGCGTTGCGGCGCAATCTGTATGCCAGTTCGAGTTGCGGGATTTGTGGCAAGGCCACGATCGAGAATGCTCTGATGAGCGCAAAACCCCTCGACGACTCCGCTCGATTCCCACGATCCTTCTTCGCGAGACTCATGGAACGGATGCGCTCCGCCCAGTGTGCCTTCGAGCGCACGGGTGGCATTCACGCCGCGGGCCTTGTCGCTCCGGAAGGTGCTCTGCTCGTGGTGCGCGAGGACGTGGGGCGGCACAACGCGGTGGATAAGGTGGTGGGCTGGGCCGCCCGCCGAGGAATGCTGCCGCTCAGCGGTCATGCGCTGTTGGTCTCGGGCCGCATTTCCTATGAGATTGTTCAGAAGGCGCTCGCGGCTCGGGTTCCTCTGATCGCCGCGGTGTCCGCCCCCACATCCCTGGCAGTTCGCCTTGCAGAACAGGCAGGCATTGGGCTGGTTGGCTTCCTGCGGGGGCCTGGCTTCAACGTCTATGGGCGAAGCGAGCGCGTGGCGGAGGACGGCGCTTGAACGGGAGGGATCAGGGTCCCGCGGCGGGTGGCCTGGCCTCCGTGCTTTCGGCGGCCGAAGCGGTGACGCGGAAGGCAGGACTTGTCCGGGGCGCAAGGACACTCTTGTGGATGAATCAGCAGGGTGGGTTTGACTGCCCGGGCTGCGCGTGGACCGATCCCGAAGGGCGCCGTGCGATCGAGTTCTGCGAAAATGGGGCCAAGCACCTCGCGCATGAAGCCACACGTCGCCGTGTGGGCCCCGAATTCTTCTCCCAATGGTCGATTTCCAGCCTTCTCGAACAGCCGAACCAGTGGCTCGAGGAACAGGGTAGCCTGACATGTCCGGTCTGGAAGCCCGTCGGCGTCGACCACTATCAACCGATCGAATGGCCCCAGGCGTTCTCACGCGTCGCCGGAGCCCTCGGCGCGCTCGATTCTCCCCACCAAGCGATCTTTTACACCTCGGGCCGTACAAGCAACGAGGCTGCCTTCCTGTACCAGCTCTTCGTGCGACAGCTCGGTACCAACAACTTGCCCGATTGTTCGAACATGTGTCATGAATCAAGCGGAACGGCGCTGAACGAAACTATCGGTGTGGGTAAGGGCACGGTAAGTCTCGCCGATTTCGCGCACGCCGACGCAATTTTCTTGCTCGGCCAGAATCCGGGAACCAATCACCCGCGCATGATGACCACGCTTGAAGCCGCCAAGCGCCGGGGCTGCCGGATCGTGGCTGTGAACCCGCTCCGCGAGCGTGCCCTTGTGCGCTTCGCACATCCTCAGCATGCGCTCGAGTTGATGGGGCTCACGAGCACGGCGATCAGCGACCTCTTCCTCCAGGTACGCATCGGTGGCGACATGGCCCTCCTGAAGGGCGTGATGAAGGAGGTGTTGGAAACCGAAGCGCGTGCGCCCGGTCAAGTTCTTGACTGGGACTTCCTGCGCGAATCGACGCTCGGCTTCGAGGAGTTCCGCGACGCTCTCGAGGCGGAGCGCTGGGAAGACCTCGTGGAGCAGAGCGGTATCTCGCGCCAGGAGATGCGGCAGGCGGCGGAAATTTATTGTGCGGCGCAGCGGGTGATCGTGTGCTGGGCGATGGGCCTCACGCAGCATCGTCACGGTGTCGCAAACGTGCAGGAGATTGTGAACCTGCTTCTTCTGCGCGGGAACTTCAGCCGGCAGGGAGCCGGCGTATGCCCGGTGCGCGGGCACAGCAACGTGCAAGGTGACCGAACCATGGGCATCTGGGAACGCCCCGACCCCGGTTTCTTGCAGCGCCTTGGCCGAGAGTTTGGCTTCGAGCCGCCGAGCGCTCACGGCTTCGACAGCGTGGCGGCGATTCGTGCGATGCACGACGGGCGCGCACGCCTCTTCTTCGGCCTCGGCGGCAACTTCGCGGTGGCGACCCCCGATCTCACCTACACGGAGCGAGCGCTACGCCGCTGCCGCCTGACCGCGCACGTCTCCACCACGCTGAACCGCTCCCACCTCGTTACAGGTCAAGAAAGTCTGATTCTTCCATGCCTTGCACGGAGCGAACGCGATGTGGTACGCGACATACCGCAGTTTGTAACGGTCGAGGATTCAATGGCAGTCGTTTGCCCCTCGCAGGGGCAACGCGAGCCCGCCTCACCCGAGCTTCGGAGCGAAGTCGCAATCGTGGCCGGGCTCGCGCGGGCCGCCCTGGGGGAGACGAATCCGGTGCCGTGGGAGGACTTGGCTGGCGACTATGACAGGATTCGCGAGCACATCGCGAACGTGGTTTCGGGCTTTGAGCAGATGAACCGCCGAGTCCGCGAACACGGCGGGATCGCCTTGTCCGTGCTTCCGGCAAATGGGAAGCGCAGAATCTTCGCAACGGCATCGAGAAGAGCGCGCTTCACGGTGCACGAACTGCCCAAGCTCGCGCTCGAGCCCGGCCAATTCCTATTGACGACGCTGCGAAGCCATGACCAATTCAACACCACAATTTACAGCGAAGACGACCGCTACCGCGGAATTCACGGCGGGCGCCGCGTCGTGTTCCTTCATCCCGAAGACGTGATCGCGCAAGGGCTTCGTGACGGCGACCGCGTTGATTTGACCAGCCACTTTGGCGGTGAAAAGCGGATGGTGTGTGGGTTTCGTGTCGTTGGCTACGACCTGCCGAGGGGCTGCGCGGCAGCCTATTTCCCGGAGGCCAATCCACTGGTTCCAGTGGGGAGCGTGGCGGAAAAGAGTAGAACCCCCACCTACAAGTCGATCATCATCTCTCTCCGGCGGAGTGAGGAAGAGCCCGCGCGGGCTCTTCCCTAAACGGCGCAGACCGTTCGTGGCAGGCTTACCGCGTGCCTGAGCTCCCCGAAGTCGAAGTGACGCGCCAGCGGATCGCTCCACTGCTCCTGGGTCGGCGTATTGCGAGCGTCGAAACCACGGGCGACAGCTACTTCTTCCTCACGAAACCGGCGAAGCTGCGACGCGTGCTGCCAGGGCGTACGCCTGTGGCGCTCGATCGAAACGGCAAATACCTTGTCGTGACCCTCGACAATCGGGCGCGCCTCGTGCTGCATCTCGGCATGACCGGTCAGCTGTTCGGTGACGGGGTCATGAGTGTGCGTCTGCTCTCTGCCGCCGCACGCGCCGCCCTCGCACCTGAGGAGCAGCCGGCGTTTCGGCCCGACGTCCACACCCACCTGCGCCTGCGATTTTCCGATGGAGTTCCGGACGTCCTGTTTCGCGACGTGCGTAAGTTTGGGAAGGTATTCTTGATTGCCGAGGGCGAGGTGAACCCGCGTCTCGCCAAGCTCGGTGTCGATGCCCTGCACGCGACGAGCGCGGATGTCTTCCCGCTGCTTCGGCGGCGGCATACCGCGGTCAAGAACGTTCTGCTCGATCAGAGCGTGCTTGCCGGGGTAGGAAACATCTATGCCGACGAGGCGCTTTTTCTGGCTGGGGTCCGACCCAGGCGACGTGCGAGCCGCATTACTCGCGTGGAATGCGAGCGGATCGTTGAGGCCTTACAGCAGGTTCTGCGGCGTTCAATCGAGACGGGAGGTTCGAGCATCAGCGACTATCTCGCACCGGATGGCAGCGATGGAGGATATCAGGATGAGCGCAGGGTCTACGCACGCGAGGGCGAGGCATGCCGGCGCTGCAATGGTCGCGTGCGACGCATCGTGATTGGCCAGCGCAGCGCGCACTTTTGTGCGCAGTGCCAGCGCTGATTGGATGTCGAAAACAAGAGAACTGTGAATCGAAGGAGCAAGAGGATCTTCGAGGCAGAGCCCAGCCGGATTTGGAGCCGAGGCGACAGATGTTGTCGCTGAAAGAGCTGCGTCGTGCCGCGCAAGCGCTCGAGCAAACGCTCGCCGGACACCGACTCGAAAAGATCGTCCAGCATGGCGGCGATCGCATCGTGCTCTCCTTCAAGGGCCGCGGCCCTGCTGCGCCGACGGGTCGCGCGCGGTGCCACGTCCTGTTGTGCTGCGCTCCCGGATTGGCTCGCGTCTCAGAGCTCAAAGACCCGCCCCCCGCACCTTCGCGGCCGCTCGCGTTCGCGCAGTATCTGCGCGCCCATCTCGACGGCTCTCGGTTCGCCGGAGCCCGCATTCTGGACAATGATCGCCAGCTCGGCCTTGCACTCGAGACGCGCAAGGGTCGACGCGAGCTCTTGCTTTCGATCCTGGGTGGTCGCAGCAACCTCTACCTCCTCAGCGGGACAGGCTGCGTCGAGGCTTTTCTGCGTCCGCTCGAGGTCACGATGCGTGGACTCGCGCGCGGCGCTCCGTGGCGCGGTCCCGAGACGCCTCCGCCGACCGAGGGGGCAGATCGCTTCGTTGCCGTTCGCGAGGAAGTGCTTCTGGTTGAGATCGAGCGGTTCTACGCCGAGCGGGAGCGCGCACTGGTTCGCGAGGCGGATGTGCGTGCGCTCCAAACGGCTCTCGCTCGGGAAACCGCCGGTGTGATCCGCAAGCGCGAGCGGTTGCGCGCGGAGATTGAAGCCGCGGGCGATCCCGACGACCACCTGCGGCGTGGGGAACTGCTGAAAGGTGCGCTTCACCTGGCCCAGCCCGGCGCGGCGAGCGTGGCTGTGCGCAATCCCGAGAGCGGTGCCGAAGTTACACTTGAGCTCAATCCAACGCTTTCGCCGGCGGAAAACCTTGAGCAGTGTTTCGCGCGCTACCGCAAGGCCAAGCGGCGTCTGGCAAAGCTCACGGTCGAGCTCGCGTCGCTCGATCTACGGGAAGCCCAGCTCACAGCCCTCCGTGAAGCTCTGCATGCGGTGCTCGCTGCATCCGCGCCGGAGGCAATCGCGGTCTTTGCGGCACAACCCGCCGTGCGCGCGCTGCTCGACCGCGCGCGACCGCGGTCGGCTGTCCCGGCCCGAACAGGGGAGGGCGGTGCTGCGAAGCGCCGCGAAGCGCATCCGGCACGCTTGCGGCCGCGGCGTTACCTGAGCGCGGACGGGCTCGAGATCTGGGTCGGCCGCAGTGATGAGGGGAACGACTACATGACCACCCGCCTGGCGCGTGGTCATGACGTTTTCCTCCACGTCGAAGGGGCCGCCGGGAGTCATGTGATCCTCCGCACGGGGGGACGCGCAGACGCGCCCCAGGAGTCGCTGCTCGATGCGTGTGAACTCGCCCTGCATTTTTCGAAGCAACGGGGCGCCCCGCGTGCCGCGATTCACTTGGCACCGATCAAGGACGTCGTGAAGCCGCGCCGTGCCAAGCCGGGTCTCGTCCACGTGCGCGGTGGACGGGAGCTGATGCTTCGTCACGAGCCTTCGCGCCTCGCGCGGATTCTTGGCGCCCGCCTGGATGAACCGTAGACGACGAGACTTGACAACGGTCCTTGTTGGTAATATGATGCAACTGCAATGAATTCTCGTTCAGATCACCGTGGGGCTCACGAGGTCGAGAACGCTCTCGGCCGACTCGAGCAGGCTTGCCGAGAGCGGGGTCTTCCGGTGACGGTACAGCGGCGGGCCGTCCTTGAGGCCCTGGCGCCGCGCGAGGATCACCCGAGCGCCGAAGACCTGTTCGAGGCCGTGAGCCAAAGAGTGCCCGGCATTTCGCGCACAACGGTGTACCGCGTGCTGGAGACCCTGGTCGAGCTTGAGCTCGCGAGCCGCATCTCGCATCCTGGCGGGGGGGCGCGCTTCGAGCTTCGCCGAGGACGCCATCATCATCTCCACTGCATCGGATGCGGCAGCGTGAAGGATTTCACGTCTCCTGCGCTCGAGGCCGTCAAGCTTCCGCACCTCCCGGCCTATGGATTCAAAGTGGATGATTGGTCCATGCATGTGACAGGCCTTTGCGCGGACTGCAGGGTTCGCTCACGACGCACAAGGAAGTCCGGAATCCCGAGCTCCTGAAGGAGCGAGGAAGGAGAAAACCGATGATGACGAAAACCCAAATCGGGCTGACCGATAAAGCGCGCCACGGCGTGGCGAAACTCCTAAACGTGCTGCTTGCAGATGAGTATCTGCTCTACACGCAGACCCGGAACTACCACTGGAACGTGGTCGGGCCTCGCTTCCACGATTTGCACAAGTTCTTCGAGGCCCAGTACGAAGAGCTCGACGACATGATCGATGAAGTCGCCGAGCGCGTGCGGGCATTGGGCGGCAATTCGGCCGGGTCTCTCGGCGAGTTCTTGGAGCTTGCGCGCAACAAGGAGTCGAGTGGGCTTCCCCGCGACGCGCAGGGGATGGTGGGGAGTCTCCTCGCCGCTCATGAGGCGTTGATCCGGTACCTACGTTCGGACCTGGAGAAGGCAGGTGAGCTCGGAGACGCCGGCACAAACGACTTTCTAACCGGCCTCATGGAGCAGCACGAAAAGATGGCGTGGATGCTGCGCGCGACACTCGAGCGCGGATAGGAACGCAAGCAAACGTGGTTCCAGTCCCCCATCGTGGACCGCGGGGTGCTAGGCATCGAAAGGGATGTTCGAGCAGTCCGAACCACCGATTCCGGACGCGTGTGGGATTGGATGCGCGCCCAGGGGGCTTGCGCCATCCTGGAAAGGTGGCGAGTCCTCGGCTCGAACTGATCTATTGCCGGCAGTGCCGCTGGCTATTGCGCGCCTCTTGGATCGCGCAGGAGCTGCTTACGACGTTCGACTCTGAGCTCGGCGAAGTGGTTCTCGTGCCAGGTGAAGGGGGCGTTTTCGAAGTACGCCTCGATGGCGAGCTCCTTTTCTCGCGCGCCCAGCAGGGTCGCTTCCCAGAAACAAAGGAGCTGAAACAACTCGTCCGCGATCGTGTGGCGCCCGGGCGCGACCTCGGGCACTCCGACCGCTAGCGCGGTAGCCTCGCCGCCCAAGTGGCGATGGAGCCGGGTGGGGGATTCGATGGGGATGCCGAGCGGAATTGGCGTGATCGATTTGATGCTCCAGATCCCGGCGGGAGACAGTACTGCTTGGTACGAGTTCATGAAGCCGCTTCTGATGGATCAGGAGAGCCGACATCAGTTCAAGATGCCGGCGCAGTATATGTTTAAGCAGATCCCGACGAGCCGTCCCTCCGACGATTATGTCGGCATCGCGCTCGATGAAATGAACAAGTATGGGATCGAGCGCGCGATGATCGGCGTGGGTAGCCAAGACTCTGATGCTCGGCGCGCGTTGGCCAAGTACCCGGACCGTTTCTTCGGGAGCTGCGAGGTGAACCCGAATCTCGGGATGGACGGGGTGCGGGATCTGCGCCGAGCGGTAAAGGAGATGGGCGTCAAAGCTGCGACAGCTTTCCCGTCGGGACTATGCCCTCAAGTACCCATTAACGACAAGAAGTTTTTCCCCATCTATGCGACTTGCATCGACCTCGACATCCCGATTTGCGTGTGTGCCGGCGTTCCGGGGCCGCGCCTCCCGATGGCGCCGCAGAAGGTCGAACTGATCGACGAGGTGTGCTGGTATTTCCCCGAACTTCGGTTTGTCACCCGCCACGGCTGCGAGCCGTGGACGGATCTTGCCGTCAAACTGATGCTAAAGTACCCAAATCTGTACTATTCCACGAGCGCGTTCGCACCCAAGCATTACCCGAAGGCGATCATCGATTTCGCCAACACCCGGGGCGCTGACAAGATCCTCTACGCAGGCTATTTCCCGATGGGACTATCGCTCGAGCGTATCTTCGGCGACATGCCCCATGTGCCTTTCCGTGATCACGTCTGGCCGAAGTTCCTGCGCGAGAATGCGCGACGGGTCTTTAAACTCGAAGCGTAGCGATGGCCTCCCGCTCAAGAGAAGGCCGAAGGGTGTTTTGAAGCGCGCGCGGCGCACCGGGTGGCTGGCATTGGCGGAGCCCTGGGGACACGACACGAACATCGATGCCTGATCCGTTGTTTCAGCGCTCTCGGTTGGGGCCGAGCTTGACCGCGGTTCCATAGGCGAGCACCTCTGTCGCCCCCGTCAGAAACTCCGTCGCATCGTACCGCATGGCGATCACGGCGTCCGCACCCATCTGCTTCGCGTGCTGCACCATGCGTTCGAATGCCTCCTCGCGCGCCTTCTCGCAGACTTCGGCGTAGCGCTCGATGTTGCCTCCGATGATCTGCTTGAGTCCACCGAGTAAGCCCTGCCGAATGCTCGGCGATCGCACCACGATTCCCCGAACGATACCGAGCCAACCTGCAATCGATCGGCCCCCGACTTCGTTGCCCGTCGTCACCACCATGCCGGACGCTCCTTGGGCGCATATGCGCCTCTCCCCACGCCTAGAGACCTCTGGCCAGCACTAGAGACCTCTGGCCAGCACCCGACACCGCTTGGCCTTCCCTTCCGCAGCGATCGACCTAGCGGAGAGGGGACCGCAGGGCGTGCCTTGGCTCCGTATCGGTTTGCCCCGTTACGCGCTTAATGCTTCGACTGTGGAGAGGTGCGGTCT
>Ga0209039_10001472_pt1 | contig 21867 bp, 19 predicted proteins | sample BogFormECP12_OM1_FD_188238 | JGI IMG/M metagenome (GOLD analysis project Ga0209039, IMG submission 188238) | Bog forest soil microbial communities from Calvert Island, British Columbia, Canada - ECP12_OM1 (SPAdes) (version 2) | ecosystem: Environmental > Aquatic > Freshwater > Wetlands > Bog ...
CTGTTTATTGTACCCCGGTATTGAGTCATAACTTTCGGTATCGTGGAGGATGATCGTGTCCGGATGCTCGGCGGTGAGTGTCGCAATATCTTCTTTCTGGCCATAGAAGGTGAACTTATCCCACAGATCGCCCCGGTAATACCACGGTAAGGGCCAGTAATCCTGCGATGCAAGGACAACATGACTCGAATTATCTATGATACCCATGACCGTTCTGAGATCCTCTGAGTTCTGGACCTGGACAATCGGTTCATTGATGTCTGCGGGAATGAATGCGACGTGCCATGTCATCAGGATCAAGAACAGGCATCCTATGAGGGCGAATGCAGCCTTCTGCCAGTTCAGTTTGTACACGGCGACAAAACACATCGGGAGCAGCTGGTGAATAATGAGCCATGGCACCTTCTCCCCGACATATGCGTAAAATGCCATGGTCAGGATCATCCAGTAGATACAGAGCTGGAAAAAGAGGTCCGATTTGTCCGGGGCGGATTTTGCCGTTTTGAGCTGGTTCAGGCTTGTTGCTGCGAGATCCGCTATCGAAAGCGCGAAACGTTTCGTTTTCAGCCAGTTCTTCAGGCGTTTACCGGCAAGGATCAGGCTGGCATCTGTGGCTATGAACTGGAGTGTCCCAATGACGGCCAGAAGGAAAATCGGCACCTCGTATAACAGGTACAGGGGAATATAGAAATAAAACGGGCCTCCCAGACGTTGTTCTTCAGACATGGAAACCCAGTGATCAACGGCCTGGTACCATCCGGTTGAATTTATCTGCCAATTCTGCCCGACCAAGGTTTCCGGATGCATCCCGAATGCCGAATAGAAGGCGACCATAACCCCTATGATAATCAACACTCCGATAAGGAGATCATTTTTCCATTGCGGGGGCAGGCTGATCCTTTTTCTCCAAATGGCAAACCCGAAAAATGTGATAAAGATCAACAGGATGAATGGCATCTCTTCCTTGCAGCACAGTGCCCCGCCTGCTGCCAATGCTGCGATGATCACGTACCGCAGCTGCCCCCGCCGCTCGAAATAATAGAGCAGGGCAACAAGAAGGAGCATCGTAAAGAAAAGCATGAAAATGTCATGACGGAGGAACCGGGAGAAGTACACCATATCCGGGGAGATGGCAAGGAACAATGCAACGACCAGCGTCTGCGCTTTGGTGATATATCCAAGGCGGTGAATGCAGTACACCAGCGGGATAAGCAGAGTGCCGAACAATGCGGGAAGAAGCCGTGCAACCAGGTCTGAGGCCCCGAAAAGCGAGAACATCCCGGCGGTGACGTAGTAAAGGAACGGGCCATGATAGCTGGGATCGTAGACCCAGGTGCCTTTTGTCAGGAGGGTAAAGGAAAACCACGAATGGATAGCTTCGTCGTGATGGAACAATTTGAGATCAAGGTGCCAGAACCGGAGGATAATGGCAAGCAGAAAAATTAAAAGAAAAACTCTGTCGAAAGTAAAAATTTTCTTTATTTTATCGGAAAAGAAAGCGGCCTTCTCCACGTGCCGCACCTTCAACTTTCCAGTACAATTTCAATTCCGATGTCTTTTGGCACCTGGATCCGCATCAGCTGGCGGAGTGCACGCTCATCTGCATCGATATCAATCAGTCTCTTGTGCACACGCATCTGCCAGCGATCAAAGGTTGCGGTTCCTTCCCCGTCTGGGCTTTTGCGGATTGGCACAACAAGCCTTTTGGTCGGGAGTGGGATGGGCCCAGCCAGATTTACCCCTGTGCGTTCGGCTATCTCGCGGATCCTGTCACAGACCGTTTCTACCTTGTTGAAATCTGTTCCTGTCAGGCGAATTCTGGCTTTTTGCATCTCGATCACCAAAAAATATTATCTCATCTGTTTCGGCTGGATCGCAATGCACATTCCGGCAGCGATCGTTGATCCCATATCACGGACGGCAAACCTGCCTAGCTGCGGAAGTTCCTTGACGTTCTCGATAACCATGGGTTTGGTCGGCTTGATCTGGACAATAGCCGCATCACCGGTTTTTAAGAATGTGGGGTTCTCTTCCTTGGTCTGGCCGGAGCGCGGGTCGAGTTTCTTCTTGAGCTCGATAAAGGTACATGCAGTCTGTGTGGTGTGGCAATGGAAGACCGGTGTATACCCTACCGTGATTGCGCTTGGATGCTGGAGCACGACGACCTGTGCAGTGAACTCATCTGCTACTGTCGGGGGCTGCTCGGAGGGACCACAGACATCTCCACGGCGGATGTCGCCCTTTGCAATACCGCGGACGTTAAATCCGACGTTATCACCGGGGACTGCCTGAGGGATTTCCTCGTGGTGCATCTCGATGGACTTGATTTCTCCATCCTTGTTTGCCGGCATAAAGGTAACCTTCATACCTTTCTTCATAATCCCGGTCTCGACACGGCCAACCGGTACGGTCCCGATACCGCTGATGCTGTAGACATCCTGGATCGGAAGGCGAAGCGGCTTGTCCGTTGGTTTTGACGGCTCTTTGAAGGTGTCAAGAGCGGTAATCAGTGCAGGGCCTTTGTACCACGGGGTTTCAGGGCTGTTTACCTTGATGTTGACTCCCTGAAGCGAGCTGACCGGGATAAAGATGGTTTCTTCAGGCTTGTACCCTACCATTTTGATAAGGTCGGAGAGATCCTTTTTGACTTCGTTGTAGCGCTTCTCATCATATTTTACTGCGTCCATCTTGTTGATGGCGATGATGATCTGCGTAATGCCAAGGGTACGGGCAAGGAATACATGTTCCTTGGTCTGTTCCATGACACCGTCGGGGGCTGCCACGACAAGGATTGCGGCATCGGCCTGTGACGCACCGGTGATCATGTTCTTGACGAAATCTCTGTGTCCCGGGCAATCTACGACAGTGAAGTAGTACTTGGGTGTGTCGAACCGCTTGTGCGCAATATCGATTGTAATACCTCTCTCACGCTCTTCCTTGAGGTTATCCATGACCCATGCAAATTCAAAAGTCGCCTTACCTTTCGATTCAGCCTCCTTGCGGTAGGCTTCGATAATATGTGCAGGTACTGCACCAGTCTCGAACATCATCCGCCCGACGGTAGTTGACTTTCCGTGGTCGATGTGTCCGATGACAGCCAGATTCATATGGGGCTTATCAGATGCCATTAATTGTTCCTCCCAAAGTGGGATATACGCATACCGTCTGTCTATGCGAGTATTACATATATGAGACGCATCTATTTAAAGTGTTTCGATTCCCCATGCCTTTTTTTCAGGTGATAATTCATATCGATATTCTCATATCATTTGTTTGATTATTCTTTGTGTGTGAAGACACTACCGTTCCAGCGGGATACCTCCAAAAACCGGGTCACTGTTTCATGCTTCGTGGGCAGCGTATCCGTATACAGTAACTGTGCTTACTGCAGGCACTGTCAGGGTGTCCATGTGGGGACCCGGCTGACTCAATCACCTCAGATAAAAGCGCTCAGCGATCTGCGGCATCTTAGTGTCGCTGATGAAACGCTCATGAACGCTGCACTGATGTTCAATGCACTAGTCCGGGATGGCACTGCAATAGAGTGTGACGACGATAATAACGAGGGTTTTCAAAAATTATATTGAAAATCTCTGTTCGAACGGGAAAGTTATGATAGTTCTTTTTATATCCCGTGAATTTTTCAAATTGCAGATCGTTTGTCAGATCTGATGCCTGCCATCTGCTCATCCGGAAGCCGGCTGTCGCTTCCAGTTCCAAACAGGAATCCCTTTGCCAAAAGACTTATGAGCGCTCATTTTTTGATATCTGCTCTGGGGGCAGGGAACATCTGTAGGGCTCAGCGTCCTTGGGAAAATATGTGCTATTCAGGCCAGTGCCAATGCAACAATAACGAGTGCCCGGGTGATCTCGTTTGCCGCCCCGACCACATCGCCATTGACGCCCCCGAACAATCGTTCGGATAGGATAAGGAGCACTACCGGGCAGAGGATCATGACGATGGCTGCGACCGCGAGGTGGAAGAGGGATACCGGGAGAAGAACAAGGGGGATGCACAGAAGGAGCGAGAGGAAAGGAAAATAGGGCTTTGCAAACCGGTGGAGGTAGCTGTGCATTCCCTCTTTGAACGGCGTCCCGTACGCAGTAAGAAAGGCCATAGAAAATTTTGCAGTGACCTCTCCGATGATCAAGGCTGATATCATGGAGGCGGCTGCGTGGAGGCCGGCAAAGAGCAGGAGGGTGATGACAATCCCGGCGGATATGCCCCCGGCGCCGACGCACCGGTCCGTGAGAGCGCGTGTCCTTTTCTCCCGATCTCCCTGTGCCATCAGGCCGTCGCCAAAGTCGAGCAGGCCATCGAAATGATGGGCACCTGACAGGAGGATGACACCCGCAACAGCAACGGCCGCGGCGAGAGTCTTATCTGCAATAAAAAATACCGGCATTGCGACCAGAAGGGCTATTATATATCCGGCAACCGGAAAAATCCAGGAATGCCGTGCAAAAAGATCAAAATCCTGTGGTTTTCCCAAAGGGAGAATGGTGGTAAACTGTAAAAGCGATAGGACCGGTCTCATACGCATTCACTGTACAGGCGGGAGGTGCATCCGGCAATCAGACCTGCCACGGCATCGTCGAGAAAGGGTCCGAGTGTAGCAAGGATGCCGGGCTTTTTCTGGTCGTACCGGGTAAACTCGAACCGTGCATAGGTTCCTCCGATACATTCGGCGATAGCCATGCCGATAATTTCATCGCTGAGCAAAAAAACCGGATCATCGGCAATCTCGGAGTCTTTCCGGTTCTCGTAGAGTTCTTCTTCGAGCAGCACGGCGCCAAGGAGCAGGGAGGCGACATTGGGATCCGCGAGGTATTTTTGTATCTTTCCTCTGATATTATCAGCTGCCTGATCGTCCAGCATGCCGTGGGAGACATAGAGCCCCATGGCCGCTTCGACCATAGCGTCGAGGGTAATTCCCTTTTTTTCCAGCCGGGCTTCTATCTCAAACATTTCAGACATGTACTGGGGGACGCTTCTATTAGAGGATTATGAAACGACAAGGCGATATCTTCAAACCAGATGGACAAAAGATGATCTTATCCTGAGTACTCATGCCGTTCCTTACCGGTGCTCCCCCATTTTCCTGCAAAAAACCTGCATTTTGCGTCATTCTCGGGAATACCATGGTCTCCACCATTCCCGGAATCTCCGGCGCCGGCCCGACACCCGAAAAAACGCTTCTTACTCCAAACCTCGACGCCGAACTGGTCGCGACCGGCCGGATCACCAGCCTGAATCTCAAGCCCAATACCCCCACCGGCTGCCCCACCCCGGCCACTATTACACGTGCGATGATGGAGCTGACCGGTGTTGCCCCGCTCTTTATCAATGCCGGCCTGAAGTACACTCTGGCCGTCCCGTTCCTGGATGCCCTAGGGGACGTGGGAAACGATCCGCGGACCGGGGATGCCGTGCCACTCGCGCACCAACTCTTCACCCATGGGCAGGAGATCGGTAAGATCCTGTCAGGGACCGGGGACCTGCTCGTCCTTGGCGAGTGCGTGCCGGGCGGGACGACGACCGCGCTCTGCGTGCTCCGGGCCCTCGGATATCCTGCCACGGTCAGCAGCAGTTTCGTCCGAAACCCTCTTTCTCAGAAAGAAGCGATCTGCCGGGATGTTCTCGCTGGTATCGCACCTGATACCCTCAAGGATCCCCTCGCAATAATCAGGTGTGTCGGAGATCCGATGATCCCGGTGGCGGCGGGTATTGCCCGTACGTATTCCGGGACGCTGGTGCTTGCCGGGGGAACCCAGATGCTTGCGGTATGCGGTGTGATCAAGGCGATGAAGGGTCTCCTGCCTGCCGTTGCCACTACCGTGTATGTCCGCGATGACCGAACGGCAAACGTGCAGGAGATTGTGGCGATGCTCGGGATGCCTGTCTATTATGTCGACCCCGGGTTTGGCGAACTCGGCCACGACGGCCTTGCCCGCTACTGTACCGGGGAGGTTAAAGAAGGAACCGGCGCCGGGGGGGCCATGTTCATGGCCTCGGTCATGGGCTTTACCCCGTCCCAGATCAAAGAGAAGATCTTTAGGACGGTCCAGGCATACAGCTGATCAGGCTTAATAGCCCTTTTATCATAAGGATCTGTAACAATGCTCCCCATCTGCGTGGTCAACAACTATGGGCAGTTCAACCACCTGATACACCGTGCCCTGAGAGATCTGGATATCGATGTGATGCTTATCCCCAATACGACCCCTAAAGAGGAGGTCGCTGCAGCGTATCGGGGCATTATTCTTGGTGGCGGGCCGGCGATCGAACGGGCCGGGGTGTGTGCTGAGTACCTGGATATCGGGCTCCCGGTCCTTGGGATCTGTCTTGGGCTTCATATCATCGCGAGAAAGTTTGGCGGCGGTGTTCATCCGGGAAAATCCGGGGGATACGGATCGGTTGAGGTTACCATCCGTGATCATGACGATATTCTGGCGGGGTATCCTGAGAAGATTGCTGTCTGGGCATCGCATGCGGATGAGGTCTGCAGGGTGCCAGGCGGATTTACACTCTTAGCCAGCTCCAGTATCTGCGGCATCGAGGCTGTTGCGTGCCCGGAGAAACGGATTTACGGGCTTCAGTGGCATCCTGAGGTCAGCCACACGGTTGACGGGAAACGGGTTTACGAAAATTTCGATGCGATCTGCAGAGAATAACGTTCACCGGATTTTGGATTAACTTTATCTGCCACAGTCCGGGGAGAAGGCATAGTTCTTGATCTCACCGGGCATTGGAACAATAAAAATGACCATTGTTCCCGTACCTTGGGGAGAAGAGAACCGGATCATCATATACGGGACCGATTGTGACAGGTCTTGTTTTATGATACTAGCAGCGGCTGCACTACTGCATCCGGGGCCTCTTAATGCTCCAGCGGATCCAGCCAAAAAATTTCCGCCCAGAAAACGCGATGTCACATGTACATCCCACTCAATTTTTCCGGCTCCAGGGGGACCTCATGACCAGATCGCGCGTTTTTGTTCTGGAGTCCCGGACCGGTAAAGAAAGAAAAATGTCCCGGGCCGATCCTGTACCGATTTTTTCCTTTCAATATATGGGGATCCTCAAATTGCCCATAATCTATTTCGCGATAGTATTATCCGCCTTTTATCCTCTCCCGGAGTTATCGGCTATGGTCTACCCTCCAGCTCTCCTCACCGATATTACTTTGAGAAGCGTCACGTTTTTTAAGACCAAAACAGCATTGAAAACTATGCGAGCTGTATCAAAAGTCCGGCTTGGGATTGTTATTATTTGCATATGCTTGCTTGCCGTTCCGGCAATGGCAGCAGGAGCGTATACGACTATCCCGCAGGGAGGAACCGTTTACATTGGGGAGCAAGGTCTTGATGTTACTGCTGCAATGGGGAGTGATTCCTCTATAGGATGGTGGGCATCCGGGGCGGCCATTGCGACGAGTTCTCCTGACAGCCAGATGCCGATTACCTCACCTTCGAATTTTTATGTTTCATCATCGGCATTCGGGCAGTACATAGGCACGTGGTATCGGCTTAATGCACAAGGAAAACCGGATGGTATCGCGTTCAATGTTGCCGACCCTTCGCTGGCCATCAGGGTCATTGATACAACGGTCAGTATCGATGTAACAAACAAATGGATACCTCGGGGAGATCAGGCTGCATTCATAATAGATTCTAACTTGGCCCCGATCTTCTCGCGGGGCAGTTCGACCACAGAAGGGATCACCCTTTATGTCCAGTCACCGACCGGTGGAACCTATTCCGCCCTTCTCGATAGTTCCGGTGCTGCGCATCAGCTTGGCAATATCGTAATAAACAATCCCTCCTACCAACCCCTCTGGACATGGGATACTGGGAACTCCCAGTACATTACGGGAACGTATACTGTCTGGGCGGAATGCGATGTGAACAGTATGTATGATAATTATGGGATTCCTGGTAAGACGATAAGCCAGAAGACCAGTCTCCTTGATCAGGAGCAGAATCCATTGATCTCGGTGAATGTTCCCACAACAGTCACAACAACTCAGGGAAACACGGTACAAATTCCCTTATCTCTCTCACCCACACCACAGAGTACCGCTGTGCCCACTACAATTCCAACGATAACCCCCGGCACCCCCGTCCCGGTCATTACAACACCGTCAGCAACGGTCTCTTCCGTTGCTACCATATCCCTCCCGGTAGAAACAACAACTGCCAGATCTCCCGGGTTCGGTGCCCTCCTGACGTTGGTTTCTATCGGTTCCCTCGCGATTATTGCGCTTAAAAACCAGCACTGATCATCCCCCTCCATAACCTTTTTATCCGTCGTTTCTCTATATCCCGTGTATGAATGTTATAACTGCAGTCATCAAAGGACGGCACAGTGTACGGAAATTCAAGCCGGATCCGATCGATGAATCCTATATCCATGATGCCATCGAGTGTACGGTTCATGCCCCGACTGCGATGAATCTGCAGCCGTGGCTGATCGGTGTCATACGTTCCGGGGACCTGCTCAAAAAAATTGGTGCGGTGACCGATCATGGGAAATTCATCGCCGATGCCCCCCTATGTTTTGCAGTTTTCGGGGAGCGTAATGCAAAATATTACCTGGAAGACTGCTGCGCAGCGACAGAGAACCTGATCCTCGGCCTTCAGGCCTATGGTGTGGGCTCCTGCTGGGTGGCAGGTGATAAGAAGGAGTACGCAGAGGAGATCAGGAAGCTCCTGAATGTTCCGAAGAAATACACCCTGGTCGCATTGGTTCCTGCAGGGTTGCCCCTTGAGATTACTCCATCTCCAAAGAAAGATACGAAGAATATGGTATTTTCTGATGTCTTCAGGATGGAGTAATTATTAACAAAACCCCCCTATACCTGTTTTGTCTTTTTTCCTGATGATCCGTTCAGGATCTACCCTCACAATGCTTAAACATCCCTTACGCCCCAATCATAAATTATGAAAAAGATAGTCCTGCAGGTTGCGCTGGACCTTCTCGAATTAAATCGGGCTGTGCACATAGCAAGAGAGGCACTCGCAGGTGGGGCAGACTGGATTGAAGCCGGCACACCGCTTATCAAAAGCGAGGGAATGCAGGCTATCCGTACGTTACGCGGGCAGTTCCCGGATGCAGTGATTGTGGCAGATATGAAGATTGCCGATACCGGCACCATGGAAGTCGAGATGGCTGCAAAAGCCGGGGCCAGTATTGTCTGTATCCTTGCATATGCGGATGACGCAGTTATCTCAGAAGCAGTGCGGGCCAGCCGATTATACGGGACTAGGCTGATGGCAGATCTTATCAATGCCCGGGATCCTGTGGTACGTGCCCGGGAGCTCGAATCTCTGGGGGTAGATATCATTGCCGCCCATGTCGGTATCGATCAGCAGATGATCGGGAAGAACTCCCTGGACCTTCTCCAGGCTCTCCACGGCCAAATTCACATCCCTGTTGCAGTTGCTGGAGGTCTTGATGCTGCTACTGCAGGAGAGGCTGCGAAGCAGGGCGCGGATATCGTAATTGTCGGCGGGTGGATTACCCGTTCTGCCGATGTCACGGGATCGGCTCGCACAATCCGCCGGTCCCTTGATTCGCCATCCCTTGAGGCTCCTGAAAAAAAGAACCCGGATGAGGAGATCCATTCGCTTCTGATGCAGGTATCAACTCCCAATATCAGCGACGCGATGCACCGGAAGGGTGCGCTCCCGGGGCTGATCTCGCTCTGTGGAAATGTGAAGATGGCGGGAAAAGCGGTAACCGTACGCACGGTGGCCGGTGATTGGGCTAAACCCGTGGAGGCCATTGAAGCTGCGGCACCCGGCAGCGTTCTTGTGATCAACAACGATGGCTGCGTCCATGTGGCCCCCTGGGGTGAACTTGCAACATTGAGTTGTATACAAAGAGGCATTGTCGGAGTCGTGATCGACGGGGCAGCCCGCGACATCGATGACATCCGTGCGATGAAGTTCCCTCTGTTTGCCCGTGCTGTCGTACCCAACGCCGGTGAGCCCAAAGGATTCGGGGAGATCAACGCCGAGATCCAGTGTTGCGGACAATACATCCGGCCCGGTGACTGGGTTGTCGGGGATGAAAGCGGTGTTGTTGTAATCCCCGGCGAGCGGGCCTATGAAGTTGCCCGAAGAGCACTCGAGGTCAAAAAAACCGAGGCGAGGATCCGCGAGGAGATCCGCCGGGGCAGCACGCTCTCAGCGGTGGCCGAACTGATAAAATGGGAAAAGAAGTGAGACTGGAGCTAATGGAAGACTGAATATTCCAGCAGTGTTGCCCCGGATGCCAGTATTTTCTCTATTGCATCTCCTACTTGATCCACGCGTAGGATGAGCACCGCGGCCTTTTTCCCTGAATAGGCATAGGAATATTCAATGTTGATGCCGGCGTCACCCAGAACCTTTGCTATTTCAAAAAGCCCCCCGGGCTGATCTTTCATCTGGACGGCGATAACATCGGTGAAGGCTACATTGAATCCCAGTGATGAGAGCTTTTCATATGCTTTTTGCGGGTGATCTACCAGTGCCCGGATAACGCCAAACCCGCTTGCCTCTGCAATGCTGAACGCAAGGATATTGATCTTCTCTTCCCCCAGTGCCTGGGCGACCGAGGCCAGCCTGCCCGGGCGGTTTTCCGAGAATATCGAGATCTGTTTAATTACATACTTTTTCCTGTCCATCTTACAACACCCTCTTATCGATCACTTTTTTTGACTTACCTTCAAACCGTGGCAGGGATCCCGGCTCCACCAGTTCAACGTCCACGGCTACGCTTAGCGCGTTTCGGAGCCGGTGTTCTACGCTTTGTCGGATCTTCATGAGGTCAGTGATCTTGTCACTGAATGACTTTTTTGTCAATTCGACCCTTATAAGCATATCATCAAGCGCACCTGACCGCTCGACAACGATCTGGAAATGCTGCCCGACTTCGGGAATTGACATCAGGGTATATTCTACCTGTGAAGGGAATACATTGATTCCCCTGATGATCAGCATATCGTCCACTCTTCCCTGGATCCTGTTGATCCTTGGGCTCGTCCTGCCGCAGGGGCATACATCCTCATCTATAGATGCTATATCACCAATCCGGTAACGGATCATCGGGAGCGCTTCTTTCTGGAGCATCGTGATGGTTAATTCACCCTTCTCTCCCGCTTCGAGCGCTTCACCGGTCTTTGGATCGATGATCTCTGCATAAGCGATATCCGACCAGATATGAAAACCGGTTTGTTGGGCGCATTCGGTAAACATCGGCCCTGAGAGTTCGCTTGTCCCGTAAATGTCGTAGGCCTTGATACCCAGCCAGTTTTCTATCCTGGTACGCATCCCTTCAGTCCAGGGTTCGGCGCCAAGAATTCCTGTTTTGAGGCAGGAGTCCTTTTTGATATCGAAGCCCATCTTTTCCGCAACCTCCCCGATATGGAGAAGGTAGGAAGGAGTGCAGGCAATGGCGGTTACGTTGAGATCCTGCATCAATTCAATCTGGCGCTCGGTGTTTCCGACGCTGGTCGGGAGAACGGTTGCGCCGATTCGCTCGGCCCCGTAGTGCACGCCAAGACCTCCGGTGAACAGACCGTAACCGTAACTGACCTGGATAACGTCGCCTCTCCCCAGACCGATGGAGGTGAGCGCCCGGGCAAGTGAGGAGGTCCAGAGATCGAGATCTCTCTGCGTATAGCCCACTACCGTTGGCTTTCCTGTGGTACCGGAGGAGACATGATACCGTACGAGTTCGTCCTGTGAAGCCGTGAAGATCCTGTTGGGATAATTATCCCGGAGATCCCGCTTGAACATGAAGGGGAGTTTTCCGATATCTGATAACTCCCGGATATCATCCGGATGGACCTTCTGCTCTTTCATACGGTCATGGTAAAAGGGTGAGAAACTGTAAAGCCGGCAGACCAGGCTTTTTAATAATTTATACTGGACTTTCCGGAGATCCGCCGCTGGCATCTCTTCCACTCTCGGATCCCAGTACTGCATCAGATCTCACCCCTCCGGTCGGTGACCCGTTTGGCTTTCCCTTCGAACCTGGGCAGCGAACCTGGTTCTACCAGATTTACAGTTGTCCTCAGTTCAAGGGTATCGTGCAGTTCTTTTACCACTTTTTTCTGGATCTTGGCAAGATCTGCTAGTTCCCCACTGAAATAGCTCCTGTTTATCTCGACTTCCACGGTCATCTCATCCAGATGATTGATTCTGTCTATATATACCATAAACTGATTGCCGACTTCCGGAATCCTGAGCAGGACATGTTCAATCTGGGATGGGAAAACGTTGATGCCACGGATAATCAGCATATCGTCGCTTCTTCCACGCAGCCGTGCGATCTTTTTCCCCCGGCCGCAGAGGCACCCGTCTTCCATGAGCATGGTGATATCACCGGTCCGGTAGCGTACGAGCGGCATGGCCTCTTTTACCAGCGGTGTCACCACCATCTCGCCCCGTTCCCCATCGGGGAGACATTCGCCGGTTTTTGGATCAATGATTTCTACCAGGAAGCTGTCGTGCCAGATATGGAGGCCGTCCCGCTCGGGGCATTCAAATGCGACGCCAGGGCCAAAAAGTTCGCTCATGCCATATGAATCGAATGCTGTAACACCGAGACGCTCTTCAAGGGTATGCCTCATGGTATCCGACCAGGGTTCAGCCCCGAAAATACCGGTTTTCAGGCTCTCAAGGGTTTCGCCCATCTCTTCCGCAACCTCTGACAGGTGCATCGCATAACTGGGTGTACAATGGATGGCAGTAACGCCAAAATCGCGAATCATCTCGATCTGGCGTCGGCTATTCCCTGTTGCACTTGGGATCACGGTCATCCCTATCAGTTCTGCGCCGTAATGAAACCCCAGTCCGCCGGTGAACATGCCGTAATTGACCATGTTCTGGAAGATGTCGTTCTCACCAATGCCGATCATGGTCATGTTGCGGGCGATAAGATGTGCCCATGTATCCAGATCACCGCGGGTATATCCGACGACGGTGGGTTTCCCGGTCGTTCCCGAGGTTGTATGGATCCGCACAATTTTTTGCATCGGGACCGCAAAGAACCCGAAAGGATAGCCATCGCGGAGGTCCTGTTTTTTAGTGAAGGGTAATTTCCTGACATCCTCAAGAGTCTTGATATCTGCAGCAGATACCCCGGCGCTTTCAAACTGTTTCCGGTAAAATTCAACATTTTGTACTGCGTGAAGGGTTTTTTTCAGACGCTTCAGCTGAAGAGCCTTGAGAGCCGCAGGTTTCAGCGTCTCCATTTTTTTATCCCAGAACATCCGCATCACCTGTTATGCTATTGCATGACATTGTACGTATGGCTTCTTATATCCTTTATACTTCTTCGTTCACAGGTGAACATAATCTGCAGAAATTAACAATGAACTATTGTTTATGTGGATTTAATGACCAAAAGCGATGCCTTAATCAGGAAAAAAAGGGCACTATGTAGATTAAATCAATCTTTTTCACACGGGCATTTATGTCACGAACGATCCCTTGGCTGGCAGTATATGGGTTTGGGGCTCACATCAAGTCCACGCAAAAAAAATTAATTGTCCTCCATAATGGAAGTGTCGAAGAATACCCGCTTGATGAGATAAAGAATCTCCTCATTGTGGGGGGACATCACCTGAGCTCGACAACCATCTCTCATCTGCTGAGAAACGGGTCGTATATCTCATTTTTTGAACCTGATGGCACTCCCGTCGGAATCCTGAAACCCTTTGGAAATGCTCATGACAAACAAATTCAACGCTTGCAGGAGGACTTGCCCCGGCATCGGTACGCGAGAACCATTGCACAAGCTTCCCTCAAATCCAGGCTGATTGCGATCGAGACTCTTCAGGAGCAGCGTGGATCAAATCTTTTTTACGAGGGAGAACTGCAGATCCTGCATAATGCCCTCCACGATCTCGAGAATCTGGAAAAACTGGATGAAGTCCGCCGGTTATCTGACCTGACAGCAAATATGTATTATGAGATCCTGTCAAGGGATATTCCCAAATGTTTCGATTTCAGGAGGCGGACGGTCCGGCCGCAATGCGATCCGATCAACGCTATTTTCTCGTTTGGCTATGCGATGCTCTTTGGGAATTGCTGCGTCTCTGTCATTGGCGCCCGGCTGGATCCCGATCTCGGCCTTTTGCATGAGGGACCAGGATCGCTTGTACGGGATTTTATCGGACCTTTCAAAGCGGAGATGATAGATCAGATCGTATGCAGCATCGCACGGGCGTCCCTGAAACCCGGGGACTTTGAACAAACCTCTTCACGGTGTATGCTCTCGGATAGCTTAATTAAAAATCTGATCTCTGCGTTCAGAAAATCTATTGACAATCAAAAACTCGATAACCAGGTGAATAATTTTTTAAAAGCTATTCAAAAAATGGAAGACTTTACAGTAATGTACTGATTCTTCCATTATTTTTTATGATAGAAAATTCTGCATAGGTTCTTGGCAGAATTTCCGTTGCGTGCATATCCCGTATCACCGCTCGTGGGCAACTATAGAGCATTGAAATGAATTTTTCAAGAATAATTGGGTCTGCGGAAGCATAGATCTGAACTTTTCCGTCAGCGAGGTTCATAACCGTACCGGTAACATTGAGATCTATGGCGATCTTTCTTGCACAGGCACGAAAACCTACCTTCTGTACTCTGCCGGTTATTATAATCTCAAGGGTTTTCATTCCTGCCCGCCTCCCTGCATTACTCTCATGGCCAGTCTTAATTCATTAAAAACCTCGTCCCGGAGAATGGACTGCCTGATGTTTGTAGCTGCATCTATTGCACCGTCAAGGATATCCTGTGCAACGCTCTCATAGCCTGCAGTATACATCTTTATCGCGATATCACAGCGTATGTATGCCCTTTTTGAAAGGGGTCTGATTATATCTGATTCTTTTATTGCATTATTTAACATCCGTTTTGCTGTTTTTAGATCAGCCTTATCCCGGGAAAGAATGGAGAGCCTGCAATAGATAAGAGCCCTTTTCCCCCGATCGGTAATGGAACGGACAGTCTGTTCAAGTGCCATAATCTGCCCGGGCGCTCCCCCGTTATTAATAATCCGTGTCAGGATTGCCATGATTTTTGTATGGGGGACGCTTTTTTCCGGCGCATCCTCAAAACCGATCTGGGCCAAACGATACTGACGTAAATAATCATCTTCGATATGTGTAATAATTTCTGCTGATTTTTTCAGATATTTTGAATTCCCCTGCCTTCTGGAGAAATCCACCAGAATTCCTGCAATTTCATCGCGTATTGAATCAGCCACATGCTGGATGTTTATGGATTTTGATAATTTTTCTGCTTTGTCCAACAGGTCAAGGGCAAAATTGTCCTCGCCGTTCTGTAGTGCCAGAGGTACGATTTTTAAAATAAGTATAGCCCGGTCGTACGGAGAGTCAATTCGCGCGATTGCTTCTGAAATGTGATGCAGGGTATTTTCACCCCTATATTCGCGCTCCAGGGAGTATGCAGAAATGAGTGCTGTTACATATTCTATCGGATCAGAGATGTTTTCTATTATCTCTAAAATAAGATCCATCCTGATTTTTTCAGGAAGCAGTGTGCCCGTACGGACAATTGCGGATACCAACTGCCGGCGTACGAGGGTATTCTGGTCAGGCTCCACAAATCGCAATATATCCAGCCCTTCTTGTAAGCAGAGTCTCGATTTTTCCATGTCGATCTCGCGGAATCCGGTGGTCAAATCCGCGAGAATCAGGATTTTCTGGTATTCTGCGGGAAGGCTTGAGAGAGCAAGATAAACCTCGTCGAGAATTTTCTGGCATAATACAACATCATTTATCCGAAGGGCTGAATCTGCAAGGGTGCACAATTCCCTGAGGCGTATAAAGGGATCATTCGTGAGCTCGAGAAGACGATGAATCAGGTCAATGGTTTCATGATTTGACTTAAGGCGACAGCAGTTCTGGAGAATGTACGCAAGTACTTCGTAGGGATCTGCGGAGTCCGGATAAACAATATCCTCGCTGAGTTTGGCGATTATCCGTGACATCATGGCATTGCGTTCCAGGGGTTTCTCTATCTCTATGGAATACAATGCTAAAGGAAGAATAAAATCTCGTCCGGTACTCTTTTTTGAAGAGAAGAGTATTATGTCAATCATTCCGGCAATTTTCAAAGAGACTTGGGGCTTTTTCACCTCGGTCTTTAACAATTGCAAGCTTCTTTTAAAAGGTTTTAACAAGATTGTGGTATCAATTTGGTTCGTCCGTGTAATGGTGAGATCCTGTATAATGTCGCAACCAATCTTGACAAACGACTCAGCGATGCGCTCGCACATCTGTATGCGCAACGACGGATCCTCTATATCCTGAGCGATGCGGTACGCTTCATCAAGGGCATCAGGATCCTGTTTACTGGTTGCGTATTTTATCACTCCTTCTATAATGTTTTTAATCGCATACGCTATAAGGCCGGTGTCCAGAAAGGAACTGCTCCATATTCGCATTCGTAACAGGAGATCGAGATCCCCTTGGGTAGCAGCAAGGAGAGCTGCGTCGTCAATGATGCTGCTTAGGGTTGAAGAGCGGATTTCCCTCCCCTCAATCAGACAGGTGATGCCCACTGCTTGCTGGAGAAAATCACGGTTTCCGGTTCTCACGCCAATTTCCGCGAGTTTCATCACCACGGTTGAAATTGCCTGTTCCCTAACCGATGGGTTCTGGATTAATTTTGCAAGATCCACCAGGATAAAGGAATCACAGGAATCAAGAAATCCCCGGTTTGTCAGGGCTGTGATAAAATCTACGATATTAGCGTCGTGTCCGGTATGCAGGGTAAGGAGCTGTTTTAACGAACCATTGTGTTTTACAATATCTCCAAACCGTGAAACATGACCGATCTGGTGAATCGTCTGGGATATGGCATTTGAAATGACCGCAGGATTATTATTCCCCAGCATCTCCTCAAATTTTAACGATCCTTGGTCATGTGATACACCCTCTTCAAGTAATTTTGCAAGGCAGACGCAATACTGGGGTGAACTTTCATAAGGGGGGATTATCTGTGAAAACAAGGTGGTGGCACGGTCAAAATCTCCCATTTCCAGCATAATTTGTGAAAACTGCAGGTAGATCGCCGGGGTTTCATGACGGCTGCATGCTTTTTCCACAAACGGTATAAGATTAACAAGAACCTGAGTTGAGTGGGTATGTCTGGCTACGGTGATCCCCGTCCGAACGATATCTTTGACCCCGGACTTCTCTTCTGACAGGTTGTCCTTGAGGAAGTCAACGGCAGTTGTAAGATACCACGGATCACCGGATCGCTCTGCCATTTTCAAGAGATTCTGTATAAGGCGGTCACGAATAAAGGGCAGTTTCTTATTGAGAAAATGGAAATCATCATGGATCTGATTTTTATTTTTTACCCGTTCCAGAAGTTGTTCCGCCAGGGAGTTGATCAATTCCTCCTGAATATCACGAGGGAGTTCTTCAAAATGGGTAATAAGTGTACGGGCATCAAGAAGATCTTTTCCAAAAGATGATCTCATTCCTGTGCTGATAATATGGTTAAGGCAGTCTCTCCTCCGGAGTTTCTGGTGAATTTCTGCCGTGAATTGAATGCTTTCAAGAAAGAGGTGGAAATCTCCGTTTTTAATTGCCATTGCGGCCAGTGCTTGTGCTATCTCTGCATGCAATGCCGCCCGTTTTGATACATCCTTAATCCCGCTGATAAGGTCACGGACCTGGAAGAGAAGCTTACTATTACCACTGAGAATTGTCCACCTGGTGATTTTGAATGCAGATTCAACAATACAATCTGACCGGTACTTCCTGAACGTGATTTTATTCAAAATTGCCAAACCACGTTCGATATATGAGGGATCAGATTCAGTGATCCCTTCTGAGATGAGTTCCTGCACGACGCGAGCGACAATCTTTGATTGCAAACTTTTTTTTCCCAGTTTTTCCGAGAGAACGAAGAGTATGTCAAACCATTTTTTATTTCCCGTTTTTATATACTGTTTTAAAACCATCAAGAAAAAATCATCCGCACCTTCTGGAGGGATAGTACGAATTGCCAGGAGTATTTCAGGCATATTGTTCTGAATTGCACTATCAAGGATGACCTCATTTACGGTTCGCTGCATCGATGACCGGGCCCGTTTTTCCTTAAACCGCGATGAGTCGGCAACAATTGTATCGATCCCTCCCCAGTCTTTCTTAAGGAGAGCCTGTCGTATTTTTTCTGTAACTGGTGCAGATAGGATCATTACGCCACTCTGTTGTTGCATTTATGATTGAAGCAAAGTGACATTAACTCAAATAGTTTATATAATTTGTGTTTTCAATAAATCATAAATTAGTTCTGTTTTTGAATTTCCATTGAAATTTTTGCAAAATCTGTATTTTAATGATTTTTCGGCCTATTTGTTGCGTTCTATTAAAACCTCCCCCATCGAACATATTATAATTATAAAAAAATTGATTATCTCCATCATCCTGCTATAAGAAGGAAATGCCCTTGCTCATGAGAGATTGTCAAGGATTTTACAGACCGATTTTTTTATTTCAGAAAGCAGATCCAGACCCGCATCGCGCTCATCAGCGTCTACCATGATGCGGACAAGTGGTTCCGTCCCGGAAGCTCTGATTAATGCCCATGTTTTGTGCCTTTTGATTTTCAGGCCGTCTGTACGATCAACAGACTCCCCTCCATAGTGTTTTTCGAGCCCTTCGATGAGTTGTGCTCCATGGGTTGTTGAGATCTTTTCCTTTATCATATACCGCTTCGGCAACTGCCCGATGAGAGATGACAGACTTTTGCCGGTCGCAGCAAGAAGCGAGACCATTGCTGCAGCCGTCATTCCACCATCGCGGCAAAACTGATGATTCGGGAAGATCAGACCTCCATTGCCTTCCCCTCCGAATATCACTGGATTTCCGGTTTCTTCGAGTTCCCGCATGGTCCGGGCGACATAGATACTTCCGACCGGGGTATACTGGACAGTACATCCTTCAACATCGGCAACCAGTTCGACTACCTGAGAGGTACTGACCGGTGTGACAATTATGCCTTTCGCGTTTTTGCAGATATGCTGTACAATGAGTGCAAATTCATCATTTTCTTCCACAAAAACGCCTTTGTTATCAACGAACACTGCCCGATCCGCATCACCGTCATGGGCGACACCGAATGCCGCGTGACTTGCCAGAACCAGTGCAGCAAGCCCTTCGAGGCCTTCCGGGGAAGGCTCCGGCAAACGCCCCGGAAACGTCCCGTCCATAATTCCGTTGATGGTAAGCACGCGGCATCCCAGCGCCTGAAGGATTGCCGGGGTGGTCTGGCAGGCCGGGCCTGATCCGGGATCAACCACGACCGTTATTTCTCTTCCAATATTTTCTTCAAACTGGCTGGCAACAGCATGAATATATTCTTCGACCAGATGGAGAGCTGCCACCTCAGTTCCTACCCGATCCCAGGGTTTGACCGGTATTGAATGATCTGACAGCAGCTCTTCAAGCCGGATGGTCTCTTCATCACCCATCTCGGTCCCGTCAGGTTCGATAATTTTCACTCCGTTATATTCCGGAGGATTGTGAGAGGCTGTGATCATCGCCCCTCCGTCATAGTGTTCTTTTACGATATACTGAAGGGCAGGCGTTGGTAATATGCCACAATCAATAACCTCGCACCCGGTTGCAAGAAGTCCTGCTTTGAGCGCATTGGCAAGGACCGGGCCGGTGGTCCGGGTATCCCGGCCAACTGCGATCTGTCCCGGTCGCATCGTGCCAAGCGCTTTACCAATATGGAGCGTGAGCTCCGGGGTAATCTCTTTTCCTGTGATTCCCCGTACCCCGTTTGTTCCAAAAAGATGTTTCTGGATCTTTTTTACTGCCATTTTCGTTAAGATTCATCGGGTTTTTGCATTTTAATAATCTTCGAACCGGGTGAGTGAGGCAACAACCTGATCAGCGGTCGGGTTTCGCAGGATGCAGGTCTCATTGAGGAGATCACCTATAATGATCTTGGGGAAATCGCGCGTTTTGAACCCTTCAATAACTGCAAAATCAATCCCTTGCTGTTTGAATAAAATGAGTATCTCATCCAGATCGATAGTTTGGAGAGCAACGACGGATTTACCGGAGTCAATGCCCGCCGAGATATCAGCCCCGTTCTCAAAAAACACGGTTGTATCCTTCCCCTCTTCCTGACGGTACTCATGTTCCCCGAGATGCTTGATCACGCCCACGCTTCCATAAGATTTCAGCACGGGGATGAGATTCCGGATGAACGTGGTCTTCCCGGAGCTCGCAAGACCGGCAACCGGGATAATTTTCATGATCGCGGCCCCTCCTCATGTTTGTTGGAGGAGCCCGTATCCTTCGGACTCGCATTATTTTCCCCTGCTGCGGCAGTACCTGCTGGTTCGGGTCCATCCGGAGTGTTCACCCTATCATTTTTAGTTTCTGGATTTGGTTTTTCCTCGTGGAGAGATTCAGCTGGTATGGATACACCATTAACTCCGGCATTTTTCGAAGAGGCAGGGGATTTTTCTGATAAGATATTCGGGCTGTTATTAAGGGAAATATGCAGATCGTTTTTCCCCTCTTCATCAACGGGTAGCTTTCGAGGGATCACCTCATCTGGCGGTGTATTGTCGGTTCTTTGGGTGAGGATGGTCTTTGCGGTCTCTCCCACGCTCCGCATCACCCGGGTGATGCGGTCTTCGGTATCAATCTCTTCGTCAATATCGAGAGCTGTACCCTCAACCTCCAGAAGAAAACGCGAGACCTCGCTTGCTTCAAAAAGGAGGTCATCGAGTTCATCTGTGGTAAAAAAACCGCACATCGCCCCATAGAAGAAGGTAGCGCTTGCTTTTCGAACTTTTTTCTTGAAAGAATGGCGGGCCTGGTTGACGGCCTGAGGAGAATACGGCTCCTCCATGAAGGGAACCAGTTCCGGGAGATGCTTTCCGATAAAGGTCATTTCAGCACCGCCGGATGTCCTGAAATCAGTGCACAGCCGTGCGAGTGCCCATTCTCTGGCCGTAATATAGGTGCGTTTACGCAGGAACTGGTTGACTTTCCCGTAGGTTGCCCCGTCAACTTTTTTGAATTTCTTATATTTGTTAATCTCATTCTGGCTGTCATCGTCCATGAAGATCTTCCAGTTTGTGTCGGTGAAATGTAAAATGAACGACTGTTGTCTTTGTGTTCTGGTTACTTGTTAGATTCCATTTGTATATATCAGTATGTGGTTTATATACGGGGAAAAAGGGGGGGACAATTATGAATATATTCTGAATTCGGAAGTGTTCGAATCAATCTTCATCTGGCTTCCGGTGTGGCCAGGAAAAAAATGTGTTCCGGGCTCTTCCACCTGGTCTCTAATCCCTATTCGCTGCGAATCTGTGAAGTGGAGGATACCGACGATGAAGCATATGGGGGGAGTAATAATCTGGATTGGAACCCCCTTAAAAGCCACCCTAGTGTGAGGATTGTGTTTTACCAGAGATTTACCTGCCTTTTGTTCGTACCGGAATCTAGTATCGATATGTATTGTTTTTTATCGTTAACCGTTGGTATTATTCTGTATTGAATCAAAAACGACTGATTCCGGCTACCCATTGTTCGTTTGCCCGTTACCATCTTCTCCCATGATGTCCCGGATATAATGTTTCATCTCTGTGCCGGGACGGGTTCCAGGAGGTTCGGGGAGATCACTAGCTCCCTGATTTTTAGTATGGGGCGTTTTTTTGTCAGCCTCACGAGATACCGATATAGTATTTCCTAGATGTGCGTTACTATTCTGTTCAATGAAATCTTCCAATGCCGAACGAGGGATCCGCCAGGCGCGATAGGAGATTTTTGTGCCGGTAAGCTTTCCAGTACGGAGCCA
>Ga0209039_10001473_pt1 | contig 21860 bp, 11 predicted proteins | sample BogFormECP12_OM1_FD_188238 | JGI IMG/M metagenome (GOLD analysis project Ga0209039, IMG submission 188238) | Bog forest soil microbial communities from Calvert Island, British Columbia, Canada - ECP12_OM1 (SPAdes) (version 2) | ecosystem: Environmental > Aquatic > Freshwater > Wetlands > Bog ...
TAAGGGGCCCTGGCCGCGATAACTGGAACCTCTCGCTGTTCAAGAAATTCGTGATCAGCGAGTCTCGCGGCTCCGAGTTCCAGTTCCGGGCCGAGAGCTTCAATACCTGGAACCACACCCAGTTTGGAGGCTCGGGCCAGAACGGCGCCTTTAGCAATAACTTTGACGCCGGGAATAACCTCCAAATAACCGGCGCCTACGATCCGCGAGTCTTCCAGCTTGGCGCGAAATTGATCTTCTAAAAGGTCTGTTTCGACCGACAACCTTCCCCGCTCGCATCGAACCTGATGCGGGCGGGGATTTTCTTGCCTCCACTCGGGGCGCTCTTTTTCTCCGCTCATAGCCAGAGTTGCGAAATAATGGGAGTCAGAGGAATGCCGTCCACCGGGTTGCCAGCATGAAGCAGTGGTCAAGCATCGTCGCCGCGTCGCTGCTCCTGCCGGTCGCATTTTCTATCTGCGTGGCCGCGCAAGCGGTGAGTCCCGCGGATGCGATCGCGCTTGAGCAGCAGGGGAAGTTGCCGGAGGCTGCCGAGGCCTGGAAAGCCGTAACCGACCGCAATCCGAACGACGCCGCGGCCTTCGCCAGCCTGGGCGTGGTTTTCTCCAAGCTGCAGAAGTACGATCAGGCCGCGTCCGCCTACCGAAAAGCTCTCAAACTCAACCCGAAGCTGCCTGGAATCGAACTCAACCTGGGGCTGGCGGAGTTCAAGCAGGGCCACTTCCGTTCGGCGAGTGCCGCTCTTCGACAAGCCTTAGCGGCGGACCCGTCCAGCACGCAGGCAAAGACCCTGCTGGGGTTGAGCTACTACGGCAGCCGGCAGTTCTCCGAGGCAGCTATTTCCCTCAGCCCCGTAGCCGCGAATGATCCTGCGAACACGGAGCTGCATCGGGTACTGGCCCAGAGTTGTTTGTGGGCCAGAAAGTTCTCATGCGCTCAGGAGGAGTTCCGGCGGATTCTGGAGCAAAATCCGGATTCCTCGGCCGCTCATGTGCTTTTGGGCGAGGCACTCGATGGTTTGGGCCGGACCGAGGAGGCGATCGTCGAGTTCGAGGCCGCCGCGAAGATTTCACCGCGCGAGCCCGAGGTTCATTTCGGCCTCGGCTACCTGCATTGGAAGTCGCATCAGTATGACGAGGCCAAGCAGGAGTTCGAGCGCGAGTTGTCGCTCGACTCCAGCCATGCGCAATCGTTGGCCTATCTCGGGGATATCGAATGGAAGAACAACCATCCGGACGCGGCGCTGTCCTTCCTCAACCGGGCGAAAAAGATCAATGACAGCCTGCGCATCGTCTATGTCGATCTGGGCGCGATCTACATGTATCAGAAAAACTACAAAGAAGCCCAAGTCGTGCTCCACCGCGCCGTGGCGCTCGATCCAGCGAAGCCCGATGCCCATTACCAGTTGGGGCGTTTGTATCAGGCACTCGGTAATACAGCAGATGCGGAGAAGGAACTTCACAAGGTACAGGAACTGCACAAGGAGGCCGAGGACAGCCTGGTGGGGAAGATATCCTCTGCCCCGCCGGCATTGAACCCGTCGGGAGACAGATGATCACCGCCGAGGTGCTGGTCGGCGCCGGCGGGTACTTAACTCCTCGGAACTAAGGAGCACTTCGGGAGCGAGAATTGTCAAATCACAGCGCAAAATCAGATCGCTGTTTTTTCATGTGCTTAGATGTACCAGTTTTGCTGTCGGTGCGCGGCTAAGTCCTTTGTTTGACGCTTTCAGGCGTTGAAGCGACAGCTCTCGCCCGGCGCTTCGGCGATATGACAGCCGCCGATCGGGACGGTGCGCAGCACGCGGTGACGTTGCTGTGCGGCCTTGCAGTAGGGCGAGTTATCGCCCGGTGCCTACAGCGTGGTTCAAAAATAGGAAGCTTTGAAAGGGCCCGGCTTCAGCCGGGCCGTTCCCGTGCCCAAGAATCGTGGGCTTTAGCCCCTGAGGGGATCTGGCCGTTACCCTTCAGAATGTGTTTTTGAAACACGCTCTAATTAGTTCTTTTTTCCTGCAAGGATCGGATGTAATTGGTCAGATTGGCGATGCGCTGTTGAACAACAGCGTCTTCATGCTGGCTCAGAGATGAAAACGTTCGACCCCACATAGGCATGTCCTCAGAACCATGCGCGGCTACATCCCCTCCCATACGAATGACGTTGGAAACGCGCGCAAATGGAAAGCTTCCTCCGTTTCGTTTTGCAAGCGTGGTGAGATCCGATGGCGGCACCTTCAACGCCGGCGCCGCTGGGCCGGAGCCTCTTGCATCCTTGCCATGACAGACCACGCAGTACTCCGAGAACATTGCCTGGCCTGATTCAGCAGGGGTCGGCTTAATCGGAACTTTCTTAATCTCAACGTTCTGAGCTGTCCCCAGTGCGGCCAGTCCAAGCAAACCGGAAACGACTAAGAGAAAGCGCATAGTCCCTCCCCGTGAGCATTATGCTCCCCACACCCACTCATGGGCCAAGAATCATTTTCTCAACATTCGCATTGAAGGCACATCCAGGGGAACACAAGCATGGCCCAAATCGTGGAGCGTCTGAATTACAATACATCCATTGATCCCTGAGTCGCTGGCTTAGATACAGGAGGACGATACGGACCACGGAGCTTGGCAGAATGCGTGCTAGGTTCCGAACATCCGCACGAGACCAGTTGCGACATGGTCAGTGCGCTTCGATCTCAACCCTTATGCGCACCAGGTACCTTCGGGCATTCGCCCCGGCCGCGATGTTTTTCCTGCTAGTGGGGGCAGGCAGTGGGCAGAATACGACCCTGATTAGTCTTGATCAGGCTATTGATCTGGCGCTGGCGCACAACCACTCGATCAAAGCCACGCGAACCTTGATTTTTCAGAATCAGGCTCAGGAGATTACCGCGAACCTGCGCCCCAACCCGACTCTCGGGGCTGATACACAGTTCATTCCATTCTTCAGTCCGCAAGATTTTTCTGGGGATAACCTGAACAACGTTCAGCAGTTCGACATCGGGATCGGGTACCTGTTCGAACGCGGCCACAAGCGGCAGCGGAGACTGCAGGCTGCGCGTGATCAGACGGCGGTCACACGTGCCCAAGTCGGCGACGCCGAGCGAACCTTGGCTTTCAACGTAGGCCAGCAGTTCGTCAGCGTGCTACTGGCGGAATCCACTCTTCAGTTTGCACTTCAAGATCTAAAGAGCTTCCAGCAGACGGTCGACATTAGCGAAGCCCAACTCAAGGCGGGCTACATCGGTGAAGGCGATTATCTTAAGATCAAGCTGCAGCTTCTGCAGTTTCAGACCGACGTGTCTTCTGCCCGTCTGGCGAAGGTGCAGGCACTGGTAGGCCTGCGTGAGTTCCTGGGCTACAACGCAGTGCCGGCCGATTATGACGTGATTGGCGACCTGGCGTACCAACCGCTCCAGGCGAAAGTGGAGGACTTGCAGATCAAGGCGCTGCGCGAGCGTCCGGACTTCCGTGCTGCGGAATTGGGGATAACGGCGGCACAAAGCCAAATCCTCCTGGCCAAAGCTAACGCCAAGGTGGACGTCAATGGCACGTACGACTTCACGCATGTTTCTGGGGAGAACACGGCTTCGGTCTTTGTGAACTTTGAGCTGCCGATCTTCAACCGTAATCAAGGAGAGATCGCACGTACCGGTTATGCGCTCACCCAGGCACAGGAGCAGGAACAAGCAGCCAGCGACACGGTTCTCTCCGATGTTGCCAATGCCTATGAGGCGGTCAGGAGCAACGACGAAGTGGTGCAACTCTATACTTCCGGCTATCTCAAGCAGGCTCAGGATTCGCGCGATATCAGCGAGTATGCGTATCAACGCGGTGCTGCCAGCCTGTTAGATTTTCTCGATGCCGAGCGCAGCTACCGGTCCGTTCAGCTGGCTTATCGCCAGGCGCTGGCCTCGTACATGACCGCTCTGGAGCAACTGAAGCAAGCGGTGGGAACGAGGAACCTGCCATGAACGTACGCACGCATCTTTGGCAAGGGTTGGCTGCATTCGCGGCCGTATCCGGGATCATGTTGGCGCTTGTTGGTTGCCAGGGCTCAGGATCGAATGCTGCTGCTAACTCGGGCAGCGCGAACAACTCAAATAATCCCGAGCTGTTTACCATTTCGCGCGACCAGATGTCGCATGTCCAGGTACTGACCGTTCAGCCCACAACGCTGACTCGGTCGCTGCGGCTGACGGGGGCCGTGGCTTACAACAGTTTTCGGACGACACCGGTCATCACCCAGGTGAGTGGACCGGTCAGCAGGGTGGTGGTCGTTCCAGGGCAAAAAATAAATCAGGGCGAACCCATGTTATACGTGGCGAGCCCGGACTACTCGCAGCTCCGCACCAACTATTTAAAGGCTAAGGATGCCTACGCATTGGCACAAAAGGCCAACGCCCGAGCCCAGGACCTGTACCAGCATCACGCGATTGCGGAACAGAATTTGGAGCAGGCGCAGTCGGCCGAGGTGCAGGCGAGCGGCGACCTGGTAGCGGCGCAAGCTGCATTAAAAGTCATGGGAGTCACTGATCCTGACGCGCTCGTGCAGGCCCCGCCCTCTTTTGAGGTGCCGGTAAAGGCGCCAATTGGAGGCTTGGTGGTTGAGCAAGACGTCTCCGCGGGACAGCTTATTCAACCAGGCACGACCCAATGTTTCATGATTTCCGATATCAGCACCGTCTGGGTGCTGGTGAATGTCTATCAGAAAGACTTGCCCTACGTGCGCGTCGGAGATGCGGTCACCATACAGACGGACACCTATCCTGAGGTATTCCACGGGCGCATTTCTTACGTCGCGGCCTCACTGGATCCAAGCACACGCACGCTGCCGGCGCGCATCGAGACCAACAATCCCGGCGAGAAACTGAAGAAGGATATGTACGTAGTTGCGACCGTGAGCGCGGGCGTGATCCCCAATGCCATTGCTGTCCCGGATGCCGCTGTCCTGCGCGATAGTGAGAACCAGCCTTTTGTTTATGTCGCGGCATCCGCGAACCAGTTTGGCAGACGCTCCGTGACCCTCGGAGAAAGCTTGAACGGACAGACAGAGATTACCAGCGGGCTAAAAGCTGGTGACCAGGTCATCGGAAATGGCAGCTTGTTCTTGCAGTTTGCGAACTCGCTGCAGCGTTAGCCGGATCGCGATTTGAAAGGCACTCCAAAACTTTAGCTAAGGATAGTCTCCACCGTACCTGAATGATCCACCGAATAGTCCAAGCGGCGCTGCGTCAAAGGTTCCTCGTACTGATGCTGACTGCGTTCATCACAGTGGGAGGAATCCTGTCGTTTCAGCGGATGCCCGTGGACGCCTATCCCGATCTCTCACCTCCTCAAGTCGAAATCATCACCCAATGGCCAGACCATGCCGCGGAAGAGGTCGAACGGTTGGTCACGCTTCCTCTTGAATTAGAGATGAACGGCGTCCCGCGCATGGTGGTGATGCGTTCCATTTCGCTTTATGGTTTGTCCGATGTAATCCTCACTTTTGAAGAAAGCACCGACAGCTATTTTGCGCGGCAGATCGTATTCGAAAGGCTCGCTCAAGCCACGCTGCCGACGGGAGTAACCCCGGCTCTGTCGCCCCTGTTCAGCCCCAGCGGCCTGGTGTATCGCTATGTGCTGGAAAGCCCCGACCGCTCACCGCAGGAGCTAAAGACGATAGAGGATTGGGTGGTGGAGCGGGCCTATCGATCCGTCCACGGTGTAGCCGACGACTCTGGCTTCGGCGGGACGGTGATGCAATATCAGGTGCTGCTCGACCCGGCACGCATCTACGGGTACCACCTGACCATCCCCCAAGTTACTGCTGCTCTGGCGGCCAACAATTCGAATGCCGGCGGCGGCTTCTATTCTCAGGGCGGACAGTTCTACTACGTTCGCGGCATAGGCCTGGTGCGTAATACGGATGACATTGGAAACATCGTGGTTGGCGCCAATAAGGGTGTGCCCATTCGAGTACGTGATGTAGGAGATGTCACCATCGGGCACGCGCCACGCCTGGGCGAATTCGGCTTCGAGAAAAATGACGATGCGGTCGAGGGCGTCATTCTCATGCTGCGCGGGGAGCAGACACAGAACGTTTTGAAAGGAGTTGAAGCAAAAACTGAGGAACTGAACCGCCAGATCCTGCCGCCCGACGTCAAAATTCATCCTTACTATGACCGCAGCGAATTAGTAAAACTGACTACGGACACCGTAGAAGCGAATCTGCTTCGCGGCATGGTGCTGGTTCTGATCGTGTTGATTTTCTTCCTGGTGAGCTTCCGCGCTGCCGCCATTGTTGCACTCACCATTCCGCTCTCGCTTTTGTTTGCCTTCATCGTGCTGCATGCGCATGACGTTGCCGCGAATCTGCTTTCCATCGGCGCGATTGATTTCGGAATCGTCATCGATGGCACCGTGGTGATGATGGAAAACATTTACCGTGAGCTGGCACTGCGGGAGGGACAGCAGTACAAGCTGAACGAAGTCATTCTTGCCGCTGCGAAAGATGTAGATCGCCCCATCTTCTACTCGGTAGCCGTCATTCTCGCCGGTTATCTGCCGATTTATGCGTTGAGCGGGGCCTCGGGAAAGTTGTTCCACCCCATGGCTGAGACCATGTCCTTCGCGCTGGTCGGCGCGCTCATCCTGACGCTCACGCTGATCCCCGTGCTCGCGTCCTACTGGTTCAAGAAAGGCGTGCACGAGAAACCGAATCGCGCATTTGAATGGATGAAGCGGAAATACGCAGTTCAGCTGGATTGGGCGCTCAGTCGGCCCAAGACCACCATCGCGATTGCGACCTTGATATTTGGAGCGACCCTGCTGCTGGTGCCTTTCATCGGCGGCGAGTTCATGCCTCACCTCGATGAGGGAGCACTCTGGGTGCGGGCTACCATGCCCTATACCATTTCTTTTGAGGAGGCCAGCAGCATCGCTCCTCAGATCCGTGACATTCTGATGTCTTATCCGCAAGTGACTGTGGTGGGTTCAGAATTAGGACGGCCCGACGATGGTACCGATCCGACGGGCTTCTTCAACTGCGAGTTCTACGTTGGCCTGAAGCCATACAAGGACAAAGCTTGGACCGGCGAGATCAGCGAGAAGAAACAACTCATCGAATCGATCAATAAGAAGCTCACTGCTTTCCCGGGGATTATCTTCAACTATACGCAGCCCGCCGAAGATGCTGTGGATGAGGCACTGACTGGCCTCAAGAGTTCTTTGGCGGTCAAGGTATATGGTGACGATCTGAACGTACTGCAGGACAAAGCCATCCAGATCAAGAACACACTTGCCAAGGTACCCGGCTTCACCGAACTCACGGTGGTGCGCGAACTTGGCCAGCCTAGCCTCCTGGTCGACGTCGATCGCAACAAGATTGCACGCTACGGGATTAACGTTGCGGATGTGGAAGCTGTGATTTCCGCGGCCGTAGGCGGGCAGGCGGTCACTCAAGTCATTCAAGGAGAGAAGCTGTTCGATCTGGTTGTCCGCATGCAACCCCAATTCCGCAGCAGCGCACACGAGATCGGAAATCTGTTGGTCGGCACACCCGACGGGCAACAAGTCCCACTCAGCCAGCTCGCTAGTATCAGCCAGGGAAACGGTGCGTCCTTTATTTATCGCGAAAACAACTCCCGCTACATCGGAGTGCAGTACAGCATCGAGGGGCGTGATTTGGAGCGGGCGGTTCGAGACGCGCAAGCCGCAGTCAATAAGGCCGTGACGCTACCGCAGGGTTACCGGATGGAATGGGGAGGCGAATACAGCCAGTTTCTCGAGGCCAAGTCGCAGATGTATTTTATTGGTCCACTGGCCGTAGTGATAATTTTCATGATCCTGTTTGCGCTTTACGGAAACTTTAAATTCCCCGTCACCATTGCCCTCGGCGTAATCATGACTGAACCGGTGGGCGCGCTGGTTGCCCTGAAACTGACTCACACTCCCTTCAGCGTTTCCTCAGTGTTGGGTCTTCTAGCACTGCTTGGGGTTTCAGTTGAGACTGCTGTCATTCTCGTCTCCTACATCAACAAGTTGCGGCAGGAAGGAATGGATATCCACACGGCCACACGGGAGGCTTCGCTCTTGCGACTCCGTCCGATCATGATGACGGCTCTCGTGGCCTGCCTTGGATTGCTACCAGCCGCTCTTTCCACTGGCATCGGATCGGATACTCAGAGACCGTTCGCCATAGTCATCGTGGCCGGCCTCATCTCCCGGCTGTTCATCGGATTCTTCGTCAATCCCGTGTTGTATGAGATGGTGGCCCGCGATGGCGACGTGCTGCAAGTCTAGACGAAACCGCCGTCAGGCTGGAACGCTCGTCAAATGTGTCGAACAAGCCACTGACAGCCGCAGAAGCTGATGGCCTCCCCATTGATGACGTGGCGCCAAACATCAAAAGTGCGGACGCGCGCTGGTCACCTTCTTAACCCCTGTTCTTGAGGCTCAGACGATCCGGGAGCAACCCAAGGCGCGGTCGATTTGCAGCAAGTTTTGTGGTTGCGGTCTCGCCCGGCAAGCCCATGGCCCGATAGCTAGGGAGCCACTAACTCTTGCACGTTGATCGGCACTTTGGTCAGCGTTTCGACTCGCGTGCCGTATTTGCCCAGAGTGTTCTCTACGACGCAGAAGTCGAAGCCGGGGATCACGACGTCGTTCCAGCGGTCCCCGATTCCGCGCAGGGCCACGTCGAGCATGGTGACAATCCGATTGCCCAACGGTTCCTGGCTGTCGAGCGTGATGGCGCCAAAGAATTCCTGGCATTCGGTATAGCCGGAGTTGTGGGTGCCGGTGTAGGGCTTCTGCTGCGCGAGATTGATTTCCCGGCCTATACGACGCGAGATCTCTTCCGAGTGTCCTGCAAAGAAGTCCACGAGGGATTGCTCCTGCAGGCGCGCGGGCAATTGTTTGCCCGCGACTTCGCGATACCAGTGCTCGCCGACGTTGTATCCTTCCTCGACCAGATCGAACCAGAACTTTTGCTCTGGCGTAACTTTGGTGGGCGAGTTCACCGCAATCACGGAACGGCGAATGCAGGCGGTCAGGCCATCGCGTTTCGGCGCGACGCCCAGGTGGACCCAATCCCCCTCGCGAATTTGCCGGTTCAGTGCCGGACCGATCAGCGTGCGGTTGGCGGTGTTGGCGCCCACCATAATTTGAAAGCCGTCGCGCTCGGAACCCAGCATGCGTCCGACCCAGGCGCCCCAGGCCGCGACTTCGGTTTCGAGACGCCCGGGGCGGAGAACCGCCAGCATGGCGCGCAACATTGCATCCGCGATGACGCACGCGTCGGCAATCAGGCGCATCTCGATCTCGCTCTTCTCATACTTCACGCGGTAATACAGTTCCTGGGCATCGACTACGCCTTCCTTCCCATAGATATTTTGCAGGTATTCGACCAGACCTGCCGGGATGACCTGGCGTGGCGTCAGCAGAGCGATGTGATCTGCGTCCTTGCCGGCCGCGGCTTTGATGACATCCTCCAGGCGTTCGGCGCGGATGGGATACTTTTCGTCGGCCAGTTGCAGCAGTTCAACCTTGTGCACCGTGGCGCCGGCGCGGTCGGCGAGTTGCTCGGCGACATACCCGCCCTCCAGGCCCGCCACGACGTGAAATCCGTTTGTCCCGATCACGCCGGCCACTTGCTCGATGGAAATGTTTGTGTTTCCGCCGAGGTAAGGGACGTCGCCGGCATACTGCTCGTCAGAAAAAACCAGGCCAACCGTGTGCCCATGCCGCTGCAATGCCTGGTTAGTGCGGCGAACGCGCGCCTGGAATTCTTCCAGCGGCGCCATGTACTCGCGGTCAATCGCGGGGGTGTCCTGCAATACCCGGAGGACTTTGTCCAAGTCCTGGCGGTGCGCTTCGAACGGCGGTCGAGAAGTCATAGCATTCCTTGTTAGTTAGATTTTGTTCGCGTAAACAGGCATCATTGCTGAACGTCAGCCGTCCTGCGGTTGACGTTCCATCCTTCAATTTCGACGCTGGGGGTTCCCTTGCTCTTTTCGCTAACGTGATACGTGGCTGTCACCTGGCGCGCCTCTCCGGGCAGCAACGCGAAATAATTGTCCTGCCATAGCACGGGCAGGATTTCATTGTCCTCCTCGCCTTCCCGGCTGACGCGGCCGTTGGACGATTTGTTGACCATCAAGTGCACAGCGAGAGCAAGAGTCGATGTCGGATTGTGGACGGTCACCGTGGTCGAAACCTCCTGGCCATCTTTTCTATTCTGGGCAGTGACGTCCAAGTCGATTCGCCGCAGCGTGTTCAGCGCGGTGTAGTCGGCGAAAGTTTTGGTGGGCGACCATGTCGAGATGTCATATTCGCCTGTGGGATCTTCCTCCTGCCTGCTCCAGTCGATGGTTTCCGGCTTGGTGGAAAGCCAATAGAAGTTTCTGCTCTGGATTTGCCCAGCCGATTCAAGGGTAAGGCTGACGAAATAAGTGCTGCTCAGCCCCTCGATTGCAGGCAAGATGAACACGCGCGTACTGCTGTCCGGACCGATGCTGAGCTCGGCCTCTTTCGAGAACTTCTCCGCCATGTCGAGGTTGTACACCTTGGCTGTAACTTTGAGGTGGACGAATGGCGTGTAATAAGAATTCACCACCACGATCGAGCGGTCGTCGTAAGAGTACTGTACGTGCAGCGGCTCACAAGCTTTCTTCACTCCGAAATACGATCCTCCGGGGCGGAGGTACCAGTCATACATGTGCCAGATCATGCTGGGCCAGGCGTTGTTGAGCATCCACTGAATGATCCCGGTCGAAGTGTACTTGTTGCGGCCATAGGCTTCCATCATGGCGCGGTGGGCCTCATAGGCCTGGAGTTGGGCTTTGAGGGAGTACTCCTCCACCGACTTCGCCGGTCCATAGCGTTGGTTGAGGGCCTCGGTGAACACGTTCAGCGTGCGTGACATTCCCCCAGCGTGGTATTCCCACACCGAATCAATGGGCCAGAGATGGTCCGCCGGCAGCATGCGCCGCAGGCTCGCGACGGGCGGAATGGCCGGGCCGGGACTTGTTTCGGTGTTGAACCCGAACGCGCCACCATGTCGCGTGTCGAGATACCAAAACGACGGCGCGACGTACTCGTAAGGCCCGGTCATCTTCACGCCGCTTGGTCCGACGGTCGTGGTCCTGCCTGCCGCGGATGAGATCGAGGGGTTCGGCCAATCCAGTTCCTGCAGGATTCCCAGGTACATCTTCTCGATTCTGGCCGGCGGCGCGAAGTCACTGCCATACATCCAGCTGATCACGGAAGGATGTCGCTCCAGCCGGCGGATCTGGTCGCGCAGCGAATCTCCCGCGATCGTTTCGGTTTCCTTGTCCCACTCCGGCCAGTTTTCCCATTGGTCGCAGCAGCACCAGCCCGGCATCACGAGAATGCCCATCTGGTCGGCGAGGTCGAAGAAGTGGTCGTTTTCCAGTTTGCCTTCTAACCGCACCGCATTGAGGTTGAGATCGCGGACGTAGTTAAGTTCGGTCTGCTGTCTCTCCGGCGAGGATCGCAGCAACAGGTCGAAGCTGTAACCGGCTCCTCGGATCAGAATATTCTTGCCATTGATTTGAAAGATCCTGTGACCTTTCTCGTCAATGTTCGAAGTGACTTGGCGGACTCCGAAACGAATATGCGCTGAATCGGAGACCTGCCCCTGCACTTCGACCGTCAGGTCGAGCGGGTAGAGGTCCTGCTTTCCCACTTGCGCCGGCCACCACAGGCGGGGATTGACGAGAGTGAGCTGCGGATACTTTTCGGGCGTAAGACGGACCACTTGCGTCTCTTTGGGGCGAAGATGTACTGGCTGCTCGAAGGCGAGATGCTCGATTTGTCCCTTCACCACAGCTTCGACCGGATGGTCGGCGGTATTGGTCAGCTCCGCTCGTATCGTCAACATGGCCCGGTCGGTAGAAGGAAGGTTTAGCTTGGCCAAAACAGCCGGATAACGCAAGGCGATCGGCCCAGTGGCCGTAATGTGCACGTCACGCCAGATCCCCATCTCCTTGTCTGGTGGCATCGGGGCCCAGTCGACGAGCGTCATGGCCAAGTCGTGTGGCTGAGGAGGAAATATCTCGACAGCAAGAGAATTGGTTTGGCCGGGCTTCGCGGCAGCCGTCACATCGAACTGGAACAGTCGCCAGGTACCGGCCAGCTTTTCCGAGGACGTGATCTGCACCCCGTTCATCCACACATTTGCTCGGTAATTGATGCCGTCGAAACCAAGCCATATTGTTTTCCCGTTGTATTCCGGTGGGACTTTGAATTCGGTGCGATACCACCAGGACTGCCGGAACGGACTAGTCGGCGGCATCGGGATAATCGAGAAGTCCTCAAATATCGGGTACGTAGTGCCGGGGATTGAGCGCAGGTTCATGCCGGTATAGGGATCGGGGTAGACCTTGTCCTCGACCAGCGCGCTTATTACCGTCGAAGGCACGGTCGCGGGATACCAGCCGTTCGTGGGAAACCCAGCCGTCGAGATCCGTGCTCCATCTGCATGCACTTCGGCTGAAGGCTGGATGAACCAGTTTTCACGAAGCACTACAGTGGCGGAATCGGTGACTTCTGTGGAGGACGCTGCTGCTGTGCCAACGAGGAGAATAATAACAAGGCGGAGGAGATTTGGATTTATAAACCGAACCATTAACCAGCCCTCTTCGAGCGAATTGAAACGCGACCAGGCACATTGCGACCTGCTCCCCTTTAGAAGCGGGGTGCCGGGTTTCTGACCGATTGTAGTACTTGTCGGTGAAGGTTTCGCCTGGATTACGGGCTAACCTTCCATAATCCCGGTAAGGGAAGGTTGGCCGACCATGGGTCCAGAATCGTCGGATCCTGCGCTGCTGAACGGCAGAATCCCGGTTGCCACAAGACTCCCGGTGGAGACACCGCGAACTTAAATCTTACGACCACGGTTTCCTGCAGAAAATCCGCTCCTTGCACCGCCGGCGACTATGACAATGATGGATTTGTGGATCTTTACGTGACCGGCGTCAACCGCAACCAGCTTTTCCATAACAACGGGGACGGTACCTTCACGGACGTTTGCCGACTATGACAACGATGGATTTACCGATATCTTCGTCTCCAACGATACCTTCGAGAATTATCTTCTTCACAACAATGGAGATGGAACCTTCACCAATGTCGCGTTGCTGGCCGGGGTCGCATACAACGCATTCGGCACAGCCATCGCCGGCATGGGCGCGGATTTCACGGATATCGACAACGATGGAAGGCCGGATGTTTTTGAAACGGCGATGTTCGGTGAGGGCTTTCCCCTCTATAAGAATCTTGGGGGTGGTCAATTTCAGGATGTCACCGCCACGGCAGGCCTGAGCGCGCTGACCGGCCGCTCCACGGCGTGGGGAGTGGGGGTTTTTGATTTCGACAACGACGGGAATAAGGACTTGTTCACCGCCAACTCCGACATTCTGGACAACTCCATGGAGCTGGCGCACCGGCCGTTCCCGCTCCCCAATCGAGTGTTTCGCAACAAGGGCAACCTGGCGTTCGAGGATGTGAGTGCAAAGGCCGGAGCATCTTTTCAGATCCCATCGCCGTCATAATCTCCAAAGGCCGCTCCCGTCGCCCAACCAGAATCGCCGGCAAGCCCGCGGCCGAAGCCGCCGGCATAGAAACCACCGACAATCGCTCAGAAGTAGATTTTGGCGGCCAGTTGAAGAACACGAGGCCCGCCCACTCCCGAGTACTGGGAGACGTACTGGCCGAACGTCGCCGGGTTGTTTGGAGTTATGGACATTGGCGTACAGGCGCTCGACCCGCAACTCGGCAGCGTCAAGTTTGCCGCGTAGTCCTTCTCATAGAAGTTCGGATGGTTGAAAATGTTGAAAGCTTCCCCACGCAGCTGGAGGTAACGAGCCTCCTTCTTTCCCAGGGGGATGTTTTTGAAGATGGACATATCCCAGTTCTGCATCCCACCATCTCGAAGGGCGCCGCGCGATCCTTTAAGAGGAATACCGAGCTTAGGCAGTATGAGATTTCCGCTGCGGTCCATACCGGTCCATGCGGGTGGAAGCGCGCCCCATTGGTCGGAGCCGGTTAACACATTAGCCGGAGCCCATATGGCCATATCGTTTCCGACGACGCTGTAATCCGGTACAGGATCTCCGCTCATGAATTGGGTTATGCCCGACAACTCGAAATTGTCGGTGGCATAGGATAGCCAATGCGGACCGCTAAAATGCTTCGTCAGATTCGGCAGATCGTAGACATAGTTGATGGCTACTACCTGTTTGCGATCCCAGCTGGCGTTACGATAATCCAACGCCCGGGTAAACTGAGTGTACTGCGTGTCCTGATCGGCGCTCGCTGTCGTGAGCGCGTGTGACCACGTATAGACACCACCAAACGTGAAGTTTCGATTGAAACGCCGCTGCACCGAAACCTGCAGGGAGTTGTAACTCGAGGTTCCGTCGAACTGGTAATACGAAATTTGGCCGTATCCCTTGTAAGGAACGAGGTAATTCGTGGGATACGCATAGTTTCCGCTAAAGCTGTAACCCGCGGCCGAGTACTCGGGCGGGAGATTCGGCTCCACAGCCGGCACAACTCCCCCTGCGAAGTTGGCCGGGTTTTGTGCGGCAGCAGTGAACGTGGTGCCGAACGGAATTGCGTTAAGGTCACGAGACGTAACCAAATGGCGTCCCATTGTGCCTACGTACGCCACATCGAGTGTCGTGTTAGCGTCCAATGTGCGCTGCACGCCAAGGCTATAACTGTAGACAACCGGGACTTTCCCGGCTTGATCGGCCCCATAGATACTACTTAGCACGCCGGGCGCTGACTGCGGCAAGCTCGCAAGGTCCAGCATATTCCCGTTGTTCACCGACGGAGTAACTACGTTGGCAGGGTTGCCAAAAACGGTGTTGAAAACAAGATTGCCCTGTTCGCGGTCATGGGATGTGCCAAAGCCGCCCCGGAGTACGGTCTTGTGATCGCCGATCAGGTCAAAGGCAAATCCCATGCGCGGCTCTGGCATGATGCCACGGCTCTTCCATCCTCCCTTCGGAAGAGTACCCTTATCGCTGTAGCCGATTCCATCGAGCAGATTCCCGCTGTTGGGAACGATGTTACCGTTCGCATCGATCTGCACCGCTGTGGACGGGTCATAGAGACTGGGAACGAAAAGCGCGATCTGATTCTTGGCATCGTACTGAGGCGGGATCCAGACAAACCGCATGCCGTAGTCAAGCGTCAGGCGCGAGGTGGCCTTCCAGGTGTCCTGCCCATAGAACTCTAATTGGTTGTAGCGGAAATATCCGGTTGGCCGAGTGCTGGTCTGATCGAAGGATCGGAAGTAGCCGAGTAGAGCGCTGGCATAAGCCATGCCAGTGCTGTTATCTCCGCACGGATTGGCGGGATTTTGAGTGGCGCAATTATCTATAGAGTATTGCCCGTTGGAATTCCCCCACGCAATCTGGTCTTTGCGGTTCCGCTGATAAAAAACGCCGCCCTTTACAGTATGGTTCTGCTTCACCCACGTCACATTGTCGTTGAAGTTGATGGTGGTGTTGGCCTGGTACCAGGGATTGGCCCCGAAGTACGACCAGGGGTAGGGAAGATTGTTGCCACTGAAGCCCATATCGGGAATCGAGGTCGTGGGCGGAACCGTGAAAAGCAACGGCAAGTTGATGCTGTTCTTTCCTACGTAGAGGTTGCCGTTCTTACCCTTCCAGTCGGTGCGCGTGACGCTTGGACCGAAAGACACCTCGTTCAGCAGCGTTGGCTTAATCGTACTGACGACGTCCAGAGACAGGTTCCAGCTGGGTGCCGTGTTAATACAGCCGCCCGTAATCTGGAGCTGTCCCATGCAGTTCAGGTTCCAGGTTTCCATGGGCGAAGCAGCGCTGGACGCATTATTGACCCACCGTCCATAGAAACGGTTGTTTCCGTTCAGCTGGTAGTCGACGCGCAGGATGTCCTCTCGCCGTGGATTGCTGTAGGACAATTGTGTAGCGTAGTTCGGACTTGTCGCAGAAGCTGGAGTGAGATTTGGGAGCGCATACAGCGAGAGCAGTTTTGAAACATTCGTGAAAATCTGTTGCTGTGCCGAGCTCAACGTGCTGGAGTCGATTTTGTTCCCTGGAAACGGTGCGCCAGTCGTTGGGTCGTAGATCGTGAACGGAGTCTGCGAAAAATCGCCTGTCCTTTCCAGCGCGGTTGGAGTGCGAAATTCGTCCACACCGCCCGATGGGATCAGTTGGCGGTAATATTCCTGTCCCCAGAAGAAATAGAGCTTGTCTTTCTTGATGGGACCCCCAATTTGATAGCCAAAATAGTTGTATCGATAGAGAGCTATCGGTACCGAACCGGGCACAGCCGCGTTCGCCTGATCGGCATACCAGTTATTAGCGTTCATGCCCTCGTTGCGGTGAAAGAAGCGGGCGTCCCCGTGAAATTCGTTCGTCCCGCTCTTGGTAACTACCGCAACCTGCCCCCCACTGGCCTTTCCAAATTCGGCTTGGTAGTTGGAGGTAAGCACCTTCATCTCGGCGATAGCGTCGGGATTTATGGTGACGTGGGTCGTGGCATTGTCGCCGGTGTCCACGTTCGATGCGCCGTCGATCGTGTACTCGTGCGTGTTCGAGCGGGTTCCGTTTACGTTAAACGCACCGATTCCATATGTCGTAGAGGCCGATCCATCGAACCCACTGATCACCCCGGGTATCAACCGCATGTAGTCAAGCACCATTCGGCCATTCAGGGCGACGTCGTTGAGTTGCTTGTCGGTAATCAGATCCGAGCGCTCGCCCGACTCCGACTGCAACTGGAGCTGGCCGGCGTCGGCTGTGACGGTGACGGATTCGGCCGTGGTTCCAACGGCCAGCACGAATTCGCCGGCGTTTAGGTTGTCCGCTGCGCTCAGAATGACGCCTTGCGCCTCGAGCTTCTTGAATCCCTTGGCCTCGATGGAAATGTTGTAGGTGGCGGGAGGCATGTTCGGCGCCACAAAATCGCCGCTATCGTTCGTGGTGACGGTGCGCGTCACTCCTATGTCGGGACCCTTGACGGTCACCGTGGCATTGGCGATGTAGGCACCCGTCGCATCTTTGACGCGGCCGAAGATCGTGCCGGAGGTCACCTGCGCCAGTACAGAGGCGCAGGACATTGACAGGATGATGGCAGCCACAATACAGGTAACGATTCGAAGATTAAACGCTCGGTACCAGCGGGACATAAAATTCTCCTTCATGGGAGCAATAGCGACTCCGTCGGGGAGTCTTCTGGTTTTGTGACGAACTCATGCAGTTAATGGGCGATGTTGATCGCAGACCTAGAACCGCTGTTCATGCCCTAACGAAATCGTCGCGCCGGAAATTCGCGCCAGTGCGCTGTTCAGTTCCACGTCCTCTTAGGAATCTTCAGAGCATGCCGCCCCGGAGCGTCTCCGCGCTCGTTATCGGAAGGTCCTAAGTGCTCTCAATAGAAAACAACCCAGTCTGGACTGTCAAGACTGTACTTTCGTACAGCTAGGCGTCCAGGCGGAGATTCGTTCCATCAGTCGAGCGAGATAATCCCTCGTTGCAGCGCAACCGTCGCCGCCTGGGTGCGATCCTTCGCACTGAGCTTCTCCAGAACGTGACTCACATGCAGTTTCACCGTCACTTCAGCGATATTCAGCGCAGTCGCGATCTCCTTGTTTCCCAGCCCCTTAGCAACCATCCGCAGCACTTCCACTTCACGGGGGCTCAAGGAGCGATGGGACCGGCGCTCGGCCAGGTGCGCAGCCACGATGGGATCCACATACTGCCGCCCTTGATGAACTTCGCGCACCGCGCGCAGGAGTTCCTCGCGGAGTATGCTCTTGACGATGTATCCCTTTGCCCCGGCCTGCAGAGCGCGATAGATCTCCTCTTCGCCGGAGTGCGTGGAAAGCATGAGGATGCAGGCATCCGGGAATTCGTTCAGGATCGCGGCCGTGCATTCGGTGCCACTCATTCCCGGTAGCCGAAGGTCCATCATCACCAGGTTGGGACGATGTTTACGATAAGCCTCGAGCGCGGCCCTGCCGTTACTCGCCTCGGCCACCACCTCCATGTCGGGTTCCACGTTTAAAGACGCAGAGAGACCCATACGCACCATGAAGTGATCGTCAACGACCAGAATACGTATTGGTTTTGAGCTCCTCATCGTTCACTTCCGGGGGATGGAGCGGAATCTCCACAGCAATGCAAGTTCCGCGTCCAGGATCGCTCTCGACCTTCAAATGGCTGCCCATCGCTTGCGCGCGTTCCCGCATATCAAGGAGTCCGAAATGCCCCGCCGGGGATGATTGCCCGGCGGCAAAACCCTGGCCATCATCACTTACGGTCAGGCAAACCGACGCAGTCGCGTACCGCAACTCAATGCAGACCTGCCGGGCGCGCCCGTGTTTCACGGCGTTGGCGACGGCTTCCTGCCCGATGCGGAGCAGGTTCATCTCTACCGGACCCGGTAATCGCACCGGGCTGCCCTGGATCTTGAAGTCGACCTTCGTTTGTTCGCGCGGCACAAGTGGCTCGATAATCTGTGCCAACGCGGAGACGAGATCTCCGTCTTCCAGCAATTGGCAACGCAAATCCCAGACCGAACGGCGGGCTTCCGCCATGCTGTGACGGCTCATGTCGCGCGCTGTTTCCAGCGCATGCTGAGCAACACCCGGCGCCTGCTGAAAGCAATCGACCGCCAGATCCAGTTGCATGGTGATCCCGGCCAGTTCCTGTTCCAGTGTGTCGTGAAGCTCGCGGGCAATCCGGTTGCGCTCTTCGAGCACCGCGCCGGTTCTTAACTTCTGTCGAATGAGGGCCATCTGCTCTTGCAGTCGCCGCCTCAGCACTACGACCCACACCATTACCGCCAGAAGAACTCCCCCGGTGATACCCAGCAGCCAGAGAGCGTGACCTGAATTCCACCACGATGGAGTTGCGCGTACGACGACGTCGCCCGGCAAGCGTAACAGCAAACGAAACGATTGCGGGATATGCCACAAACCCCCGCTACGAACCAGGCAAATACCCGTAACCTGCAATTCGCTGTTTAGGGGGATCGATCGCATACGTTCCGCAGCAGCACTCGCCGCAATGTCGGCATCAAAAAACACGTCACCGTGCTGGAGCATGAGCCTTAGGCCATCCCGCTGGGCCTGGCGGTTCAGCAACTTCGCATTGGTGGTTACGACAGCGCCGTCAAATTGCTCCCACGGTGCATCGAGGTTAAGCTTCACCGGCTCCGGCGCTTTCTCGTGGCCTAAACGATGAAATACGGCGTCCTCTAATATCGGCGCCGAGTCGCCCGTGGCGGGAAAGCCCAGTACATCCACGAGGTCCCCGATATCGAGAGGAGTGCCCTGCTGCGTAAGCACACGGAGTCCCTTGCCTTGACTCTGAAGAAACAGAGCGTTGCCCTGCTGCTGGTAGCCGACGATGCCGCGCACTCGCACCCGGTGCCGCGTTCCCTCCGCCGGGGCAAACCGCAGCAATTCCGACAGTGGAACTTCTGTGACGGGGGCCTCCACTCGAATGAAGCTCAGGCGAGGAACGTAAAACAGGATGCCCGTGAGTTGCCGGTTGGTGTTATACAGGCTGCCGCACACGCCTTCAATCAGGACTTCGCTGTCGACCCACGAAGAGAAGTCCTGTTCGTGGGCAATTGGCACGCGGACATTGAACTCGCCCCCTTCGGAGGCGACGCGCATGGCCAGCGCGGACTCCCGCCACGAGGTTCGGTCGACGGCCGCGGACCGCACAATGCCTCGCACTTGTGCCCACTGACTGTCCTGTTGCCCATTCGCGAGCTCCGAGAAAGGAAGGAGCTGTGGTTTGGGCAGCGCTCCTTTGCCCAGCACGCGCAACTTTGTCTCGCGAATTACCGGAGCGTACCTGCCCGGCCCAGTCACTCCTTCAAGCTCGACGAGCTGGCTGAGCAGGTGCGGGTACTTGGGGGAGACGCTGCCCTCCACATAGATGCCGGCCGTCGCATCCTGAACAAAGAAGTCGGGCGCCGGAGCATCCATCGTGATCACACCCCGAACCAGCACCGGATAGCCCAGCGAGGCTTGTTCAGGACTCAGCCGGCGTATTTGATCGGCATGGGTAAGAGTTGGGAGTGACTTCGCAGGAGGCGGAAGCTGCGCCGCCGATCCCACGCCCAGCGCCCCCGCCAACAAGACCGACGCCGCCCCTAGCCTCAAGCCGTGGACTAATCTTGCGTGGGCGCTGCGTTCTCGCATCATTTCTTTCGGCGTCGGCATGGAGTTTAGTTGCAAGCTGAAGGCTGCCTTTGGCAAACGGTCCGTCGATCTCGTGCTCGCATTAGGGTAGCCCAAATCAGGGGATGGGGAAAGATCAGGCCCTGCATCGTCTCTCCGCGGAAACAAAAGACGAATACAAGTTTGACCTTGCTGGCGGAAAAGACGATGACGATAAGGTGACTTGACACGCATGAGATTCTTGTCGCAAGGTCTGCTCCGGAGATCGACGCGCGGGATTGCCAGACAACGAGAGGACAAATGTTAGAACACACGAGACGCGACTTTCTGAGATTGTCGGCCGCAGGACTGGCGGCTGGGGCAACTGCCGAAGCCCTGCCAGCATGGGGTTCGCCTGGTTTAGGCTCACTTCGCTCGGCCAATTCCGGCACCGGTGAAATTACCGTCCGTGTTACCGACGAGAAACGGCGTTTTGCAAGCGCGCCCGCTCTGGAGTGGCGGCAGAAATCCAGCTCGCGCTCCGCGGAGATGATTGCACTCAGCCCGGAAAAGAAGTTTCAGGAGATTCTCGGTTTCGGTGCGGCGTTCACTGACGCGTCCTGCTATATGTTCAGCCAGTTGTCCGCAGAGACGCGGGAACAGTTGTTCCACGAACTGTTTCACCCTTCCGAGATGGGCCTCAACGTCTGCCGCACCTGCGTCGGCGCCAGCGACTACTCGACCGAGTTGTACAGCTTTGACGAAGGGGAACCCGATCCCGACTTGAAGCGCTTCTCCATCGATCACGATCGCAAGTATTTTCTGCCGGCATTGCGGCAGGCTCGCAAGGCGAATCCCGATCTGTTTCTGTTCTCGTCGCCATGGAGTCCGCCCGGCTGGATGAAAGCAGGCGGTTCGATGCTGGGCGGCTCGATGCGCGAGAAATATTTCGCGAGTTACGCGCACTATTTCTTGAAGTTCCTGCAAGCCTACGCCGGCGAAGGAGTCTCCATCCAGGCGGTCACTTCGCAGAACGAGGTGGACACGGATCAAGACGGCCGCATGCCGGCATGCCTGTGGGGACAGGAGTATGAAATTGGGTTTGTGAAGAATCACCTGGGCCCTGTGTTAAGAGCGAACAACATTCCAACCAAGATCTGGCTGCTGGATCACAACTACAACTTGTGGGGGCGGGCGATTTGCGAACTGGATGATCCGGACTTGCGCAAGTACGCCAACGCAGTCGCGTGGCACGGCTATGTAGGCGGAGCCGAAATGATGTCCAAGGTTCACGACGCACATCCCGATGCCGAGATGCACTGGACGGAAGGCGGCCCTGACATCACCAGCCCTCGCTACGCCACCGATTGGGCGGATTGGGGCCACACCTTTACCGATGCGCTGCGCAACTGGTGCCAGTCACTGACCGGTTGGAATCTTGCGCTCGACGAGAAGGGCCGGCCGAACATTGGTCCCTTCCCTTGCGGCGGACTGGTCACCATTCATTCGCAGACCAAGGAAATCACGCGCAGCGGCCAGTATTGGGCGTTCGCGCATTTCTCTCGCCTGATTCGCCGCGGCGCGCGCCGCTTCGATTCTCAGGGCATGGTGCCGGAGGTTGCTCATGTGGCGTGCGAGAATCCCGACGGCCAAAAAGTTCTGGTGCTGACCAATACAGCCGCCGCGCGCTCCGT
>Ga0209039_10001474_pt1 | contig 21858 bp, 17 predicted proteins | sample BogFormECP12_OM1_FD_188238 | JGI IMG/M metagenome (GOLD analysis project Ga0209039, IMG submission 188238) | Bog forest soil microbial communities from Calvert Island, British Columbia, Canada - ECP12_OM1 (SPAdes) (version 2) | ecosystem: Environmental > Aquatic > Freshwater > Wetlands > Bog ...
GCGACCCTACGCCCACTTGACCGGTCCAGCGGGCGGCAGACCAATGGGAAACAAGTTTCCCTCGCCACTTCCATGATTAGGCCGTTTTACGGCCAGGTGGGGAGGAGCGTAGACCCAGACATCCCAGAACCCCGTATCTCGGGAGTTTGTATGGAAGCGGCACATCTACGGTTTGGCTTACCGTCAACTGACCGCCCGGATAGTGTCCGAGTGGCCGACGATACGCTCGGAAAGGGCGGTCGACACATGCAGGCACAGGCCGTTGCAGGCAAATGGCGGCGCACTACCGGAGAAGCCGCACTTAGGCCTGGCAGTAAATCGTTTCGTATGAGGGTTCGTCAAATGGGACGTGGAACGTAAGTCGCAAGTTCAGTTGGGAGGAACGCCTCTCGTATTAGCTCCTCGTAGATGCGCGATAGATTGCCGAGGCGACTCCAAATGAACATTATTTCTACGCAGAGCTCGCGCTGCAGTTCTTCAGGGTTCATACTTTCGATGAACGCTGGCGGAAGGCGGGAAGGAAAAGGACGTGCCAGAAAAGAATGGCGAGCGGCTGCGATATCTGTAATTGGTGCAAAGTCCCGCAGACATACTTCAAGCCAGCGAAGTTCCGCATGTGATGCCGGAATAGCCGCCCATTCAGGCATGCGTGTCCAAAAGTCATACCTCAAAACGATAGGCAGGAAGTGCCTCGTCAGTCCCAAGATTCTGAGTCCCGACTCGTTCCTCGCATCGTCGGTCGCACACATCTCATAGCCACTGATCGCATATTCTATCTCGTGCTGCTGGTATGCAAACTTCTCGAATGCAGCGTACAGCTTTGGGCGCTTGGCATACGTGGCAACCGGTCCGAGCGACACCGGATCGCCTGCCGCGATGACGTTGGCTGTAGGAATTTGGATAACCCTGGTTTTGTGCGCAGCGTAATTGGGATCATCCGGGAGGATGACTTTCTCCACCAGGTCATTCAGACAAAGAAAATAAATCCTGTGTGTCGAAAGTTCGACTAGTAGCAAGAGAACGGGGATGCACGCACCCATGGCCTGGACAGTGAGTAGCTCACTGGTTTCCAGCTCATACTTGATCACGCTGATCTGAGTCTCGTCCTCTGGCCCTGCGCTCGTAGCCCTCCGAGGCAACTCGACGTTCGTCCGGCCACGAACTCCCACAGGAGCAATGGTGACTTTATCAGTCGATTTTACTTGCAAGAAGACAGTCTCCCCGAGCGTACATGCCTTGCCTTTATCGGGGTCAATCATCTCGAAGATTTCCGCAGTCAAATCGATTCCGTAGTCTGGTTTGTAGTCCCGCACGACCCAGTGCGCAGGGAACGTATTGCGAACTATGCGAATCGATTCCTCCTCCATTATGTGCTGGCGAACTCGGGTTTTGGTGCGAGCCATCAGGTTGTCTCTGGTCCGGTTAGAATCGTCACCCACTTCTGGGATACGGCGTGCTCGCCTGCGAAAAAGCATCCAGCGGTAATTGATAGAGGCGCTTGACCCCTACTGTATAGGTCGTCGGCGATGTGAATGCTCTCGGCGTCGGGTAGACGATCTGGACATCGGTGAGGAACGCTTTCAAGATACCAACCGCAACCGCTTGCATTTTGCTTCCGGTCGGTGCAATCAGGATCCGCTCAGTCGCCCCATGCCTACCGTATATCTCAAGCAGACACTCCAAGGTCTCACGATAGTCAAGAGTGCTGGTGGAATAACTCTCCTCCACCTCCAGATTGTCGGTGTGATTCAGTCTGGCAATAGCGTCCCTTCTCCACAAGTTCTCAGCGCTCGGAGGAACACCATGGATGATTGAATATCGGGAGGGTTGGAGTTCGGTTCTGAGCGCTGTCAGTTGATCAGTGTTAAACGACGGAAAGGCAATAAGTCTCGTTTGTTGGCTAGCTGGCGAGATGGAAGACAGTTCGGGAACGATCGTAACCTCGAAGACCCCGCTTGAGAGCAACATCATTGAATAGAGGGGGTCCGCTCCGCTCTTGGCAATGGCGTCCTCGACGACGGCTCTTGAGGGGGGATACTCGGCCGCTTCCGCGTACAGAATCGAACAACGCGAGAATCCGGACTCCCTGCTCCCCAACGCGACTAATAGCTGGACGATTAAGAGCCTTGACATCCCTGAAACGTCTATATAAACGCGTCCAACAATGGATCCTAGTTCGGCAAGGAATACGTCACCGAATCCAGCGGGGTCTCTCCTATCGTAGGTTGCCGCTAACCGCTGCAACCCTGATTGACGACAGAGTTCCTCGATGTCGATAGTCCTATTTTGGATTACTGCAGGAAGATAATAGATCACCAAAACGCGAAACTGGTGCCCGCGTCGAGACGATGTATTCCTAAGAAAGGCTAACGCCCGGTCTTCAAAGCCGGCGCAAACAATTAGACAATCATCAGCTGAGATTTCAAGGGAATCCGCCTCGATCATTTCGGGCTTCGCTAAACCCGTCAGTACTTCATCGACTCGAGAAATGCGTAACATCTACTGTCCCTCTGGTCCTTGGTCAAAAAGTGGTCCAGGTCCACCTGGCGGCTCGGGCCCCCTGAGCCGAAAACTGTCTTCAAACTTTTGTGGATTTAGAAGGAATAGTTCGAACTCGCGCGGTTCGAGTTCGACAGAATCGCGGAGACTGAGGGTCAGGTTGAAATGAGGAATCAAGAATCGTCTCAGATATAAGCGAGGCACAACCTTTCCCCGTCGACTCTTTCCGCGAACATCTTCAATGAACACCGAATATCTCAGAAGATCATCGTAAATTCTCTGCGCCTCGCTGGAAAGGTTCAAGGCCTCATAAGGCTCAACTCTCGTGGCTTGATGCGGTGGCCGGCCGGACTCGTTAGCCGAGTCGCGAAACCTTAAGAATGAGTGAGCCACGTTGCCGAATGCTGTGACAACCTCAACGAGCCGATCTCCGTGCCCTGGGACACCTCGTAGGTTTTTCAGAAAATTTCCAGCCGCTTCCCTGATCGCCTTGTTTTGAATTGCCGACGGGACCTTTGGCTCAAGACCGCTGGCCGAGATCCCGGAAATGCCGCCGGACGAAGCGACCATGTCTCGAACGAGACTTATCAGGTAGTGGATGTCTCCACTACAAAGCCTGCATAGCGTTTCCTTACCCCAGAACTCCAACTTACGGTTCTGCCGAATCTGTCTGGCCTCTTCGTTATGGTTCAGCCCCGCGTTGCCCCCAATGAGTAAAGTCAACTCCTTTACAGGATAATTCGGAGGCGCGGAGAGCCGCCGCCCAAATACATCCTCAATAAATTGAAGCTTTTCCGGCATTTCGGCATGCAAATAGATAAGGCCGAGATTGACGAGGGCGAATTCCCTGCCCTCGACATAGATCTTATTGTCGATATCTGATTTAGAAAAAGACACCGGGCTCTCGGTGGAGAGCTTAAAAAAGCAGCATGACGTCCGCTGCATGAAAACCCTATTTAGGTTTTCTTGAAGCTCCTTTGTGATTTTCGGCGAAGAATAGTCGTCGATGAAAAAATAGAAGGGACGTTCTCGGAGGAACGAAAACGCCTGAGCAAGGATTTGACACACCTTTGCTAAAACCTCGGCTCCGAAGTACTGGCCGAACTCCTGCTTTACGTCTTTTACGAAGCGGTGCTTCCTTGCCGCACGCTGGCGTTCCTTCTGAAGTCTGCTCACGATTGCTTCAAAGGTATTGGCCCCAGGTTGTGATGGCGGCGGTAACCCGAGCGCTCCCCAGACCTCTCGTGACACACGTGATTCGGCACCTGAAAACTCATCGTGAAACCGCGAAGTAGCCCAAACCTCTACGACCGTTAGTAGGTCTGCAAGCAGAGTCGAGGTGATGAAATGGATCGGCAGGTCCAAAGCATCTTGTCGGTTAGGTCTGTTGTAACGGGGGAAAGCGAAATACAAATCATCACAGCGATAATAAATGCCGACGTATGTGATCCGCTCGGGTGAGGATTCGCCGATAGAGTGCCGGTGGCGCAAACTGAGGCTCTTAAAGACAGTACTTTTCCCGCATCCTCTTGGTCCAGTTAGAACCAGGTTATTCCTAGCCTCAATATCTGTGAGCCCGAGGAATAAATCTGAATAAAGTGCCCTCAGAATACTGTGTGCCTCACCGATTTGTTCGCAACTAAGATAGTCGAAGGGGGTAATCAACTGGGGGATGTCCTGCGCCTGCGCCTTTTCAAAATCAGCATCAATCCCCATGAGTCGATCAAACAGCTTACGCGGATGTCTTGCAAGCGGATCCAGAGTTGCGTCTCTCTCGACGAGGTGCTTGGCAAGAAAATGGTCGTTGAGCACATTGAAAGCGAACTTGTCCTTTGGACTCGCAGACTGATAATCAACCGCTTCGAGAATCTCTTTAAGCATGACCGCGAGCTGAAAAAAGTCGTCTCTGAGAGAGGTATCGCTGGTTGCAGTGGTGACGCCAAAGTCTGTGATGCGAAACTCGTATCGCTCTCCTGCCAAGGAATAAGATGACCTGTCGGCAACAAGGACGTTTCCGGAGTGTAAGTCCCCGTGAACGACTCCCTTCGAGATCATATCGAAAAAGAAATCCAACATCGACTTCAAAAAGCCGGCTGCGAACGTCACTGTGACTTCATCTTTGTTGCTGGCGACGAAAGATCGCAGTGTCTTGCCTTCCACATAATCTGAGATTAGAACTACGCAATCAATTGAGTTTTTGCCGTCACGCCACTCACCAATCTCGAAGAATTTCACAGCAGCCGGGGTCTGAAGTCTGTTAGCCTTCAGTACTTCCGCTCTCCATGTCGGAGGAACTCTGTCGGCGCCAATCAGGTTCGCCCTTGGAATAACCTTGCACGCGACATCTCGGCCAAGTTCTGCGGAATGGGCACGGAACACATGTGCGTTGTTCCCGGACCCCAAAAGGCCCAGAATCTGAGTGTCGGACCTAAATGGCAGGGTCTTTCCCAGGAAGTAGGTTTTATCAGGAAGGTTTACACGCATCTTTGTATTACGCCTTTTGGAATACGAGGAAGTGTTCAGTTTTCACGCCTTTGACGTCCCCACGGGTTCTCCGCACGTCAGGAATGTCATCGCAAATCAGCTCGCGAAGTCGCAATGATTTCGTGCGCTCCGACATGATCTGCAAAACTACACTAGAGGGGTGGGCTTGGAAGGACCGTTTCACGCTTTCCCCCACCACCAACACGCAATGGCCACCTCGTTTCAGACCCTGTTGGACCTTTGATGCTAAGCAACAGATCGCATCGACAAACGCGCGGGCATGCCGGGTCACTCCACTTTCGACCGGTGGACCGGATTCCGGGTCGATAAACCAAAGCCGCAGTCGATTGTCTCTTCCGTAATCGAGAGCATTCATATATGGAGGACTGGTGATCAGGCAGTCAAAGCTTGTCGGAAGTTCAACCTGCTGTATGGCCGCTTGCTGGTAAGCGATTGCGGATGAAACCCGAGGACTCGAATATCTCGCAAATACCCGTGCGACCTTGGCGATCATACGAGGTCGTAGTTCACGATACGAGTACATCTGGGGAAACTTGGCTCTCGGATAAGCCCTGTCGCGGAGATACGGAACTAGATGACTGCTCGGGTAAGAAAGAAAACCAGGTCGCTGGTGATGCAGGATGCCAAGCAAGCACGCGAGGAGGAATTCATTCCCCGATTCTCTGCATGCTGTAGCGAAATTAATTGCTTCCTTAAGTGTCTTGGGGTGGAAAAATTTCCTCACCCAGCGCGGAGTATGTCTTAAATCTGGACTTCGCAATTTACGCGCCAGCCGTAAGGTCTCTTCGATTTGAAGTAATGCGTTTTGCAGTGAGTCCGGCGGCGAGAGCTTGGCGTTCGACAGAACTCGGGAGTAGGGGCTCACGTCTGAGGCAAAGACGCGCCGTTTTCTCAAAGCTGCCTCAAGCGGGATAGTCGCAGAGCCCGCAAACGGATCAACTACTAAATCGCCGGTCACGGAGTACTTCTCCACCAAATCCCCGGCGATACTACTCTTTAGTTTTCCAATGTACGGCGATATCTGGTGAAGTGTGCACTCCGTGTGGGAGCAGCTCATTTCCCAGCTTGGGGGAGCCGCACTTGGCAAGTTCAAGAGCCCAACATCACCATCGGGCAGGATGCTGCTGAACGCAATTTGTCCGCTCGGGAGAAGTGACATCTGAAGCCGGTCACCCTCGTTTTCCAGTAGGGATAAAATGATCCAAATCCCAAATTATGCACTAGATGGAGGCCCTTGGCCAGCAAAAGTCGGCAGTGGTCGAACCCACCTCGGCAGGGCCTGATGCCTTCCAAAATAGCAACCCAATATCTGGCCTCGACGGGGCTCGCGAAAAGGCGGGGGGCTTCGAAAGTGTTACTTGGCGCCTCGCCAAACCTCGGATGTGGTTTGCAGGTCAGTTACCATGGTCAAGTCCGGATCACGGGCCACTCGGAAGTTGGGCAGAAGCGGTCAAGTTGACGGCCTGCACGTAGATGTGCAACTCCTGAATCCCCCGAAGTCTTAGGGCTGTATCGGAAGCGCGCCGGCGGGACCAGTCTCGGGATTGGCAGAGACGCTGCCCGGCTCGCTTTCGATACAGCGACTTGAAGGAAGCTTTTTTTGGCAGGGCAATTGCTTATATGGGTATTGAATCGGAATCGTGTTACGAACCGAAGCAATGTTGCTACGCAACTGCTGACCGCAGAGATCGCAGTTGCCCTGCCAAATAGTATCACGCGCAAGCGTCTGCCGCAACGCGGCTTCGTTCAAGTCCCCATCGGGGAACTTACCGTGCCTCCTTGCGACCACTTGGCTGACAAGTCGTCAAACCACAAACATGGTGCTCAGGGTCGCCTGCTGGTCTTTCCTGGATGGCGCACTCGGGAGCTACCGGATCGCCGCCGGCGAAGCGCCATCGCAGAATGGGGCGCCCGGAATACGTGCGCGAATTTCTGAAACCGCGTACTAAGATTCATGAGAATATGTTCGCGGTGACCCTTGCCTGCCGTCTTGGTTCGTGAGGAGCGCCAATGGTCAAATCCACTTTCTCCAGGTGACACCATGGGGGAAATGGTGTCAGGAACCATTTCTCGCACCTATTGCCTGTGGCCATCCTTCACGGTTCTGAGCTTCACGCGGCTGGCTGGCGCAGAGCGGGCACAGAGTCTGTGCGTTTCAGACTCTGCGGTTCTTTATTTGAAAAACATCCACATGTTGTTAATGCCTGATTGATGGGCTTGATGTTGAATCGTGGAAAAGCCGCAGAGTCTCTGACATGCGAGACTCTGCGCTACCTTCTCTCCAATTGCCGGCGGGGTTTGAGCAGCGAGGTAGCGCGGACCTGCGGTTCAAGGTCCGCGGCTTTTCGTGGCGATAGGCGGTAGAACCGCGGACCTCCAAAACGGGTCCGCGCTACACTGGATTTCCGGCAGCGACATTTTGTAGCCTCTAGCACTGGCAGATTTATCTTGACTGTAATAATGTAGGTTGATATAATAACATGTTGCGACTGTGGGGTGCCAATGGGAGGAGTCAGGAGTCAGGAGTCGGGAGTCGGGAAACAGTGGGTACCAGGTGTCAAGTGTCAGATGCCGGGCAAATGCTTGGAGGCTGGTGGTGAGAGGCTAGTGAAATAGTTATCAACCTTGGCGGCTCTCCATTATGTATTAGAAATAAAAGGGGTTGGTCGTTTAGGTAAATATGTCTGAAAACATTATCTCATTCAAATAAAAAGGGTTAGCTCGAAATTCGGGAGCCGGGGAGAAAAAAAGGAGCGAGGCTCTCCATTATGTACCAGAAACGAAAGGGGTTCACCGTTTAGAGCAAAAATGCCCGAATGCCTTATCCCATTTAAATAAGGATAGTTAGCTGGAATTGCGGGAGCCGGGGAGAAAAAATGGGCGCGGCTCTCCATTATGTACTAGAAACAAAAGAAATTATCCGTGATGAGCGAAAATTGCAAGAAAACCTATATTATTGAAACTAAAATAGTTAGCCTGTCTTCGCTGGCCAGGGTCATGGGGGAAAAAAGGGGATTAAAAAATGAGGCTGAAATTCTGTAAGTCACTGAAAACAAACCTAGAAAAAATGTCTGTTTTTAGCCTCTCCATTATGTTGATGAAAACACAATAGTTAAACGATCCTCTCCATTATGTTGATGAAAGGAAAGGGGGTTATTGAAAATGAATGGGAAGAGGAAATCCGTACGGTCGGCCGATTCGAGGCGCGCCACCAGGCGCGTGCCGGTAGGTAAGGAGGTCACAAACTCGCTTTGCTCGAGGGCGGCAGGGCGCCGAGTTCCCTCCCGGAACGGGCTGTCATCCGTGATCCTAACTACATTCTCGCTTACAATGCCTTGGCCACCGCACAGATCCAAGCCGGCAAGCCTGAAGACGCGCTCCGGACCCTGCAGGAGGGCGAGCGCCGATTCCCCCAAGAGGCGGCCTTCCCAGCCCAATTGGCCAGCGTCTTAAGGCGCCTCGGCCGGACCATAGAAGCGAACAGCGAGGCTGAGAAAGCCACTCGGTTGAGCAAAGAAAACAATCTTGTCCAGCACGGAATTGCGCCATTGCCCAACCCTCCCCTTTCACCACCCAATGAAAACAACTAGGAGGCCTATGAATGATCTGGAACGTTTTCGCAGAACGATGAATTACGGAGAAGTTGACCGTGCCCCCATCTATGAATTCATGTGGCCCACCTGGCCGGAGACGGCGGAACGGTGGGCCAGGGAAGGCGGTTACCTTCCGGGCCATACCGATTTCGGCTGTGACAAGTGGTTGGTGGAATTCTCCTGGTTCTGGCCTCAACCGCCCTTCGCGCGTGATATCCTGGCGGAAGATGACGACCACGTGACCTTTGTGGACCCGCAAGGCATCGTGATGCGGGAATTCAAGCGTAACCCCCTAAGCTCCATGCCTCAGTTCATTAGCAATCCGGTGGAAACGCGCGAAGACTTCCGCAAGTATTGGCGGGAAAGGATGCAGCCTGATCTCACCCAACGCATCGGGCCGAACTGGCGTGAGCGGCTGCGCGCCTTGCGCGATCGCGACTTTCCCTTTGTGGTCATCGCCGACCGCTGGGGGGGATGCTTCGGCCCGCTGCGGAACCTGGTGGGCGTCGAGCGCCTTTGCACGCTTTTCTATGACGACCCCGCCTTCGTGGAGGAGATGCTGGACGCCGACGCGGATTATCTGATCCAAATGCTGGCGCAAATGCTGGAAGAGACGGACATCGACGTTTTTGGATTCTGGGAGGACATGGCCTACCACACGGCCCCCCTGCTTTCGCCGCAACTGGCCCGGAAGTTCATGCTGCCGCGCTACCGCAAGGTGGTGGACTTCGGCCGCAGCCACGGAGTGCGCTTGTTCGGCCTGGACAGTGACGGGTATATCGACCCGCTCATCCCGGTGTGGATGGATTCCGGGATCGACATCCTGTACCCCTTCGAGGTTCAGGCCAACATGGATGTGGTGGCGGTGCGGAGGAAATACGGGCGCGAACTGCGCATGTGGGGCGGCATCGACAAACGGCCCTTGACCGTGGGGCACGCGGCGATCGACAAAGAGCTGGAGCGTGTGAAGCCGCTCATCGACGACGGGGGCTACCTCCCCATGCTCGACCACAGCGCCACGCCCGATACGCCGTATGAGAACTACCGGTATTTCCTGGAGCGGTTGAAGACCTTCCTCTAGAAGCAACGCTGTGGCCGGGCTTTTCCTTCGGAGCCTCGAACGCCCCCAGCATGTTGATCTTGGCTTTGTTGCTGACCGGGTCTGGAATTTCATGCTCGACCCGAGCGAAATCGGTTACACCCGCCAACAGGGGGAAAATTTCTATCGGGAAGCCCTCGATCGCGTACGCAGGCTGCCGGGCGTGGAGTCTGCCAGCCTGGCGCTTGCCGTTCCTCTGGGCGACGCAGTCTATGGGGACAATGTGCGGGTCCAAGGGTATCAAACTCGCCCAGGCGAGGCGGTGCCCTCCGTTTTGTACGACGCCGTATCTCCAGGCTTTTTTAAGACACTGCGCATCAACCTGGTTCGTGGACGCGACTTCGGTGAGGGCGACAATGCCGGCTCTTCACGTGTGGCGGTCATCAACGAAGCTATGGCAGAAAAGTTCTGGCCTCACCAGGACCCGATCGGAAGCGGTTTCTCCATGGAAAGCGATGCCGGCCGCTCCATCGAGATTGTTGGAGTCGTGAAAAATACGCGAATCACGGGTGTTTCCGGGGTCTATGAACCCTGTTTCTATCTGCCCCTGGCGCAGCACTACGCGCCCGGAGCGACACTGCAGATTCGCAATGCCTACGCCGCTGATTCCATCGTGCGCGAGGCGCGCGAGCTGGTTGGCGCCCTGGCGCCGGGCATGCCCGTCCTGCGAGTTCAAACCATGCAGGCATCGCTCGGGGGAATCAACGGCCTGTTCGGCTACAGGCGGGGAGTGGGTTTGACGGGAGCGTTGGGATTGCTGGGGGTCGCCCTGGCGGTTGTCGGGGTGTTTGGTGTGACGTCCTATATCGTCAGCCAGCGTACCCAGGAATTCGGGGTCCGCCTGGCGCTTGGGGCGCAACGCCAAGACATCTGGCGGGCGGCGTTGCTTCGGGAAAGCACCATGATTGCCACCGGTATTCTGCTGGGACTGATTGCGGGGGCCGCCGTGGCACAACTGTTGGGCGATTTCCTGGTTGACGTGTCCCCGCTTGATCCGCTCACTTATGTTGGCGTTTCGGCAATGCTTGCCGTGCTTGCTCTCCTGGCTTGCTACCTCCCCGCCCGGAGGGCAACGAGAATCGATCCCCTGATGGCGCTGAGGAACGAATGGTTGGCGATTTTCGAGCGAATGTCCGTCCTGCTGACGGATTGACGATCGTCGATTGGCCGAAAAACGAAGGTGGATAAAGGAAGCGTGAATTTCGGTTCAGGATCGCTTGAACATCTCTCTTAACCTGTCTCCGACCAGTGGGTCGTAAAGTGGAAGCAGGATGCTAGCCTCTGCCTTGATGCGTGCATAGGTCCGCATGCATTCATCCAGGCTTTCCATGATCCCCAGAGGATGCATTTCTTCAATATTCCGGTATTTGAAGAAACAATCGGAGGCGACCACTTGTCCGGCGGCGGTCTCGATGCTGTAAGCCATGGAAGAGCGATGGTGAACGCCTGTCCAAAACGCTTTGAGGCCGGGGAGAATTTCCTCTTCATCCTCGAGCAAATGCAATCTCTCCGGCGCCTGAATCTCCAGGTAGTAGAGCGAATCATCCGGAATCCGCAGCTTCCTGGGAATATGCATCTCGAACTTGGGGGCATGGAAATCCTCGATCCATCCCCGCTTCGATAAGCAAATCCGGGCGTTGGTAAAGAGCGCAATATTTCCCGTGGCGTATGCTTGCAAGGGCGTGATGAGCACGTAGTCCACGTCCTGCGCGCGAATGCCAATACTGGCCAGGGCTTTTTCCGGCCGCTCGCTTTCCTCCCGGACCATTTGCGCGCGTTCATGCACGGCCTTTTTCCAGACTTCGTTAATACCGGTCAAGTCCGGGGGAGGGCCGGTATTGATAATGATCGTCTTCCCCCCGCCACGTATGACCACCATCCAGAAGCAGAGGAGTTCCCAATCGTTCCAGCCGCTCATCCAGTAAACTTCCGGACCTGGCACCTCGCATTGGCCCATCTTCAGTACTTGAACTTCGTATTTCATAAATACCCCTTGGGTTGGAACGCACCACCCACGATGAAAATGCGCGAAGCGCCTTGAGTGCGGTAGCAGCAGCTACCGCCTTCCGCCTTCGGTTCATACAGCAAATGTGGTAGCTGCTGCTACCGCACTCCAGGTACCTTCGGCACAGCCATTTTCATGACAACGGGGCGGCGGAGCCGCGTCAATCACTCGGAGAGTTCGCTAATTTGGGCAGCCCTAGTCGGCGGCAGTTCCGCCATCAGCGTATCGACACGGGCAACCAATTCCTCCACTCGCTGCTGATAGGCCGCATCCAGGCGCAAAGTGGGCTCGCGGAGCCGTTCGGAAACGATCACCCCTCGCCGCATGAGGACTCGCTTCTCCATCTGGATCAGCAACTCCAAGTGCTCGAGAGCAAAAACCAGGAAGGGAAGCATCCGGTAGAACCATGCTTTCGCCTCGTCCACGTGACCCGCATCGTACAGTCTAAAGATATGAACATAGATGCCACTGAGGGCTGGGCCGGGCATGATTCCGCAGGCGCCGGGCGCCAAGCCGTCAAACAAGCGGAGTCCTCCCCAGCCGTAGAGAACCTTGATTTTCCCGCCTGACTGCCGGATGATTTCCCGGCACCGCTCCCCCGGCAGAATGTTTTCCAGCTTGACGAACTGAAAGTTGGGGCAGCGCTCCGCCAACTCGACAAAGAGCCCCACCGGCAAGCCGGCCCCTTGAAAGTCCGCGTCCTGAAGCATCACCGGAATCTTGATGCTTCGCGAGACCTCCTCAAAGAAAATCATTAACTCCGCGCTTCCGAGGGGGACGACGCGGGGGGCTGCAACCATCACTCCATCCGCTCCCAGGGACTCCGCGTAGCGAGAGAATTCCGCGGTAGAGCGAATGGATGGAGACCCCGTGTTCACCAGGATGGGAACGCGGTGATCGACATGCTGAACGACGATCTCCGCCACTCTCGACCGCTCGGAATCGGAGAGTTTATAGTACTCGCTGCCAAAAGCCGGAGCGCACAGACCCGCTACGCCGCTGCCAATGCAGAAATCGACCTGCTTGCGGAGAGAACTTTCATCGATACTCGCGTCGGCGTGGAAGGGAGTCGTCAACACCGGAATGACTCCGCGCAAGTTCATGGTGCCCTCCGAGCTGAATACCGCAGGCAACGGGGTTTGACTCATTGAGCGGTGTAACCGCCATCGACCAGGAGAGATGCGCCCGTGATGTAAGAAGCTTCATCGGAAGCCAGGAAGAGGATGGCGTGGGCAACTTCCCGGGGCTGGCCGATCCGCTTCAGAAATGTCTTGGCTCCCTCCGCGGCGTTGAGCTGTTCAAGTGTCATCCCCTGTAGTGCCATGTATTTTTCCAAGGTGGGGGTCAAAATAGTTCCCGGGCAGACAGCGTTGACTCGAATGTGGTAAGGCGCAAGGTCCAGCGCCATGTTCCGGGTCATTTGCAGTATGGCGCCCTTGGTGGCGCTGTAGGTTATGAACTCCGGTTGCGCGACGAAACTGGAAATGGAGGCCAGGTTGACAATGGCTCCGCCGCCCGGCTTCATTTGTTCCGCCACATGCTTGGTAACCAGGGCGGTGCCGATGATGTTGACGTCCACCGAACGGCGCCAGTCCTCCGGAGTAGCATCCAGGCCCTTCAACACAAAGATCGCAGCACTATTGATCAGGATGTCAATCCGGCCAAACACCTTGACGGCTACGGCGGCCAACCGCTCCGCATCGCTCTCTTTGGAGATATCGGTAAGTACAAAATGAGCGGTCGCGTTCCGCTCGCGAAGAGAAGTGACCACGGCTTCTCCCGCCTGGGCATTGATATCGGCCACCACCACCGTTGCGCCCTCTTCGGCAAACAAATCGGCGGTGACGTGCCCTATCCCTGATGACGCGCCGGTAATCAGAGCTATTTTGTCTTTTAGCCTCATCATCCTCTTTGTGGACTACACTGTATAGGCAGAGTCCTTTTATCGCCTGGTCATTCAATGACCTCGAATTTTTTCAATGCTTCTTCGTCGATCTCCACTCCCAAACCGTGGCGGTTCGCGTCCAGTTCGATGAAGCCGTTTTGAGGGGTGGGCTCACCCTTGAAGATATACCAAAACAATTCGTTGCCCACCTCAACGTCCACCGGTGGGAAATATTCCGCCATCGGGGAGTTGTAGCTTGCCATCACCAGGTGGTAATTGTGCATTTGCCCCGCATGGGGAACAACCGGCACCCCGTGCGCTTCCGCCAGCGCCGCAACCTTGCGGGCCTGGGTAATCCCGCCGACTCGGTTGGTGTCAAATTGAATGTAGTCGACCGCCTTGGCATCGAGTAATTGGCGGAAACCATAAAGTGTGAACTCGTGCTCGCCGCCCGCAATGGGAATCCGTCCCATGGTCCGCAGGGCGGCATAGCCCGCGATGTCGTCCGGGATCACGGGCTCCTCCAGCCAGCGCAGGTTGAAGGGTTCGAGAAGGGGGATCATGCGCCGGGCGTAATCCAGGGTCCAACCCATATAGGCGTCGGCCATCAAATCGATTTCATTCCCGATGACCTCCCGGGCGGTGCGCACCAATTCCACATTTCGCTGCATGCCGGCGGCGCCATCCACCGGACCCCAGCCAAAACGCAATTTCATGGCCCGGAACCCCTGGTCTTTGTAAGCCCGCACCTCTTCGGCAAGCTGTTCCAGTGGCTGAGAATAGAGCCGGCTGGCGTATACCGGGATCTTGGGTTTCGTCTGGCCGCCCAAAAGTCGAAAGAGCGGCTGTTTCACCGCTTTCCCGATCACGTCCCAAATGGCGAGATCCACGGCGCTAATGGCGACTATGGCAATCCCTTTCCGTCCAAACGCCATCGTCTTCCGATACATGTGCTGCCACAGGCACTCCGTATCAAACGGGTCGCTTCCCATCAGGATTGGCTTAAGATACAGATCGATCACCTGCTTGCTGACGCGCGGCGAAAGCGCCGCCTCTCCCACTCCCGTCAACCCCGCGTCGGTCTGAACCTCCACAATCAGCCAGCTATGGAACGAAAACCCGCGCACGGAATCGGTCGGAAGATCCAGTATGTCCATGGGGCTCGTACAGAAATGCGGCTGGGCATATACGATTGGCCCCCTCCATTCGACTACACGCGTTCGCACATTGGTGATTTTCATGCCTTGCTCCCTGGTAACGGCCCAATTTCTTTCTACGTCAATTATCGACCGAACATTGCTTTTCGGCCTTGCCCGACAGCGCTTGGACCTATGGGACTTCCTACTCTACCTTTTCACTCAGCTTACCGCGCGAAACAGGTTCAAAAGGACGCGTTAAGAAGCTCCTACTTCGCGCCTTTCGGGCAATTGCTGAAAAACCGGTGTTGAAGAAAAGGTCGAAATCACAACGACCTCTCAAAATATCTACCTTACTTAATTACCAGTCAAGCAGTTATTATCGATGTCTCATAACGTGGTTTTCGGTGACGCTCCCTGTACTTAGCCACGGTGGCTTGAGATAGTTGAATCCCAATCTTGCCGATCTCGCCATGGATGCGCCGTGCTCCCCAGGGCGGATTCGCCGAGCATGTCTTCCGGATAAGGTCTCGAACTGCACGAGACATTCGAAGTCTTGCTGGCCTACCCTCCACGTCCTCTGCCTCTCCCCACACCTGCGCACGGGCGTGAAACTTCGTGGGTCAGCACAATAATCGCCTCATCCACGGCATTAAGCCTCTTGAAAAAGTTGGGAAAGAAATGGGAAAGATAAGGCGGAATTTTGGCGGTTCTGGATGCTGCTAAGCGGGAAAAGCCCAACCGAATCAATGATTTGATTTTATGGACGGCAGATTCGAAGTCTGCTGCTCCAACTATCTGAGCCACAGGTGCGGTGTAATGCCACGTGATTAATCAACCGAATACGAGCCGATGAATTTTTGGCGACAGACAGGTCCGAGAATTGGGAAATTCTTGTCATGCGCGCTGGCCGTCCCAAGTATTTTATTTCCAGGGACTTCGTCCCTTGGCAGGGCTCGCAAGCTTGTTCTTTAAGGCCATTTAATAAGGCTAGCACAAATACGGCGGCGTATCAGGCTGAAACAAACTGGGTTAGTGGTGGACCTGGAGAGGTTCGAACTCTCGACCTCATGACTGCCAGTCATGCGCGCTCCCAACTGCGCCACAGGCCCACGTGGAAAATCGATAACCTCCTATTTGTAACACGCGCTCGCAAGGCTGTCAATATTGGCATTCGGAGGCGGTCCGGGTGTATGTTATCGGTCGGTTGAAACTTGAACATAAAATCCGGCTCACAGGGGTGCCCACTTTAGTATGACTCCCAAGTTCATTTATGGGCTCGTGATCTTTTCGAGTGCGTTCCTGTTGTTCCAAGTACAGCCCCTCCTTGGAAAAATGATCCTGCCCTGGTTTGGTGGCGCCGCCGGAGTTTGGGTCGTGTGCCTGTTGTTCTTCCAGGTCCTACTCCTGCTCGGATATTTTTATGCTCATTTGTTGACGCGGAAATTTCGTGCGCGTACTCAGATCCGAGTCCATGCGGCGCTTCTAATCACCAGCCTCCTGGTGTTGCCGATTCTGCCGAAGGATTCCTGGAAACCAGCGTCTCCCTACGATCCGGCGTTCCACATACTTTTGGTATTGGGAGCCACGGTTGGCCTACCCTACTTTCTTCTGTCCTCCACCAGCCCGCTGTTGCAGGCGTGGTACGCACAGAAAGACGCGGATGCCGCTCCTTATCGTTTCTATGCAGTCTCGAACACGGGCTCGATGCTGGCATTAATAAGCTACCCCATACTGATCGAGCCATGGTTTTCCACTTCGCATCAAGCGATTGGATGGTCGTGGGCGTATGCTGCCGTCGCTCTCTTGTGTGCGGTCGTGGCACTTTCTTCTGCCCGCAAAGATTCTATAGATGGGCGAGCAGAGAGCGCGCCTCCGCCCCCTTGGAGAATGCAACTTCTGTGGATCAGCTTGGCAGCATGTGGTTCGGCCCTTCTGCTTGCCATCACCCACCACATCTCTCAAAACATTGCTTCCGTTCCGCTTCTTTGGGTGATTCCTCTCGCTTTATACCTGCTAACCTTCATCTTATGTTTTGAAGGTCGAGCCTGGTACCGGCGCGACTTCTATCTGCGGCTGCTGGGCGTGGCCTTGGGCGCCACGGCCTATGCCTTGGCGCCATCGTTTGCAGGCCTCCCTCTCAGCGTGTCGATCCCTCTCTATTGTGGCTGTCTATTTGTATGCTGCATGTTCTGTCACGGCGAGTTGGCCCGGCTGAAGCCCCACTCAGCGCACCTGACATCGTTTTACTTGATGTGTTCTCTCGGTGGCGCGATCGGGGCTTTTTTCGTCGCCCTGGTGGCTCCATGGCTGTTCTCTGGGGATTATGAACTGCGAATGGCAATAGGCTGCTGTGCCCTCCTGGTTCTGGTGGTCCATCACCGCGACCCCGAGAGCCCGTTTTACAGGGCGCGCTGGCAACCCGCCTGGCTCCTCATGGTGGCCCTGGCGCTCACCATCATCGTGAGCCTTGGCGTAACGGCTCGAGAGGAGGCCAAGAGTGCTCGCGTGATGGTTCGCAATTTCTACGGCGTGCTGCGCATACTCGATCAAGTGGCGGCGAACGTCGTGCTGGTGAAGGGCGATGTATCGCAGCCGCCCGATGAAGATCCCCGATTCGAGAAGCTGATGAACGGTACGATCGATCACGGGTTGCAATTTCTTTCGCCTGCCCGCCGGGACCAGCCCACCACGTACTACGGTCCAAACTCCGGCATCGGGATAACCCTGAAGGCGGCGGGAGTCGCAACCCCTCTGGACGTGGGAGTGATCGGGCTCGGGGCGGGCACGCTTGCAGCCTATGGAAGGCGTGGGGATCGCTATAAGTTCTATGAGATCAACCCGCTGGTTGTCCGGATCGCCAATCAGGATTTCAGTTTTCTACGCGACTCGAAAGCGAAGATCGACGTCGTCTTGGGTGATGCGCGACTGTCCTTGGAGCAAGAACGCCCACAAGGATTCGAGGTGCTTGTGGTGGATGCCTTCTCCGGCGACTCAATCCCGGTGCATTTGCTGACTCGCGAAGCTTTCGACTTGTACTTTCGCCATCTCCAACCCGAAGGCGTGCTGGCGGTGCACATCTCCAACCAGTATTTGAACCTCACGCCCGTCGTGGCAGGCGCAGCAAGTCGGCTGAGCAAAGAAGCGGTGATGGTAAAAAACGAGCCCGACGGCGCGCGTGGGATCTCTCGGGCAACATGGATTCTGGTGGGAAATCCTCAACGCTTTCTCGGCCAGCCCGAGATCGAGAAGGCTGGAACACTTCTCGATGCCACCAGCCCCCAACTACAATGGACAGATGATTACAGCAGCCTGTTCAAGGTCATAAAGTAGCCCTTGACTCCTCCTCCTGCCCTTGGACCATTTTTAATAACCGACCCGTCAACTTTTTGGAACAAACCTTTTGCCTGCGGTGTCACTCTAAATAGAAAGAGAGGCACGCACGAAGTCGAGGTATTGCAGTTCGAGCAGGGAACTGATATCTTGAGGGCGTCATGGGAACCGGGCGGTCGGTAGGCTTCACGCTCGAGCACGCACTGCCGGCAGTGAACGAAGAAGCGGCATTCGTGGGTGAACTGCGCGCTGGCTCAGAAGAGGCGTTTGCCTACCTCATGGCGGTTTATCAGAATCCAGTTTTCAATTTGGTCTGGCACATTGTCGAGAACGCCGCCGACGCCTCCGATGTTCTGCAAGACGTTTTTGTGAAAGTTTTTAAGGGGATCAAGGGATTTAACGGCGACAGCAGTTTGAGGACCTGGATTTACCGCATTGCCGTTCACGAAGCCTCGAACCATCGCCGGAGTTGGATTCGGCGTCATTGGCGTGAGCCGATTTCCGTGGATGACACCGAATCTCCCTCGGCCGCCGCGGCTTCGGAAGCCGCCTCGAGTGAGCGTAGCCCTTATCAAGTTCTCGAGCAGGCGGAGAGGGAAGGGGTGGTGCAGCGAGCTCTGGCGAGCCTGGCGCCGCCCTACCGGATGGTTGTGGTGTTGCGCGAAATCGAGGGTCTGCCTTACGAGGAGATCGCGCAGGTGCTGGGTTTGGCTGAGGGAACTGTCAAATCCCGTCTACTGCGCGGTCGGGAATTGCTCCGCCGAAAGTTGGCGGGGTATGTGGGCAAGGAACATGTTTGAGAGCTGCCTGGAAATCCGGAATCATTTCTCGAACTATCTTGACGACCTGTGCACGCCCGAGGCGCGCAAGTCGATCCGCTACCACTTGTCCTTCTGTGAAGTTTGCCGGGAACAACTCGAGCAGTGGCAGTCGGTCCAGGGGGAGTTGCACGCCCTCCCGCGCCGGCAAGTTCCCCCCGAGGTGGCGTTGCGTTTGCGCGTGCAAATGTCCCATCTGTTCCACCGGAATCTCCTCTCCCGTCTTTGCGTGTATCTTGAGAATGCCCTCAAGCCATTATTGATACCGGCAACCGGCGGGGTGCTGACGGCGGTGATCAGTTTTTGCCTGTTCATGGGAGCGCAGGTGGTTCCGATCTCGGACACTCCCGACGTCCCGGTGCAATTGATGACGCCGGCGCGCGTGCAGGAACTGGCGCCCATGGATTTCAACACCGGTGATAACGGCTTGGTGCTGTTGACCCAAATTAACTCCGCGGGCCGTGTGAAAGGGTATCAGCTTCTTTCCGGCGAGCGTTCCCCGGAGCTCATGCAGCGCTTAGACCGGATGATCTACTTCAGCTATTTCCGGCCGGCCACCATGTTCGGCAAGCCAACGGATGGGCAGGTGGTTCTGTCCTTGCGGCGAATCACGGTCCGAGGGTAATCCGTTTGCCTCTGACTCCAATCCTCCCATTGCATTCCCGACCTCCGAGGGAATATGCGTCTGATTCCTTCGCTGTCATGTGGTGTCTTCTCGCGGCGTTTCTCGCCGTGCTGATGGCGCCCCCAGTCGCGCGCCCGCAGTCGGCGGGAAACGTCCTGCTGGAACCGAACGAGCAGCTCTTTTGCGTGCTGGCAGCAGTGAACGCCGCGGGGTACGACGCGGGCATGGGCTCCAGCGCCGCCGGCGACACGCGCCGAATGGTGCGGGAATACCTTCAGGCGCAGAATGCCCCCGTCCTGCCCGACCTCAAAAAGTTCTACGACGAGCACCGGGTGAAAGATGATCCCAGCGCGGACCTGGGACAATACATTTCCCTCGCTCTGCTGGTGGGCTCGCCGCCGGATTTCAAGCTCACGGTTGCCGAAGGTGAACTCCCTCCCGACGCGCGGGACGTGGTGGGTTTTCTTCCCCTCCTCCGAAGCTTCTACGCACAGGCCAAAATGCTGAACCTCTGGGCGCAGGTCCAGCCGCGCTACGAGGCCGCGGTGGCCCGCTATACGGACGCGGTCCGCCAAAGCTTTGTGCTGACGGAGGCCTACTTGCGCTTTCCCTCCGGCGCCTATCTGGGCCGGACTTACGCCATTTACATTGACCTGATGGGCGCGCCCGAGCAGGTGCAGGCGCGGATTTACGGCCTGAACTACTACCTGGTGATAACCCCTTCCCAGGAGCTTAAGCTCGACGAGATTCGCCATCAATACATGCACTTTCTCCTGGACCCGTTGGCCGCCAAGTATGCCTTCGAGATCGATCAGAAGGGCGCGCTCCGCTCGATTGCCCATCAGGCTCCCATGTTGGGATTGGACTTCAAGGATGATTTCGGTCTGCTCATCACCGAATGCTTGATTCGCGCCCTGGAATTGCGCATGGATAAACTTCCTGCGGCGGAAGCGCAAAAAAGATTGGACGAGATGACCTCCCAGGGCCTCATCCTGATTCACTACTTTTACGACACGCTTCTCGTTTTCGAGCACCAGGACGCTTCCATGACGGCTTACTACAAGCCGATGATCCTCGCCATCGATACTCGAGCGGAACAGCGGCGGCTGTTTGCGGTGCACTTTGCCACTCGTCCGCCCGCACCCGTCACCAAAGTGGCGCCGGCGAAGACGGAGGAAGAGCAACTCCTCGAGCAGGGCGACGACCAGTTTTTCCAGGGAAAATACCCGGAAGCCAAGGCTGCGTACCAGGCGGTGTTGGAAAAGGATGATCCCAAGAGCGAGCGCGCCATCTATGGCATGGCGGTGGTCTACGCCAACACGCGAAAACCGGATTTGGCGGAAGAGTACTTCCAGAAAGCCCTGGCCACCGCTCACGACCTGCGCATCGTCACCTGGTCGCATATCTACCTGGGACGGCTCGATGACTTGAACGGCAAGCGTGATGCCGCCCTCGCCCAATACCACGCTGCCTTGCTGACCGCCCCCGCCTACCCCATGGCCCTCCGCGCCGCCCAAAGCGGAATGGAAACCCCCTTCGGCTCACCCCCCGCCGGGAAGCAAGAGAAGCAGTAAGCGCGCCCACCCGCGCTCCGTCCCTGCTCACTGTCTGTTACGCCCCTTGACCGCCAAGCGCAGCGCCTTTTCCTGGTCAGGGGCAAAGACCAAGTCGTTGGCGGCTGCGAACCCCAACTGTCCTTCACCCCACCGGGCCTGCATGATGCCCCGAGAAGAATGTTCTGGGCCCAGCAGAGCGTGTCCAAATTCGTGGGCAATGGCGCGGCCCAGCATTTGGTACGGTAGGCATGCTGTCGGTCTCCCGGCTTCCAGCAGCGGCTCCATCTGCACCGTGGCAAGGTTGCCCAGCGTGAAGCCGCCGATTTCCGCGTCGGCATGTTTGCGCATGGGCTTCACCCCTTTGACGATTCTCAGTTGCAGGTCCGAGGGCGCGAGGGGCGCGGCGCAGGCGGGGTCGGCAGACTCGGCAGAGGCCGGGAAGGGGCACTCATGCCATTCCAATCGGACCCCTGCCTTGGCGAAGATCCTTGCTGCGTCGCTTTCGGCAAGCCGCAGCGTGTCTGCGGAACTCCCGGCATAGTTATAGACGCGCACCGACATTTTCAAATCGCCCGAGCGAATCTCCGGGTCCCGCCGGGCAATCGAGTTCCTGGCGGTTCCCACCAAAAAGGTCATCAGCATCGCGAGCCCTGCCGCGGCGATCCTGGCTGACGAACCCTTCTTCCCCTCGCCTACTATCGCTGGACTTCCTGACTTGTTTGCTCTGGTCATAGCGCCACCTCCGTGGTCTCGGTGATGGCGCCACTTTCGTTCGGCCCGGCTACTACCTCAATGCAAGGAGGG
>Ga0209039_10001476_pt1 | contig 21847 bp, 18 predicted proteins | sample BogFormECP12_OM1_FD_188238 | JGI IMG/M metagenome (GOLD analysis project Ga0209039, IMG submission 188238) | Bog forest soil microbial communities from Calvert Island, British Columbia, Canada - ECP12_OM1 (SPAdes) (version 2) | ecosystem: Environmental > Aquatic > Freshwater > Wetlands > Bog ...
GCAGACAGGCAGTCAACTCGAAATTTCATCATACGGACGGCGGGGAAGGGTTGTCAAACGGGGGTGGGGGGCCAGGGGCCAGGGGCCGGGGGCCGGGGGCCGGGGGCCGGGGGCCGGGGGCCGGGGGCCGGGGGCCAGGGGCCGGGGGCAGTATCGGCGTGGGCTGGCACCCGGCAGCCACCACAGCGGCCGATGCGGCGCCCAACGGCAAGGCGGTGGCTTGAGCGCTGGGGGCGGTGAAGGGAATGCCCCGCTGGGCGATGGCGATGAGGGGAGCGAAGGGATTGTGCATTGGTTCCCGCTAATTCCGGTATAGCAGGCGAAAATCGGGCTGACGGGCCCCAGACTGCCGGATGATTGAAATGGTTGAGAAAACTCCAGGGAGAAATCTGTCAACGACTTGTCTTGGGGGGGCGGATTTGGGGTGTTTTGGGGAGGGGCGGGGCGGACCGGCCTCGAAGCTTCCCAGATGAGGACTTGGGGAGAGTTTGGGCGTCCACCGCTTCCGCGAAATGGGCGTTACGGCGACTTGAGGAGATGCGGAAAGCGGGCTTCACTGGCCGGAATCCCTGTCCGCACGAGCTACGAACAAAGTAGAGACTCGAACTGCTTTCGGTGGTGTCCCAGTACCTCGGGGCGCATCCGGTGTTTGCTTGTGCTGATCGCCAACGCGTTTATGCTGTACGTATTACACCACGTGTGAGGGTCGCACTGGTCGGCGATGACCGCGCGACCGGCGCGCCAGTGTTAGCGTGCCCCTTTGCTGCTATTGCAGGATCGGTGCATGAGCTGTGCGTTCTTGAGGCTTGTTTTACCGCCGCGCGTGTAGGCGATGACGTGATCCACGCTGAAATCTTCCCACGAGAGGGGTTTGTTGCATCGAGCGCACATCGGCTTATCGTCGTTGTTCCAGAGGATTCTGCGCTGTTCGGTGGAGAATATGCGCTGTCCGTCCTTGCGCGTGAAGAGAGAGAAGAGTAGCCCCTTGAGGAGTTCCCGGCGTCGTTCGCGTGTTGCGCCGCTGTCCGTGTCGCCTTGCACCGTGAGGAGGTAGTCCGCGTAAAGTCGTTGGTTGGTTTTTGCGGGTGCGGCGCGCCGGAGTTGTTCTCGCAGGACGTCAACGCCCGTGGAGAGCTTTCGCAGGAGTTCGAATGCGATCTTATTGCGGCGGGATTCTCGCAGGACAAATTGTTCTCTTTCCATCTCCCAGACGAGAAGGAAGAGCGTGTAAAACTCGGCGCTGTTGTGAAACCGTGTTTGGCGCAGGTTGGGGAACATGCGTCGGAGGAGGTGCATGGTCTTGGTGAATTCGCGGCGAAGACGGTGGAGGGTGTTCCCGTTGATGCTGTCGTTGCCGATGGCCCGGTCGAGGGCGGTCTTCTTGTTGATAGCTCCGCCGTGGTGGAGGGACATCAAGAGTTCCGCGAACAGCTCTGTTCCCCTCATGCGGTCGATCTGTGCGGGGGAGAGCACACGTTCGGCGCGCAGGTACTTCCCGAACTGCTTGACGAGCCCCTCTGCCTCCCGAAGGAATGGGCTGTCATAGAATTGGGCGTGGCGGCGCTCGCCCGACGTGAGGCGCTTGCCGGTCGAGTTGATCCTCACGAACAGGTCGATGATCTGGTGGAGGTCGCCAGTTACTTCGACCGTTTGGAGTTTGTAGCTGTCGAAGGCGGCCCTGCGGTCCGTGAATGACTTTCGCACAGTGGACCAGTCATACCATTCGAGGCCCTTGCCCAGATCGAGCTTGACGTTGTACTGGTCGCGTTTGAAACGACCAAGCGCGGTGAACATGAATACGCTTTCCAGGCGCTGTTTGCCGTCAATCACGTCGTAGACGAGTCGTCCGTTGTGGGTGCGACGGTATAAGAATATGCTCGGCAGGGGATACTCGGCGAAGACGGATTGGATAAGGCGACGACGGTCGCTGACCGTCCACACGGAGCGTCGTTGGAACCCGGGCTCCAAGTTGATCTGCCGACTGCGAAACATCAGTGTGAGCTCGTTGATGGTGTGTTCACCAAACGTGGGCTGTAGCTCTCCCATGTGCGCCTCTCCCTTTCTTCCAGATGCTCAGGTCCACTATCGTCTCGAAATTACGGTAACACGCTGCCAACGCACACGAGAGGCAGACGACACGAGGAGCCGGCGACGAGAAGCCGCCGACAGACGGAACGTCCCCCAGCATTGACACCCTCACCCCCGGTAAACGCCGATCACGTCATCTGCCAACGTAGTTCGACTAGCGCAGATGGTGACGGCGGCATTTCATCGTACGTGCGGCCGTTGAGCTTTCGCCCCGTGCGTTTCTTTTGAACTCCGCCCCATTGCTTGAAGAAGAACGGCACATCGTATGCAGTACACTGTCGACAAATACAGTCGACCCACTTCTTCTCCATTGGTCGTGCACCCGGTCCCGACTCTCCACCGACGATCACCCAGTCGATATTGTCGAGGTTAAGCGTCCCAAGGTCGTCAATTAGCGGTTCTAGCGAAAGGAATTTCACGACGGCATCTGTCCTGCGCAGATGATCGATTCGCGACTTGTAGGCTGCGCTCTCGACGCTCACCCCCATCCAGACGTTCGATGGCCAATCAATCTGTTCATTAAGGGCGAGAAGGCGTCCCGAACGCTTCGTGAGGACCTGAAACTGATGCCAGTGCGCCCGACGCATGGTACTGAAGACCCGCTGGATGTACTCGATCGGCACCTGGTCGTGGAACAGATCGCTCATGGAATTCACGAAGATGCGTTGCGGTTTCTTCCAACGGAGCGGCAGGTCCAGCGTATTCGGGTGCGTGGTGAGCTTAAAGCCGTTCCTGTACTTGCGTTGGCCCATCGCCTTTAGCCGGTATGACATCCGTTCCGCGTAGCAGTTCTCACACCCTGGGCTGATTGCGTCGCAGCCGGTCGACGGGTTCCATGTCGACTCGGTCCATTCTATTGATGATTTGACAGCCATTGAGTTCCCCCCTCTTTACGTCGGAAATGTTATGGATGTGGTGCCGGGAAGTGACCTTCGTTCCCCGCCAGGCTGAAGGCGCCTCTTTTTGGCCGGTGGGTTCATGGTCACGTGTCCCTCCTCTTCCAACTCGAGTAATGCGTTCCGGTAGGCGGTGTCGGTAAACCGAATGTCGGCTTCCGCCAGGATCACTTCATCGAAAGTTAGTGTTCGTCCAGCAAAGACTTGCAGCAATCGCTGCCGCACTTCCTCGAGGGCGCTGAACAGCGACAGCGTTTTTGGTTCCGCGTCACGCGGGTCGTAATCCAGAGATCCCACACCATCGGACTTATCTGAGCTGGCTTTGGTGTAGATTCGCTTCATTTGATTCTGCGCCCGTGCGTTCTTGGTGGCGTAGACAAGATGATGGCTAGTGCCACCTCCTTCGCGTGTTCGAAAGCCAAACGTCAAGGAGTGGGCGTCGGCTTCTTCCTTCAGTGCCTTCGCCACGGCGGCCAAGATTGCGCGTTCGCGAGCCTGCGGACTCTCGATGGAGCGGATCTCTTCCCGGACTTGGTCGGCACGGGCGGTCTCGAAGTAGGCATTGATCGACTCGTTCATGACCGAGTAGCTGATCTTCATGTTAATCCGGTTGTAATTGAAAAAGAATATGCAGTCATTTCCGAACGGTTTCAGAGCGGAGGCGATCAATCGGAGGGACAGGCCCTTGTAGCCGCAAGGGTCCGCGAAGATGAAGCTCGGGGTACGCATCCCAGAGAGTCGCGGAGCGAAAGATTCGGAGATGACGTGCGCGGTGAGCTTCGGTACGTTGGCGAGCGTAGCGATGCCCGGAACAGCCGCGATGTTGGCCTTCAACCTCTCGTAGTTGCCAGGATCGCCCTCGTTGAACCAGAGCTTCACACCGGTACGTAGCCTTGGGTCCGACACCACCTGTTTGCAGATGATAATCGGGATTGATTCTTCGCCGCCACCATAGATCCCAGGACCTGCAAATAAATCGACGTATCCCGCAGTCTTGCCGTTGCGGGCCATCACCCGCATATAGTAGTCGAAATACTCAGTAACGATCTGACATTTGACACGCGAAGAGTCGCGCGGATCGTTGTCGAAGAAGCCCTCCTCAACGCCGAGCGGCGTATGCTTTTTCACCAGTCCTCCTGAAAACGCGCTGCTGGACGGCACGTCACGGCCACCCACCCTAATCCCGCAAATCTGACCACGAGCGACCTAGTCAATTTGCATGATACACGGGCCGACTGTCACGCGAATTAACGCGACTTGCCCGCGGAGTCGTCAAACGTGTTCAGATCCGAACCATAACGTTGCGCCTCATGTGACACGCCCGCCCATTGCAGTCGCCCGGCACGTATCCCGGTCTCGGCCGCGCGGTAGCCGTCCAAACTGTGCCGCTCGGGGTCCCCAAACGGCGTTCGAGGAAGTGTCGCCGGATCAGTTCTGATGTGTTCCGATCCAGGAAATTATGCTCCAGTCGGAGAGCCTGCGAAGATGTTTGTCGAGAGGGCTGTTTTAATGCCCCTGGGGTTCCCGCGCGCTGGGCACCCGAGCCGGAAACCGGCTTCCCCAGAATGGTTAGACACCGTTGGGCGATAATGGCGTCGTGACGCCACGCACATTCGGCTGGACCGGCGTGCCCGTCCCCGTCATCGGACAGGGCACGTGGATGATCGAAGGCCCCCACGCGAGCGAGCGGCGCGCCGTCGAGGCCTTGCGCGTGGGCATAGATCTCGGCCTCACGCATATCGACACCGCCGAAATGTACGGCAACGGCCGCGCCGAGAAACTAACGGGTGAAGCGATTGCCGGGCGCCGCGATGAAGTTTTCCTGGTAAGCAAAGTGCTGCCCTCCAACGCCAGCTACGACGGCACATTGCGCGCTTGCGAGCGCAGCCTCGCGCGGCTGGGCACGGACCACCTCGACCTCTATCTCCTGCACTGGGAGGGCCGCTACCCTATTGCCGACACCATGCGCGCCATGGAGCGCCTGATCGACGAAGGCCAGATCCGTTTCGCCGGGGTCAGCAACTTCGATGTCCCGCAAGTAAAAGCCGCGCAAGCCGCGCTGCGCCATCATAAGCTGGCGGCCAACCAGGTGCTCTACCACCTGCGCGACCGCGGCATCGAGCGCAAGCTGATCCCCTATTGCCAGGAACGCCAGATCGCGGTAGTGGCCTACTCGCCCTTCGGACACGAAGCGCTCCCGCGCCTGGATTCCGCCGCCGGCCGCGTGCTGGTCGAGGTCGCGAACCGGAACGGACGCACCGTCCGCCAGGTCATCCTCAACTTCCTCACGCGCCTCCCGGGCGTCTTTACGATTCCGAAAGCCGGCCAGCCCGAGCACACGCGCGAAAATGCCGGCGGTTCGGGCTGGACGCTTTCACCCGACGATATTGCCGCCCTCGACCGCGCTTTCCCCGCCCCCGACCTAGACGTCCCACTGGGGATGCTGTAGCGCTTTCCGAGGGGCTGACAATCGCTTCAAAATGCTGTAATCTTGTTCGAGAGGGGAAAACTCCATGATTACGAAGATTCGCAAGTTGGTATGGTGCGGCTTGGCTGCGGCGGCCGCGCTGGCAGCAGCCGACGCCTCTTATGTCGGCAAGTGGAAGCTGAACGTCGCCAAGAGCGATTTCGGCGATACAACCATAACCTTCGCGCAAGCGCCGTCCGGCGGGATGCAGATGACCGTGGACGGTCAGACCTACACCTTCAAGACCGACGGCAAGGATTACGACGGCATGTTCGGCAGCAAGATGTCCTGGAGGGCGATCGACGCCGGCACCTGGGAAGCTACCAACAAGATGGGCGCCAAGGTGCTCAGTACGGATACTTACAAGGTAACTGCGGATGGCAAGAGCCTGAGCTTGGTCTCCAAGGGGACCTCGCCAGCGGGTGCGCCTTTTGAGAATACGGTCGTCTACCAGCGGGTGTCCGGTACGTCCGGCTTCGCCGGAAAATGGAAGACCAAAAACTTGAAGATGAGTTCGCCCGAGGCGATTGAGCTGACCGCCTCGGGCGGCGATGGACTGTCGTTCAAGATGCCCGACGAGAAGCTGGTGTGCGACGCTAAACTCGACGGCAAGTCGTATCCGTGCACCGGACCGAACCTGCCGCCGAACACCAGCGTGGTCTTCAAGAAGGCGGGAGTCAACTCCTTCGGCGCCGATATCACCATCGGCGGAAGGCTCGCCTACCAAAGCACTTACACCGGCTCGTCCGACGGCAAGATGCTGACCGAAACCGGCAGCGCGGCCGGCACCACCGAGAAGTACAAAGCGGTATACGACCGCCAGTGACAATGTGCGCATGATTGAGCGCTGCGAGGACCAGGCCCGCAGCCTCAGGTGCGGTAGCGCCCAATCGCGACCTTCCCCTGGGCAGGCTGTAGCGTCGGTTTGCCCCGCGGCGCCAATCGAAATCGCAACTCATGAGGCTTGCGCCGTGTTCATAGGGATGTGATGAATCCAGCCGCAAAGACCCTCCTTTCGATTTGGTTGGGAGCCTGCACTGCCGGCGCGCAGATCCCCGCGTTTCAGCATGTGGTTGTGATCTTTCAGGAAAACCGTACACCGGACAACCTTTTCCAGGGCCTGTGCTCCGCTCCGTTCGGATCGGCCGATTCCTGCAGCACGAACCCCACGTCATCGCAATACAACATCCAGACCAAGAACTGGCTCGATAAGACCTCTCCGACGGGCGTGACTCAGCCCTCCACTGTGCCACTTGCCAATAAGTATGACCTGAGCCATGCCCACTCGGCTTTTGTGGCTCAGTGCGACACAGACCCGATCACCGGAGCTTGTAAGATGGACGGCGCCGCCAATGTCAACTGCTCGGGGACTTGTCTTTCGAAGCCTCAGTTTCGCTATGTCGATAATTCGACCGGTACCGTTACGCCGTACCTCCAGTTGGCCACGCGATATGGCTGGGCGAACTATATGTTCCAGACCAACCAGGGCCCAAGCTTCCCGGCCCATCAGTTCATATTTGGCGGCACCTCGGCGCCCAGTGCGGCGGACGACGCGGCGGGCGTATTTGCCTCCGAGAACATGTCGGGAACCGGTCAGATTGCGGGCTGCACGGCTCTTGCGGGGACCACCGTTCAACTGATCGACCCCACCGGCGAGCACCAGAAGATGTATCCCTGCTTCGAGCACTCCACGCTGCCCGACCTGCTCACCGGCTTTACCTGGAGATACTACACGCCCGGTGCGGGATCCATCTGGACCGCCCCCAATGCCATTCAACATATCTGCCTGTCGACGGGCCCTGGTGGTACTTGCTCCGGAACAGAATGGTCCAACAATATCGATCTGAAACCGGCCGATGTACTGACTGATATCGGAAAGTGCAACTTGCGCTCCGTGAGTTGGGTGATTCCCACGGGCGCGAACTCAGATCATGCCAGTTCCAACGATGGAGGCGGACCTTCATGGGTGTCCGCAATTGTCAACGCCATAGGCAATAGCAGGGGCTGCGACAACAATGCGGGCTACTGGCAAGACACCGCGATCCTGATCACGTGGGACGACTGGGGAGGCTGGTACGATCACGAGCGGCCTACCACGCTTGCTCAGCCGGAAGGCGATTACCAGTACGGTTTCCGCGTTCCGCTGCTATTTGTCTCCGCGTACACGCCGGCCGGCTACATCAATAACAACCGTCACGATTTCGGCAGCATTCTGCGGTTTATCGAGCGCAACTTCGGCATCCAGGAAGGCGGGCTGAATTTTGCCGATGCGCGCGCCCAGAACGACTTGACCGGGTTTTTCGATCTCAGCAGAACGCCGCGGAGGTTCGAGAACTTTCACGCCGCGAAGAGCGCTGCTTTCTTCCTGCAAGACAAGCGGAAAGCGACCGACCCGGACGACGACGGCGACGATCGGTAACTATGTCCCGGCCTGGCGGGCATCGGGTTTCTTAAGACGCGCAAGAAAATCGACCCCGCCCGTATCGGCCTCATGGGACAACCGGCGACCGCGTTTTGCTGCAACAGGATTCCGACTCCGCGCGCGCCGCGGGCGTGCCGGAAGCCAAAATCAAACAAGATCTCGACATGGAGGCCAAGCTGTACGAAGTGGTCCGCGGCGAAAAGGACAGGGCAGCGGCGGAAAAGCGCATGCGCGAATTGCTGTTTCAAACTGCCGGCACCGGGGCGGTAGCGAATATGGACGGATCGAAGAGACCATCGCCCCTGCCGCCCTGGACGCAATCGGCAACTGGCTCTCGCGCAATGTACTTCGGAATTGAAGCCCCGGGGTAAGGGCCTGCGCCGCCTGGCCCGACGCCTTCACCCGAAGAGATTGCCGCTCTCGACCGCGCTTTCCACGCGCCCCATCGCGACGTCCCCCTGGGAATGTTCCAGCTTCCTCTTCCGTGGCGCAGACCCTCGGTCTGCCGTCTCCGCACTCTTGCGGGGACGTTTTGGCGGCGCAGTATTCCCGGCAACCAGAGGAGCCACGAGTCTTTCGTAGAGCCCGAACAGGTGCTCCGCCCGGTCGCGATCGCCTGTGAACGGGGCCGAGCGGTATAGCTTGTCTACCGCCCCGTCAAGCGCACGGTGGGTCTTCCGCAATTGCCGAGGCATAGCATCGACATCGTAGAGGTCGGCGAGCGTCGAGTTCGAAAACTGCGCGCGAGCGTCGAGGACTGCCTGGGCGAGCGCACGTATTCTCGCTCGCTGCGGATCGGTCGCCTCAGGCCATGGGAATGTGTTGTAGACGATGCCGATGGAATACCGGTATCGGCTCTCGAGCCGCCCACCAATCTGGCGAAGCCATGCCATGTGCATCGAAGAGGTCAGCACGCCGAAGTGCCACAGGTCGGCATCGAGCAGGACGCGTACGAGGTTGCTCGGAACAGCGGGCGGGTTCAGCCACCCTATCGGCACGTAATCGCGCCTCTCCGAGCTGACTTCCGGGATAACGAGGAATGGGTTCTTCGGAATGACCGTAACCTGAAAGCGTGTCGGCGTGCCCGCAAGCTGCAAGGTGGAGTGCCGGCGGCTCTCCGACCTAAACTTACGAACGGCGCCCATCCTCCGCATGACAGCGGGCATCGAGCGCAATTCGCCCGGTGGTTCGCCATCAGGGATCAGGATCCATCTCTCCCCGCCGTTGATAAACTCTTCCGATCCGACATACGGATGCAGATGCTTCCTGGCCTTTGGTTCCTTCGCCAGAAACTCCGCTCGCTCCTCCGCATCGAAAATGTACTGTCCATCGTCGATTGGTTGACATCCTGTGAGAAGCTGTGGAACGTCGCACAACGGGCGGCTGGCCTCTTCAACGACGAGGTGCCGGTTTACGACCTTGCCGGCGTCGAACAGGTAGGGCGTGAGTGCTTGATGCCTGCTTTCGGTCGGCTGGCCGTGAATGTCGTTGTAGCTGAACAGCCTCTTCATCGGCGGCTCCATGTCCTGGCGGCAAAGCCCAATGACAACGACGTGCACATGCGCCATGCCTCGCGCGTCGCTGCCCCAGGCGAATGTGCGGTGAGCGAAACTGATTTCGAGGCCGTAACGGTCCAAAAGAAGCGGCCAGAGTTGCGCCACCTGCTCGCCTTGGGTGATGGAGTTCGTCGCGACGAATCCGATGCGGGCACGCGATTCGCGCAGGTAGGCGCCCGCGGTTATGAACCATGCCGTAACGTAGTCGAGCGTTCCGCCGCTTCCGCCGAGATGGGCTACCCGGCGCACTTGCTCTCTCTGTCTCGGGCTTTGGTACTTCGCGCCTCCGAATGGCGGATTCCCCAGGATATATGAGCAAGCGCTTGGAGCGATCAGGCGCGACCAGTCCATTTCCAGCGCGTCGGCATGCCGGATGTGCGGCGATTTCTTGAAAGGGATGCGGACATAGCTCTCGCCAAATTCCAGCGACAGCTTGTTATTCATGATATGGTCCATCATCCAGAGGGCCACCTCCGCGATGCGGGCGGGGAACTCGCCCAACTCGATGCCGTAGAACTGGTCTACATCGATGTGGCACATCCGGGACACATCCAGGGCCAACTGTCCATCCTTGCGCAGCGCCTTCAGCAAGTCGATTTCGAGAAGCCGCAGTTCGCGGTAGGAAATAATCAGGAAGTTTCCGCAGCCACAGGCCGGGTCGAAAAATCGGAGCTTGGAAAGCCTCTCATGGAACGCTTCAAGTGCCTTGTGACGGCCACTGTCGCGCCGTTCGGCGAGACGCTTGAACTCGGCGCGAAGATCGTCCAGAAAGAGTGGCTCGATGACCTTCAGAATGTTCTTCTCGGTGGTGTAATGCGCCCCTTGCGACCGGCTCTCCTTTGGGTTCATCACGGACTGGAAGAGCGACCCGAATATCGCCGGTGAGATGGCGTCCCAACTGAAGTCGCACACGTCGATCAGCAGGCGGCGCATGCTGGCGTCGAAAGACGGAAACGGCAGGCGTTCTTCAAAGAGATCGCCATCGACGTAAGGGAACTGCGCCAGGTCCTCGTCGAGGTTTTGTTGCCGCTCGTTGAGGGGTGTGTTTAGCACCTCGAATAACTGGCTGATCCACAGCCCGGTATCGCTGCCGTCCTGGTTCGTACGCTCGGCGATCAGGGTGGAGAAGATGTCTCTGGGTTCGAAAATGCCGGTATCGTCCGCGAACAGGCAGAACACCAGACGCACAAGGAACCGCTCCAGATTGTGCCCTGCATACCCGGAGGCTTTCAGGGCGTCATGGAGCTTGCCCATCATCTCGGACGCTTGGATACATGGGCGTTCCTCCATTCATCGGCGAAACGGGCGGCGCGGGCCTTTATCTCATTCCAGCTAAGGCGCATGTGGTATTGGCTGCCGCCGCCTCACACCACGTAGGGTTTGCGATAGGGCTGGCGCGTGAGTTGTTTGTCGGCTTCCGCGTCGCCGGTGAAGTGCGGGCCCGGCCCCAGATTGAGCTTGTGCCCGGTGCGGTAGCTGATGTTGGCCAGGTGGCACAGACCGGCGCTGAAGTGCGCGTTGGAAATCGGGTCGTGAAGATCCTTGACGTTCCGCGAGCGGCAGGCCGCCAGGAAGTTTTCCATGTGCAGGCTGGTGCCGTCGCTTCCCGGAGCCCCTCGCTCAGGGTGTGCTTCCATCACCAGTTCGCCGCTCTCGCCCTTGTACGCCTGGAACCCCGCGTCGTCCATCGCCGCCCAGCCCTCGCTTCCGTAAAAGAGATTGCCCACCGTTACGTTGATCGGAATGCTGGCGGGGTTGACGCCGTTGGCGGGGGGTGCGGGCACGGGTGCGGCCGGAGGAGGCTCAGTCGGAGGAGCGCCAGGAGTTGCTCCGCGGCCCCCACGTCCGCCGCGGCCGCCGGGTCCACCACCCATACGGCGCACCGGCGTGCCCTCGCCGCCTGTCAGGATGCCGCGCACCTCGAACACAATCTCGCGCCCGCCGTAATCGTAGCTGGCGAGTTGCGTGTTGGGCGTCTCCTGATCGTCGTCATAGACATACTTGCCGCCTGAAGCGAACGCGCTCTTGGGCCACTCCGGATCGCCCAGCCCCCACCGGCAGATACCGATCTCGTGCACCCCCTGGTTGCCGATATCCCCGTTGCCGGTGTCCCAGAACCAGTGCCAGTTGTACTTGAATCGCAATGCGTTGAACGGACGCAGCGGCGCCGGCCCCAGGAACAGGTCCCAGTTCACCCCCGGCGGCACCGGGCTGTCCTCCTTGTGTCCGATGGACGCGCGGCGCTTGAAGCACAGTCCCTTGGCCAGATAGATTTTGCCGATGAGGCCCCCCTGTAGCGCCTCGAACGCCTTCATCTTGAACGGCGTGCTGCGGTGCTGCGATCCGATCTGCACGATGCGCTTGGTTTCATTGGCCACCTGCACCATCCGCAAGCCCTCGTGGATGTTGTAGGCGGCCGGCTTTTCGCTGTAGACGTCCTTACCCGCCTGACACGCCCAGATGGTCGCCAGCGCGTGCCAGTGGTTGGGCGTGGCGATCGAGACGGCGTCGATGCCGGGATCGGCGAACGCTCCGCGCATGTCCTCGAATTCTCTGGCCTTATCGCCGCCGCTGGCGATCTTCTGCAGGGTCGCCTGGGCCCTCTCGCGAGCGGCCTGGTCGATGTCGCACAGCCCGGCGACACGCGCGTCCGGCAGTCGCGAGTACGTATTCAAGTGACCCGAACCGCGGCCACCGAGTCCGATGATGGCCACGTTGATCTTGTCGTTTGCGCCCCATACGCGCGTTGCGGCGGCGGCCGTTACCGCGCCGAGAAAAAACCTGCGGGAAGTCTGATTAGACACAGCCACTCTCCTTACCGGAGCCGATTATATCAAAGGGCCAGGAACGCCATTGCGCGAAGCCGGACCGCTCCCTGGCGGTCGCGGCTCAGAACGAGGCTGTGCCCTTGAAGAACGTGTAGCAGAAGGTCCCGTCGCTCTCCGTCGCGCGGTAGAGATCCGCGATGCCTTTCTCCCAGGTGCGGCGATCGACCATCTCCAGCGAGAGCGCCTGATCGCGGACCCAGACGATCCGCCTCGCGGGCAGAGTAGCCGTGAACGTATGGAACCTCATTCATTCCGCACAGCCCGCGTAGCGCAGCGTGATCACCGTGGCCTGGTTCGGATGCGTAAGGGTTACCACCAACAGGCGGTCGTACTCGCTGTCGGCGATGGGCGGCACATTTCCACCGCCCAGCAGCTTAACGATCTCCGGCAAGGTGTTGGAGTGGCCCACCGCCAGAACCACTTCGTCCGGCGCTCCGGCTCGCAACTTCGCCACCAGGCCCTCGATGTCCTTGGCCGGAACCACTTCCGGCTGCATGTGGAGTTTCTTCGCCAGGGGCTCGGCGGTCTGCTGGGTCCGCGCTACTTCGGTGGTGTAGATGCGCTTCACGTTGGCATCGGCCAGCATTCGCGCCAGCACTTCGGCGCGGCACCGTCCGGCATCGCTGATGCCGGCGTCCGCGCTCATGCCGCCGGCTCGTTCGGCATGGCGCACCAGAATCACCGTCTTCGCCGGCTGGGCCGCCAGCGCGAAACTCCATGTGGCCAGCAAGACTGGCAGCGCCCACGGGCGCAGGTTGAGCGTCATCTTCACCACTTTACTGCACGGTCGCTACCACGGGATATAATTGTAGTCGCATCGACCGCACTATAAGTGCAAATTCAGGGAGACCAGGTGGGACCGAATCGCCCCTTGCCAACACGCGGAACGGCTCCGCCGATGGCCGCGCGAAGCGCCGATCGCTATTTCGAGCTGAAGTCGCAGATTCACCGCAAGCTGATCGGCGTGCTTAACCTCGACCGCGTCTCTTCCATCCCCAAAGACCGGGTCCGCGCCGAGATCGGCCGCGTAGTCGAGCGGTTGCTCGACGAAGAGCGCGTGCCCATGACTACCGCCGAGCAGACCAAGATCGTCGAGGAAGTACTGGACGAGGTGCTGGGGCTGGGGCCGCTCGAGACCCTGCTCAAAGAGCCGACCATTTCCGATATCCTGGTGAACCGCTACAACAAGGTCTACATCGAGCGAAACGGAAAGCTCTCGGAGACCACGGTGCGCTTCAAGGACGATGCGCACCTGCTGCACATCATCGAGAAGATCGTCTCGCAGGTGGGCCGCCGCATCGACGAGGCGCAGCCTATCGTGGATGCGCGCCTGCAGGACGGCTCGCGCGTCAACGCCATCATTCCTCCGCTGGCGCTGGACGGGCCCTGCCTCAGCATTCGCCGGTTCGGCCGCCACGTAATCACGCAGGAGGAGATGCTGCAGTTCAAGACGCTCACACCGGGCATGCTGCGGTTCCTGGCGGCGTGCGTGCAGTCCAAGACCACGATATTGATCTCCGGTGGAACGGGCTCGGGCAAGACCACCATGCTCAACGCCCTCTCGCGCTTCATCCCCGAGGAAGAACGCATCATCACCATCGAAGACACGGCGGAATTGCAGCTCCAGCAGCGGCACGTGGTGAAGTTCGAAACGCGCCCGCCGAACCTCAACAAAGAAGGCGGCATCAACCAGCGCCAGTTGCTGCGGACGGCGCTCCGCATGCGGCCGGACCGCATCATCGTGGGTGAATGCCGCGGCGCCGAAGCGCTGGACATGCTACAAGCCATGAATACCGGCGTCGAGGGATCCATGAGCACGGTGCACGCCAACACGCCGCGGGACGCGTTTTCGCGCCTGGAGACCATGGTAATGATGGCCGACCTGGAAATTCCCACGCGCGTGATTCTGCAACAGCTCGCCAGCGCCATCAAAATGGTGGTGCAGGTATCGCGTCTGCAAGACGGCACGCGAAAGATGATCAGCATTTCCGAGGTGCTGGGCGTGCGCGACGAAAAACTGCAGATGCAGGAGATTTTCACCTTCGACCGCGTGGGCGTGACCGACGCGGGCAAGGTGCAGGGACGTTTCCGGGCCACCGGGATTTCGCCCAGGATTCTGGAGCGCCTGCGCGTGAGCGGCATTCAAGTGCCGCACAACATATTCGAAGAAACGGTCAGTGTGAACCTGTAGAGTGGTGAACCACATGCGCCTTTTTGTTCTCGGCTGCCTGATAGCGGCGGCCTCGGTCGGGGCGGCCGCGCAGCAGCAACCCGATAAGCAGGAGATGTACCGGATGCTGGACGACATCCGCGCCAGCGTCCGGCTCGACGACTGGAACGAAGCCTGGCGGCTCGCCGTCAGGTTGAATGCTTCCATTATGGAGCGGCTCCCCAGGACCGGGGCAACACCGGACCTGGAGCTCCAGCACCTGGAATTCATGGCGGGCAGCAACTCGATTTCGCGTGGACCGCTGCTGGCCCGCCTGGCGCGAACCGCGCTGGCCGCCGGCGATCTGAAGAAGGCCGAGCGCTATGCCAACGAAGCGCTGGTGGAATCGAAGAACGGCGTCTTCTGGTGGACCGGCGACGCCATTCACCAGGGAAACATCGTGCTGGGCCGGCTGGCGCTGCGCAACGGAGACGTAGGGGAGGCCAAGCGCTACCTGCTGCTCGCTGGCAAGACTCCCGGCAGTACTTCGCTGGCGGCGCAGGGACCCAACATGGCGCTGGCGCGGGACCTGCTGGATCACGGCGAATCGGCTACGGTGCTCCAGTACCTCGAGGAATGCGGCTCCTTCTGGAGTGGAAACCGCGGAAAGCTGGCCGAATGGATGGCCCTCATTCGCGCCGGGCTGAAGCCGGACTTCGGCGCCAACCTGACGTACTAAACCATGAAGCCTCTGAAAACCGAAGTAGCGTTTGCGACGCCGTGGTTCCAGGTGCTGGCCAAGACCATGAAACCTGAAGAGGCGCCTTACTACTCGCTGCGCCTGCCGGACTACGCCGCGGTGGTGGCCATCACCGAAGACCAGCGGGTTCTGGCGGTGCGGCAATACAGGCCGGCGGTGGAGCGGCACACCATCGAATTGCCCAGCGGACTGGTAGACCCGGGCGAGAGTCCGGCCGAAGCGGCCCGCCGCGAGTTGCTGGAAGAAACCGGCTACGACGCGGCTGAGGTGGAAGTGCTCGGATCGATGGAGCCGGACACCGGCCGCCTGGGAAACCGTATCTGGAGCTGCGTAGCCACCGGCGCGCGGCGCATCGAAGGGCGCACGCCCGAAGAAGGCATCGAAGTGCTGACCTACACTCTTCCCGATCTGGCGCGGGCCACCGCCGAAGGCGAATTCAACCACGCGCTGCACGTGGCGGTCCTGTTGGTGGCGATGCTGAGGGGGAAGCTGACCCTGCCGCCGGCAACCTAGTCTGCGGCCCGTAGCTATGCTCTAATGGGCGCATGTTCAAACTACGGTCGGTGCGATGGCTGCTGGTCCCGGTCCTGTTGACGATGGCTGCCGGCCCAAGGCGGGGCGGAGCCTTTCAGGCGCCGCAAGCCGCCGCCGGCGCGCCGGCGCCACTCACGGCGGAGCAAGACCACCAGCGATTGATGGATCTTCTGCACATTACGTCCCTGCGGCCCGGGGCGGACCAGAGGAACCCGCAGGCGCCGAATGGCGTGAACTTCGACGAGTCCAAGGCCAATCCGTATCCCAACTTGCCGGACCCGTTGGTGCTGCAAAACGGCAAGAAGGTCAAGACGGCCAAGATGTGGTGGCGCGAGCGCCGTCCCGAAATCGTGGAGTTGTTCGACCGCGAGATTTATGGCCGCGTCCCCAAAGTCCTGTTTAAGGTGAAATGGGAAGTGACCGGCACGTCCAGCGAGACCGAAGGCGATATCCCGGTCGTCACGAAACAACTGGTGGGCCACGTGGACAACTCCGCCTACCCGCAGGTCTCGGTCGACATCCAACTGACGCTGACCACGCCGGCCAACGCGGCGGCTCCGGTGCCCGTGATGCTGCTGCTCGGCGGGGGCGCGCCCGGCGGGGGCCGCGCGGGCACGCCGCCGGCGGGAAGGGCTGTGCCGCCACCAGCGGCCGCGGGCGCACCGGGACGCGGACCGGCGGGGCCCACCGCGCAGCAACTCATTCTGGCCAAGGGTTGGGGCTATGCCAGCTTGTCCACATCCAGCGTTCAGGCCGACAACGGCGCGGGCTTGACGCGCGGCATCATCGGCTTGGTGAAGCAGGGCCAGCCGCGCACAGTGGACGATTGGGGTGTGCTGCGTGCCTGGGCTTGGGGGGCCAGCCGCGCCCTGGACTATTTTGAAACGGACAAATCCGTGGACGCGCGGCACGTCGGCGTGGCGGGCCACTCGCGCTGGGGCAAGGCATCCCTCATCGCCATGGCGTATGACCAGCGTTTCGCGATTGTCTACGACAGTTCCTCGGGCGAAGCCGGCTCCAAGCTGCACCGCCGCAACTGGGGAGAACTGGTGGAGAACATCGCCGGCAGAGGGGAATACCACTGGATGGCCGGCAACTTTATCAAGTACGCCGGTCCGCTGCACTGGAACGATTTGCCCGTGGACTCGCACGAACTGGTGGCTCTGTGCGCCCCGCGCCCCGTCTTCATCGGCGCCGGCCAGCCCATCGCTACCGGGGATGGGTGGGCGGACCCCAAGGGCATGTTCCTGGCCGCGGTTGGCGCCGGCCCAGTGTACAAACTGCTGGGTAAGAAGGACCTGGGGACCACGGAGTTCCCACCCGGGGAAACCGCGCTGATCGGCGGCGACGTGGCCTACCGCCAACATGCCGGCGGCCACACCGACTTACCCAACTGGCCGACGTTCCTGACGTTCGCCGACCGCTACATGAAGACTTCGCGCGACGCGAACCGGCGCCGGTAGCGCCCCTACTGCCGCACGCGCAGGTGGCACTGAATGTCCAGCGCCGGAAAGATCCACGCGGCGTGACGCTCGTACCATTTCATCGACCTTCGGGCCAGCCAACGGCCTAGGTTGTCCAGCACCAGGTTACCGCCAAACGTGAGCTTCAGCTCGACGATCTCGAACCGGAAGGCCGAGCCGGCGAAGCTGGGGAAACTGTTGCCCGTGAAGTACTCGAAGCTGGCTGCCGCCAGATGGCGCTTGTGAGTGGGATCGGTATACGAATTGTGCGAGCTGAAGTGCGGCGTGGTCACAAAAACGTCCGCGCCGTTCCGCGCCACGCGATGCACCTCCGCCATGGCGCGCACCGGGTCGGCGAGGTGCTCGATGATGTGCGACATGTGGATGCGCTCGAACCGGTTGTCCTCCAGCGGCCAGGGGAACTCGTCGAGGTTCCAGACTATGTCCGCGGCCGAATCGGCGGACATGTCGATTCCCAGTGCGTCCGGCTCAACCTTGCGCTTGCCGCATCCGATGTCCAGTGTCATTCTTCAGACGCTCCAGCGGATGCCGTCCACCGTGCCGCCGTCGTTCTCAGGCGCGGCCATAAGCACGCTCAGGTCCACCTGCTCCGAGATCGGTTTCAGCTCGAATACCAGCAGGTTTTCGCCGGAGCGCAACTCCACGGGCTTCTGGAACTGCCCGATGCGGTAGCGCGTGGTGGCCTGCTCTTCCATTACCTTTTCGCCGTTGAGATACGCCTTCAATTGGCCATGCGCGCCCACCCAAAGGAAAGCTTTGCGGCTGCCCGCGGCGATTACCCGCACGGCGGATTTGTAGACGGCGGCGGCGGAGGCGGGCGGCTGCCACTTGGTGAAATGCAGCGTGTCGGCGGGCGCGGTGAAGCGCGCCCAGGTCTTCATCTCGGCCGAGGCGTCCTGGGTCAGCAGCCACTGCCGGTTGCAGCGTCCGTTCCAGCCACGGGGCTTGGCCCAGTGGCGGGTGAAGCGCACCGGATCGTCGCCGGCCACATCCGCGTTCCTGATGTCCATAACGCCCATCTGGCGCTGGGAAGCCATGTTCAGGTACTCGATGTCCGTCGGCTGGAAACCCATGATGGTGGCCGCCAAAGAGTCGATGGCCACCGGGTCCTCGCCCGCCAGAACCATGTTGCTGCGCATCAATTGGTCGGGGACGCCGATGCCGTGTTCGTAGTGTTGCAGCCCGCGGATGGCATCCAACACACAATAATCCGGCGGATGAAACGCCGCCAGATCCGCGATGAACGAATCGGACCGGCCTTCCAGCGAATGATTGTTATGCAAGCCCTGGTTCGAAAAAGCTCCTGGGCCGGCGTAGACGATGCGCGGACCCGTCCCCACGTAGTTTTTGAGGCACGCCGTTATGCCGCACCCTCCGTGGACCTTCATCACCGGCACCGTAATCAGGAAGTCGCAGTTGATAATGGTGTTGGCCGGGACGTAGACCTTTTTCTCGCCGAAAGCGCCCACACCGTTGGGGCTGCGCGGCACATCCATCCAGCGGAACTGGCCGGATTGGTCGCGCACGGGGTCGTAAGCCAGATCGACGTAGTCGAACTTCTTGCTGCGGAAGGCGGCGCTCGAATCCTTGAGCATGTCCCCGAGGGTCCCGTTGAATCCGGGAAATTGGTCCCACGAGTAAGTGAGCGCATCCACGTGGACGCCGTTCTGTAGCATCACGTTGTCAGTGGCGGGGTCACCCACGCGGCGGTAAGTGCCACCTTCGGCCACCGTGATGCGGCTGGCGCGCGACTTAGTAGCTACATACTCAAGCACGGCCTTGACCACGCGCAGATCGACGGTGTCGCCAATCAAGAAGGTCTGCCGCGGAGGCAGGCTCCCTATATTGGGCTTGATGACGACCCACGAACCGGGCTTGATCTTGGCCTCCAGGCTGCCCGCTCGCGGCCGCCCGTACTCGATGGCCTTCCACACCATGTCGCGCACGCGAGGGTAATCCAGCGGGTCCTCGATGGAGGAAGGTCTGGCCAGCCTGGAATGCGAGGATGCGACCAGCCCGATGCGCGCCTTTTCGGGCGGGGCTCCGCGCAGCGACAGGGCAGCCAAGCCCTGCGCCGATGCGGCAAAGAACGCTCTGCGGCTAACGGTTCTCATGTCGGTACCCTGAGCTTCAGATGAAATCGGGCGCGCCGTCGGACTGGAACGCGAACCCGCGATGCCATGGTTTACCCGGCAGGCGCTTGAAGGCTTCTTCGTCCATTTCGTAGCCCCAGCCGGGCTTGTCGGGAATCGCCAGGTAGCCGCCCTTGGCCACAATCGTCTCGCCTTTGATGAGGTCCTTGCGCGGAGACTCGTCGTCCGGATGGTATTCCAGAATGACGAAGTTCGGTGTGGAGGCGGCGAAGTGGATGTTGACCAGCGTGGCCAGCGGGCCCAGCGGGTTGTGCGGCGCCACCTGGACATAGTGCGATTCGGCGATGGCGGCAATCTTCTTCTGCTCCAGCATTCCGCCGGCCAGGCAGATGTCCGGCTGAACGATGTCGGCCCCGCCCAGGGTCATCAGTTGCTGGAACTGGTACTTGGTGTACAGTTCTTCTCCCGTGGCGATGGGGATCTGGACCCGCCGCCGCAACTCCGCCATGGCGTCCATGTTCTCCGGCCGTATGGCCTCTTCGAGGAATAGCGGTTTCACGGGCTTCAAAACTTCGGCGAGTTCATAGGCCAGGTAGGGAGGCCATATTCTGCCGTGGGCGTCGAAGCACAGGTCGACGTTGGGTCCGACCGCCTGTCGCATGGCCTCGGCTCGAGCCCCGAATGCGCGTATGCCGGCGCTTTCCGGCACGGCGCTGGCGTAGCCCAAGGTGGCCTTCACCGCCGTGTAACCGTATTTGGCGATCAGAGCCTTGGCCTGTTCGGGAGAGTTGGCCGCCTGGTAGCAGCGAATCTTTTCGCGGCATTTTCCGCCCAGCAGCATATAAACCGGCAGGCCCGCAGCTTTGCCTGCGATGTCCCACAAGGCGTGCTCGATGCCGCTGATCGCGGAGTTGACCACCAGCCCGCCCGGAAAGCGCGTGAAGTTGTACATGGTGGCCCACAGGTACTCGATGTTGCGCGGGTCCTTGCCCACCAGCCATTCCTTGAAGTCGCGGACGGTGGCGGCGGTGGCCTCGTCGGGCCCCGCCGAATACGCCTCGCCCCAGCCATGGATGCCCTGGTCGGTCAGTATCTTCACGTACACATAGTTTCTTCCCGCGTTGACAATGAACACCTGCACATCGGTGATCTTCAACTGGGGATTCCCCGTGTAGCGCGGTGCGCTCTGCTCGATGGCGGCAGCCTGGAGCGGCAGCCCGAGCGCCCCACCCGCGGCGATAAAATCGCGTCTCATCATGTCGGCCATATCGGCATTCCCCCAAAGGTCGGATTTACAATCCAGAGTATAGCTCCATGCTAGAGTCGGAACTCTATGGCTAGCACGACAGTCCCACTGAATTCCGCCGAGGGCGAAGCTCCATCGGTTCGCTGGGCGATCATCGGGGTGTTGAGCCTGGGCATGGTCATCGCGTACGTGTCGCGTTCCGCCCTGGCGATCCCGCTGGCACTACCGGAGTTCATCCGAACCTTCCATCTTTCGATCGCCTATAGGGGGGTGGTGAACTCGGCATTCTTCTGGACCTATGCCGTGCTTCAGATACCGGCGGGCTGGGTGGTGGACCGGTACGGCGTCAAGTTGCCCTATTTTCTGGGCTTCACCATCTGGTGCCTGGCGTCCGCGAGTACCGCGCTGACGCAGTCGATCCCACAGTTGATCGTGGTGCAAGTGTTCCTGGGCGCCGGCCAGGCGGTGGTGGCCCCCGCCAGCTACCGGTGGATACGGCACCACTTCGTGGAGCAGGAGCGCGGCCTGGCGATCGCTCTTTACATGACGGGCACGAAGATCGGCCCGGCCATCGGAGCGCCGCTGGCGGCGTGGCTGATCGGCATGTACGACTGGCGGATGATGTTCGTGCTGATCGGACTGGGCGGCCTGATCTGGCTTGTGCCCTGGCTCCTGCTGGTGAAGAACGACGACCGGCAAATCGAGCGGGCGGCCGTGAAGAAGGAAGGCACTCGGCCCATTCCGTTCGGCAGAATCATGGCCAGCCCGATCGTCTGGGGCACCATCGTCGCGTCGTTCAGCTACATGTACTTCGTCTACTTTTGCATGACCTGGATGCCGGCCTATTTCATGGAGAGGCGGCATCTTTCGCTCGGAAAGATGGGCCTCTACACGTTCTTCAGCTTCGGCGGCATGGCCCTGGTGGCTACGCTGGCGGGGTGGACGGCGGACCGGTTGATCGGGCGCGGGCATAACGCCGTGACGGTCCGGAAGTGGTTCACCATCGTGGGATTCTCCATCGCCTGCACGGAACTGATTGGCGCGCGCGCTACATCGCTCGAAACGGCGCTGGTCTTCGCGGTAGTGTCGCTCTCCGGCCTGGGGTTGGCCACGGCCAACTACTGGGCGCTGACGCAGACGCTAATTCCGGGCGCGGCCATCGGGCGGATCTCCGGGATTCAAAACTGCGCGTGCAGCGTCGCCGGAATCGTGGCTCCCATCTTGACTGGCTGGCTGTTGCAAAAGACCGGCAACTACGAGGCCCCGATGATGGCGGTCCTGGTGATGCTGCTGGCGGGGGTGCTTTCTTATTTGTTCATGATCC
>Ga0209039_10001477_pt1 | contig 21843 bp, 19 predicted proteins | sample BogFormECP12_OM1_FD_188238 | JGI IMG/M metagenome (GOLD analysis project Ga0209039, IMG submission 188238) | Bog forest soil microbial communities from Calvert Island, British Columbia, Canada - ECP12_OM1 (SPAdes) (version 2) | ecosystem: Environmental > Aquatic > Freshwater > Wetlands > Bog ...
GCTTCCGCAAAACCCTGTTCCATGTTTCCCTTGCGGACTTTAATGTGCTTAAGCAAATTGCCTGACTTATGTAAGCTCGGCACATCTGATTGACGCGCTTGAACGGGATCGCTGATGATTGGTTGTGGATCAAACTCCGCTTCGATCAACCCGATAGCTTGTTCAGCACTCTCTTGAGTTTGCGCGGCAACGATTGCAACTGAATCTCCGACATAGCGAACGCGTTCGTTCAGGCCGACGATTGCAGGCCAATCATAGATAACCAAACCGTGATTGTGTTCACCGGGAATGTCATCAGCAGTTAACACCGCGACGACGCCCGGTAATGCACGCGCTTTGCTAATATCCAAGCGGCGGAGAAAACCATGCGGGATTCCGCAGCGCTTCGCGGCCGCAAATAACATTCCATCAAACTTAAGATCATCCGAAAATTTTGCGTGTCCAGTTACTTTATCTTCCGCATCAGGCCGCTCCACAATCTGACCAATGACTTGATGCATTTCCGCAGACAGCTGGATTTTCGGCGGTTTGATCGGTTCGCCTGTTTTCAAAGATTGCGCCGCGGCAAGGATGGAATTTTCAATCGTAGGATAACCAGCGCAACGGCATAATGTATCCTTGAGCGCGTAACGAATCTCCTCCCGGCTCGGATCGGGATTCCGTTTAAGTAAAGCATAGGATGTCATCAGCTGGCCCGGAATGCAGAATCCGCATTGCACTGCACCATGTTGGATAAAGGCTTCCTGCAAAGCGTGAAGCTTTCCGTTTTGTGCCAGGCCTTCGACGGTGACAATGTCTTTTCCATTGGCGCGCGCAGCCGGATAAACGCACGACAACACCGGCTCACCATCGATTAGAACGGTACACGTGCCGCATTCGGCTTCTTCACAACCGATCTTTGTTCCGGTCAGGTTCAAGCGTTCGCGCAATAGCGCGGCCAGCATCTCGCCCGGTTTGGACGGAAGGACATGTTTCTTGCCATTAATAGTTAAAGTTATATCGTTCATTTTTTACCTCTAAGATTGAAGTGCGCGTTTCCACGCGGCTTCGAGCGTATCTTTAAATAGTGTCTTTGCCAAATGCCGACGATATTCTGCGCTGGCGCGATGTGGACTGGTGCGGAACTTAACATCTCGCAGGAGAATTCCAATTGCATGTGTGATTGTTTCGTCATTTAGTCGTTTGCCGCTCAGGTCCGATTCGCTGGCTAATGCGCGCCACGGTTTCGGCCCACCCGGTCCAACAGCGATGTGGATGTTTGTGATTCGATCCTGTTCGCGCATCAACCAAACTGCTAAGTTAATGATGGGCAAAGCCACGCCTTGCGGGCGCATCACTCGTTGAAATGCTGATGCTTGATTTTGATTTCGCAAAGGTAGATAAAAGCCGACCAGCAATTCGTTTTGTATCAGTGCGCTCTTGCCGGGGCCTAGAAACATTTCGGTGATTGGAACGCGGCGATTCCCTTTTTGATTAGCAACTTCAACTTGAGCGTTGAGCGCCATTAGCGCTATCGTGCCGTCAGCGGCGGGAAGCGCATGGGCAACGTTGCCGCCCAAAGTCGCAACGTTGCGGACTTGCGGCCCACCAATCAGCCCACACGCGTCGACAAGTGCCTGTGCATGTTGTGCGACCAATTCTGATTCAACGATGTGCGTATGGGATACAGACGCACCGATGAATAGTTCATTGCCACGAATTTCGATGGGAAGCATTTCCCGAACGGAGGTGATATCCACGATGGTATGAACCGGTAGATGTCGGCCTTGATCGAGGTCCAAGAGCAAATCGGTTCCGCCTGCAAGAGGCAGGGCAGAACCCGGCGCGTTGGCTAACGCAGAAATTGCTTCTGTTATGGTTTTGGGTTGGAGGTATTCTTGCCAGAAAGTCATAGGATCGGTACCGGTGATAATGTTTTTGATTTAAACGCAAAAGTGGCGCTTTTCGACAGACGATTGGCCTGACGCCGCTGAGAATGTATCTTATCAGCGACCACCGAACCGATTATGCAATTGATTTCTTTATTGTATCTCTATTTGCTGAGATTGGGGAGGCGTGATGAACGAGAGAATGCTGATTGTCCATGATATTACCGATTAAAATCATGTTGTTTGTAGATTGTGAGCGAGGAGTATAATCTGTGTCGGTTAGAAAAAAAACAGTACGATCCAAGGTTGTGATGACAGACATTCTTCCTTTTCTAGACTCGTTAATCTCAGCGCCCGGTCTTTCAGCTTATGAGAGGCCGGTTGCGCAACTCATCCAAGATAAATGGAAACCGCTTGTGGATGAAATCTCCTCGAGCCGCATTGGTTCCTTGCATGGACTCAAAAAAGGTCGAGGTAAATCGCCTCGGCCTTCGATCATGATCGCCACACACATGGATGCCATCGGCTTGATGGTTACGAAAGTTGTGGATGGTTTTATCCATTTGGACGAGATCGGCGGAATCGATGTTCGCATTTTGCCGGGCACTCCGGTGATCGTGCATGGTAAACAGGATTTGCCTGGGGTGATTGTTATGCCACTATTGAAGATTTTGCCGGAAGATACGCGGGATGGCGCAATTGGTCTTCGCCACCTTCTCGTGGACACTGGCTTGCTTCCGTCAAAGGTAGCGAGTCTGGTCCGAGTGGGCGATCTCGTTTCGTTCAACACACCGCCGACTGAGCTTTCCGGTGAAGTCATCAGTGGACATTCGCTCGATAACCGTGCCTCCGTTGCGGCACTTACGATTTGTCTTGAAGAACTTCAAACCAAGTTGCATCTTTGGGATGTTTGGGCCGTTGCCACTGCGCAGGAAGAGGAAACGCTGGGAGGTGCGGCGACTTCTGCTTTTCACTTGAATCCTGACCTTGCAATCGTAGTTGATGTTACTTTCGCCAAAGGTCCCGGCGTGGATGGCTGGGAAAATTTCCCGCTTGGTAAAGGTCCAACGCTTGGATGGGGTGCGAACCTTCATCCGTATTTGTATAAAAAATTCAAAGAGCTTGCAGATAGACTTGAAATCCCGGTCGCGATGGATATTACGCCAACTCATTCCGGCACCGACGCCTATTCCATTCAAGTGGCGCGCAATGGTATACCGACCATCGTGATTGGAATTCCTTTACGCTATATGCACACGCCTGTAGAAGTGGTTGCCGTAAAAGATATTCAACGTGCAGGCCGCCTGATTGCGGAATTCATCAGTAGCTTGGAATTGGATTTCGCTTCCAAGATTTCATGGGAGGATGATGATGCCAAATAAGACTCCCACGATTAGTGCGCCGCAATTCAAGTTGCTGGAAAAGCTTTGTCGCGCTGTCGGTGTTTCTGGCGGCGAAGGCGAAGTGCGGAAGATTGTCCTAGACGAAATCAAATCATCCGTTGACGAAGTCAAAGTGGATGCACTCGGCAATGTCCTTGCAACCAAAAAGGGACGAGGAGCGAAACGTCTGCGTGTGATGCTGGACGCGCACATGGATGAAGTCGGCTTTATGCTGGTTGCTGATGACGGCGAAGGATTATATCGGTTCAAAATCATCGGTGGCATTGATCCGCGTAATCTTGCTGGCAAACAAGTTGTAGTTGGCAAGGAACATTTCCCGGGTGTGATTGGTGCAAAACCCATTCACCATACGACTCCGGAGGAACGCAAGAAGCCTCTTGCTGAAGATGCTTTGCGGATTGATCTTGGACCTGAATCGAAAATTAAGGTTGGCGAGCGCGGCACGTTTGCACCAAATTTTCAGCGCGTTGGGCCATCGCTCATGTCAAAAGCGCTCGATAATCGTCTCGGCATTGCGACATTAATCGAATTCCTTAAGGTTTCATATCCAAATGTAGATTTATGTGCGGCATTCACTGTGCAGGAGGAAATTGGACTGCGTGGCGCAAAAGTCGCGGCGCAATATTTCAGGCCTGATCTTGCGATTGTCATTGATGCGACTCCGGCGAATGATCTGCCTATGCAATTTGAAGGCGAGAATATTTTTTATAATACGAAACTCGGCTTAGGCCCCGCGTTATACGTTTCCAATTCTTCAGCCATCGATGATCCACGCTTGGTTTGTTTTATACAGGATATCGCACAGAAGGCGAAGATACCGTATCAAATCCGCCAGCCGGGCGGGGGCGGGACGAATGCGGGCGGTATTCAACGCACGGTTGTGGGCGTGCCGGTTGTTTCCATTTCTGTTCCACATCGTTACACTCATTCCCCAATCAGCGTGGCTCGCATTGACGATTGGAAAAACATGCCTGCGTTACTCCATGCAGCAATCAGTCAAATAACGCCCGCACTTTTGAAGCGATAGATAAAATTCGAGATGAGGAAAATCCATGAAGGAACTGATTCATAAACTGACTGATATCTTTAGCCCATCGGGTTACGAAGATGCAATCCGAGGCGTGATCCGCGCAGAGATCAAGGAATTTGCGGATGAAATCCGTGTGGATGCTTTGGGCAATCTCATCGCCCGCAAAGGCAAGGGCGGTACGCGTGTCATGGTCGCAGCACACATGGATGAGATCGGCTTGATGACAACTCATGTGGATGATAAAGGCTTCGTACGCTTCACCGGAATCGGCGGTGTGTACCCGCGCAATTTGCCGGGTGGACGCGTGCGCTTCGTCAACGGGACGCGCGGCGTGATCGGCCTCGATGGAGGAGTCTTTAGCAATGATTTACCTCCGCTTGAAAAAATGTTCATTGACGTTGGCGCGTCTAGCAAAGACGATTGCCCCGTAAAGACCGGCGATGTCGCCGCGTTCGAAAGGCCGTTTTTGGACCTGGGCAATCGAGTTGTTGCGAAGTCCATGGATGATCGGATTGGATGCGCAGTAGCAATTGAATCATTACGCACCTTGAAATCAACATCGAACGAAGTGTACTTTGTGTTTACCGCGCAGGAGGAAGTTGGCACGCGTGGCGCTCAGACATCGGCCTATGGGATTGACCCCGATTTGGGTTTCTCGATTGACGTTACCGGTTGGGGCGATACACCCGGACAAAGAGATTTCGATGTTGCGCTGGGAAAAGGTCCGGCGATCAAAATTCGAGACGGCGGAATGTTATCTGATCCACGCATTGTGGATTGGATGATCAGCATGGCTGAAAAGAAAAAGATTCCTTATCAGCGCGAAGTTTTGTTGGGCGGCACGACTGACGCACGCGCCATGCAACTTGTGCGCGGCGGTATTCCAGTGGGTTGCGTTTCTGTTCCGTGCCGTTATGTTCACTCGCCTTCGGAGATGATTGATTATAATGATGTTCAAAATGCGGTGAAGTTGACAACCACATTGCTCCGTGCCCCTATTGAATTACCGTTCGCTGGTAAGTAAAAAATGACCGTCATTCTAAAAAGTGACGGTCATTTTATCTTGTCCTATCTTCCTAATTCAACTGCTAACACATCATAATACGTTCCAGCGCCAAAGCCGTCGAACAGAATATGGTCGCCGGATTTAATCTGCGGAAGTTGCCTGAGAAACGCAATCATGTTCGATGCGGCGCTGACGTTGCCGAAATCCTTCAGTAGCCATGGCATCGGAAAACTGATGCCTTCCTTCAGTAAATTTTTTTCCTTTAGTTTGTTGATCTTAAAGTTGGCGTGATGAACAATTGCAACTGCCAGTTTCTTTTCAGGCGTGCCGAGTTTTACCATCAATTTTTGATAGGAACCAAAAACATCTGTCACTGCTTGAACTCCGCTCCGCACAAAGAGCTTCACCATGCCCATCAATCCAGCCATCGAAATATTCGAGCCATCCTCCGGTTGGTGCATCAAGCCTGCCACCCGAATGTAAGATGCTCGTTCTTGGACAACATCCACCAATTTGCCAATTGCCTTTAGGCCTGAATGAGGATACAGCATGCGTACTTTCAATAAGCCTTCTTCGTCAAAGACTGCCATACTTTTGCCAACGAGGAACTTCATGGTCTTTCCGGGGATGAGACCGATCATGCCGAAACCGTTTCCAAAAAGTTGCAAGGCATTCTTATCCTGTGACATGCCAAGAAAGCGACTCAGCCCTTCGATCCCGCCCACGAGAACTTTCTTACCGCGCAGTTCTTCCGCAATATTGACTTGCCCTGGTTCGGCAAGCTCCGGGTCGAGAGCCAAATTCAACGCACCAACCGAACCGTCGCAGGCCTTGTGCACGCTGACTTTAAGCGCATCATCCGGGATACCGGCGCGCTGTGCAATCTCTGATAGATAATCATTCGTGATCGGCCCACTTGTTCCAACAAGCAATCCCTCGACTTCGGACGGCTTCCAGCCATTGCTTTGCGCGGCATCCTTGATCAACCGCGTACCAACCTCCAATTCCAGTTGGCGATTTTCTTCCTGCGTCAATATCGGAACGTGTTGGCGGCTATCAAACCCCAAATCGCCCAGTTCCAATTGATCATCGTCATTCAATGAACGTCCCATGCGGCTTGCAACAAATTCAGGAAGGTTGGCGTTGTTATAACTTTTTCCCCATGAGCCGTACGCGCCTCCGATTCCAAGTTCTTTGTTAGAAACCTGTTCAATACCAAAAGGTATACCGCCTCCAATTTGGATAGTATCCAGTTTGACGTTGGGTCGCTCATAAAAGGAATTAGTTTCTGAATTTACTTCCTTACTCATTTTTGTTTGCTCCTTGCGTGTTTTTGGTTATAACCCTGACGATGGCGATAAGCCTCGCAGAAATACATCGGCTAGAGTCTTTGACAAGATAATTTATAACATAAAAAGCGCACCGTCACCGATGCGCTTCTCTGAATGATGTATTATTGAGCAGTTCCCGGTTGCGCTTCAGTTTTTCGCCTGAACCAGGTTCTCCATTCGCGATTCTGCCATACGACCAAAATCGGCGAGGCGTTGAAGATGGATGAATAGGTTCCGCTGAAGATGCCTGCCAATAGAATGATCACAAAGTGACGTGTCGTATCGCCGCCGAATAATGCCAGCGCAAACAGCGTGAACATCACGGTGAGCTGGGTATTGATCGAACGGTCGAGGGTTTGAACAACGGAATGATTGACCAATGTCTCGTAATCCACGCGGCGATAAATGTTGGCGTTCTCGCGGATGCGGTCGAACACAACGATGGTATCGTGCACGGAGAAGCCGATCACGGTCAGTAATGCAGTGAGGAACAATGAGTCCGCTTCCCAGTGCAGGAAATAACCGAGCATGGCTTCCACGCCGAGCACGACGAATATGTCATGGAACATGGCGATGATCGCCGCCGTGCCGTAGCGCACTGGATGTTCAACACTGCGGAAGGCCCACCAGACGTAAAGGATGATGAATATTGCGGCAGCCAGGATGGCCCATCCCGCGGCGGTTGTAACTTCCGCACCAACCGAGGCAGAAACAGAGGTGAAATTCAATACAGTTACCGTACCGCCAAACTTGCTTTGCATCGCCGCAACAATTTTGCCTTTGGTGGCGTCATCAATTTGCTTCGAGGTGATGGAATATGAGTCGGTGCCGAGTGGCTGGATGATCGCGTCACTCAAAACCTGACCCGTTGTGGATAGATACTGATTGTAGACAGCTTGTATATCATTGATGGATGGAAGTGTCCCGGAAAACTGTACCTCGAGCAGCGAGCCGCCTCTAAAGTCGATGCTCAAAGCGAGCGGTCCTTCGTTTGGGTTGTTAACCCAATGGATCGCCATGAAGATTATGCCCGGCACAATCACGAGCAGGGAAATCAGAAAGTAGAGATAACGATTCTTGATGATGTTCATGCAAAACTCCTACAACCCGAACCAATTCGGATGTTCATCCAATTTGAGATTGTCAAGCACGAGGTGCAAATAGGTGCGCGTGACGATGATGGCTGTGAACAATGAAATGACCACGCCCAGCGCAAGGTTGATGGAGAAGCCTTTGACTATACTCGCACCGAATGTGTTACCAAAGATATAAAGAATGAAACACGTAATCAGTGTGGATGAATTTGAATCGCGGATGGATGGCCAGGCTCGGCTCCAGCCGAGGTCAATCGCTTGACGCAGGGTACGGCCCGACCGTAGTTCTTCTTTAAGCCGTTCAAAGATCAGGACGTTTGCATCCACGGCCATACCGATACTGAGTATAAAGCCAGCGATGCCAGGCAGGGTCAGGAAAATTGGAATGACCTTGAAGAGCATCAAGGAAATCAATGTGTAAGTTACCAAAGCGAGGTCGGCGAGAATGCCGGGCAGGCGATAATAGAGTCCCATGAATAAAATAACGACGGTCAATCCGATTGCGCCGGCGAGGAGACTCTTGCGAACCGATTCGGCGCCAAGAGTTGGACCAACGGTCTCACTTTCAACTACTTTAACCGGCACAGGCAATGAACCGTACCGCAATTGAACAGCAAGAGCATTGGCAGTATCGACAGTGAAGTTTCCTTGGATCACGCCTTGCCCGCCGGTGATGGCAGAATTAATCACAGGTACGGAAATAACTTTCTTATCAAGCACAATCGCAAGATATTTACCTACGTTGGCGGTGGTGTAGTCACTAAAGACCTGCGTGCCGCTTGATTTTAGCGTAAACGCAATTTCATATTGACCAACCGAACTTGTCTGAACTGCAACTGTATCCAAAGCGGCACCGGTCATCACTGTGTGATAGATCGTCACCGGGGCAGTTGTAGTTGCTGACGATTGAGCGGTGGCTGACGGTGTGGCATTTGCAAGAGGTGTGGCCGTCATTGCAGGTTGAACCGTTGCGGTTAGATTGGGATTGGTGGTCGCAGATTGGGCCGTGCCGTTTGCAACGGGTTTTTGTGCAGCCGACGTTTGACCATAGTCAGTTTTGATCACTGTGCCAACCGGCACTGGATTGCTTCCCATATCTACAAATTCGAGTAAACCCGTTTGTTGCAAAGCAGCTACAACTTGCTCAGGGTTGTTGATGCCGGGGAATTCAGCCACGATGCGGCAATTGCCTGCAACTTGCATCGTGACTTCGCTTACACCTAAAGCGTTCGCACGGCTTTCCAGAATTTGACGTGTAACATTCAATTCAGCGGGATCGACCGAGGCGCAGTTGGGTACATCGGCTTGAAGTAAAGTTTGAAGTCCACCGCGTAAATCCAATCCGAGGTGAATATCCGTGTTGAGATTAACAAGCAATTTATCATTCGTTGGGTCGGCAATCGAGATGTTCTTGCTCAAGTCAACCCATAATGAAAAGGCGATGAGCAGGATAATCACGACCAGCCAAAAATTACGACTACGAGACATGGTTTACTCCATCCAACATGGTTCTATAGGTCGAACCATAAAAATACCAGCCTTTGGCTGGCGCGGCGTGATTATACTCTGAAAGCACGCGCTTGTCAGTGGAAATCAGACAGGGAGTATCTTGTCCAACTAAGCTTTAATTCTTGATGCGATAAAGCTGAGTGCGCGTTCCAATACTTCTATGGACGAAAGATCATCGGTTTCGATGATCAAGTTAGCGTGCTGTCGGGCGTGATCGAGACGGCGCAATTGCTCTTTATATTCCGCTTCGTTCCAGTCTAATTTTCGGCGTTGCGTGGAAACTTCAAAAGAAGAGTTAAGATAAATCAGCAGATCGGGGTTGGTGATTCGTTTCCACATATTTTGAACATAAGAATGTTCCTGCGCGATATGGCGGCATTGAAACCCCTCACGTTCCAGGCCCGCAATCAGAGTGGATTTGCCGGAGCCGCATGGTCCAACAACGCCAATGAGAATTCTACTATCAGGCTCTTCTTTTTCTGGCATTACGAAATAGGCAGCCGCACGGTCATGCGGCGGACTTCGTCGCCATTGCGCGGGGCAACCTTCAGAACGAGCACACTGATATCGTCGGCGGGCCGCCCTTCGTCCAGTTTGACCGCATAAGCCAGTAAATCGTCAGCGAGTTCCTGCGGAGTCGGTTCCTGCTCTTCGAGAAGGGACTCGATTACTTCACAAACATTCATCGGATTGCCGTGTCGTTCGCCTGCATGGGTCAAGCCGTCGGTAAAAATAACTATGGTCAATTCGGATTCGATTTCGATCTCGGTGATAAGGGGGCGTACGTCGCGCGAAGTCCCAAGTGGAACACTTTCTCCGCCGAGACAATCTGTGGAATCGCCGCGGGCAATAAAGATGGGGCAGGGGTTGTTACGCGTTAGAACGATGGTGCCGCTGTGCAGGTCCACCGAGGCAATATTGAGGGTGCTGATGACTTTCCCTTTTTTCTCCGTATACAGTGCATCGGACGCGGCGCGTGCCGCCGCACCATCGCGTACACCCTCGGCTAGCAATCCGATCACTTTGCGGACGACCATCATCGAAATCGCTTTCGCACCGTGCCCTGATGTTTGTCCATCCGCCAGCACTACGGACAATCCGCCGTTGGGCCGTTCGATGGTTTCGAGCGTATCGCCGCTTTCAAGCGACGCGTACTTGTTGACCTTTGCGACCGCGATTTGCACTTCCATAAGATTGATTTTACAACGTTTCAGGCTTGACGTCACTGCCTTCTGCCACTATAATCTGCCAGCTTCGTTAGAAATCGTTTGGACGGGCGTTTGCCCGTCCGTTGTATGTAAAAGGAGAAAGTCATGACACCACATCCCAAGCGCAAACATTCCAAAGGCCGTCGCGATCGTCGCCGTTCCCATGATGCATTGGAAGCGCGCAATCTGGTTGCGTGTTCCAATTGCGGTTCGATGCGCCTGCCTCATACGGTCTGCCCGAACTGCGGACATTATCAAGGCCGAGAAGTGTTTGAAGTCAAAAAAGAAAAGCAAAACCCAGAGTAGTCCGCAACGAGCCGTGACGAACACGGCTCGTTTGTGTTTAATAAGGCAGAGGACATTTTTATGAAACTTAATTCGCAAACAACCGCATTTGTTTTTCCCGGGCAGGGTTCGCAACTCGTTGGCATGGGACGGGAATTGGCCGTGCAATACACAGTTGCAAAGCAAATCTTTGATGAGGCGGATTCAATTCTTTGCTTTGCCTTATCGAAGCTTATGTGGCAAGGGCCGGAGTCGGATTTGAATGATACAGTCAACACTCAGCCCGCGTTGTTCATTCATTCGCTCGCTTCATTCCGAGTCTTTTCGCAGCTTTATCCGAACTTCAAACCTGCCGCGCTGGCGGGACATTCTCTCGGCGAATTATCAGCCCTCGCCGCGACTGGGGCAATATCCTTTGAATCTGGTCTGCGGCTTGTCCGTACGCGCGGCGAGTTGATGAAGAAAGCTGGTGAAACGAACCCCGGTGGCATGGCGGCGATTTTGAATCTCGATATTCCCGCGCTTGAAAAAGTTTGCGCCGAAGCCAGCCATGATGGCGAATCAGTTCAAGTAGCCAATGATAATTGTCCGGGGCAGGTTGTCATCTCAGGCGCGAAAGCCGCGGTTGAGCGCGCTATGGGGAGTGCTAAAGCCGCAGGAGCGAAGCGTGCGATTCCGCTGGCAGTCTCGATTGCTGCGCACTCCAAGCTGATGGATTCGATTCAGGATGAATGGAACGCTGCGGTCAACGCGGCGGGTGTGAACGATGCGCAGATTCAAATTATCGGGAATGTCATTGCGAAGCCGATTCAATCCGCCGCAGATTTGCAGAAGGATATTCAATCGCAACTGCAGTCGCGCGTGCGCTGGACTGAAACGATTCAACTTTTAACAAATAAGGGCATTGCAACCTATGTTGAAGTCGGAGCTGGCAATGTTTTGGTCGGGTTAATCCGCCGAATTAATTCATCGGCTGCGGGTTATTCGCTTGGCAACCCTTCCGATTTTGCGGCACTTGAATAGCTATAGTATAATCAACGCGTGAGCAATCGGTTTGACATTACCGTTGTCAACAATGCCGTTCGCAATGCCGTTCTAGTTGTCTAGGTGGCGGAACTCTATCTGGTCAGGGAAACCCTGACCAGATTTTATTTTCCCTCATTCCAATCAAGGAAGAGGGTAAAGGAGAAGCGGAATGAAGTTGAGCAAAATTGCCAGTGCAATTGCTGAATCGCCGACCTTTGCTTTAAACGAAGAAGCGCGCTTATTGCGCGAACGCGGTGAAGCGGTCATTCATCTCGGCATCGGTGAACCGAAGAATAAAACGCCCATCAACGCAATCCTTATGTCAGCGGCAAAGCTGACCAGCGGTGAAGTTAAATATACGCCGCCCGATGGCGTGCCATCTCTTAAGAAAGCCATTGTCCGTTATACGGAAGAAAATTACGACCGCCTCGTCGTGCCTGAAAATGTGATCGTCACAAATGGCGCGAAGCAATCGCTCTTCAATATTTTTTATTCCGTTCTGAATCCACAGGACGAAGTCATTGTAATTGCACCGTACTGGGTTTCATATCCTGAGATTATCAAGATGTGTTTAGGGCGGCCCGTGATCGTCACACCTGAAGATGGGACATTCACGCCGCGCTTTGAAGATATTGAGAGAGCCGTGACGTCTTATACGAGAGCGATCATCGTCAATAGCCCAAATAATCCATCCGGCGCGATTTATCCTCCCGCATTGATTGAGAAACTGGTTGACTTCTGTGAGCGCAAAGGCATCTTCCTCGTTTGCGACGATATTTATCATAAGTTGACCTTTGATCATAAAGAAGCTATACCAGCGACTCGATTCGCGAAAAAGGATATCGAAGATTCGCATGTAATTATCGTCAATGGCGTCGCGAAACTTTATGGCATGACTGGCTTCCGCATCGGGTGGGTGATTGGGCCACGCGAATTGATCCGTGTGATGACCAATGTCACGGTGCAGATCACATCAGGTGTAAGCCCCGTCAGCCAGGCGGCGGCCGAGGGTGCGCTGAACGGCTTGCAATCGGTGGTGGAGGCGTTGCGTTTGCAAATCCAAAATAACCGCGATGTTCTGCTTCAGGAGATGAAGTCGTTCAATGGTGCACGTCTGATCCCGCCGGATGGAACTTTCTACGCTTTGCCTGATCTACGCGCATTCAATCACAATTCGGTTGAATTAGCGCGATTCCTTTTGAAGAGGGCGTTGGTCGTAACTGTGCCCGGAAAAGAATTTGGGATGGAAGGGCACATACGAATTTCTTTTAGTGGCACAGTGAAGGATGTGACGGAGGGTGTGGCTCGCATGAAATGGGCGCTCGATTCGACCAGTCCGAATGAAATCTATATTGGTGACAAGAAAATGGTGAGGGATTGGCTATGAACAATTTGCTCAATATCAAAACACCTGCTGAGACCGTCGCTCAAGTTCGCAAAGCAGATTACAACTTGTCGAATCACGGCATCGGAAATTTGCGGCTTGCGTATTGGAATCTCCCGATGGAAGCATTGTACGAAGAGGCTGTCTTCCGCGGCGAAGGTATTACTTCGGCCGGTGGACCGTTCGTCGTCAATACCGGAAAGCATACTGCGCGTTCGGCGACGGATAAATTCGTCGTGCGTGAGGTTTCCAGCGAAGGTCAGGTTTGGTGGGGCGAATACAATCGTCCGTTTGCGCCAGATAAATTCGAAGTTTTGTATGACCGCATGCTGGGATTTGTGCAAGGACGCGATGTTTTTGTCCAAGACCTTTATGCGGGAGCGGACGGAAAATATCGTTTGCCAATTCGCATGGTGACCGAACTGGCATGGCACAGCATGTTCGCCCGCAACATGTTCATCGCGCCGCAATCATTGGAAGAATATAAACGCTTCGTTCCTGAATTTACCATTGTGGCTTTACCGTCATTCAAAGGGATGCCTTCACTGGATAACACTGCGACAGAAACTTTTATTTGTTTATCGTTTGAAAAGAAACTGGCAATCATTGGCAACACAGCATATGCAGGTGAGACAAAGAAATCAGTCTTCACGATTTTAAATTATCTCCTTCCGCTGGAAGGTGTGCTTTCGATGCATTGCTCGGCAAATGTTAGTCGGAAAGACCCGGATGACGTAGCTTTGTTCTTTGGACTCAGTGGAACTGGTAAGACGACTCTTTCAGCGGATCCAACGCGTCGCCTCATCGGGGATGATGAGCATGGCTGGAGCGACGATGGCGTTTTCAACTTCGAAGGCGGATGTTACGCTAAAGTCATTGGTCTTTCTGCATCAGCCGAACCCGAGATCTATGCGACGACTAAAATGTTTGGCACGATTCTTGAAAATGTTCTTTATGATCCCGTGACGCGTTATATTGATCTTGATGATGACACATTGACCGAGAATACGCGCGCATCCTATCCGCTTGATTTTATTGACAATGCTGTGCCTGAGAAGAAAGCTGGCCACCCTAAGAACGTTATCTTCCTAACGTGTGACGCATCCGGAGTGATGCCGCCCATTGCGCGGCTGACTCCGAATCAGGCGTTGTATCAGTTTATTTCGGGGTACACGTCAAAGATCGCTGGCACGGAAGTTGGTCTGCGCGATGAACCGGAGATCACGTTCTCGGCTTGCTTTGGCGGGCCGTTCATGGTTCATCATCCATATTATTATGCTGACATTCTCAAACGAAAAATCGAGAGATACAATGTCAAATGCTGGTTGGTGAACACCGGTTGGGTTGGCGGTCCGTATGGCGTTGGCAAGCGCATCAGCATCAAATATACGCGCGCATTGCTCTCAGCGGCTTTGACTGGAAAACTGGATAGAGTTCCATATAAAACTGATCCCGTTTTTGGTTTCGAAGTTCCAACTCAATGCCCCGATGTGCCGGAGGATGTGCTTGATCCTGCTGGTTCATGGCCGGACAAAAAAGAATACGACAAGAAATATCGCGACCTTGCCTCTCGGTTCGCAGAGAACTTCAAGAAGTTTGAAGATCACACGCCACGAGATGTGATTGAGGCGGGGCCAAAAATCTGAGCAAATATAAATTTAGGACTGGTTTAGAACCGGCCCTGAATTTACGGATTGAAGTTAATGCGAAAGATTTTCATATCCGAATTTGGCACCGAAGCAATGTAAGTGAAATGCGGATCGGGTGTTGTATTGTTGTAAATCTTATCCAATTGAGGGCGCTGGCCTGGAAGTAGAATATAGCGTGCATTGTAATGCTGGGCGACGAAGACGATAGTGTTGATATCATTGTTTGGGATCATAACGGATTTCATTCCGGTGGCGGCGTTGACATCCCATGGTTCGCGCGACATAACGACTATATCTTGTAGTCGAATGTTCCTTTGTGCAGCATTTTGAGATACTACAGTTTGTGCTTGTTTGTAATACTGGTAAATCTTGTTATAGGCTGTGCTGAATTGATCGCTTTGTCTGAATCCTTGATACCCTGAATAGACTGTCAAGATTATGAAGATAATGGCAAGAATTTTGATAGACGAGATATATCGGCTCAATAAACCGATGATCATTATGGCAATGAAGGGCATCAAAACAGCGAGACCCTTGTAAAAGGAGCCTGGCCCATGTATCGACCACAGAAAAGAATAAGATAAATATCCCAGACCAACAAAGATCAATGCCGGACTTAAAAAACTAATTTCCGACCACTTCCTTAGCCTTATTAAATCTGCCAGTCCTATCAGCCCCAGAATTGTAAGGAGCGGATCAAGAAAATTAACGAATTGGGTTATATTAAATGCGGCGATTTTGAATTTGATGTCCACTATTCTTCTAATACCCAGTACAGCTCGGTAAGATTGCCACGTAAAACTTTTACCGTAAGAATACATGTCTTCGTAATTTGTCAAGAACAAAGTTTTTGACAGTCCGGAAGAAAAAATGGAATGTGTTTCTACAAAATCTCTGATCAGCAAAGGAGACAAAACAAGGAAGTGTATACCGATAATTCCTACCGCGAGCAGCGCTTTCTCCCTAATGGTCTTTTGTGTTATTAAAAGCATCAAGAGCAATGTAACCAACAGTAAAATGCCGTCTTGACGTATCATATTGGCTAGCCCACTGCATATGGCAGCGATCAAAAAATAGCGAGAGTTTTGGCGCCCTCGAAATGATAAGAATAATGCCGCTGAACCAAATGCCCCGAAGAAAATAATTGAGTCTGTAACAACCGATGTAGTAATTTGGATTGGAGAAAAATAAGTAAGTGTTCCTGCAAATATTGCAAATGTTTTCGATTTGTAAAAGGTTAATGCCGCAAAATATCCAACTAGGGGAGGAACTATTCCGGCGATGACAGAGGCTACTAGAGCGCTGGATACTGTCTTTCCGAAAATAAACATTGGCAAACTGAGCAAGATCGAAGCAAGTGGTAGCCAATAATCATTGCTGTAATGAGTGATTGGGACCAATCCGTTGAAGTAGAATACAACATAATCGATCACTAATCCGCGGCCCTCTGAAATGTTTTTGGCAACCGTATAATAAAATGCAGGGTCAGAGGTGCCGGGTGTTTGGGTTATGGATACTAGATAGGCCCGCAGAAGCAAGCCCGCGATTAGAATTCCAATAAACAAACCATCTTCCGGTTTGAGATGGTTTGTGATTGTTTTTGTTTCTACAACGCCCATGCTAGCATCAATCCAATGATCGCAACAATCAATCCAATGTGAAGCAGAAGATTGGTAGTTGTCAACCAAAAAGGCGGGAATAAGAACTGCAAAATCAAGTTGACCACAATAAGGACTATGCCAATCAATGGGAGAAGGCCTTTGCGGTGTGCGAGATATTCCGAAAGCTGATCTAATAATTTCGACATTAGGCTTCCTCTTCTTTCGGTTGATGGTTTGATGTTTGCCAGGGGGAGAATTCTGCGGCCAATCGTCCGGGAATCCGTCCTTGCATCAAGACGCCGCCACGCTCATGCTCAATGCGTTCGACTTGACCGGCTTCGTGGAACAGTGAGATCAATGCGCCTTGTTGGTATGGCAATCGAACAAGGATCGGCGTGTAGGTCTCATATAATTCTTTTTTGATTAAATCCAAAAGCTCTGGTAGGCCGATTCCTTTGAGCGCCGAGATCGCAACCGCTTTTGAATATTTCCGCACCGTTTCGCGCGCGACTTCGGGCTGGCTGAGACGATCTATTTTATTTAACGCGGTGACAGTAGGAATGTGTCCCGCACCAATCTCTTCCAATGTTTTCTGAACCGATTGATATTGGTTTAGCGCGTTTGGGTGTGATATGTCCACCACGTGCAAGAGCAAATCGGCTTCTGTGATTTCTTCCAGCGTTGCATGGAATGCTGCAACCAATGTGGTTGGCAATTTTTGAATAAAGCCGACCGTATCAGTGAGCAGTGCTTGATAGCCACCGGCTAATTCAATGCGGCGCGTTGTTGGATCAAGCGTCGCAAAGAGTTGGTCTGCCACGTAAACATCGGATTTGGTAAGCTGGTTTAGTAAAGTGGATTTGCCTGCGTTGGTATATCCAACCAAAGCAATCGTCGGAACGCGCGAGCGTTTGCGTTGCGAACGATAACGCATGCGGTGGGCGCGGACTTTTTCCAATTCGCGCTTCAGGTGCGCGATTCGATTTCGGACGGAGCGCCGGTCCACTTCCAATTGCGTTTCGCCAGGCCCGCGCAAGCCCACGCCACCGACGGAGCCGGTTCGTCCGCCACCGCCGCCGGCTTGCCGGGCAAGATGCGTCCATTGTCCGGTCAGACGCGGAAGTAAATATTCGTATTGAGCCAGCTCAACTTGAACCATCCCTTCCGCGGTATGGGCATGTTGTGCAAAGATATCGAGAATGAGTGCAGTACGATCCAGGACTCGAACATTCGCTCCAAGTGTTTCTTCCAATTCGCGCTGATGACGCGGAGATAGTTCATCATCAAATAGAACGACTTGTGATAAGGTTTCTTCGCTCAATGCTTTCAGTTCAGCCACCTTGCCGGGACCAATATAAGTTTCCACGTTTGGATGATCAAGCTTTTGGGTCAGTTCTCCCACGACTTCGAGCCCGGCGGTGTCTGCCAGAAGAGCAAGTTCAGTGAGCGAGTCTTCTAGTGAAAGGAATTTTTTTTGGCCACGCAATTCGGCGCCTACCAGAAAGGCGCGTTCACGCGGTGGTTGTGTTGGTTGGGGAATTCTCTTTGGCATCAGGTTCAGACTGTTGTTTCTCTAATTTACTAAAGAGTTTAGCTACCTTTGGATCGGTGCGTTCGGTGCGGATGGGGATCAGAATATGGAATGTGGAACCGGGACATTTTTCTTCATCATAACCTGGAGACTCAACCCAGATCGTTCCTCCGTGCGCTTCGATGATACCACGTGTGATGGGCAAACCCAAACCAGGGCCGCCGCCTTTGAATTTGGTCTTTCCGCTTGAGTGCAGATTGACTCGACCGGTTTGCCCGAACTTTTCAAAGATTCGTGTTTGGTTTTCAGTGGAGATGCCGATGCCTGTATCGGCAACAATGATTTCAATAAATCCCGGCAGACTACGACCGCCAATATTAATTGTTCCTTTATCCGGCGTGAACTTGATGGCATTCGAGATAACGTTTTTCAAGGCTTGATAAAGCCGTTCCGAATCCGCGTAAATCCATGTTTGACTTCCCGGGAATTTTATTATTTCAAGCGTTTGGCAGCGTTCCTGAATCGCGGATTCCAGTTCGCGTTGGAGAAGAGTGAGGAGTTGGCCAATCAAGATCGGTTGCAGATTCAGTGAGAGCAGATCGTTGTCAATCAACGAGACATCAATCATTTCGTCAATGATTTCGCGCAGGCGGCTGATGCCGTTGTTGACTCCGCTTAGAAGTATATCTATTTGATCATTTCCATTTTGCGAGACAAGGTCGCGCATCATCGCCGCATAACCTTCAATGAGCGTCAAGGGCGTTTTTAGTTCGTGGGCGGCGACAGAAATGAAATTGGATTTTGAGCGATCCAGTTTTTCGAGCGTTTGCCTTACCTCAAGCAATTCATTGGTAATGTAGGTTACGCGTGCTTCCATCTCCAAGCGGGCAATTTTTTCCAAGCCGTATGTATAGATGGGCGTGATGGTGGTGAGCAAGTCGAGCGCATCCTGCTCTGGAAGATTTTCGATGGCAATATCATTTGTAATCGCTATGATGCTGTTCAGTGTACCCGAAACATTCTGTTGGCTTTCTTGCAAATCGGACAAAGTAGGGGAGCCAGTCCATTCATAAATGGCGGGATCCAGCCAAGCCGGGTTACCCGTTATTACCGCCTGTTCGAGTCCATCGTAGAAGCGATTCAATTCACTCAGGAGCACATCTCGAGCGCCAACGCCACGCGTCATGCTTTGCGCGACGCGCTGCAACCAAATAGGACGGAGTTGATGAAGAAGTTCCTGAGTTTTCATGAATATCGTGTCATCCAAGTTTACGATGAGATGCGTCTTTTGACAATTTCATTTTGATTGAAGGTTTTGGTGGGTGAGCCAGGTCCATAAAACATCACCGACCATCTGCAGGCTCTTGGATGAAATCTTATCGGGCGTATCCTCGGTAGTGAGCCAATACTTGTAGTCAATGTCTATGATGTCCACAGATGAAATACCGGCTTGGATGAAAGGAATATGATCGTCCAGGATATCGTACTTCACGCTTGGAACAAAAGAATCCTTGTACCCTAGTTTTGCCGCAGTATCCCAGATGGATGTACGCAAATTTAAATCTGAGTTTCCATCCATGTAAAATGTTGGATTTTCTCCGCCGACCATATCTACGAGCAACATGGCTTGTGGTTTGACCGTCATCGTCGCGGCAAATGCTTTCGAGCCAAGTGTCCAATCCCAACCGGGGATCTTGCCGTTATCTTCCGCGTCGAAAAAGACCAACCAGACTGTCGATGCACTGGTAGGAAGCGTGCGGGCCAATTCCAACAGGACGGCTACGCCGGAAGCGCCATTATCTGCGCCTGGTGTGGGTTGAGTTTGCTTTGTGATGTCGGGATCGCGGTCCGCGTAGATGCGCGTGTCGTAATGCGCACCGAGGAGATATTGCGGTGGGTCATTGGTTCGAAATGCAATTAAATTTTGGATTGGATGTCCCATTTCTTGCGCTTGTTGAATTTGGGCCTGCCAACCGGCTGATTCCAATTCGCTTCGCATCCATTCCAAAATTTTAGCGTGTCCATCCGACCCGGGAATGCGCGGCCCGAACGCGACTTGAGTCTGGACGTCAGCTAGGGCGTGGACGCCATCGAATTTAGCGGAAGCCGTTTGTTGTCCAAGAAGGAACGCTCGGACATACCAACCCAGCATCAAGGCAAGCAGCATTCCAATGGTGATTAGATAAATGATAATGCTGCGTTTATTCATGATGAGTTAAAAAATCTTCAAGGTCAGTTATGGCGCGAGCAGCATAGGCTTTCGCTCGCTCACGCTTACCGAGATGGTCTGCACTTTTGATTGGAGGCAGGATTCCAAAGTTGGCTTTCATCGGTTGGAAATCTTTTAGATTTGCATGGGTCACATAATAGCATAGCGCGCCGAGCATTGTTGTTTGAGGAAGAACAACAAGCTTTTGATTTTTATTTATGCGTGCTGCATTTATGCCTGCCAACAAACCGGTAGCTATGTTGCCCATGTAACCTTCGACGCCAGTTAGTTGCCCCGCGAAGAAAAGCTCGTCGCGGTTTTGAAATTGAAGTGTTGACTTTAGTAGCTTAGGTGAAGCAATAAATGTGTTGCGATGCATTTGACCATAACGAATGAACTCAGCGTTTTCAAGCCCGGGAACAAGATGCAGGACACGCTCTTGTGCGGAATATTTAAGGTTGGTTTGAAAGCCAACTAAATTATAAAGATTGCCCGCGAGATTATCCTGCCTCAATTGGACAACGGCATAAGGTCGCTTGCTTGTGCGTGGATCAACGAGTCCGACCGGACGCATAGGACCAAAGGCAAGCGAGTCATTTCCGCGCTCAGCCATGATCTCTATCGGCAAACAACCTTCGAAAAAATGTCCAGCCCTCACACCATCGTGAATAGAATCTTCAAATGAGCGCAGTTCGATTCGTTCAGCCCGAAGCAATGCTTCGACGAAAATATAATATTCATCCTTCGTAAGAGGACAATTGATGTAATCGCCTTCATCATCATTTCCCCCATCATAGCGCGAGGCACGGAAGGCAATATCCATGTTGATTGTCTCTTTCGAAACAATTGGTGCAATGGCATCAAAGAAAAAGAGGTGTTCTTCGCCACTGAGTTCGATAATCTTTTGTGACATTGCAGGTGAAGTCAATGGGCCGGAAGCAATGATGGACAGTGTGAGCGGGATATCGGTCACTTCTTGCCGGACGATTTTGATTCGCGGGTGATTTTGTATTCGCTCAGTGACAGTTCGCGCAAACAGCTCACGGTCCACAGCGAGAGCCGAACCGGCTGGCAACGCCGAAATTTCTGCGCATTCCAAAAGCATCGAACCTAATCGACGCAACTCATTCTTCAGGACGCCCGCAGCCCGGTCAGGTTGATTGGAACCGAGCGAATTCGAGCAAACCAGTTCGGCGAGATAATCCGTTTCGTGTGCGCCAGTGGAAAGAGCGGGTCGCATCTCGTACAGACTCACATCCAAGCCTCGTTGCGCTGCCTGCCAGGCGGCTTCGCTGCCCGCCAGCCCGCCGCCAATAACGATTAAATCGGTCATTGCGAAGTCTATTGTACCATTCGAGGGTGCTGTATAATCTTCGTTATGGAAGCGCAACTTAAGCAAGCTTGCCAGTTGACGGGTGCCAAATGGGCGGCGTTGGCTGATCGCGAGGGCGGACAATGGATGATTCGTACCGCTTATCGTTTGTCAAAATCAAAACAAACCGCGCTGAAAAATTTTCTTGCGCAAGAATCAATAGACATATGGCTGGTCAGTGCCTTAAATGGGAAAAATAATCGAGCCGCATCTTTACCGCTGGCTGTGAAATTGGACGCGGCCAAACTTTATGTTTTTCCGATCCCTGAGACTTCGCGCACTTTGCTGGTTGGCGGGAATCGATTGTCTGCAAGTCATCAGGGCGTTTGGCGCTTAG